>Ga0116231_10006451_pt1 | contig 22341 bp, 11 predicted proteins | sample S1TSphgellanicum_2_FD_89695 | JGI IMG/M metagenome (GOLD analysis project Ga0116231, IMG submission 89695) | Host-associated microbial communities from peat moss isolated from Minnesota, USA - S1T2_Fd - Sphagnum magellanicum MG | ecosystem: Host-associated > Plants > Peat moss > Unclassified...
AGCTCATCAATGAGGCGCCGCAATCCCTCATCAAATTCGCCGTCAAAGAGCCATGCATTCCATGCAAAGGAAATACCATCAACACAAAATCAGAGATCCGCCGTCACTCTCCATTAGAGGCGGTCAAACCGTCCCTCGTTCACACGTCAAGTCCAGTCTAGAGAGTTTTCTGGAACGGTCACCCATTGTCCGGCTACACATGTATATTGTTGAAAGGAGGTGCCAAAAAGGAAGATTCCATAAAATATTTATATATCTTTTGTATTCAATAAACCAAAACTTCACTTTTTAATATACTTGATATTGAACATATAGGAAGATGAAAATCTATGATTGACTAATATTTTATTAGTTATAGTTCAATTACCACAATCAAAATGGATATGTAGTTCAATGGGCCTCAAAAATCATTTGAAACAAAAGGTTTACACAAATATTAAGTTTTGCATTATTCCACAACTGTATGCTTAACACGAGGCCAATGGATTAAACATTACCTCAAATTTCCAAGTAGAGTAGACTCTCAACTGTTAAAAGAATTTGAAGCAATGATTTTCCAATTGGTTTGAACTTCATGGTTGTGAACAAACATCAATGAGCTTCATCAGATGTTTGCTTCTGAGGTCCCCTTGAAGATGATCTTGATGGAGTTTGAATGGAAGTCATGCATGAAAGAACTTCATTCCTCATCGTTCCTCAATATGTTGGATAGTTGATCAAAGAGTTGCTGAATCATTTTAAATTTGCATTAAAATGAATATAATTCAATGTGAAAATATAGTTAACCCAAAATGTTGGAGCAATGATTGATTGATGAGACTTTTGAACAAATCACACTATCAAATCCACGTTATAATGTTTTCAAAGTGCTATCCAATTCTTAACAAGTTGGTTGTTCTAATTCTCATCATTATTGAGGCATACATAATTCAACGACTAATTAGCAACTTTTGGTTGTTAAGTGTGTGACAAAATACTTTGTTCATCTTGCTATGTATTATGAGGGTGCCCAATTGGTGGATTGGGTGACAACCCATGAATAACGATTTCCCTGCCCACGGTATAACACCTACATATTTGGTTATTTGGTGGCAATAACACCCAATCTTTCAAACACCACAATCACTTCTGCTTGAAAGGTTTGAATTTCCAAAAGGTTGGGAATAATTACCAAGGTAAACTATGTCATTTCATATAGTCCTTATCTTCTTTGCAAGTGCATATAACGGCAATATCCAAATTGTTGATGTGTAAACTCGAAAGTTATTATCTTAAACACCTCTCCAAACGAGGGAAACTTATTTATAATGTTGGTGTTAGAACTGCCATTTAAATGTATAAAGAACCCCAAAGAAATCCTTTGTGATTATACACAACCCCTAAGTCGGCCTTGTCAATGTGCATGAGAGGTCCCTTCATCATTTGTTTTGATCAGAGTTGTAGAACTATGTAAAAATACAAGTTTATGGTTGCACGTCACAAATCAGTGATTTTTTTTAAGGCAAATTGTTGCAATATTTGTTATTTTCGTTGAGAAAAAGCTCGGAAAGAAATATGTTTTCTCAATGTAAACTGTGTATTCTCAACAAAAATTTGCCTAGTCTTAAATCAGAAAATTGAACAAAAACCATGAGTTGTTGTTACATGATGGCTTCCTATGATAAAGGTTGGATGACCTGATGAAAATAATAGGCTGCCTAGGATACAAGGTAGGTCTAAAATACATTGGGTATTTTTTAAAAATTTTGGAATTTCCCATCATTTAAAAAAAATTAATATGTTTTTTCACAATTGAGCATTATCATCAGGGTCCGATTCACACTTGGAGCATTGCATAATCATATATGTTCACACTTGAGCCAACAACATAGGCCACACTAGAGTGCACTATGAACTCACGAATGTCTTGATGCACTCCACAATATGGGCACATAATGCTGGGGTCTTTTACATGGGATCATGTTGACAAGTGTAGAATTTTGCAATCTTAAAGACCCAAATGTACAAGCTAAATGTTGAACTGTTTATTGTCCACTTTGATGAATGTGACACAACAAAATGAAAGTAGTGGTGTTGGTAATCAATTTGTGGCATTTGTGGATTTGCATATTCACAATTTTTTTGTGGTCTGAGTGTTCTCGGGAAAGGGGAGATGGAAATGAAATACCGTAGTTGGGGAATGGAGATCAGGTGAGTTGAGGGTTTCATCTCTAATTGCTCTGTGGTGGAGCTGATTCTTGGATTTACATCAAAAGTTTAACAGAATTTTCTCTCTCCAGTGAGCACACATCTTCTTAGTTGATTCAATAATGTGAAGATTTATGCTCCTTTGGCAGATCTATACCTTTGTTTGTGCACTGTGCTGGTTATCATAATACTACTACTACCATTGATCATTGATGGTACCATCTCCTTATAGCAACAGCAATGAGTTGTATCAGTGGTAAGTAAAGCCCAAGGCTGTAAGCTTTACTGGAACAAATGTGGACCCAATTCTAGTTTCTGGTAGAGCCCATGGACACAAGACCCATCATCATATATGTTTCTCTATTTTCCATGATACCCACTGGGTACCTGCCAGGTATCCTGGGAAACACAAGAAAAAAAATGGGGTGCCACTTTTTGAAAAGCAGAATGATCCCCAGACAATGTTTATTGGAATCTAAAGATACCATGAAGACAAAATGGTCTCTGAAATTGGAAAGAATAGAGGTCTGATCATTAGGCTTTCCTGCACCACTTTGAACAAATTGTCATTTGGTACGCATTCATGGATGTTGATTCTGCAGAGATGTCCGCTCCAAAAGTTGTTTCTAGAGGCTGAGCTTATTTTGAAATAAGTGCCTTGTTGCAATCTTCTGGACTAGGTCTCCAAGATTTGGCACCCCACCCGTAAAGACCTCATCGGATTTCAATTCTGGGTGCATTTAGAGAGTGCATTGCACATCTCAGATGCTTAAAAACTCTCAGGGCATCTGAGAAAATGAAGAGCTTTTAGGCATGGGAATTCCATTATACAAAATGCCCACATGATACTTGACAGGTACCCACCAGATACCACCGAGCATCAGACACAAAACAAAAAAGAAAATCGAGTGCAGTCTTTACACGCTTGGTAAAGCCCCTACACTCATCAGGCTCAAGCTAGCATCACCTTGCACAAGCTCTTATTCCAGAAAACCCATCGCCTTGGGCTTTTACCCTACACTTTTAACACCTCAATCATGAAAGATGCTCACACTCATATCACTTCACGTACAAAGTCTTCTTCCTCATGTGCTACTCTTGGTGCAGGGTTGTAATTGACAATGACATGTGCAAAGATGTTATGGTGACCTGAAGGTAGGTTGCCATCTCTTTCTGGAAACCGGTAGCATAATGTCCATAGTTCCTTCCGTCTCCCCTTACGATTATGAATTTCAAACAAGGGGTTTTACAGAGCATGGTGTGCGGGGACAACGCAGCACAAGTATTTATTTGTCCTCATTTGTCCTCATTTCCATGTATGAGGCAACAACCAAGCATCTCTTCATCCTACGCACAAGGAAACTTCTTCACATGACTGGGCAGGGCAGTTTGGCAACAATTCTAAGGGTTTCTTTCCATTAGGCTGCTCTGATCACATCGAAAACCCTCCCTCCCCGCACACTAACCAATTGCTGTACGTAGAGATCCTCACAACCTCTCTTATTTTACTGTTCTAGGACTGTACAATTAGGTGGCCCTTCTGCAGCAATTGAAGATCTACGAAGCTAGAGCACTGGTGCTGTACACGAGGAAAGCACCTCCGACAAGTAGACCTCCGAGAAGAGTAGCCCAAATTGTCAAAGCCGGCGTTCCTGTATCCAAAAGATCGATCATAAGAGCACTGGTTTCCGCTAAATTACCAGCGAAAGTGAAATCTAGGCGAACAGGACGTCTGACTGCACGCACCACTTAGATCTAGATGGAATTGAACAATAATTGAGAACTAAGGTTTTATTTGGACTTTGGCGGCAGATCTTACCCCCGGCGTAGGAATCGCCACTTGAAGACCATTCTTCCCGCGCGTAGATTGGACTGCACATGTTTCAGATCTCCCACCATGTCAGCATGATCTGGGTAAGGAAGAGTCGATTTCACCATAAATGGTCGCACGACACAAATGATCCACGATGTACAGAAGCTGCGAGCAACCCTATATACGCCCTCGCTAGAAACTGGCAAATGAGCAAAAATTACCTGTAGCCATCTACGTTGGCGCCATACTTCTTCGCGAACTGATAAACTCCCTTTCCCTACAGTGACAAAAGCAGAATGCAAGAGAGTGAACGGGAGAGGGAGCCACAGGTGGAAACGAACGTAAAAGAGGTGCAACAGCAGCAAGAAGATCTACAGACTTTTAAGTTTCTTTATTATTTAACCGCAATATTTCGGATGTCCAAACAGACATTTCTGCCTGCCATGTTCACTATGATTGTCGGAAGTCCAAATTTGGAACATCTCATCACGTGAGAGTGCAACTTGAAGTCAGATGAAAGGAAGAGTAAGGCATAGTATGATCACCTTGGCCACCCTGCCTGAAGCATCAACGCCCTTGCGGAACTTAACGCCGCCAGTAGGGCCTGCGACATGACCAGACCGAGTCAAAGTGCAGAAACGAGTCCAATCAAGATCGTGAAGTGCAACAAAAACATCATTATCCTTCATTTATACACCATGCAACAATCAGGGCCCGCAAACTTCAGGAAAATAATGTAGCAATCGTCAAAACCATGTCCACCTATGGCTTAAAGAACCTCTCGGCGAAATCCACGAAGCATCAAGTTCTCTCTATGTCTGTTTTTAGCCGATGTGGACAAATACTAAAGAAAACTCTAGACAAGTCAGAAGAAACATGAGTCCGAACTCGATGATCTAGACGAACATTCTTCCGTGATCCTGTTCGCAAATGCATACGGAAAATCGTGCATGATCTTCCTAATAAGGTTCCATTTGTATGCAGATCGAAGCAAGAACGAACACTTGACGGGAGTCGAGACAAAATACGTAAATCCAATCCTTGATTGCTCACCGAAAGGTTCCTTGACATTAACTTTCTTGCTGGCGACCACTTGGAGCGGAATGGATCTGCGCCGGACAGATTTAAAGGCAGGCAAGCCCTGGGGCAAAGTACCAAGAAAGGGAGACGCAGTAGAAGTAATGCTCATGGTCGCCATCGCCGCTGTGTGTCCTCTTCTGTTTCCTTACGATTTCTGCACAAGAACCGCAGTTCTTTGGCAATTCTCTCGCGCACTGAGACTTCCTCTCTTGGCAGGACGCCGTGTGTAAGTAGCGCTTCTTTATGCGGGATCCAGGTCCTGATCGATTTGTCGTCTTGCCAGTGGCCCCTCGAACTGGAACCACGAATGCCAATAAAACTCTTCATCTCAGGTCACCAAAAATCTTCAGGATCTGGAACAGAAACCTCAAAGCTGGGCCGGCGACGACTACGAGGTCAGTTTGTTGCACTTTGCACCGCCATCCGCAGAGGAATCGATCCAGGTCCTAAAATTGCCTTCTCGCCAGTGGCCCCTCGAACTGGAACCACGAATGCGAATAAAACTCTTGATTTCAGGTCCCCAAAAAAATTCAGGACCTCAAAGGTAGGCCGGCGACGACTACGAAGCCAGTTGCCACCACCAAAGCAGAGGAATGGATTCAGGTCCTGATCAATTGTCGTCTGGCCAGTGGCCCCTCGAACGGAAGAGCTGATGCAGAAAAACTCGTCGTCTCAGATCCCCAAAACTATTCAGGACCTGGAACAGGACCTCAAGGGTATCACGGCTCTGAGTACCAAGTCGGTTTGCAAGACACATCGCAGAGGAATCAACCACGTGGCCAGTCGTCGATGGATGGTAAGCGTGGCCGCAATCCACATCGTCCAATGAAAAATGGAGTTCATCCAGATCCTATCCAATCTCTATAGTTTACGCGTGGGCTTGTTATCTCTGTACCATTTGCTGCACTTGCATGCTTACTTCTAGAATTTGCCCATATTCTACTCCATCCTTTGTGATTATGAAATTATTTTATACAATTTTTTTAATAATTTGTGTCTCTTTGTGAACTTGTGTCTCTTATTGGGTAGCCCCCATTATTAGTTTTCTATTCTCAATTTGCTTGGCTCCTTCAGGGGGGGGTCTGGGCATGCAAGTTTTGCAATGATGTTTGCAATGGTACAATATTTAGGGTTGTCCTAGGGCTACAAAGGATATACAATGCAAAGCATTAGAGTTGTATTTCATATTCTCAACTGACTTCATATTCCAAGGTATTCGAGCCCAAGTTGTTTATTTGTTTGCATGATGTCCGAACAAAGTCCCAACATTGATTTACTTACTTTCCAAAGGATTCTCCAAAGTCATTCATGTGTTGCTCCAACATGCCCCCAAAGAGCCCTTGCACCTATTCAATTGCATGTAAGTGGGAGATCCAAAAGATTGATCTTAGCATATTTGAACAAAAAATAAAGGCTTCAAAACTTTCCATCAATGGCATTGTTGGATCTAAAATTCAATGGTAGTCAACTCTTCAATTAGATCCAAAAATGAAGCATTTTGACTTGGAAATCCACCCCATGTTTTCAATGGCATGTTTTTTTGAAGATGATGGTGGATTCACATGTGAAGTGGAAGAATATGTCAAGTCTGCATTAAGGGCCATTTGTGGGAGCCTAAATGCACACAAGCAAAGGTTATTATGGGATGACAAAGGCACATTTTTCCCAATTTGAATGTCACAAGTTCCCAATCCCAAAATCAAATATGAAATTAAATGTTCTATGGTTTTCCTCATTAATTCAATGAATTTTTTTGTTCTTTTGTCAGATTGGTTGATAGTTTAAATTAAATTACAATGCAATCATAACTCAATTCAATTCAATTGCATTTGAAATTTTTAATTGTACTATGCTTTACACTGTGAGTAAAAGTATCAAACTAAAAGCTTGAAAATCCTATATATTAGATCCTATACATTTTCGAGAGATGTGTGTTTAGTAGGTATGTGCAATTTTTTTAAAAGTCAAAAAATATCATTTTAGATGTTCAAAAAACATGACACCTTAATTCCCTCAGACTTTGAATGGGGGAAAAAAAAAATGCAATATGTTGTACAAATCAACACCAAGACATTTGTGTCTAGATGCAAACATTGGATTTCTGACTATGCAACACTTCTAATGCATGATCTCCTTTGCCAAAAGCTTTGAAGTCTCTGCTTCAGGATTCAAACCAGAGCAGTTTTTTTTTTTAATGTAATTCTAATTTCCAATTTCATACAATGCCTTCCATTGCTTGAACCTGCTCATTTGACACAATGGGTGAGATAAATGGGGACAATCACAAGTCTCTTCACACTTTCCAGAAGAGTTCACAAGACCTCATGAAAAATTTACAAACAGTTTCCTAATCATGACTTAATAACTTTGGTTCACTCAAATTCCATTTCATTTCTGTTCCTTCACTAACAAACCCAAACAAACCTTTAGCACTAATAAGACATACATACATGCTCTTATTTGGGGCTTCATGGGTGGTGTGCAATTCAACCACAATGGAAGAATGTCAAAGAGTTGCATGCGAGTGAGTTCAAGGCTAAATGCAATCACTTGTAATCAATTGCTCGTGACATTGGCTGTTCAAAGAGAGTTCACAAAATGGAAGCTAAGTTACCAATTGACAGAGGTTTTGCATTCCATTTCCACACTCCTAAGAGTTATATCTATGATAGGCTCAAAAAGGCCAGGGAGATTGTGAAGGGTGCTGACTGGAATTTATTTTCACACAACCATCTGCAATTAGATGTATACGTGCATGCAATGCATATGGAAATGCCTGACGGATTGATGATATTGGAGCAGGTACTTAAATGAGAGATGGAAGAAGAAAACTGTGAATGCAGAGCATGGTGCCAACATACCATCAGGAAGGGAAAGAATGTGGTGGTGAGCAAGGTTGTTGACCTCAATACAAATTCCAGAATTGAGCCCACATGGCCTCTTGATCGAATGTGAACTGATGATGAAACCTTTGGTGCACGCTGGGCCTCTCCTTTTCACTGCCTTGCTGGTTTCTAACCTTCTAGCTCTCTTGTTTTCCAAAGAAGCACAAGTCATTATTTAAATATGGATGTAGGAGAGTGTTCTATATGTTTCCCAAAGCACATAACTTCATGTCTAAAATGGGGCTTTGGTACCCCCTCTGCCTTTTTGCAGAAGTGAACATCAATCACACATGTAGTGGATGTCATGTGTCGAAAAGGGCACTGAAGAAGGTCAATATGTAAGTGCTGCCCCAATCCAAAATAAGGTGATATGAGCTTCACTAACTGATTTGCAATTTCCATATTCCTTTAAAGACTTGCAGAACTGCTGCTGGTGGCAGCTTATGGTGCTCAGAGCTTGAAATGTCTTTTAAATAAGATGAATAATGAGGATGCTTCATGACCTTTCAGCCAAATCGTTACTGGTTTTCCTCACTCTGTTGCCCCATGGTTTGTGGCTGAGGTAGAGGTGATCTGTTAGATATGGCATCAGGAAGATAGGCTATCAACATACTCTGAGACCATGGAAGGTGGTTATGCTCATCTGGTTAGTACTCAACCTTTGTCCTCCGCAGGGCTCTTGGCTTTGAATGCATGGGCATTAGTTGCAAAATCTGCAACAAAGACATGAGAGAGACCCCTAATCACTGCCTCATAGAATGCCCCAAAGCAAGATTGCTTTAGAGAGCTTATTAGTATTTCTCTAGGAATATCTGGGATTTGCCAAATACATGGAATGCCATTTGGCCTCAAATTCCCCTTGAAGACTGCTTTGCGCACCAAGAAAACAACAATTTCAGCTGAGCTGGTGACAATCAGCACAACTCTAAGAGCATTCCCACTAGTGCCCTGCACAGTATGTTTTGGACAAAGAACAATCAAGCTTATGCCAGTTTGTGGTAGTAAAATGGCTTTGTGTGAGCATATTTGCAGAGGATGTCATGCCTGCAAAAGGCACTCTTGATGGGCCAGACAGAATGACTCATCTAGGTGGTTTTATTTTTGTAATCTCCCACCTTTTACTATTCCAGATTTCATGTTTATGGGTCCAGGGGCTTGAGAAACATTAAGTAAGCCATCTGGGATGTGAGAAATATTGTTGGAGGCCCAAAGTACACTTGAGATGGGCGGAGCTGCTCTAAGGATTTGGAGGAGGATCAAACTCGTTAAAGCTATAGTTCTCACTTTGGTGGTTTCTCTTATAGTAGGCAAACCTCTCAATGTTTTGCATTATTTCATTTTATTCAATCTTTGGTCTGAAAGATGTAGATTACAAAGATGTAGATTACATTTTGATGGCCTCAATATAATGAGCTTGAGAACCCTGAAGCAAACTTCCTTTCTGAAAGTGGACATGGCTCAAACCCACATATGCATATGTGGGGGAGGACTATGGATGAAATTACATGAAAAGCAATGAATATGGGATTGGCTTCGTCTTGAGATTTAGCTCCATTGAAATCCATCTAGATCTAGAATTTGGTCAAGATTGGGGCTTAGATCTTAAGCAAGGACTAACTATGATGGACATGGCCTAAACAAATCAAAGAGATGACATACAAATTTGGATGAAATTGAGTCGAAATTAGACCTACATTCGTTGAAATTAATGTCATATTAATTATATATTTATCATAATAAAGGTATTATATTTCAAATGTTTATTTTAATTTATATTTAGACCAAGATCATGCCAAGATGGACAAAGCTTTAAACAAAATTGAATAGATGATTTGAAAACTTCAATCATTTATTGAATCACACCCTTCAAGGCCCTTATGATCACACACCCCTTCATCCTCCCAAGGTGTTGGTGGTTCCCATATCTTGCTAAAACTATGGATTTCATGCGTAGAAGAGTTAAATGTATAATATGGATTGATAATTTGTGAGAATTTTAGAGGACCGATGGAAATGGTAGAAAGTAACCATTATTTTGCAAAGTAAAAACCCGGGGTTTAGGGTTAGTTCTTGTGACCTAGACCCGAGCTGACGTCATGTTGTTGAAACTAATCTGTGGAACTAATCTTTTGCTAGATATGAAACTGAAACTAAAACTATGAACAAATATTCTTGAAAACAAAGTCAAAATATTTAGATAGAAAAGTTGATTTATTTTTTTCCAAAAGTTAATAAGTAGGCTGAGCTTTATAGTTAAATATTAATTTTAATTAATTGTTGAACTTTTTACTTACATACACCCTTGTTTTAATTTGTTATAAAAATTTGTACCCATATAATCTTTAAGCATTGGTGAGTGTGTATAGTGTGTACATGAAAACTAGGCACAAAGGTTCTTGAATTTGAAAAAATGTGTTAGAATTGGAATCATAGTGTCTAAAAATTGAAAAAAAAAAACCCTCACCTAAAGATCTCCATGTAAATTTCACAATGTCAAAGCCAAGATTAATTATTGCATATTGATCTATATGATTTATATTATACATGCATGTTTTGAATAACATGAAAATGAATAACTTTTGTCAAAGACACATTCTCAAATTCATAATTTTCAAGGTCAAAAACACATTTGTTTCATTTATTTTAAACACCAATTTCAAGTTCTTTTGTTTTTTTTATCATCAATATTTAGATCCCTCCCAATTTTGAGGATGATTGATGCACATTTGATAACAAAAAATGTTTACAAAAAATAATTGTCCGCAATTGTTTTGAAAATGCAAAAAGACTCTTGAAACATCATCTATTTGCATCAAGTGTTGAACATTGAAACTTTACAACTAATGTAACCTAAAAAGAAAAATAAATTACAATCTTATTTATTATGTTCCCATTGTGATTTTTTTAAAGATACAAAATTACAATTTCAAACATTTTCCACATACCATGTGGTTCCTTTTACTATGTTTGCACCCCATGTTAAAAAGATAAAAACCACAAATCTCTAGAAGGTTTTTTACCTAGCACTTTGATTACATTTGCTTGAATTCAGAAGCTACTTTTCCACTAAACTCATGTGCATTAAAAAAGACAAAAAAACACAAGTTATTTAAATTGCTTATAAATACACAACTTTGAAAGATGTTTGCAAGATAAAGTGGGATCAATTTTACTTGATAAATTGTTCATAAAAAATCCATTTGATAGTATTGAAATGGTAGTTTACTATGATATAATTGTTTGAATGAAGGATAACAAGGTGGTTAACTAAATAATAAATATTATATGAATAAAAGCCCAATTAAATAACTTTTTAACATAAATATTTATAGAAAAAAGCAACAAAATTATTTAAATAATGATTGTGGTATGGAAATTAGAAAATAAGGTTCAATTTAAGACATTCAAAAGTCCATAACTTTTTTTGGGTTAATGTTTTTTAATAATTTTCTTGCAACTGTGTTCCTATTGATCTAATATATCATATATTGATTCCCTATAAAATATCCCAAAAAAAGTCCATTAACAAAAAGGTGCAAATAAAATAATAAGAGTTAGACCTACCTACTTGGGTGTTTGTTTAGTTTAGAATATTTCCAAAATATCCTAGGAATATTTTGTTTAAAAGTTGGAAAAACTAAAATTTGACCCATGAAAATGTTGTAATATACTATTATGTAAATATCTGTTTTAAAAACCTCCTTCAAAATATGTCATGTTTAAAAAATCTTTTCAAATTTAAATTTTGTACAATGTTTAATGATTTTTTTAAAATATTTTATCCTCATTAGACTCATTCCAAATCATATAACATGTTTCAATAATACATTAGAAACATTTTCATGAATTTTTTTGAATGATTTACAACATTAATGTAATTTTTTACATTAAAATATGAAATTTAAAGCATTGGTTGCAACTAATTTGGTTAATGTTAATATGATTACACTCAAAAATATATTTACATGAAGCCACAAACAAAAGTCCTATGCATATTTCTCTACTTAAAAAATTAGTTACTCTATATTTTATGTATATATGTTACAACTTTTTGTATAGATTTTTATTCAAGTTGACAATTTTAATTCAATGGTAAATTTGTCATAATGATGATTTTATGGTATGTTAATGGCATGTTAATGCATGACATTCTATTAAAAAACAATAATGTGATACAAAAAGTGATCAACCTTATTTTGTAACCACCTCAAATGTCAAAATTGTTAAGAAAAAAACACATAAAAAATGGTAGATTGCTTCAAATGCCAAGGGTGGACTACAAATTATATATTGCACTTCCATTTTTTTTTAAATATCACAAAATTTCAGGAATCTTTCACATTCAACCTCATCTTCAAACTTAACATTGAGTTTTTTTTTTAATTTTTATTCTACCTTGCATACACTTGCAAGGTTAAAAGACGTAAGACACTTAACCCATGGAGCCAATGGTCAATGTTTTTTTATCAAAAATCAAGAATTTCAAAGTGGTGAGTTTTAATTCCATTTCAATTTGGCTAGCTTTAAAGTCCCAAGAATTTCTCTACCCAATTGAACAACAATTGGAAACTTATGTTCTTTTATGCATCATTAAGTCAATGCACACTTGCAGTTTTTCACATCACAACCACGGCAATACCACTTATATCACTTATGTTTCAAAAATCCAACAATGACATATTATGGGCCTTTTTTTATGTCCAAAGATTGAACTTGTGTTTGTGAATGTAAGAAACATTCAATCAAAGGTAGGTTACCCATATTTTTTCAAGGTGTTACTCAATACTGCAAAGAAAAATTCTTTAACAAAAACCTTTTTAAACAAGAACACCTTCCTCAGGCACAATTGGTATGCAATTTGCAAAAGCAAAATAGACTCAATGGTCTTAATTAATGGCAAAAAACCTTTGATACCCTAGTGGTATGCATAGGTGTATTAGGAAACTTTTGAAAAATATGTGTACTATTTCTAAGTTATATTAATGATATAATGGGGGTATGTTTCCATTGGTGTATCAATAAAATTATATTTAGTTTTTATTTAGACAAATTGCCTACTTACCTAACCTTGTTTACCTCCCTATCTAGCCTAGGTTACTTACCTACCTATTAATTAATTGATGATTAATTAGTTACACTTATTTTTTAATTAATTGATAGCTATTAGTTCATACTTAGTATTTATAGTTAATATTTCATAATTATTGAGTATATTAGTTAATTATTTATTTTTATATGAATTATCTTATTAATTACTTATAATCAACTCATTACTTAATTATTATTTGATTCACACTTATTAATGTAATAATATTGTAGTTATTTCTTTATTTATTTATGAATTATTCATCAATAATGTATAATTAACTCATTAGTTAGTTAATTATTGGTTAGTAATAATTATTAATTAGTTAATAATGTAATTATTATTATTTCAGAAATTTTAATTTATAATTTATTATTATTATTTTAATTTATTATTATTTAGATATTAATTACTTATTTTTTATTTATATTTATTTATATGATTATTTTAAATTATTAATGAAATATATAACTAAATGAATTTAGTTAATTGATTATTGTATAAATACTAATTAATAATTAGGTAGTTATGTATTTACTTAGTTATATAATTTACAAAATTAAAAAGGAGGACAAAATATATGAACTTTCTAGTTGCAACCTAGTTTGCAACTAAGTTGCACCTTCAATTTTTATCCCATATGTTTTGTCCTCCATTTCCATCTTCATAACTATATAAAAAGGAGGCTTTGTCCTACACTTGCACATAAAAAAACACATGTCAATTGAGATGAGCCAATCAAAGAAGTTTAACCCTTTAAAAAGTTTAACCCTAGAAGTTAAACCCAAAAAAAATTTAAAATAATTTCCTACCTCCTTAACCTACCTACCTACGTACCTATCTACCTAGTCCAACCTACCTACCTACCAAATATTAAATTTTAATTCATTTTGACCAAAATCCAAAAATGCCACATGGCATATTGGTATTATGCCATGTGTCAGAATCTTAAACCATTTAAATTAAATGATGATAATCCATTATCTATTCTTAAAACAATTTTTTTTCAAACCTTTTTCATTTGCCATGTGTCATTATGTAAGTTGTTGATTTTTATGGCAATATATGGATTACATACAATAGTATATAAATGGTGAAGTATTTGTTGACCATTGATTTCATCCACACTTGGAACTAGTGTCTTATGCAACTTGGTTAATGCAACTAAGTAAATTTCAGTAGCAAATGTCTTTTGCAACTAAAATAAGGTTGCAAATGGTAGTTGTTTGTTTCTAGTTTTCCTCTAGTGTTATGACCTAAGCAATGAAGCCTTTGTAGAACTTGGTGTATGAAGGCCATTTTCTTTGGGTTGATCATGTCATTATGCTAAACTATGCATTGCATGATTTGACTTTTATTTAAATCAACAAGTGGATTATTGTTCACCTTGTAAAATGCCCATGTGGGTGAATTCTTGTAGTGTGGTTTTCGAGCCTTTCTTTACTTTCTCAAATTCCTAAATGCACCTCTTGCAAGATAGCCTCATTAGGTCCCCATCACCAACAACATAAAAAAGGCGTTCTTGTTCTACATTGTGGATGTTCATGATGCTAGTATTGTTACCATATATTGCCAAGCCCATATGGATACCATAAAAGTAATTGGCACTTGGTTCAAGTTGCACATACTATTATCTAAAATTGAACATTACATGAGAGGGCAATAATGAATTGTGAATAAGTCTATGCATCATGAGAGAAGTAACAATAAAAGATTGGTGAGAACCAAGAAAAGCATGCAAGTGGTGAGAACAGACAAGGAGGTGAAAGAATAAATAGGTGATAGAAAGCTAACCTAATTGGAAAGAAATGACTTCAAATTTTGGCTTGCAAGTTGCAACTAACCAAATTGGAGACTAGCAACATGAGCAAAAGCTAAGTATCAAAAGAAAGTAATAAAAAATAACACCTATGAAAATTGCATGAAACACTTTGAAATTACTAACAAGAAGAATTTTTTAAAATATAGGTGTACAATTTAATCTATTTTTAAATTGTACATTTAAACCATTTAAAACTTACACATAGAGTTTGGTGAGAGGGTTCAAACATGCAAACACAACCCACACCCACACTATTTTGTGATGTGGTTATTAAGGAAACATGACAAGGCTTTGTTCATTGTCCATATTTTTGTTGCAATTGCTTCTTTACAAACCAAATTCCAAATCAAATTCCAAGTAGATTATAAATCAAAATCAAAATAAGTTTGTGTTAGTTTTCCAAATCATCATAATTAGTTTTAAATATTTTCTAAATTAAGAATCAATTTTCTACTCCATCCATAGTTATTTAAGATTAAAATTCTGGAATTATGATATATTTCTAGAAAATTGGTATTAAAACACCAAAATTGATGATAAATAATAATTTATTGGAACCATGAAAAGTTAGCTTCAAAAACCTTAAAAAACTTGTGTCAATTGGTGTTACAAAAGGACTATTAAGATTGGTAACAATGCTAAGAAAGTTCTTTCAACATCTTTTTTTTTTTGAAACATTTCAAACTTTACAACAAGTTTTGTCAATACATAGTAAATGATAGCACATGAAAAGGTTTCCATTTCACATTAAATTTCCATGTGATTTGTTTTCATCCATACAATTTTAAAAACTAGTTATGACAATAATAAGTTGTGTTTTAATGACTACACAAAAGAAAGAAACAATGCAATTTTCAATGAAAAGCTTAAAGTTCGTATCTCACCTAGTTCATTTAGGTCAACCTCATTTATAAACACCATACTTTTAAGTAAAAAGGAAGAAGTTATCAACAAAAATTTCCTTTAAATGCCAACATTCCAAACTTTGTCACATTCAAAAGGAAACCAAGAAGGAGAAAAGGTGTGATAATGTGGCAATATGCATGCTAGCTCTTGCATTGTCAATCACTCTCAAACTCAAAAGCAAGCTTCAAAAACCCTAGACCTTAATAGGAAAATCAATGATTATCAAAAATGTAACTTGAAGCTTTGTTTTTTACAAATAATGTAACCTTAACCTTGGCCATTTTTTGGTGTTGGCTTTAGGGAACACCTAGTTTTTTTTTCCCCCATGTAGAATCTGAAGGTTACCACAAATCCAAGATTTGTCAAGGTAAAGCAAGGTGCAATTTTTTTGCAAGTTCACCTCTAACTATTATATCCCTATGTACCTAGTCAAAAAACCACCCAACACCAATTCCAAAACTTTTTAAATAAATTGAACAATTTTTTTTTCCTAAAGAAACCTCAAAATTTAGGTACCTTCTATTAAAACTTTTTACTAAAACATCTAAATAAGCTTCTAGATTTTTAAATATATATACTAATATTCCAATTAAAGTTTTTTTCCTTCAAATTAAAAGTTCTTGAATATTAAGTTTCAAGTTTTTGGCAAGGGGTTGGTCTTGGTAATGGATAGGGCTTAAGATTATCCATTAGGGTTGTCAAAACAAAAATAAAAATTGGTCATTATAGTTACAAGGTCAAGTAATATTTAGGTATTGAAAGCAAGGTCAGGGCCAAGGTAGGGTATGTATAGCCATAACAAATGTACCATCAAAGATTACCTAAATATTTTAGAGAACCGCCCAACACTAGTAAATACCTTGGCTTGAGACAAAAGAATAGGCGATCTCATTGATGGCCATTGCCTTCTTTTGTTTGACACCTAGCAATAATGGGCTTACCTTGCAAGCTATCTAACAATGTTAGGTAATTTTCTTTTTTTCAAAGAACTAACGAGCTCATATAGGGTAGACCGGCCCATCATCGATCGACTGCCTATGACCAAACACTTATTTATACTTTCATCATATGTGTTTCATTTTGAGTGATTTAAAATGTTATGGGAATGTTGCTTCAAGCTCTAAAAATCATCTTTGTATAGGAAAAGGTTTATTTATGGGAACCTTACATATTTGAAGCCCTTAACCCAAGGCCGTGAGGTTGAGGGATCAAGGCCAAAAATCCATAAAGTTCCCAAAAAGAAACCTTCTATGGTGTAAAGAAACACAAGTTTTTCCAATTTGTTTCCATTGTCTTTCCAAAATTTTCCCATCCTTTGCCCTAAACCTAAAATAGTCGTTTTAGTTTTTTCTTTCAGCTAATTAAGTTGTCATCATTTTTTTTGTTTTTTTTATGCTCAAGGCTGCTTCTATTATTTGTGATTTGTTTTTTCAATTGTTCTTTCCCTAGCACAATGTTATCCTTTGTCGTGAAATTCAACTTTTGTCCCCATGGGCCTTCTTTTATTCTTACTTTCCTATTCATTGCAACACTACATCATTGCAACACTTATGTAACATTTTTGCACATTTGTTCCCGCTTCTTTATTTATTTATTTATTTTATTTTGGTTATTTGCATATTTTTGTCTCTTTTTTTTCTTTTAAAACTTGTGTTGTTGTTTGAAATTGTTGTTCCTTGTTGGATTTTGTGTAAGTGTTGATGAATGGCTTTGTCTTTTTTTGGTTATGAATTTTTAATTTATGTGCAAGTGTTCCTTGTTTATGTGTAGGCATTTCTTGTTCCTCTTGTATTGGTGTTGTTTAGTTTGAGTTTGTTTTGCTCTAAAACATTGCACCATCATTTTTTCACAGTGTATATACTACTCTATAATTTAGTTTTTCTCTCGTACAAGTGCACACAACATCAATTTCGTCTTTTTTCTTCCTAATCTTGTATTATCTTCTTTAATTCATTTTGAATTTTTTTTTGCATGTTTTGTAGGTGTTTTCGTTGATTTGTACATTTCTTTAAATTTTTCGTTCTAGTGATGATCATATGTTGCTACAATTTTTATTCATTGTTTGCTTTCACCGTGCAAAATCTTTTTTTTTAAAACATTGATTCATTTTTTTTCATTGTCAAAAGGTGGAATTTATATTTTGTGTAGGTTATTTTTCACTTTCATTTTCTTTTTTTCCTTCCTCTTAATTTTGCTCCAATGGCATCTGATGAACTTGCTTTCAAGAAGCAACAAACAATAGATTTCTATGTTGAAGAATCTATGTATTTTTTCCCTCCATTGTTTGATTTACTTAATGTGGGTCATGATCCAAAATCTACCAAATCATGGCCTACTACACCATCTACTCCACCTACATCTATTCACATTAATGGAATTGACGTATTATGGTCTAACAACACTTCAAATATTCTTTTACAATTAGCTAACTATGTTCCTTTTCCCAAGTCAAGTGTTCAACCACAATCTATTGAACTTTTTTCCAATTTTTTCAATCCTTTTGTTCCTCTTTCTATTGAGGATTTTGATTCTATAGTTGCAATAATAGTTATTTCAAATCATGTTGTAGTTGCTCCTAATGTCATATAATTACCAATCTCTTTCTTTTCTCTCAAGGTATATTCAAATTTTTATTTCCTTGATATTGATAAGGAATTGGACAATGTGAACAAAGGTAGTCTCCATGTCATTAAACATGTCAAACTTTGGGCCAGTAATGCATTTGATGATTTAGATAGTTTTGGGGTTATGGTACGGAAAAATCAATTTTTGACCTATTTGATTTTGTGAAAGAACTTGCGGAGATGTTTTCTTTATTTGTTCTGCTAGTGGCAAAAAAGACAATGGTCTTTACCCTTGTACTAGGTATTGTTGTAATTTATATTTCTATTATTTAGGTTTTCTTGTTTTAGGTTTTTATTTCTTTTTAGTTTTTTTTATGAGTTTCTAATTCAATACTTGTTTTTTGTTGTGATGCAACATCCAAGCCTTGATTAGAGGCATTGGAGGCTAATCAAACAAAAAGAAGAATTACGAATTGTCGAGTTGGGTAATGCACAAGCAATCCCCTTCAACATGTTTTCTGGTCCCAAGTATCATTGGGTGAAACTTGCTGATGACAAAACTACACTGGAGGCCTTCAACACTAGTCTTGGGAAGGTCATAAAAAATTACGACATTCTATCAATTGTAGAAAACCGAAAAATGCTAGCATAATTGATTTTTCAACCAACTTCACCTTTCAAATTGAATCTCAAATTTGGGTACTTTTGTATCCTAAACTTTTACATTAGAAATTGTTCTAAATTATACAATCTTGATTTTGATGAGTTCACATTGTTGTTTCTATCGATAGGTTTGGTCCTTAGTAGAAGCTAAGGAGTGTCAAAAAATTGGTGAATTGATGTCACTCATTGTTTTACGTATCGACATCGTCCTTCAATCAATTGTTTGATCAAAGATGTGATTACGACTTACAAGGAAATTATGAAGCACCATCCTACCATTTGACCTTCTAATAAAGCAATCCATACCCACTTGTTCTATATCCCAAACCCAAATGAAAACATGGTGATGATGTTTGGTTCATGACAATTCCAATTGGTCACAACTAGTTATGATAATCATGGACAAGCTGATTATCAACTTCCTTGAGTTGAAGGAGAAGATACTTTTGAACAAAATCGAGAGAAGAGTCAACATCACTTGAATGGAAAAGGCTCTTGTTTTGTGGGAATATGGGATGGAGGTTATTGGCCACAAGGACCCAATTTCATATGGCAACTGAGTATTTCTTCTTCATTCTTTACATTGTTGTTTGGTTTTGAATTTTGTTGTTAATTTCCATTTCCAAGAATTTTTTTTTCTTATTTTTTCAAAATTATGTTTCCTTTTTTGTTTCTATTTCAATGCTCACATTTTATTTATTTTGTAGGTATAATAAGATCAACGATCATCTTTGGGACATAGCTCTTCAATGAATTATTAGCATGGAGCTGAAAGATGGTCATTTTCTATAATGTGACGAAACCTTCAATGAGTAAAAACAATCATTTGAAAAATTCAAGATTTTGTGTTTTTCTGTACATTTTTAGGTTTTGAAAGTTTTTTGTTTTAGTATTTTATTTTATTTCAATAAAATTGTAAGTGGCCTTGTTTGCAAAGCTCGAGTGTAATTTTTTTTGAATTTAAGAAATTAGGGTTAGGTTTTATTTGGCTTTAGATAAATTAGTTTAAAATTAGGGTATGATTATTCAAGATAAATAATGTTTAGGACTTAAATTTATGAGATGCAAGAGTTTTGAAAAAGAAATTGCACTTTGAAATTTTTTAAAACTTATGTAAAATAAATTAGAAAAAATGAAGAACTAGGGAGTAACTTACAAAATTCGTAAGGAACTCTCGTAAGCTGGGGCTAAGCTGGCCAATTCCTTACGAATTTCATAAGTTACTCAACGATCTTCTCGCGTATAACCAACCTGAATTTACACTAAGGAAAAACGCATGGTTCTTTACGAATTGCAAAGGAAAAGGAGTAATGAAAAAATAACAAGAAGAAAATAAGCTTTCCAACTTACAAGACACATGGGCTTTGGACCCCTCTTATGTTCAAATGTCATAGCTTTTTTATTTTGTATTCATTTTCAACGATTTAAAGTGCTATAGGAGCACCACCAGAACTTCTACAAATAATCTTGGAACTCTAATAGCAATAGAGCAACATAAAAAGAATTTTTTGGGTGTTCAGGAACCAGCTTTGGTAGAGTTGGTGGTTTGTTTTTTTTGAGTTCTTAACCCCCTTTTACTTCGAGGGCCATAACTTTCTCATTTCTAATCCATTTTAGAACAATTCTTAGTGTGTCAGATGTGCCAAGAGGAGAGGTTCAAGTTTGTTTGGACACCGGAAACAACAGAGCTCTCCCCTTGGATCTGGCCTGCCCTGAGCACTTAATTGTTCGGTCACCGGCCAGTTTACCCTAGGGACCAGCAGTTCTTTGAAAAAATAAAAACTGGTGAAAGAACCTACCCTAAACCACGGGCTCTTTCAGAAGTTGCACTCTCAGGCCACTGATTCCATCTTTGCTTCAGGCCAGGGGGGGATACTCATCTCCTGTTTTCCTTCTTGAAGCAATTGACAAAGCCCAATTAAGGACAAACAAACAATGACCTAGATACTCCATAGCAAGCATTGAAACATGAATTAGCCAAGTAAGTTGCAACTTTGAGGCTTTCTTTTTGAGGGGGAGGGGGCACAAATGAACAACTTTGAGACTTTCAATGCTTTATTGTCATTAGTGAATACGGTCAGAAAATGCCTCCATAGAAGAGCATCTGGCATGAATGGTTCAAAATCAAGAATCCAGGGTATCAATAAATTGACTCTTCAGATTATGAACTTGGTGATGCAAGTGTGCAAGTTTGTCCAATGGCCATTACAATCTCTGTGGGATTGCTCATATGTGGATAAGTTCAACCCTTTTGCTGCTGCTAACCACAATGACTTGTCAATCTAATCCCGTGAGAAGAGTCCCATTGGATGCGGAGTTCATGCAACCTTTTGGCATATTGATGAGTTCCTTATCCCATTTCTACCAACCTAATCAAATGGACCCAAGCCCATTTTATCACCTCTCTCAAAAAAGTGTTCAATCAAGGCTTCAGCTGCACAGATGGATACACTCACCTTGTGCTTTAACTAATCTCAAAGCTTCCTGAAAACATCCTTGGAATTGATGGCTGGAAGCAAGTGCAAGGGCAGAGTTGAGAACCCAAACAAACTGGGAGCTTGGATTACCACAGATGCCATGAACACACAACCTCTGCCTTGAATTGTGGGGACCCATGGCAGCAGGCCCATTGAAGGAGTCCGGAGTCAAAACCCTTCAATGTTGCTTTTGTCGGTTTTGCTCTCCAAAACTTGTGGTGGCGAACTCTGCAGTTTGCAAGTTGTAATGCTGCTGATCCTGTTACAAACACTTTGTTTTTGTTGTTCTTGTGTGGTCCATTTAACTACTTTCCAACTTGTGGCCGGTGGTGGGACATGACAAATCCGAAACCCTTTTTTTTTTTTTTTTGGCACTATGGCAACCATTTTGCAAGCCAAATCACAGTTGATTGATTGGGTTGTTGATTGGGGGCTTCTGCTCTCCATGGCAATTCTTTATCTTTTTTTGTTGCTCACATACATACACATCACCTATTGGCTGAAAGACACTTTGCAGATGATGTCCAAAACCTGAGCACTTTGTCAAAGATTTGTGTTTTCTGCAATCCCCAAAGCCTGCCCTACATACACCGATTGGTTTTGAAGGATTCAACTTTTGTTAAGCTTGAAAGCTGATTTCTGGGGCAAACATACTTGATCTCAAGGTTGACCCCACAATGTCAAGTGACAAGAGTAACCTACACACGGTTCAAGACACTTGTTGCAAACTTTTATGTACGGGCAGTGTTAGCCAGATCCTGGGGGCCTGGGGGTCAAGGGTGGTGTCTGGGGAGTGTACCCCCCCCCCCCCCCCCCCCCCCCACCTTTTGAGGGCCCAACAGCCGCCCCCCGACCGGC
>Ga0116231_10006453_pt1 | contig 22336 bp, 20 predicted proteins | sample S1TSphgellanicum_2_FD_89695 | JGI IMG/M metagenome (GOLD analysis project Ga0116231, IMG submission 89695) | Host-associated microbial communities from peat moss isolated from Minnesota, USA - S1T2_Fd - Sphagnum magellanicum MG | ecosystem: Host-associated > Plants > Peat moss > Unclassified...
AAACAAAAAATTTTTCTAAAAAAAAAAATTTTTTTAACAATTTTTTTTTTTTTTAAAAAAAATCCCCCCAACAGGCGCTGGGGAATTTTTTTGGGGGGGGGGGGGGTGTGGAAGGACATTGACCCACCACCCACCTCACAAAAAACAAGGGGTGTGTCACACTGTGGCCTTGCCACTTACATTAAAAAGTATGCAAAAGAAGAATTATGGAAACTCAAATATTTCACCATGGCCAAAATATAATCATCAGAAATAATCCTCTAAAAGAAACCAAAACCCTAAACCCTAAACCCTAAACCCACCTAGGCTACCACATGAATTTGAGAAAAAAAGAAAAAAAGAAAAAATGCACACAAATAATGTGTTTAGAACCCTGTCTATAATTAGCTATTACACATTAACTATTCATTCACTCAAAATAACTAAGAAAACAAAATTCTGGCCACCAAATCCAGCAATTTCATTATACAACACATTTGTTTCCACAAACCTATTTCACTACACCTTACCTATTCACCTCTCCTATTAATTAGATGAGGTGCCTCTCCCCAAGTTCAATTGATTGGCCTTGCCTACCTACCAAGGCAAGGAGATTGTGTTTAGATTCATTATATAGAGTCTAGTAGCTTAATAGATTTTTGGCCCCTAGGTAATAATAATAATAGGTCTATTTTTATTATATGAGGATTTTTGAAAGATGATATTTTGGCTTTGTGTTGAAACTTGAGATTAGTTGTTATAGAGTTATAATCATATCTTGAAGGATTTTTGGTTTCTTTTTAGAGGATTTTTTTCTGAAGATTAGAGGATTTTGGCCATGGTGAAATATTTGAGTTTCCATAAATCTTCTTTTGCCTTAAGGTACCTTTTTAATGTAAATGGCAAGCCCATAGTGTGACACACCCCTTGATTTTTTTTTTGCAATGAGCCAATTTAATTGGCCCATCACTCAAAAAACAAATCTGAAACTATGGAGGCTCACCAAACTAGAAGGTTCTATTTTGAGGTATAGAGTTCCTTTCCTTTGGCCCCACATAATACCAGGTGTGAAAGGAGGACAACATTTGCCAAAAGCATATAAGATAAAAGTGAGGTGCTGTGGAGAACACTTTGGGGAACACATTGGGAAACCTGATGGGAACTTAAAGGGAACACATTGGGAACCAGGCAAAAATGGGGAAAAACTCCTTCTTCTTCACGTTCATGTCCTTTCCTGTTCTTCTTCGTGTCCGCACACGTCTTAAGTAGAAAGACGGCGGTTCTGCTGGGAAGCCCGCCTGCACGCAAGCAAGTCTTGTACAGCAGCCATGCAACGAGGGGTCGGCGCCGTCGCAGGAATTGCTGAGGGAGGAGGAGGAAACTGTGCAATCATGATGCAGAACTATCACCATCGTCATCGTCGTCGTCGTTGTCATCATCATCATCAGCAACAGGCACCTTTGTTTTCAGCTTCTTTACATGCTCCGAGTCTGTATTTATTGCCGCCTTCAATTCCTCGACGACAACTAACGACGCTTCTGTCTGGAACAAGCAGCAGCAGCAGCAGCAGCTCCAAATTCTTGTTTTACAGCTTCGACAATAGCAGTTGTAGATTGCAGTTTGGTGGTATGTTTACGTGAATCTCAAAAAAATAATTTGGGGGGGTTTTTTCTGTTTTGTGCGTTTTTGGAACTGGACAGAGGAGTGTGGAATTTTTTTTTCCCCTCGGAATTCTGTTTTTCGTCGAATGAGGAGGGGAGAGGGGTGATGATGATGCAAGAAACGGGTTGTGGAAATTGGTAGCAGATGTTGGATAATAACATCGGATGTGGGTGGTGGGTTGTGGATGAGCAGGACCAGCAGCAGTAGCACAGCTGAGAAAACGAAGAAGGCAGTTTGTGAGTGGGAGCATAGCTGCAGGGGCATTGCTTATGTGCACTGCTGCTGCAATGGCAGACACAGCTGTACAAGAAGAATCTACTATCAGTAAGCAAGGTCTGAATTCCCATTTTGTGGAGGCTCAAAATTGAAGCAAAAGATCTTTTGTCTCTCTTGTGTTTTTTGTGTGCATGTGTGTGTGAGTGTGTGTGCCTGCTTGTTTGTTTGAGAGCTCAATTGGGGAATTGGGGGACTGTCTTGATAAAAACTCTGTCTCTCTCTCAATTTCTAGGGTTTGGAAGTACTAGCTTCGATATCTGTTTTGCTGCTCATGAAGTCTGTTTGTAAGGACTTGCTCCGAAAATTATGTTCAGTTTTTTGCCCAAAGTGTGTGAACAAACAAGCGGTATGTATGTATGTATGAATGTGTGTATGTGTTCCATGCTCATTGTGCTGGATTTTGCAAAGTCTTTGAACAAGCTGTGTGTTTTTCTATGTTTATTCTACTAGGTTTGTGCGAAGTTTGTGAACAAGAAAGCTGTGTGTGTATGTGTTTCCATGCCAACAGCGCTAGACAGGTTGCCCTTCAAGCCAGATGGCTACAACTTCTGGACATGGCGTGGACACAAGGTGCACTATGTGGTGCAAGGTCAGGGCCCACCGATAGTACTCATTCATGGCTTTGGGGCATCAGCTTTCCATTGGAGGTATGTGAGAAAAAAGTGAGACAATACCGACTGAGTGACCTCTCTGTTTTTTGTGTGTTGGGGATGTTGGAATGAGGAATTTCTCCTCTCCACAAGATGGAAGTAAAAACATGAGGAAAATTTGCAAAGGATGTAAAAATTGCACTAGTTCAGAGGAGAGAAGTATTCTTCTTGTACTTTTGTTTTGAGTGGAGGAGAAAATCAATTTTGTGATTTCTCTGAATGATTTTCTTACTGGTGAACAGATATAATATTCCAGAGCTGGCCAAGACTCATACAGTATATGCCATGGATCTCCTTGGATTTGGGTGGTCAGAGAAAGCACTCATAGAATATGATGTATTGTTGTGGAGAGATCAAGTGGCAGACTTTGTGAAGGAAGTGGTGGGCAAACCTGCTGTGCTTGCTGGTAACAGGTGTGTTCCCCCCTCTATGAATCTTGAAGGAATAGCAATGTGTGTGACCTCTCCTCAGCTCTTGTGATAAGTTGCTTTTTTTGTGGTAGGACTTCTGGTTGGGTCAAAGGAGAGGGAAGGAACTTCAAAGTCTCTTCTCCCTTCATAATAAGTCGCACAGCTTCTGATTGTACAGAAAACTCAGTGATGGGATTTCCTTACATGGTTATCAAAACAATGTCCTTGATTGTGGTGATCTTCTTTCTTGTGGTGCAGTGTAGGAGGATTCACAGTTTTAACAACAGCAGCTGGCTATCCAGACTTGGTGTCAGGATTGGTATTGTTGAATTCCTCTGGACAGTTTGATACTCCAAGCTCACCAGAGAAAGCAAAGATAGGGGAAGGGTCGAGCCAGCAGGAGGTCATCAAAACTGAGGAGTCAGTTTTGAATAGACTTATGTTGAAGCCAATAAAGGATTTTGTACAAAAGTATGCCATATTGTTTGCTTTCTGGCAAGCCAAGCAACCTGCACGTATCAAATCTGTTCTTCAAAATGTGTGTTCATTGCTTCCCCTTTAATCAATGAACATTCATACCAGAGCCTATATATATATATATATATATACACACATAAGTATGCAAGTGATTGTCTATCGGCACAAACAAATGCACAACTTTGTATGTAAGTAAATAGTCCACAAATTATATAGGCAATAGCTGCATTTCCTTGAGGGTCTCATCAAAGTCAGTACAGATTTCTCATATGGTCAATCTGCTTTTTTCTGAAACTATTTTTTCATACCTATCTCGTGATGCTACATAACTGGTGACAGGGTGCCCAACTTGTGGGTTTTTTTATTGCCAGGTATACAAGGATCAAACAAATGTGGATGATTATTTGGTGCAGTCAATTGTGCAGCCCACACAAGATGCCAATGCAGGCGAAGTTTATTACAGGTTAGTTTGTGAACTTGCCAAAAGAGGGTGACTACTGTGTTTTGTTATAAACTCTCTCATCTTATTGTTTCTTCTTCAAAGGAACATCCTCCACTTCGACCTCCCAGGATTCTAGGGGTCCTAGAAACTGAAAATGCACACATTACCTGCTGGTTATAAATTTGCCTTGTCAATTGTGCTGATGTGCATGTCTACATTTAAGCACAAAGGAGCTATGTCTCTTGAGGGTTAGCCAACATCATGACTGAGTAGTCCTGTTGCTTCCCAGAAATGTGACAGAAACCTAGTATGTAGATTTTGTATAATGATTTGCCCAGATTTTGGGCTAATTAGTACATACTTTCTAGACCCACTGTCAGAAGCTGATGAAATCAGTGGGTAGTCATGGCAACTCCTCACTGCTATTCATGATGAAGGTGATAATCTGACACTTTGTGAGTGACTCTCATAAGGTTATGACTGCACTCATTTCCCTGCAATTACATAGATAATACTTGATCACAGAAGATGATTGCTGATGCTTGTCAACAGCAGAAAATGAATGTTTTGGGGTCATACTTTGTATTAGAGGTTGTGTGTTTGCACTGATTGCATCCATTTACATGCATGGCCAAAATGTGAGGGTGCAGACTGATGACTCAGGTTCTCTTCAAATCAAGTAACTTGACAATCAATCAGCTGCTGGATCAGCTCTCATGTCCTCTGTTATTGCTATGGGGAGATCTGGATCCCTGGATGGGGCCTAGTAAATGTGAGCAGATGAAGAAGCTGTATCCACAGGCTGAAATGGTACGTTTACAGGCCGGGCATTGCCCACATGATGAGGCTCCTGCACAGGTCAACACTGCACTGCTTAGTTTTGCTAATTCTGTTTATTAGGAGGAGGTGTGTGTGATCTCATAGTCTTCCTTTTCAATATGTTTGCATTCAATTTATATCACAGTGAACCCCGTTATTGACCCAAGCAATATGGTTTTGGGGATACACTTGGATTTGAGCAATGTTTTTTCAGTCAAAACCAGACAGATATTTTTAATTTTTAACAAATGTATTCACATTGTGAGGCCAAAAAGAGCATCAGGCCAGTGTTTAGAAAATGTTCCTGACAGTTGTAACTCACTACCTCCATGTTTGGAGCTGTCTAGATTGACAGTTTTCTATTGCAAGTGGATTATTCACTGCACTTGAAGAACAGGAACAATGAAAGATTTGCTGGTGAAATGTGTGTCACTTGATACATACATGTTAAGAGGAATTGATTCTTATGATATCTGCGTTATTTTTTAGATATTTACTACATGATCAAATTCTATTGGATTTGTTTTTGGTAGCAATTTTTTTGAACACTGATTCAGGTTTTAGATTTGTTTTTGGGGGTGATATATCTGGCGTGCTTGCTTTGGAGTGTCATCTTTCAGGTTTGTGTGTACATTGTTTGTGATTTTGTAGTTTTGATATTTGATTGACAAGACAGACTACTGGCATCACCAACAGTCCATGCAAGCACAAACACCATCCTCAAAAGTGATGAAAGTGATTGGCATCCCTCCCTTGCCATTATTACTCTCCCAACCATTTTTGAAATGAATGATGTAGACTTGTGGCAATCTTCACAAGCCTGCTTACTCTTTTATCATTCATAGTGGAGTGCCAGGCCCAGGAACTGTGTCAATAAGCCCCAATGCAATAGCCAGTTTCTCACTATGGTAACAAATGAAGCACCTTTTCTTCTTCTTCTTCCACATCATGCAGCACAGTATTACGGTACATACCCTGCATCATGCATGATTCCTGACAATCTTTTCAGTTCTGCATGAATTTCAATCATCTGGGGCTGGTGTCAATCATCACCTACAAATGTATGCACCTCATTATTCACATCAATCCAGGTGCAATGTGGCTGTTTCTTCACACCTCTGGTGTTCAACATTCTTAGATAGATGCCTATTGCCAGCAGCTGCATAGATGGCTTATTGCAGCACGTAACTTGCTGCATTTTCAGGCTCCAATCTGAGAACCCCTTTAGCAACATGTTCTGCCATCTCCACATTACCATGAATTCTGCAAGCGCCAAGCAAAGCCATCCATGAAGCCACATCTGGTTTACAGGGCATTGTGTTGATCATATTCTCTGCGTCTTGTAGATGGCCAGCAGGATAAAGAAGGTCTGCCATGCAGGTGTAATGTTCCAATTTCGCAGAAATCATATAGTCTGTGATCATTGAAGCATAACAGGGCATGCCTTGATCCACCAAACCTGCATGACTACAAGCTCACAGAAGACAAACAAAAGTGATATCATCTAGAAGTACACCTTTACACATCTGTTCAAAATGTGTAAGAGCTTCCTTACCATGCCCATGCATGACACATCCTCCAAGTATGGCATTCCAAGTGACCACATCTTGAGATGGCATCTTGTTGAACACTATCCAAGCATCCACCATGCTCCCACATTTTTTGCCATTGCAGCCATCTCTGCTGCCACCCACACATGGTGGGTTTCATAGGTCCCAAAGCCAGAGTGCTTTCTCATATCTTCTTATGTTTGAAATCCGAATACTGTTCATTTGTCTACAACTTGAAATCCAGATCAAGCTGATCAGCCATGTATTGTCCACATCCCAGGCATAAATCGTGTCATGAAAACAGAGAAAGCCACCCTGACCTTCTCCATCAGCACATTGCATTTACTTACCTTATCCAGGCTACTACTGCTACTACTATCCCATCAGTGCAAAGGACCTGAAAAGAATTTCTGCCAAAGCTTAGACCACAGCAGGATAGCAATCAAGAGAGAGCAACAAGTTTGACACCAACAACAAGACCCATGGCTCCACTGACATGTAAACTCTGACAGGATTGGTGTTCAGTTGAACAATCTCAAGAACACGTCTTGTATAGACTCCGTAAAAGGGAATACATGGGGAAATGAAATGAACCCATCATTGATATGGAAGAATTTCATCAAATCTTGAGTGCAATGTACATTCTTGAAGCTCAACACATGCTATTGCAGCACAAACTAGGTAGCGGATCCACTACCTATGGTATGCAACGTAGTAGAACACATAATCCTCAAGTCTTGAGGACCTTAAGCTACATTATCTATCTACATGCAAAAATCTTACACCTCAAATCTATTTGAAACTCATCTTTAGATTCATACAACCCACCTAAAACCCATGACAACATTACATATTTCAACACTTTCACTAAAACTTCTTTTTTGCCTAGAAGTTGTCAATTTAAAAGACACCATCTAATAAGACGTGATGGACTTGATTGCAAAAAATTGCCACAATTGCCTACAATATGAAAGGGTGCTTAAGATTTTTTTTTACTTTCATATTTTAAATATCGCCAAATTTGGTTAAATATAGTTATGGATGATCACCTCTTGAACAACACACAAAATATTGTCTTTCTTTAAAAAACACAAAAATTTCGCACCCAAAAATCCAAAAAAACTGGTCTTTTAAGTCCTCAGTCTTAACCAGCAAAAGGTGTGGAGCTAAAGCACCACCAAAAACGAGTACGTTACGTGTCATTCGAGCAAACAACGAATCGGAGAAGACGAAGAGATTGACACAAGACAGTCCCCGCGCGCGCGAGCGAAGAGAGAGAGACACACACACACAACGCGCACACTCACACAGAGCCCCCACACAATCTATCGTTTGCACAATTGCGAAACAGCAAGTAATTGATTTGGGATCGAGAGCGGGAACGATGCTGTTGGTGCCGCCGGTATGCTTGCCTGTGCCGAACTGCTGTAAGAAATCTGCGTGGTTCGCAAATCGAAGAGGGTTCGGAAGCTCTGGTAAATACGGGTTGCGTATACTCAGGTCGGCTGGTTGTCGTGCTTGTGTTCCTGCTGCTGCTGCTGCTGCAGCAGCAGCGGGTGAAATGGACACAATTAGAAAACCTGTGGTCGACAAGGCAGTGATAGTCGGAGGAGGTTTGGGAGGTCTCGCTGCCGCTATTCAGCTGCGAAAAGTTGGAATTGATGCACAGGTGCGGCCTTTGTTTCTCTCTTCTTCATTCGATCCCTGGCCCCCTCGCGTCAGTCTTTTGTGATGTCCTGTTCTGTACCTGTGTCTCTGCTTTCCGAACGCCTCGTCCATTGCCGTTTGTCGAAATCAAGGACAGGCAGGCGGAGCAACTGCTGCTACCGTTCTGGGACACAAATCGATGAATTTGGCGAGGAAAACTTTCTCTTCCGAGAGTGATGTACGGTGCGCGCTGTTTTGATGTCTCGATGATCGATCTGATGTTGCCCTCTATTTTATGTCTATGAATACCCGGGAGAAGATGCGTGACATGACTTGAATGCAATTGTTGTTGCATTTCTCGTTTTATCGCCGAGTCTTGTATCACAAGAATCCCGAAGTTCTGCTCAAGTCCCCGAACCTGCAGCTGAGCTCACTTCAAACTCGAACAATTCTCAGACATAGCAGAGCTCTACATGAAAATGGTCAGCTACGCAAAACTGGAAACAGATTTACCGCATCATGCCTGGAATCGGAAACCTTCATATTGCAGGCAGTAACATTAGGATGCTAACGTTCGTCTGCATGTCTCAGGCACTGATTTACAAAGAGACTCTGTTTTCATTTTCAACTCTAGACTATTATTGTGCACACTCATTTCATTGGCAACCTCAAGGACTTTCTTGAAATAGATGTCAAGAGGTGGCTGTCTGATTTCTGGATGTTCATTACTTCCCAATGTCATGCAACTCTGTTGTATATGGCTTATGTGGATGGTAAGCCCATTTGGGAGTGAGTTCTAAGGTAGGTCTCCATTGTGGCAGGTGTATGAGCGGAGAACTAGACTATCAGGGGGAGAGGGCACGATCATATCAGTGTGGCCAAATGGTTGCCGAGCCCTCTGCAAGGCTGACCCAGAAATACTGGCAAAGGTAGAAGTTTTCAAACAAAGACACATCGGGGTTGGTTGCACATGACACCTCATTCAATGTTCATCAGTCATCACATCTGCAATGTTCAACTGACAATGTTGCAATTTTCTAGAGTAGTTAGTGATTTGTTTCCAAAGATGCACAGATACGGGAGGCAGGCATAGTGGGCATGCCTGTACAGGTTGTTAATCCGAAGAGTGGAGAGCAACTAACCTCATTGGAGATGATGGAACATATGGAGGAGACATATGGGCAACCAGTAATCAGCATTCTTTGGAAAAATGCACTTAATATCCTATCAGAAGCTCTAGATGATGATTGCAAGCACGTGGGCTATGAGTGTTTGGATGTTTTGCAGGTAAGATCTTTTCCATGTTTCCTTTTAATTTCCCTTTTCCAGGCACACGTGCCCTGCAATGGTATTCTGTCTCCATTATTTTTTATTTATTTATTTATCTTTTGTTTATAATGTTTCCTGCAAGTGTTCCTTCAATTTTGTTTATAAATGTTTACCTGCTTTGATCCTGGTATGAATATGATTTAACTTGCAAGTTGAAAAGCCTCAACCCACTTCTAACCAAGATCTGAAGGGAGGTGGTTTGTAAGTGCACAGGATGAGGAGGGTGCGACTGTACAGTTTAAAAGGGGTGATGAGTATATTAGTGTCAAGGTAAGCATGTTAGCACATAGTAGATGAAGGGCCCCCTTTCAACTGTACTTCTTCTACATATGATTTAGATTTGTGTGAAATGAGCTTATCTATGTTGTACAGATTCAGAATCTTTTCACTGTGAATTGAGTTTGATGCATTCTTGGCAATGTAGTTTCACAGTCTATCCTTTTTTGTCAGGTGTAACTAGAATAAAAGAATCACAGTTGGTGTTAATCTGGCGAGCAGGCCCCTTTGGTCATTGGAGCTGATGGAATCCATTCTGTGATTCGCTCCAAGGTTTTTGGTCCAACACCACCACGTGACCATGGGCGCACAATTTGGCGCGCTGTGATCGATGAACATCTTTGCAGTGATCTGGTTTCCCCCAATTCCCCAATTTTGTAGGATTTGTTATCAGAAGTATTCTCCTGTGTTTGAATCAAATGTAGCCTTTGGTGGGTGGATATTGAGCACAGTATTCTCATGCTCTTGTTGATATTCCTACATTCAGTTGAACCTGCTCTTCTCTACAGGAAGAGTCAATTGCCTTTTCTGCAGCATTGAGTTCCAACAATTAGTGTATACTCAACAAAACACCCTCTCAAACTCAGTTGAACCAAACCATACTGTCAGCATTTCCACGGAAAGTGAGAAGAAGAGGTTTGTGTGTGCAGGGCTTAAAGGTTGGCACCATGCTGGCAGTAGGAAATGGACGAGCCATGTTTGTCACCAATGGTGTTCATGGGAAGCTTTACTGGGCCTTCAGTGTGACTGATGAATCCACAGATGGTCGCACTAAAGTGCGGTCTAAAGACTCTGCAGAGTCAAAAGCCAGGTTGAGACAGGAGTTGGAGGGCTGGGATGTGGCCCTCAATATTCTCGAGGTCTGTTTCAATACTTCATTGCTGTGTAATGCCTGAGCTTCTATCACTTTGACAAATGTTTGCTTGCCTCTAACCCTCTGTTCTAGTGACCATCTTTTGGCAACTAGGTTTAAGCTTTCAATGCATTAGAGAAACTGATAGTGGTGGAGCTGTGAATAATGGCTTCAGGCTACAGATGCAGAGCTAATACTGGAGAGAAGGGTGCTTGATCTACCTGTACTGCCAGAATGGACTTGTGGACGGTTAGCTCTCCTTGGAGGTACATTTGACTGTAAATGTCCTTAGTTCTTCTTGTTAAGCTTATTGACATTGATGGTGTTCATGATGGCCTAATTTGAGCTGTTCAAAAATGCATCATGTTTTGTTGATGGCATGTGTTCCACACATGTTTGCCAGATATGCTTGGGTTTTTTTTGGAAGAAAGGTCTTGCAGTAGCAATTTAGGCCAGGAGAATGCAAGATAGAGTGTTATGGAATGCATCAAAATTATCAGGTATGACAACAAATGTTTCCAAAGTTCTTCTGATGGCAAGCTTGTGCAAGCAATACCTGTTGTATCAATTTTGAGATTGCCAGGATTTTGAAATCTCTGTCAGAAGTGGTCTACCTGTGCAGATGCAGCTCATGCTGTGCTGCCACAGATGGCACAGGGAGCCAATCTGGCCTTTGAGGATGGCTTCGAACTTGCACTGCAGCTGTCATCAGCTTCCAATTTAAGGTTTTTTTCATTACTGATCTACTTGATGTGGGGGAAGACCACTGGCTGTATGTTGTCAACATGAGTTTTCTCTTTGTAACATTAAGAATGAACATGGTTCACCGATTTGCTAGTGCTAGCATGTTGCCAACCTTGGGCACAATGATTCAGAGGGCTTGTACCGCTGAAAATAAGTATGTGTGAGAGAGGGAACAGCAAGGAAAGGATAGAAAAATGTCGCAGGTTGATATTTGCAGATGCTACAGACTAAGTATTGGACTTGAAATTCTCTGGAATACTCTTGTGTTTGTAATATCAAATGTTGATTTGGTTGAGAATCTTTCACAGTTGCCTATCTTTTTCATCTGATTCAATAGTGGTCAATTGCTTCTATTGAAAACATTTTGGGTTTCATTTCAGGTGTGCACTAGAAGCTTATGAGAAGCATCAAATACCGCGAGCACAGCTAGTATCTGAGTATTCACAATCATTGGGAGCTCCAGTTCCACGAAGTTTTTATGACTTTCTCTTCCGTGAAGCCCCTTCAAGCTCTCCTAACCAAGTACTTGTAGAGTGAGCTTCTGTTTCCTGCTGGGATATATATGAGCAGATTCTGTTCTGTCAGAAGCCCCAAACCATATGCACCTATCCCAGCCCCTAGAGCCCAAATCTCATGGGTAAAACCCATTTCAAAGTTGCCAGATTAGCATATATAATTCTAAAATTTTCTGCACAAAAGCAGTCTTCATTAGACACCTGGTGCACAAAAAATTCAAAAAAAAAATTTCCCCAAGATTATGGCACTTGAAAATTCTGGAAATGGATGTAAATGTCCACTGCGTCCTTTAGGGGTTGAGGCCCATAGTTTGCTTTGTTGCATGGTGCATTGGTGGGTACTGGTTCACGTAAGTTTACTAGCTTGGTCCCTGCAAGTGGTGTATCATGTTTTGTGGAACATGCTTACCCCAGGACACACGAGCAGTTGAAATGTGTAATGTGGTAGCCCTTGAAACGTGCTCATGTGAGACATGTTGCATGGAACATATTTATATACTAGAACAATTTGAGGTGTTGTGTAGATGTAGTATGCAACTTGTTAGGTGTCCAGTAGTTGGAGGTTTTTGGGAACGTTTTTGTAAAGCTTGGAACTGTGGAATGTTGGATTGTTGTAGTACAATTGGGAATGTATATTCATTTTTTTTAAATTAACAAACATTCATTTTCAAACATGATATCGCAACCTGATGCAAGCTATTGGAAACACTCAAAACTAAGTTTTGGAGATGCACTATTGAACACATATTTATATACACAATATGAAATTTGAAAACGGATTTTATGAGAAGAATGTCCCAAAACATGTGCATGTGTAATAGTGTGTGCTTTTTTTGTTGTACATGCTTTGACATACAGGTTTCAGTAGTTAGGTTGATTTAGAAAATGGATGTATTGTTTCCATCTCCATTTAGCATGGATTCTTGTGCAAGTGTTTATGTTTGTTATTATTTTATTGTTTATTATGCACATATTAATTCATCTACTAAAACAAAGTGTTTATTACCTTTTTTTTTTGCCAGCTCGTGGACATGTTTTTGTCATTTTGTTGTGAAAGTCTGAAACAAATGGGGTATCTAGAAGTTGAATAATTGTAGTGTAATCTCAAATTGAAGTTGTAACAATTGTAGTGCAATTGGGTGCAACATATAGGAAGAGAAATCATACATTTCATTCTACAAATCCTTCCTTTTATTTTCTCCCATTGATTCTTGGCTGCAGTGATGATTAGGCTTCCTAAAGTGGTAAACTCAACTTTCCTTCCCCTTTAGGATTTCAAGTGAAGGGCAATATGACTTCACAAATCGGGAAAACTCGATCATCACAATCAAGGAACTACAGAAAAACAAAAAAGGAAAACATTAATAAGATTTCTCCACTTGGCAAACTCAAGTCTTCTTCACCTTCATCCCAAGGTTTTTAGATGAAATACAATACAAATTCATGAATTGGGAAAGGTTCATTCTCATCATCAAAAAGCCATGGAGAATTTTTTAAAAGAAGAGGTTGGAGAGAATTAAATTTTCATAACATATGTTCTTTATTCTACTTAGTTTAAACTACATATGATAACATGTGGCACAAAACAAGAAATATGAGGTATGGAAACAAGACCAACCTTCCAAGTTTTTGACATAATGAGGTAAACTAACACATAGGTCATACGTGAATTGAGGACTATCAACAAATGAAACCCCAAAAATGATCTTGGAACATGAACCTAAAATAAAAATTGAATGTCATCCAAGGTTGTTAGTGATTTCACTAGCAATTTGAAATAAGAAATACGAGCTATTGAAACATGACCATCTTGAAAACATAACAAAGTCAATTGAAACATAGGGAAAAAGTAATTTGATGACTTTTTAAACATGAGCTTGGATCTATTAAACATGACAAACAACTTGGAGACTAGGTTTTTGAGACAAGTGAACCAAACATGGGTTGCAAAAGAGCTAACAAGGGGTTATGATGGCCCTATCAATAGAATGCATTTAAATAAGCTACAAAAAAAACCCCAACACATGAACTTGTTATTATGTTTGCTTTCCATAAACATGAAAAAAAATGATATTATGAATGAATGACTTCAAAAGGTTTTTGAAATAAGAATAATGAAATATTGAAACATGACCTACTTGGAGACCAAGTTTTTAATTTAACAAAGTCCATTCCCAAAATTGGACAAGCATGACTTGAAGACTCATAACATTGGACTATCAACAATGCAAGGTGTCAAACTATGACCTATAGATGCAAATTACTTCATTTGAACTTCTTAAAAATGAATAGGAATTAAGAGCCAAGGAAACATGCATAATTGAGATTTCAAAGGCTTGTTCATTAAGTCCTGACAACACATATGAACAATCTGAACATGGAACACAAGCATGTGGGGATGAAAAATGTACATACATCAAATAATCATTATATATTTCACAACAAAAAGAAAAGTTGTTTAGGAAAGGAAACAATGCCATGGACCACAGAAAAAAATCTTTGTGTTGAAAGGGCAAACCCATCCTTGGGCGGTACCACTAAAAATGTCACGTTTCAAATTTCTTAAACCCATTCAATCTCAAAAAACATAGGATTCACTTAAGGAAGGCTTTCAATCCAATTTTTAACTTAAATGATTACCCAGGTTGTGTAAAATTTGAAACTCTAATTGGGTTTACAAAACTTGGAGTTTTGATATTTTAAAGGGGTGGTCAAGGAATTTTTTTTAGGAAAGTAACATTTGGGGTTCCTTTGTTAAGAACACAAAAAGTGTGTGTGTGTGTGTGTGTGTGTGTTTTTGGTAGGCTTTAATTTCTAGGAGGGCATACAATGGTCCTCTTTTTTATTTGTTTAATAGATAGTGGATTAAAGCAACCGCAATTTTTTGAGCAATTTTCAAAGGCCATTGCATTCATGTCTACAAATTTGTAATAAATCATATTTTTAATTTCAATCAACAATTGGGGCCATACCCTAGTGAATGTAGTTGATAAACCAAAAACAACTTATAATGGTGCAAACTTGACACTTAATGATAAGGGGTCAAGTACATTTTTGGATTGCAATTTGTTTGCTTGTGTAGCCTATGTAGGTTTTTTTAAAGTTTCATAATGTGTACATAGGTGGGGAATGAAAAGCCCATGTGGTGCAAGTCAATAATAAAAATGATAATTACTTAAATGTAGCACACAATAGAACAAAATTACATTGGCACAAAAACAATGATTAATGTGATAGAACTACATCCCATGAAAGCCATATTGAAATGCTCAAACATAGTTTTTCCCCCGAATTATTAGTTTTTCACAAGCATTCCAACAATGACACTGGAAGCAAAGGAAAAATTGTTTAATGCTTCCTAATGGTTACATTAGAAACTATTGGACATCATGATAATCATGATAGGTGTCACAAGTGGACCAATGTTGTCACTATCTTTGAAGTTATTATTCCTAAACCTAAACATTAATGATTATAACAATCCAATCTAATTATTTCATAAGCACATCAAGGTTATTAGGGTACCAATGGATGGCATGCCCACCATAGATGATGTGAGCATGTCCATGTTTCATGAAGACATGCACGTAGTTGAAGCTCAAAACATTGGACCAATACATCTATGTGCACATTGGTGCATATGTTTTATGTGGGCAATGGAATAGCCTACATGCACCTTGAAACATGTGCCAAACACCTTGATACATGCACATGTTTTTAAACATCTCATTCAAACAACAATGTGGCTTTTGTCTACCTTGTTCATATTTAACACCAAGAAAATGCCTTATCTAAAATTATAAGATCAAAGAACTCAACATGGAATGTAAAACAACTCAATATTAACAAAGATTTAAAAGTTCAATTTTGGACAAACCACAATTAAACAAGTAAAGAATTCCAATTGCATTTGGCTTTTCAACTTACAAGTGGATAGTTCTTGGATTTAACTTATGTTAATCATTTAAACACAATGAATGTTGCATTTATGATATATGAAAACTTGAAAGGCTATGGAGTGTATGAAATTGTATTCAACAATATGATATTAACAAGGACAATGGGAAATGTTGAATTGATGTACCTAATTTTGGTGTCTTATTCCAAATATATATTCTAGGTTATTTCCTAGGTGGGGTGTATGTAGTTAGTTCCATGTTTGGTTTTGCTATTTTCACTTGTGATGTGAATTAACCATGAGAAACACCAATTACAATAAACCAAACAAGACATGGTAGAGCATGTTAGCACCCAACATAACAAGGTTTCACCATGTTAAGCTCAATATGTTGCCAATTGGAATGGGCCTTACTAGGTTCATTCCATAGTATGAAAGGTTATTTTGTTGTGGTGGTGTCCACATGCACAACAAAAGGTTACTTTACATGAATATATATTGAATGTACATGGACAATGCCATTTTCCAAATTTCCATAAAGATATAATGAAAGATTCCCATCCAAAGTTTTTAATATTTTCTATTTAATACAATGTCATCTTACAAAATAAAGGAACTCCTATTTTGCACCTATAATGTTTTAAATGATTAAAATCTTGGTTAGATAATTTTGGTTGAATCAATATTCACATAGGTACTCATTCTTATGTAAAAAAATACACCCTCGAGAACATATCTTTTTCTTATCCAAGTAAAGTATTGAGGGCATGTTTTTTTATATCCAAGTTCATTTGAAGCTCCTACAAACTTACTCAATGAAATATTTCTTTTTACATCAACCTTCTTCCCCTTTGTAGCCTTTCATCTTCATTTAGCCTAACTATTAATGTTTTTAAAAATGGAATTATGGTCAAATAATGTGAAATAATCAATGATCTATTGGGAATTAAGTTGGAACATATAATAATAAATACATGGCAACAAGAGTTTTACATAAATGATTTTGCATAAACAATGGGAACATATGAAAAAACATTTGAAATACATGACAAGTTATATTGAGATTGCATGGGAAACCTAAAGGAAACAAATTGGCTTCTTCATTTTTTCAAATTTGTGCCTAATTGTTTTTGACACACCTTGCAATTACAAGTTCATCTTTGTTGTTTCATCACTCTTATTGTTGTAAGTAGGATTGCATTGTTAAACCAAGCTTGATATAAGGGAGTGGGTTTGGGGATCCATCTTCAACACGTGTATAAATTTAATGGTGTCTTACATTTGAGCTTGTTATAATTTGCAAGCTTTTGCTTTGTAGTGAATTGTGTTAGGTGATTGAGTTCTCACTTTTATATTGGTTCACTAAAGGATTTTTCCAACCATTTGCACTCAAAAAATTTATCATTGGCATTTATTTTTCCAAAACATTTTGTCTCCCAAGTCAATTGTGTTCAAAGATCCAAATGAGATCTTTCCAACACCATGGAAATTACATTATATGAATTATGCACATAACCAATTTGGCACATGTTGATCATCAAGCTCATGTTAAAAATACTAAAGTTAATTGTTCAAAGCAACATAGTTTAAACTTTGTCTACTCACAAGTATGTTAAGCTATGTAAACTAGGATTGTTGCATGATGATCAAGAAACATATAAATATACTTGAAGTTGCTTAAACAAATGCCTTTTCCATGGGGTGAACTCATGGAAAAAACATGCTCAAAACCATTTAAAAAAAAATTGGAAGCCTTAAGAAGGTAATAACTTTTGATGTGCACTTTAATCAAATATGTTTATATTGCACCATAAGTTAATTGCCATATTTACATGTAATTAAATTATACACGAAACATTGGAATTGTTGCTCAAAAGTTGTGGAACTATATTTTAAACTTGTGTGATTAGGTTAAGTGAAGCATTTTGTTGATTCTAATCATGAGATGTTTTTTATTAGTAATTTGTGGATTTTTCTAGAAATATCTAAAACAATAACTTGTTGACAAAGCCAAGGAAAACCCAAAGTTTCACATTACTCAATTTCTACATTCCTTAAGTAATTAAGTAAGTAATGATTAAAGCTTTCACAATGAAAATGCCCAAGATCCCCCCCCCCCCCCCGTCCCCCAACAACAACACAATCAAAGGTTGCTATGATGTTTTGTTGTTGCAAAGCCCTACCTCTTATTAACACTATTATTGTGCAAAACTTGAACCAATTAGAACGAGCTTCAAAGGTAAACAAAAAACAAAAGGTTGCAAACAAAACTTCACATTGCCACCATCATTATGTTCACAATGTTACAAAAAAAATTTCAAAATTGGAACGTGTAGCAAATTAAACTACCAAAGTGAATGATTAAAAAAAATTTGAACATATCTTTTAAGTCTTCACTATTATGAAACAATGTGGATGTTGTCAAGTCATAAAATTTGCCAACCTCCATAGGGTAACTCCACAACAATTTTGTCTAATGAGATGATGTGGAACATAATTGGGAACACATATGAAGAACACAAGTCTTTGTTTATTTGAAAAGTTTTCCTTCAAGCTTGGATTTTTAAATCCACACCTCTTCAATGCATGTAATAATCATTTTGTTTTTAATTAAGTTTGAGTTCATTTTTTTGCAAAGGCTAATACCAAGCACATTAATGTGAAACATATATTAAATGGTAAATACTATATTTCAATTCCAAATAATAAGATTTTCTTTGAGTGGAAACCAAACAACCTGAATGGTATGAAACAAAATTAACTACAAGAAAAGGTGATTAGCAATCATTCAAAGATGGGGAAGAAAGGAGGAAAAAGGTTGAGAATAAATTAAAAAATGAAATGGAAGATGTTTTAAAAGAAAGAAGGGAAAAAGGTTGAAAATAAATGAAAAAAATAAAATGGAAGATGCGAAGCAACAAAAAAGGTTATCAAATAAGTGAAATTGATATAAAGGGAATTTTGAAATTATCCACAAGTGCCTTTGACGCACTCCCAAGCTCCTTGATAAACTCAAATGTAAGTTTAAAGTGAAAATAGTGGAAAAATAAGGAGTCGGAGCACACTCCCTGGTTCGTAGCACTTTGGGGGTAGAGGGGGCGCACTAGAGTTCCAGGATGGGGACTAGGAAGAGTGACAAGCATCAATTATTCACACGAACCTGCACAAACCAAAGAACGAGTTGGTTAGTGCGTAGTTTGAGCACTTTTCGTGCATGGACGAGCCATGGGCAAACACGAACTCACAAGACTCACCACGGCCTGGACTTGGGGGAAGCCACCACCTTCCCCCTTATAGTATACTATGTGCATGGCCATGGGACTAGCACCCAAATGGCATTTTGTCCTGAGATTCCCAAGTGGGAGTCCCGAAATTCTCGAAATTGGGATTCCCGCAATTTTGGAGGCACATAACTTTGTGTGTAGACCTTCGATTGAGGTGAGTTCTAAAGCAAAGTTGTAGTCCTTGTCAAGAGCTTTCCAACGACATGTGGCACGCCACCTACACGCAAGGAAATTAGGGTGATTCCTGGCTTTTAGTGGTCAAGAATCAAATTGCCAATTGATTTCCGGCCCTTCTTTTGGCCATAACTTGTGTTCCAAGTGTCTAAATGGGTCATGTGAGCTCATTTTTGAACATCTAAATTTCAAGAGATTTCCAGTGATATAAAGAACTTCACAATCCAATGAATTTTGACCCTTATAATCGCCCTTTGAAAATTCGGGAGTCCATTGTGACTCCAACTCCCAAAGTGGGAGTTCATTTGGGAGTGTGAGGGTTCATTCCCTCACACTCTCTTGCATTCCCAGGAGCATGAAATGTGACTCCCGAGCTCACTCTTGGCCCACACCTTCGTAAGCCCTTGCTTTAGTCGTGAGCCCAAGGTCAGGGTTGCGACAACCTTGGTAACTTGGTCACATGTTTGTCTAATAATTAGTTAATTTTGAAATTATCATTTTTACAAATAGAATATTTTTGAAGATTTCAATGTTTGCCCTTCAAAAGAAATTATCTGAAAAAAAAAACTGATATGTGGTTAATAATAATGGATTTGACTTGGATAAAATTATTTTCAACATTCTTGATTTTATAACAAATATTTACTAATAATATGCAAATTAAAAACAATTGAATTTTGTTCATCATGAGGTTTAAACTTAAGTCTACAAATGCAAAGTGCTCAACTAAGGCAAAATGACCCCCATATTGGTATCATGGTAAAGACCCCAAAACCCATTTAATTTGCTCTTAAATATTCCAAACTTTTATGAATATCATCTTGATAGACTAAATCAGGGCCAATGTGTCCAAATTTATAATTTTTGGGGCCTAACATGACCATTTAAACGGATTTTGGGGTTTTTACCATGATCCCAATGTGGGGGTCACTTCACCATGGTCAATATGTTCAACACATGTTAGGGTCTACTAAACACATTAAACTAGTGGTACATTTATGATAAGATGTGTATTTTGATATTAATGGAGTAGGAATAATAAGGATTTTTATGTCAAATTTTCATATATTCTACAAATACAAAGTTCAAAAATTTAAATAAATTTATTAATTGACAAACACTTGCCAAATCCATTTGGGGACTATGGTAGGTTTAGAAAAATCCACATCATAATGACAATTGGGGAGTAAATGATATCAGTTGGCTTTGAACCTATAGTATTTTTTTCTTTGACTACATTACATAGAGAAATAAAATAAGAAAAAAAAGAAGGATTAGGGAAGGGGGGGTTAGCAATCATATTTTCAAGAAACATTGTGATTTATATACATTACATACCAGTAGGTAACCATGTCTTTTTCTATTCCTATTCTTTTTCAATTTCATGGTTTCAAAACTTGTGGCTTGCTTTTATGTCGAATTTACACAAAAAACCGAAAATTTATAACTTTTTATAAAAAAATTTGTAGACACAGTGTAAAATTTGGCCAAAAACAAATCACTAGTAGGTAAACTAAATAAATGAATATACAGAGTTAAATTTGGTTTATGTCATTTTGCCACTTTTGCAAGTTCATTATTTGCACTAAAAAATAAAATTATGGTGAAACAATTTTCTTCTAGCAAAAGTATGTGACATAATGCCCACCCACGTCACTTTTCCTTCACATCACAAATTCCCCCAAAATTTAATGTTATGTGGAAATTTTACTATTCCTTAGTAGGCTACCATGGAATACAACTTCAACACTAATTATGATATTTTCATAAATGATGCAATTTTCACCCAAAAACGATCTCCCAAAGAAAAAAAAACATTTTGTGAAGGAAAATATTGAACCTTGAAGAATATGTCCCATTTGTCAAAATGAAAATGTCACAATTGATTAAGGATTTGATGAACATTTGTCTCGAAGTTCACAAGGTATTACGTACTGGAGAGTCGGCACTGGGAGTTATGCAGTACAATGGGAAAAGAGAAGGGTGTGGGGTAATGTTTTTATTGCCCAGGCAAGGACATTGTGTTCAGATTCATTATAGAGTATAGTAGCTTAAGGGATTTTGGCCCCTAGGTAATAATAGGCCTATTTTTATACGAGGATTTTTGAAAGATGATATTTTGGCTTGTGTTGAAACTTGAAATTAGTTACAGAGTTATAATATCTATAAGCATTTTGGTTTCTTGTAGAGGATTTTTTGTAAATTATATTTTTGCATGGTAAAATATTTGAGTTTCCATAAGTCTTGTTTTGGTTTAAGATATTTTTGAATGTAAATGGCAAGGCCATGGTGTGAGACCCCCTTGTCTTCCCTTGGAAAGAGACAAGAAAACCCGTTCAAAATGACTAAATAGAGCATGACTTGTAAGCCTTGCCTTGGCATGGAAGGTTTGATCATTACAATTTGGTTTTTTCCACGGTTATGTGTCTCCGACCTTTTGAGCCATACTTGCAAGGCTTTGTAGGTGGGCATCATTATTGAGCCAAAAATATGAATGACAATAGGGTGTGGATTCCTATTTTGTCCGAGTGTCTCTCACCCTTAATGATTCTATGTTCAGTTTACTTCTATTCACACTTACCTCTCCTCCACTAAAAAAACCATCCATGTTTTTTGTTTATTGGCCTTGCCTACCAAGGCAAGGATATTATGTTTAGATTCATTGTAGAGTTATAAGTAGCTTAAGGGATTTTGGCCCCTAGGTAATAATAGGTCTATTTTTATATGAGGATTTTTGAAAGATGATAATTTTGGCTTGTGTTGAAACATAAAATTAGTTATGAAGTTATAATGTATCTTGAAGGATTTTGGTTTTTTTTAGAGGATTTTTGAAAATTTATACTTTTACATGGTGAAATATTCGAGTTTCCATAATTGTTTTTTTGCTTCAAGATACTTTTTAATGTAAATGGCAAGGCCATAGTGTGATGCACACCTTGTGATGTCGAAATTGTATCAAAATTTGCCCCAAAAATAATGAAATTGGTTGCCATTACACTAGAAAAACACATTTTTAAAAAATCGCCCTAATTTTGTTCCCGAAAAAAGGCAAAAATTTGCTCCCAAAAAATCACTGGTGGGGGGAGGGAAATTCACATATTGTACCCTAAGGTCAGCTTCCATGTTAATAAAACAAATTACCATTACTTATATATATATATATATATATATATATATATATATATATATATATATATATATATATATATATATATATATTTTTTTTTTTATAGGATTAGATCAAGCAGACAACAGTGACATGAATGATCCGCATAGCAAACAATCTTCTCATGCAGATCGCAAAGATCATGACGACGATCTCAAACTCATTAATGAGTTATCTCTTCAAAT
>Ga0116231_10006454_pt1 | contig 22335 bp, 19 predicted proteins | sample S1TSphgellanicum_2_FD_89695 | JGI IMG/M metagenome (GOLD analysis project Ga0116231, IMG submission 89695) | Host-associated microbial communities from peat moss isolated from Minnesota, USA - S1T2_Fd - Sphagnum magellanicum MG | ecosystem: Host-associated > Plants > Peat moss > Unclassified...
CACGACAGCGTGGCCTTGGGCGAGGACGGTCCCACGCATCAGCCGATCGAACAGCTCGCCAGCCTGCGCGCGATTCCCCATCTGATCGTGATCCGTCCCGGCGATGCCAACGAGACCGCGGTCGCCTGGCGCCTGGCGCTCGAAGTGCGCGATCGTCCCGTCGCGCTGATCCTCACGCGGCAGGAATTGCCGACGCTCGATCGGCGACGCTATGCGCCGGCCGATGGGCTGCGCCGCGGCGCCTACGTGCTCAGTGAAACGGCGCACCGGCCGCTGCAACTCATTCTGATCGCGAGCGGCTCGGAAGTGCAGCTCATCGTCGCGGCGGCCGACCTGTTGCAGGCCGACGGGATCGGCGTGCGCTGCGTGTCGATGCCGAGCTGGGAGTTGTTCGACGCCTTGCCGCAGCAGCAGCGCGACGCCGTGTTACCGCCCACGGTCCCCGCGCGGCTCGCCGTGGAACTCGGCGTTCGCCAAGGCTGGGACCGGTACTTGGGCGCCGGCGGCGACATGCTCGGGATCGAGCATTTCGGCGCTTCCGCGCCGGCCGACACCTTGATGCGCGAGTTCGGATTCACGGTCGCCAACGTCGTGGCACGGGCGAAAGCCTTGCTGTAGACGCGAGCACGGCTCTCGGCGCTGCCCGGAGCTAGACGCTGCGTGGCGCTAGGCGCCGGGTGCCGTGAGCTGCCGCAGCACCTGCGGCAGCCGCTCGGGAAGATCTTCCGCCACCAGACCGGGACCGAACAGTGCGGCGGCCGCGCCATGCATCCACACCGCCGCGGCCGCCGCCAGGAATGCGTCCATGCCTTGCGCGAGCAGGCCGAGTACGAAGCCGCCGAGCACGTCGCCCGCCCCCGCCGTCGCCAAGGTCGCGGGGGCGTTGCCGTTGACGATCGCCCTGCCGTCCGGCGCTGCCACGACCGTGTCGCTGCCCTTCAAGACGATCACGGCGCCGCTGCGCGCGGCCGCGGCACGCGCGCGCGCGAGCTTGTCACCCTCGACGTCGAACAGCCGTCGAAACTCACCCTCGTGCGGCGTCATGACACAGGGGCCGCGGATCGACCGCTCGAGCAAGGCGGGATCCTCCCGGAAGGCCGTGATGGCATCGGCGTCGAGCAGCGTCGGTCGACCGGTCGCGAGCATTGCCAATGCGCGGTCGCGGGTCTCGGCGGACGCACCGGCGCCCGGCCCGATCAGCAATCCGGTCATGCGCGGGTCGGCGAGTAGCGCTGCCAAGTCGGCCGCCGCCGCCAACGGCGCGACCATGATGCTGGTCAGAGACGCGGCGTAGATGCCGAGCGCGATCTGCGGCACGGCAATCGTCGTGAGACCTGCGCCCATGCGGGCAGCCGCCCGCGCGGCGAGGCGCGCCGCGCCGGTGACCGGGTAGCCGCCCACGATCAGGGCATGGCCGCGATTGAACTTGTGGCCCGACGGTTGCGGCCTCGGCAACGCGTCGAACCATAGCGACGGCGTGTTTTCAAATGCATTGGGAGCGAGCTGCCCGAGCACGTGCCGCGGCGTGCCGATGTCCGCGACGACGATTTCGCCGCACACATCACGGCCCGGCAACAAGACGTGGGCGGGCTTCTTGCGCAAGAACGTGACGGTCAGAGCCGCCGCAACCGCGCCGGCGTTCTCGCCACTGTCGCCGCGGACGCCGCTCGGCAGATCGATCGCGACGATCGGGATCTTGGCCGCGGCCGCCCTCGCCAAGGTCTGCGCGGCGAGGCCGTCGAGCGGGCGGTTCAAACCCGCACCCACGACCGCGTCGACGATCAGTTCGGCGGTGCCGACGGTCGCGGGGCCGCACGGCTCGATCGGCCCCTGCCAGCGCTGCGCCTGCGCGAGCGCCGCCCCTCGCAGCCGATCTCGCGATCCGCACAGGGCCACGCGCACGCGGTACCCGACCTGCGCGAGATGCCGGGCGGCCACGAAACCATCTCCGCCGTTATTGCCGGGTCCGCACAGCACGAGGACCTCGCGGGGGGGCCAGCGCAGACGCACCTCGCGTGCGACCGCGGCGCCCGCGTTCTCCATGAGCTCGGCGACGGAGATCCCGGCCGCTTCGGAGAGCCGGTCCGCCTCGCGCATGCGTCGCACGTCGAGCAGTGCGCTCGAGTGGTTCATGGGTGCCCCGATTCGACGCGCACCGGCAGCATCACCTCGTTGCGGCGCAGAAACCACAAAGTCCAGGGCGGATTGAAGCGTGCGAGAACGGGCGCACCGACGGTCTGTAAGTGCCGGGCCGCGACGAAGGCTCTCAAGGCGTCGGTCTGCCGCGCGACATCGCCGGGATAGGCGAGTCCCGAGAACCGCACGACCGCATAGCGCGCGCCCGGCAACGCGACCAAATGCACGCGCGGATCATTCGGTACCGGCAGGTTGGCGAACGTATAGCCGGTGGGCAAAATGAAGCGCACGACCCACGAGTCAGGCTTGTCCGCCGATTGCATGACCGGCGCGGTCATGGCGATGTCGACGCCCGCCGTCGGGCCCGGTGTCGGGGACTGCACGACGGGTGCGGTCATGGCGATTCTGCGTTGTGCCCGGTTGCCGCCGAAAATGTATCCCGCGAGGAGACGGAATCCCGCACTCGCCGCTTGATCCTGATCGCCGGGCACACTGACTTCGGCGGCGAACAGCGCGGGATAATCGCGCACTTCGAACCGTCCGTCCTGTGCAACCACCGTGTATGGTGCTTCTTCCACCGCCATCGCGACACTCCCGAGGCCGAGCAGCAGCAGCCACCCGAGTGCCGTGCGCCCGACCTTGCATCGATGACCATATCGACCGGTCCGAAACATACTCCGCACGCTCATGACGCTACTCCTCCCATAGCCCGGATGGTAGGCGAACGCCGACGGGTTGACGCGGCCTGCCCCCCCTGATGCCTGAAAGCGCCATGATGCACCGTGGCGTCCAGTTTCGACCATTGAACTTCAACCCGATCAGCAGGGGACACCACCATGACCAGTATCGTTCGCGACATCATCAACACGCTGCATGGACAGGGCGACACTTCCCACTCCGCGGATACGGACATGCGCGAGGTATTGGAGCACTTGAAGAAACTCGCTCCCCGAGCGATCGAAGACTCGACCGTCCCTCAGGCACGCACGCAACCGACGCCGGCCGACGCCGTGCTGTCGGTGTTGCGTGCCCGTGGCGGCGACACCGCCCCCGCTGCGCTCGTGCCCGGCATCTCGAGCAGCGACCGCTTGATACCCGGCGCGGCCGGCGAATTGCCGGCGCGCATCTACGCGCCGCAACAGGCGGAAAGCCCGCTGCCGGTGATCGTGTATTTCCACGGTGGCGGTTGGGTCATCGCGAACAAGGAGGTCTATGACGCGAGCGCGCGCGGGCTCGCGAAGGCAGCGCACGCCATCGTCGTCTCCGTCGATTACCGCCGCGCACCGGAAGCCAAATTCCCAGCAGCCTGGGACGATGCGCTGGCGAGCTATCGGTGGGTGGCCGCGAACGCAGGCGCCCTGCAGGGCGATCCCACCCGGCTCGCGCTGGCGGGCGAGAGCGCCGGGGGAAACCTCGCGTTGGCGACGGCGATCGCGGTCCGCGACGAGGGTCTCACCGCGCCGCGCGCGGTGCTGGCGGTGTATCCGGTCGCTCAGACCGGCAATATGGACACCGAGTCCTATGACGACAGTCGCGACGCCCTGCCGCTCAATAAAGCGATGATCGGCTGGTTCGTCGACAAGCTGCTCGAACGTCCTGCTCAAAAGTCGGATACCCGGCTCGACTTGATCAACGCAGACCTCGCCGGTCTGCCGCCCGTCACGATCATCAACGCCGAAATCGATCCCTTGCGCAGCGACGGCGACATGCTCGAAACGGCACTCCGGGAAGCCGGCGTCACGGTGGACCGTAAGCTGTATCGCGGCGTCACGCATGAGTTCTTCGGCATGTCCGCGGTGGTTGCTACGGCACGCGAGGCGATGCAGTTCGCAGGCTCGCAGCTGCGACGAGCGTTCCACGGTGACGCGGCGAGCGCCGTCACCGCGCCGCGCAAGGCATTCCGCGGCGCATTGCCGCGCAAATCAGGCGTGGGCCAGGGCGCGTCGGTCGGCAAGATTCCGGCGTTGGGCTACGCGGCAAAACATTCCTTCGGCGGCTTGAAGCCGTTCGAGTTCGAGCGGGATGCTGCGCGAGCCGACGAAATCGAGATCGCCGTGTTGTATTGCGGCGTGTGCCATTCGGACATCCACCAGGTCAGGAACGAATGGTCGAACACCGTTTACCCGTGCGTACCGGGCCATGAAGTCGTGGGTCGCGTCACGCGCATCGGCGCGGCCGTGAGCCGCCACGCGGTCGGCGACATCGTCGGCGTCGGGTGCATGATCGACAGTTGCCGTCACTGTGACCCCTGTCAGTCGGGCGACGAGAACTACTGCGAGGGGCCGAACAGCTGGCTCGCCACCTACAACGGACCCATGGTGCCGGCCGCGAAGGCCCCCAATCAGAGCAACATGTATGAACGCGACAACACGTTCGGCGGCTATTCGAACGTACTGGTCGTGAGCGAGGATTTCGCACTGAAGATTCCGCCACGACTGAAACCGGAACTCGCCGCGCCGATCCTCTGTGCGGGCGCCACGACGTACTCGCCGCTCAAGCACTGGGGGGTCAAGCCCGGTGATCGGGTCGGGATCGTCGGCTTTGGCGGGTTGGGCGACATGGCAGCCAAATTGGCCGTCGCCATGGGCGCAACCGTGACGATTTTCACACGCACTGCGGAAAAGCTCGACGAGGCGGCGCGACTCGGTGCCAAGGGAGTCCTCGAGGACGACACCGATGCCTTCGCGGCGCTCCAGAGCTCGTTCGACTTCATCCTCTCGACGGTCCCCGAGAAACACGACGTCAACCCCTATGTCCGACTGCTCAAGAAGGACAAGACGCTGTGCGTCGTGGGTGCACTCGAGATGATGTCAGGCGTCGACAATCAGCAGGTCGCCTTCCACCGGCGCAACGTCGCGGGCTCGTTGATCGGCAGTCTCGAGGACACGCAGGAAGTGCTGGATCTTTGCGCCCTTCATGGCATTGGTCCGGATATCGAGATCATCGACATCGATGCGATCAATCAGGCGTTCAAGAAAGTCGAGGATGGCGCCGTGCGTTTCCGCTACGTGATCGACATGGCGTCGTTGACCGCGGACGGGCGCCGCACGACGACGGAGGCCGACGCCGGCAACACGGATGCCGCCGGCACGCCAGCGGAGTCGAGCGAGGCCGAGCCGATCATCGAGGGAGCATTGCTCCTGTGACACACACAGCAGCCGTTGCTGTCGGCGGGCCCCTGATCTGTGCCGTCGGTATTGCCGCCTGTGTCGCGGGCGGGCACTCGCGGGACGACGCACCGACGGGCTACGGCATCACGTTCTACGAACCCTTCGACAACTCGCGAGATTTCGGCCCCGGCTATCTTGCCGGGCCGCCGCATACTGCGATTCGATACGACAACGACCATGGCCGACGGTCGGAGGAACATCCGCTCGTCGAGACCGACACGAATGGCACGACACCGTCGATCCCCGATGCGACGCGCAGCCCGCATCGCGAGGTACCCTCGGCTGCCGCGTCGGCGAGCGAACCGACGAACGCTACGCAGCCGTGAGGCGAGGCGAATCCTAGCGGACCTTCGGCGTCTTCACGGCGCCCAGTGCGGCGAGCAGACTCTCGTCCGAATGCTGGTTGCAGCGCGCCGCCAGCGCGCTGCCGAACGGCCCGACGGCGGCGGAGTCGAGCACATTCTCGCCACTGCGGCCGGCCGAGAATCCGTACAGCCACATCATGATCGTGGTGGCGCTCTCCGGATCGGTGCGACTCATGTCGAGATGGCGTGCCTCGAACGTCACGCAACTCAAGGTGTCGAGATCCATCGGATTGCTCGAGTTCGGCTTCACCGACTCGACCGCGTGCAGCACCGAGGACGTGGGATCAGCCTTGCAGGCGGAATCGAGCGCGTTGCCAAATTGCTGTAGAGCATCGCCGTACATGACGTGGGCGCCCGACTTGCCGACGGACCAGCCGAACAGCCACATCACGACGTTGATCGCGTCTTCGCCCTGCGCCTCGGGCGCGGCGTTCATGATCTGCGACTCGTACTTGTCGCAGGTCAAGCTCGCGAAGTTCACCTGCCCCGCACGGCTCGAGCGCGGCGCGAATGCACACAGAGACACGATCAACAAGGCGACGGTATATTTCATGCGGTCATATCCGAAGTAGACAATCTAACACGACAGCCGGTGCTCCAGGCGATCAGGGCCAGCAACCCCAATTGTAACGGCAGGCGCGCGACCAGCACTGCGTACGGGATGCCGAACCTGTCCGCATGCTGCATCATATAGATGTTGGCCGGCGTCACGGCGATCGTGAGCGCCATCAAGCCCCAACCCGCGACTCTGCGCGTCGGGCGATAGACGATCCCCGCCGCGCCCAGCAGTTCGAAGGCACCACTCACGAAGACCATGAGTCGAGGGTCGGGAATGTACGGCGGCACGATGCTGACCTCCAGCGACGTCAAGGCGAAGTGCGCGATCCCACCCAGGAAAAACCAGAGAAACACCGCACCTAAGCCGATGCCCCTGCCGACTCCGATGGATGCCGCTGTCGCCGTCACGCCGACGATCATACGCTCTGGAAATGGTGTCGTGCCGTGCAGACCCGCGGTTTCGCTATAATCCCGAGCCGGAGTGCCGACTTAGCACAGCGGTAGTGCAACGGTTTTGTAAACCGTAGGTCGGGGGTTCGAATCCCTCAGTCGGCACCAAATTGCAAAAATTCTCACCTGACGCAACTCGGCACGAGCAGCCACTCGCATCCATTCGAACCCCCGACAAACAAACCAGCGGGTTCGACGCCGACGATCACCGCAGCGCGCGCACCGCAGCCGCGAAAAAATCCTCATCTAGAATCGGCGCCATACCCGACGGTTTGGGCAACGCACCCCACACGACGATGACCACGCGTTCCGCGGGATTCACGTAAATGTGTTGTCCGAAGATGCCGATCGCCTGAAACGCTCCCGCGTTCGGTGACTCCGGCGGCGCCGCGAAAGGCCACATCATATAGCCGTAATGCACGAGCGCGCCGCCGATCATTTTTGGCGTACCGGCGTCGCGGACCCAGGCGTCCGTCAGAATTTGTTTGCCTTGGGCGACGCCGTTCTCGACCAGGAACCAGCCGAAGCGTCCGTAGTCGCGCAGCGTCGCGCAGAGGCCGCTGCCGCCGATTTCGAGCCCTCCCGGCGATTCCAACCACCAGGTCGCGTCCGACTCCATGCCGAACCTCGACCAGATGCGTTCCGAGAGATAATCGGCAAGCGGTCGTCCGACGGCGGCCTCGACCACGGCGGCGGCAATCTGCGTCTCGCCCGTGCTGTAATTCCACACCGTACCCGGTGTCGCGACCCGGGGCAGACCGGCCATGAGGGCGATGATGGCGCCGGGACGCTGCGAGACTTGCGCTTCGAGCATTCGGCGGCGATCCGACCGCGGATTCGTATAGGTCTCATCCCACCCGACACCGGAGGCCATCTGCAGCAGAAAGCGGATGCTGACCCCGTCATAGGCGCTGCCGGCGAGTTCGGGCACGTACGCGGCGACGGGTTCGTCGATGCTGCGGATCGCGCCGTCCTGAATCGCAGCACCGACGAGACAGGCGGTAATCGACTTGACGAGCGACATCGACATCCACCGCGTCCCGGCCGTGTTGCCCATCTCATAGTCCTCGAACGCGATCTGTCCGTCCTTGATCACCAGCAGGCCGGTCACTCGGTTCAAGGCCATGTAGTCGACCACGTCGTAGCGCTTGCCGGCGGAGATGAACTCACAATTGCCGAGCGGACGGCGATGGGGCGGCAGCGGAAACACGTGGGTGCCGCGCTTGACGACGCGCACCGGGAACAGTCGATCGATATGGCGGAACGTGCGTACCTGCTTGTCGGACAGCAGAGCGCCGTCATAGACCTCGCGGATCGTGCCGAGATCGTTCGAGTCAGGGTCGGTCATAGTTCGGGTCCGAGCACGATGGGGCGACCCTCATCGAAGCGTGAAAAGCGAAACGGCGCCGGATCCACCGAGGCACGCTCGCCGATGGCGAGTTCGGCGGCGAGTCGCCCGGCCGCCGGCCCGATGCCGAAGCCATGACCCGAGAAGCCCGTCGCCACCGTCAGGCCGGGCAGGGACCCGACCGTGCTGATGTACGGGATGACGTCCGGCGTCACGTCGATGAAGCCGCCCCATTGTTGCACGATCCCGGCACCGTGGAACGACGGGAACAAGCGCTTGAGCGCCGCCAACGCCTGATGATTGAATGCAAGGTTCGGTGCCGGATCGAGCACGCGGGTCGCCTCGAAAGGACTTCGCTCATCGAGGCTCCACCGACGCGGCGTGAGCCATTCGCGCAGCGATTGACGGTCGAACCGCGGATTCAAATTCGTCGCTTCCTGGCGGATGGTCGGCAGGAATTCACGCAGGTAGCGCAGCGAATCCGGCACCACCGGCACGAGGTAGCCGGACCCCTTGGCCACCGTGTAGCCGCCGTCGAGCCGCTTGCGGTAGCCGACCTCGGGCAGATAGCCGCTGGTCAACGGGCCTGCGTCGAGCGGTGTCGTGCGCAGCACCGAGGAGAGGACTTTGAGTTGTGCGAGGCGCAGCCCGAGGTTTCCACAAAAGAGACTCGACCAGGCGCCCGCCGCGAGAATCACGGCATCACAGGCGATTCTGCCGCGCTCGGTGACCACTCCGGCGACGCGTCCACCCGAGCGCTCGATGCCGCGGACGGCACAATGCGCGAGGATGACGGCGCCGCGGCGCTGCGCGGCGGTCGCGATCGCGGGCGCCGCGCGTTGCGGCTCGGCACAGCCGTCGGTCGGCACATGCAGTCCGCACCGGTACGGTCGGCTCGCGCCCGGCATCAGCTGCTCGAGCGCCGCGCCGCGCACCACGGCGGCGCCGACGTCGTAGGGCTTGGCCATCGACACCCAATCGACGAAGCGCTTCTCGTCCGCCTCGGTTTCACCGACATAGAGCACGCCGCGCTCCCGGTACCCCGTTTCTGCCCCCGTCGTCGCGTTCATCTCGCGCCACAAGCGCAGACTTTGGACGATCAGCGGCATCTCGCGCACGTCCCGTCCGGCCTGGCGGCACCAGCCCCAATTGCGGCTCGATTGCTCGCAGGCGATGTAGCCTTTTTCACAGAGCACGACCGGAATACCGCGCGCGGCGAGATGCAGCGCGGCCGATGTCCCGATGATGCCGCCCCCGACGACGACGACGCGTGTGGCGGCCGGTGCGCTTTCATCGGAAATGACGGAATCGACATAGGGCCCCATGCACGGCGCCTCCGGCTGCTGATCCCCGGTATGATCCAGCGGGAGCGAGCGTGATTGCAATGCACAGGGGAAGAGTCGGGTGACCTCTGCGAGCGGACCGTCGACAGTGCACGCCCGGGTCGGTGACTTGATCGCCCGGATCCGGGCCGTCTATCTCGGGTGCCGCTGCGACCTGCTCGAGTCCTGTCTGCGCGCCTGGCCCGATCACGGACCGGACCGCATCGTGGACGCAAGACCCCTGCCGGTGCTGCGCTGGCTCGATACGCTCGAGCTCGACGTTCCGGAGAGCTGCGCCCGCGTGATCACGGCGCTGCGCGCGACGGCCGCGCGACTCGCTTGGCGCCAGACCTACACGGTGGAGGCCGTCGGCGCCGAGTTTCTCGATCACTACGCGTATACGGAACTGATCGGCGAGCGCGGTCCGGTGTCCTCCCGAAACCTCGCCTGCGGGTTGCTGCTGCTCGGCCCGGGAACCCTGTACCCGCGCCACCGCCATGACGCTGCCGAGCTGTACGTTCCGTTGAGCGGAACGGCATCCTGGCAGCAGGGCGACGGCGTCTGGCGGGAACGACAGCCCGGCACCCTCATCCATCATGCGAGCAACGAGCCGCATGCGATGCGCGTCGGCGCCGTACCGCTGCTCGCCGCGTACCTGTGGTACGGCGGCGACGTGTCGCAGCCATCGACGTTATCGTGAAAGCTTATGTCGCCGTACCATCGCAGGCCGCGCTCTTAAGGATGCGGCCGCCCGTGCAATTCGAGCGTGACGATGCGGGCGAGCAGCGTGGCGGGATAGAGCTGACCGATCACCGATTCCATGTTCGAGAGGCTGCGCACCAGCGGATGGATCGGCACGAGGTCACCGTAGCCGGTGGACGTCAGGGTCGTAAAACTGTAGTACACCATGCTTTGGCTGAGCACCAGGTATTTTCCGTGGACGACCGCGCCCGAGATCGCACCGGGCAGCAGCGCCAACAGCATCTCGTAGACCGCGGCGAAGGACAGCGCGATGCTGAGATACAACACGACCGCCCCGCGGATACGATGGTGCGTGACCTGGCCCGGTCCGAACACGGCGCTCCACACGATCCCGGCGAGCGTCATCATGAAGACCAGAATCGATCCCGACGCGACGCAGATGAGCGTCGTCGTCGGCGAGTCCATCCGCAGCACGTTGGCCACCAGTGCCGCCATCGACGACACCATCATCGCGACGATCGCGATCCAGTGCCGCGCGGCCACGAGCACGGCCGAGATGATCATGACGAGCCAGGCGCCCGCGAACACGCGCGCATCGAGAAACGACGTGTGCAGGAGCGGCAGGCCGAAGAATACCTCGAGGCCCAAGAGCACGAGCAGCGCCGTCAGCATGGGGTCGCGCCAGCGCGCCTGCCAGCGGCCGTAGCGCTCGGATAGCGCCGCGAGCGTCAAGGCGTGTCGCCGAGCGCGGCCTCGTCCCGTTTGCGCCGGGCCTCGAACTCGTCGCCGGGCCGCCAGCGGAACGCGACCGCCGAGTTCTGTGCCTCGATGCCGAGCGCGTACCCGAAGCGGGCGAGGGCCGCATTGCTCGAGAAATCCATCGCGGCGGTGTATTCATCCGCCGGGCGATGATATCGGTGCGCGGTGTAGTCGTCGCGCTGCGCCTTGCCCCAGTCGATGCTCTGCCCCGCGAACTTCAACCCCGTGCCGATCGAGAACGACGGCACGCCGGCACGCGCAAAACTGAAGTGATCGGAGCGGTAGTAATGTCCGGCACCGGGTTCCGAATCCGGCTCGATGTCGAAACCGAAGGCGGCAGCCGTCTTCTCGACGCTCGGATAAAAGCTCGTCCGCTCGGCACCGGTGACGGTGATCGACTGCGGTGTACCGATCGGCGGAACGGCGTCGAAATTCAGCGCCAGGGCGATGCGGCCCGGCGCGATGGGAAGGTGCTCGCCGAGATATCGCGAACCCAGCAGTCCTTTCTCCTCCGCGGTCACGGACACGAACAAAATCGGATGCATGGGACGGTAACCCGCGGACGTGAAGGCGTGCGCAAGCTCGAGCAGCATGCCGCAGCCCGTGCCGTTGTCGACCGCACCATTGTAGATCTGGTCGCCGGCGAGCGCGGGATCGATGCCGAGGTGATCGTAATGCGCCGAATACATGACGGCCTGGCGGGTCGCTGCGGGGTCGCTTCCCCGCAGCAAACCGATGACGTTGTTCGACTCGAACTCACGCACCGCGCTGTCGACGTGACCCTCGAGCCGCACGGGCAGTTCCCGCGCCACGAACTTGCGCGTTCCCGCGAGCGCAATCTGCTGGTCGAGATTGAGCCCCAAACCTGCGAACAGTCGGCTCGCGACGTCGTGCCCGAGCCACGAAGCCGCCTCGAGCTTGGGCGCGGTATCGTCGCGCAGATAGACCTGCTCGCCGCTCCAGGAATTGCGCACGACCTCCCACCCGTAGCTCGCAAGATCGGTGCGATGCACGATCAAGGCACCGATGGCTCCCTGGCGCGCCGCCTCTTCGAATTTGTAGGTCCATCGACCGTAATACGTCAGCGCGGCGCCGTTGAAGAAATGTGGGTCGCTCGACGGCGGTTCGTTGACGATCACGAGGACGACCTTGCCCTTCACGTCGACGCCGCGGTAATCGTTCCAGCCATACTCCGGCGCAACGATGCCGTAGCCGACGAACACGACCGGTGCATCGAGGTCGGCGCGGGCGGTGTGGGTTTGATTGCTCGTCACGTAGTCCGCACCGAGGCTCATCGCGATGTCGCCGCCGCGCGCCGGCTGCAGCGCGAGCGACGTCGTCGGCAACGTGTGCACGCCCGTGAAGCGCACCTTCTGAAAATATCCGCCGTCGTCGCCGGCGGGTTCGAGACCATCGAGCGCGAATTGCGTCGCGATATAGCGGGCCGCGATGTCGCCGCCGCGCGTTCCCGTGCCGCGCCCCTCGAGGAGGTCGTCGGCGAGATACCGGACGTGCGCACGGATGTGGTCCGCATCGATGCTGCGCATGCCGGCCAGCGCCGCGGGCGACAGGCCGAGCGCCGCGGCGATGCCGTCCAAGCCATCGGCCGACGCCGGCGCCGCGGCGTCCACGGAAACACCGGTCGCCGACGTCGCGGCGAGGGTCGGCGTGGCGACGGCAAGGAGCAGCGCCGCGGCGAGCCGACCTGTCATGCTGAGTTGTCGCATAGCCTGAAGAATGTCCATCAAAACTCGGTCCGCGCCGCGCGCCATGGTCCAAGATGCGCAGCGGAGCGTATCGCGAACCGCGGGCATTTGCGATACTGTGGTCCATGCAGCCCCGCATCAGAACTCGCCTCATCGGCCTGACGCTCGTCAGCCTCATGGTCTTCGTCGCGGAGGCGACCTCCACCACGTACGCCGCGGCGATCGCCCCCGTCGATCCCGCGCTGGCCGCGGTCATCGCGAGTCCCACGCGCACCGCCGCATTCGTTGCGCGTGATGCAGCCCGGCATCCGGGCGCGGAACTGACATTCTTCGGACTCAAACCCACGATGACGGTCGTCGAGTTGTGGCCGGGCGGCGGCTACTGGACGGAAATCATCGGCGCCTACCTCGCGGGCCACGGCCAGTACTACGTCGCTTTGCCGCCCGCCGGGGATGCCGACGAGGACGCGGGCGTGGCCAAGTGGCGCGCCCGGGTCGGCGCGGCGGGCGGACGGCTCGGGACGATTCATGAGACGACGCTCGGCCCAGGGCACGTCGACATCGCGCCCGCGGGCACCGCGGATCTCGTGCTGACCTTCCGCAATCTGCACAATTGGATGGGCGACGGCTACGCGGAACAGGCGCTCGCCGCCTGCTATACGGCGCTCAAACCCGGCGGCATCCTCGGCATCGAGGAGCACCGCGGACGCAACGACCGGCCGCAGGATCCGAAGGCCGCGAATGGTTATGTGCGCGAGGATTATACGATCGCGCTCGCGAAGCGCGCCGGCTTCAAATTGATCGGCACCTCCGAGATCAATGCCAATCCGCGCGACACGAAGGACTGGGTCGACGGTGTCTGGACCCTGCCGCCGACCCTGTCGCAGGGCGACAAGGACCGCGAGCGCTACCTCGCGATCGGCGAGGCCGACAACTTCGTGCTGAAGTTCCGCAAACCCTAAAGAGGCTCCTAGTCCGTCGACCGCACCGATGCCGCAAGATCGGTACCATAGACGAACAGAAAATTGCCGCCGATGCTGAGCGTAAAGAGACCGATCGAGGCGGGCACCACCTCGAGAATCTTGTGCCAGCCGAACCAGTCGGTCGGTGTGTCGATCCAGTGCACCACATGGGCGAAGAGGCCCGTGTCACCCTCCCGCACGCAGCAGCCGACCAACACGGCCCGCAGACCGTCGGTGATACCGATGTGCGTCCATTCGCCATCCTTGAGCCAGCGATAGACCTGGACCGAGATCAGGCACAGGAATGCGGCGAGACAGCCGTAGCCAATGACGGCGCCGAAGGCGCGCAGCAGCATGGCGCGCGGATCGATGGGCTGCGAACTCATGGCGACGGGCTCGGCGGCGGACATGTCTTGACTTCCAATCTGACGATGCGACCCGATTCTGCCTGCAAGTCGGCCGGATTCAACGGCGCATCGGTCGGTTTCAAATCGACGTCCACCCAATATACATTGCCGGCCCGCTTGCGATCAGCAATTCCGGGATTCAAACCGAGTTGCTGTGCCTGAGCGGCCCGGGCCTGCGCGCGCTTCGGTTCACCATACAGACCGAGCGATATGACCGGCTTGTCGTTCGGGCCCGGCATCTCGAGGATGTCGTCGATGCCGCCGGCCTTGAGTTTGCTGCGCAACTGATCGGCCGCAGCGGCGGTGGCGGGCATCGGAATGTAGACCCAGACGCCGACCCAGACGTCGCCTTCCGCCACGCGTTCCCGCGGCGAGTAGCCGCCGCCGCGCAGCGTGGCAGCGGCGTGCGCGGCCTCGGACACGTCGGGGAAGGGCCCGACCGTGATGCACCGTTTTGCGTCGCTAGCCGCTGCGGTGGGCGCCGGCGCGCTCACGGACGGTGCCGCCGCGGCGGGGTCCGTGGCCTCGATCGGCGGACGGCTCGCGCCCACGCCCGCCCCCGCCCCCTCGGAGATGAGCCGCAGCGTCGGCACCGCTGCCTCTGCGGCTGGCCCGTCGCTGCGTTCCGGGGCGCCGACCCCGCGAGTCCAGAGCCAATAGCCCGCGTTCGCAAGCGCGAGCGCGAGCACGACTGCCTTGAGCCAGCTCATGCGACCGAGCCTTCCAGGACGGCGGGTCCCGCGGGACGCAGACTCACGTCGCCGGAGACGAACGTGCGGCGCTGCCCGTCGACGTCGAGCAGCAAGGCACCGCGCGCATCGACACCGCGTGCGATGCCGGTACAGCCGCCGGCGCCCGAGACAATGTGCACCGGGCGACCCTTCATGGCGTCGAGATGCTGCCACTGCGCGCGCAGCGGCGCGAACCCGTCGCGCTCGAAGCGCAGCACCACCCCGAGCAACTCATCGAGGACGGCGCCCGCGATGCGATTGCGAGACGGCGGCAGCGGACAGCTCTCGGCCACCCCGGCCGCGCGGTTTCCACCCGCCGCGATCTCGCGTCCGAGCGCCTCGGGCACACGCAGATTGAGGCCGATCCCGATGACGACGTGGGCGGCACCGCCCGCCTCCGCGCGCAGTTCGATCAAGATGCCGCCGATCTTGCGATCCTCGAACCAGATGTCATTCGGCCATTTCAGGCGGATGCCCACGGCGCCCTGGCGCTCGAGGGCACGCGCCACGGCGACGCCGACCGCGAGACTCAAGCTCGGCAGCTCCGTTCCGGCCTCCGCGAACGTCCAGCACAGGGACATGGCGAGACTCGTGGCGAACGGCGCCATCCAGCGCCGTCCACGCCGTCCGCGTCCCGCGGTTTGCAGTTCGCTCGCGCACACGTCGGCGATCCCCGGCGGGGGCGGCGCCGACCGCAACAGATGGGAATTGGTCGAATCGACCTCGAACAAGAGCTCGAGCCGCCGCAGGCGCGCGGCGTGGTCCGGCGCGAGCTCGCGGCGCACTCGCGCGGCATCGAGCAACTCGGCGGGCTGCGGCAGCCGGTAACCGCGGCGCGCTGCGGCGAGCACCTCGATGCCCTGCGCCCGCAGACGCTGCACGGCCTTCCAGACCGCCGCCCGGCTCACACCGAGGGTCGCGGCCAGCGATTCGCCCGAGTGCAGCTCGCCGTCGGCGAGCAGCGCGATCAGGACGGCGCCGGTCACGCCGCTCGGGAGCGAAACAGCCATAGGCGTCGCACGCGGTGCTCTGTGCCGCGCCGCATGCGGGCGATGTTGGCGCGATGCGTGAAGACGATGAAGACTGCGAGCAGCGCGCAGAAGCCGAGCAGGGAGGGGCTGCGGGGCTCCGAGAGTCCGGCTGCGATCACGAGAGCGACGCCGGCCGACATCGTGGCGAGACCGACATAGCCGGACAGCAGCAGCACGATGAACCACGTGCCGACCAGCGGCAACAGGAGCCGCGGCTCGAGAGCCGCGATCACACCGACCACGGTGGCGGCGCCTTTGCCGCCGCGAAAGCCGAACCACACGGGATAGACGTGCCCGACGATCACGGCGAAGCCGCACACGAACGTGAGCCACAGGCGCGGCAGGCCGGGATGGGCGGCGAGACCGGGCAAGGTCCAAGGCGGGAGCCAGAGCACGACGGCGGCGCCCTTGCCGATGTCGATGATCAGCACCAGCAGGGCGAACAGCTTGCCCTGTGTCCGCAGTGCATTGGTCGCGCCGGCATTGCCCGACCCCTGTGCGCGGATGTCGACACCGCGCAGCAGACCGAGCAGCAGACTGCCGGGCAGCGCACCGATGAGGTACGCGAGCAGCGTTTTGATCCCGACCTCGAGCATGCAGAGATTATGACATCGCGGGCAGATGAATCTCCGCCAACATGCAGCGCACGCCGCCCCCACCGATCCGTTCGATCGTCGGAATGGGCACGCAGAGCAGCGTGGCATGCTGCTCGAGCGCACGCCGTTGATGCGGCTCGAGCGCGGCTTGCGCGCGCGCCGACAGCGCGAGCACGGGACCGCCCGGAGCCGACAGTTCGAGGACGTTGGCCGCGAAGGCTTGCATCTGAGCAAACGAGATCTCCACGACTTCGTGGCCGGATGCCTCGAGCCGATCGCGCACGCCGGCGCGGATGCCGGCACCCCGCAGCGCATCGCCGCAGATCACGGCAAAGCGCGTGCCGACACTCATGAACACGTTCGTGTGATAAATTGTTCGGTTGCTCGCGTCGACGGCCTCAAAAGCCAGCACCTCGTAGTTTAACTGTCGCGCGAAGTCCTCGAGCACCCTGCGGTCGGTGCGCGCCGACACGCCGGCGTAGGCGACACCGGCCGCCCGGTCGAGGACGAGACTGCCCGTTCCCTCGAGATAGCGGCCGGCGACTTCGTGCTCGCTCAAGTCCACGATCCGCCGCAGCGCAAACCCGGCGTCGCGGACCCGTGCGAGCACCTCGATGCGCCGCTCGCGCCGGCGGTTCGCGGCCAGCATGGGATACAGCACGACGGTGCCGTCGGCATGGAAACTGACCCAGTTGTTCGGAAACAGCGCGTCGGGCTTGATCGGGTCGGGTGTGTCCGGGGCCACGATGACCCGAACCCCGGCCCGTGAGAGCGCCGCCTCGAGACCGTCGAATTCCCGCAGGGCCGCGCTCGCGCTGTCGCCGGACGGCGACGTCTGGAAGGCATTGCTCGCGGCGGTCTCGGGATTGAAGCCGAAGCAGGCCGGGCGGACCATCAAGACAGCCCGCGCGCTTTGGGATTCCCGCTGAAGCATAATAGGTGTGACCGTACCGTTTCGAACCCTCGGGTCCACCGGCCGTATACTACAACGCTGGTCCGGCAGGCCCCGGGCAAATGTGGGGAACAAGGATTGCCGGCTTCAACCGTTCATTGCCTGTGCGCGCTGCTGCTCTGTACAGTCTCGCTCGATGTCGTCGCCGCTGCGGCGCATCCTCCGGAGGCGCCGCCGGCGGCCCCGGACATGACCTTCGCGGCCGTGTTGGCCACCGCGAAACAGCGCGCCTCGGTCGCCTACGTCCCGCAGCACGGCAGCCTGCCCGGATGGCTCAGTCGCCTGAGCCCGGATCAGTACCGCAGCATTCGCTTCAACCCCGACGAGGACATCTGGCGCAACGACGACGTGCCGTTTCGCATGGAGCTGCTGCCGGTCGGTTTCAATTTTCAAACGACCGTGACCGTGTCGATCGTGGACAACGGACAGGCGCGTGACGTCATCGGCACGCCGGAAATGTTCGTCTTCGGCGCCAATCTGCCGGCGCCGCCCGCCAAGGCGGTGGTTCCCTTGTCGGGCTTTCGGCTCCGCAGCCGCATCAACTCGAAGAAGATCTGGGACGAATTCCTGGTCTTCCAGGGAGCAAGCTATTTTCGCGCCGTCGCCAAGGGCGAGGTCTACGGACTGTCCGGCCGCGGCCTTGCGATCGACACGGCGGAGCCGTCCGGCGAGGAGTTTCCGGCCTTCACCCATTTTTGGATCGAGCGGCCGAACAGCACGTCGAGCGACATCGTGATCGACGCGCTGCTCGAAAGCGACTCGACGACGGGCGCCTACCGTTTCACGGTGCGGCCCGGCATCGAGACGTCGATGGACGTGGACATGACGCTGTTTCCGCGCAGCGATCTGCACGTCGTCGGCATCGCACCGCTGACCTCCATGTTCTTGTTCGACGAGACCAACCGCGGAAGGCTCGACGATTATCGACCCGAGGTGCATGACTCGGACGGACTCGAGATCGCCACCCAGTCCGGCGAACAGGTCTGGCGCCAACTCGCGAATCCCGCGAAACTGCAGGTGTCCACGTTCACCTCCCAGCCGCCGCAGGGCTTCGGCCTCGTGCAGCGCTCGCGCCAGCCGGGCGATTTCGAGGATCTGGAATCGCTGTACGAACGCCGGCCGAGCGCCTGGGTCGAACCGCGCGGCGAGTGGGGACCCGGCGCCGTCGAGCTCGTCGAAATACCGTCGGGGCGCGAGACCAACGACAACATCGTGGCCTTCTGGCGCCCTGCCGCGGGCCTGTCGGCCGGCAAGCCGGCGCATTACGCCTACCACATCGCCTGGCTCGGCGAGCCGAAGCTGCCCAAGGGCTTGGGCGAGGCGGTCGCATCGCGTTCCGGCGCCAGCCTCGATGGCAAGCGGCGTGTGTTCCAGATCGATTTCGTCGGTGCGGGCGAGAAGATCGACGGATTGCGGGTCGACCTGGGCGCCTCGATGGGCAAGCTCTCCAACGTGACGCTGACGTCGAATCCCGACCTGCATGGCCTGCGCGCGAGCTTTGAAATCGATCCGAACAACGCCGACCTGATCGAGTTACGCTTGCGGGTCATGCGCGACAACCAACCCGTCACCGAAACCTGGCTGTATCGATGGACCGCAAGCTGAGTTCCGCGCTCGCCGCCGATGCTGCACAGCGGCCGGGCGGCATGCCGCCCGAGGCGCCGCTCGCGATGCCGGTTCAGAACCTCCGCAGCAAGCCGACGCGCCGCGCCGGTGCCGCGATCTCGCCGGCCGTGCTGTTCGCGCGCGTGATCCTCGCGTGCGTGACCTTGGCGGTGACGGCGTACGGCACGTATCAAATGCTCCAGGTGGTGCGCTTCGCCAGCATGACCGTGCTGCAGGGGCTCATGATTTTTTTCTTTGCGGTGTCGCTCGGCTGGATTGCGTTCTCCGCCGGATCGGTTCTCGCGGGCGCCTCGAAGCGGCGCGAGCGACGGCCCGGCGACGCGGTTCCCGCGCGCGGCGCTCTGACGGCGCTGGTCATGCCGATCTACAACGAAGATCCGATCAGAACCACGACGGCGCTGCAGGCAATGGCCGAGGCACTGGCCGACATCGATGCCAACCGCGGCTTCGAGATCATCGTGCTGTCCGATTCGACGGACTGCGATGCCTGGATCCGTGAGACCTTGGCGGTCGACCGTCTGCGCACCGCGCTCGCGGGCGTGATGCCCGTCTGGTACCGGCGGCGCTGGAAGAACGTGGCCCGCAAATCAGGCAACGTCGAGGAGTTCGTGAAACGCTGGGGCGGACGCTACGATTTCATGATCGTGCTCGATGCGGACAGCCTGATCTGTGCCACGACGCTGCGCAGTCTCGCGCAGGCGATGCAGGCCGACCCCGATCTCGGTATCCTGCAGACGGCACCGCAATTGATCGGTGCGAAGACCTTTTTCGGACGCTTGCAGCAATTCGCGGCCTGTGTGTATGGTCCGGTCATCACGCGCGGGCTCGCCGCCTGGTCGGGTGACAATGGCAATTATTGGGGACACAACGCGATCATCCGCGTCGCCGCATTCGCGCAAACTTGCGGCCTCCCCCAACTCCAAGGCCGCAAGCCCTTCGGCGGCGCCGTGATGTCGCACGATTTCGTCGAGGCCGCGCTGATGCGGCGCGCGGGGTGGAAGGTAGAGATGACCACCGAACTCGGCGGCACCTGGGAGGAATCGCCGCCCTCGCTGATCGACATCGCGGTGCGGGACCGGCGCTGGGCCCAGGGCAATCTGCAGCATTCCAAGATCATCGGCGCAGCCGGCCTCAGCGTCGCGAGCCGTTTGCACCTAGGCATCGGCATCATGAGTTATCTCGCCTCGCCGCTCTGGCTCGTGCTGCTCACGATCGGCTTCGCCCTCGCGCTGCAGTCCCATCTGATCCGCCCCGAATACTTCAGTCAGGATTTCCAGCTCTTTCCGACCTGGCCGCGGTTCGACACGGAACTCATGATGGCGTTGTTCTGGTTCAGCATGTGCGTCTTGCTCGTGCCCAAGACGCTGGGTCTGCTGCGGGCCTTGTGCACGCGGCGGATCCGTCAACGCGGTGGCGGGGCGATCGGCATTTGTGCGAGCGTGCTGTTCGAGGTCATTCTCTCGGCCCTGTATGCGCCGATCCTGATGCTCGTGCAGAGCCGCTACGTGTTCGAGATCCTGATGGGACGCGATTCGGGCTGGAAGCCCCAGCGGCGCGATGCCGGGGGCGGGTCGTGGCGGGAAGCATGGTCCTTCCACGCGAAACATTTCGCCATCGGTTGCTGCACGGCCGTGATCGTCTGGTTCCTGTCGCCGCCGCTGCTCGCCTGGGTGTCCCCCGCGCTGGCCGGCCTGTTCCTGTCGGTGGTGTTGTCGCGTGCCAGCGGATCGGAGAGGCTGGGCCGCCTGTTGTCGCGCGTGGCGCTGCTGCGGACGCCCGAAGAGGTCGAGTGTCCGCCCCTGGTGCTGCGCCGCCTTGCCTTGATCGCGGCGGCAGAGGCCTTGCCGGCCGACGGCTTGCACTTCCTGGCGCGGCACCGCGATGCACGCCGCGCCCACGTGCAGGGCAATCTGCCGCGTCCGACCGACCCGCGCGGACAGCCCGACCCGCACGCCTTCACGGCCGAACAGAAATTGCGCGATGCCCGCACGCTCGAAGAGGCGCTCGGCTGGCTCACGCCGATCGAGCGCGTCGAAGTCGCCAGCGACGCGCACATGCTCACACAGCTCGCGGCGCTGCCGGACGCGCCCCAGCCCGCCTACATCATCTGACCGAGAGAAACGCATCACTTGACCGCTCATCACCAGACACGAGACCGCATGATCCGTCGACGCGAGATTCTGTCATCCGCCGTGGCTCTGGCCTGCGGAACCTTCTGCCTTCGAGAGGCGGCCCGGGCCGTGCAGATGCCGGCGGCAGGCGCAGCACCCCAGGCCTTCGATTTCGCCTGGTTGAAAGGCCAGGCACGCTGGTTGGCGAGCAATTTGTACGTCCCGCCGAAGAACACGCTGCCGCCCGTGCTGGCCAAGCTCGACTACGACCAATATCAATCGATTCGCTTCCGCGCGGATCATGCGCTGTGGGCCGACGACGGCTACGCGTTCCGCCTGCAGTTCTTTCACGTCGGGCGCAACTTCACCGAACCCGTGCGCCTGTTCGAGGTCGTCGACGGTGTCGCGCATGAAATCGTCTACGACCCCGCGATGTTCGATTTCGACAAGAGCGGCGTGGACCCGGCACTGATGAAGGACCAGGCCGGTTTCGCGGGCTTTCGCGTCCAGTTCGTGACCAACTGGAGAGCCGACGTCGCCGCATTTCTGGGCGCCGCCTATTTTCGCGCGGTCGGCGGCGACACGCGTCAGTATGGCCTGTCGACGCGCGCGCTGGCCGTCGACACGGCGCTCGGACGTCCGGAGGAGTTTCCGCGCTTCACCGCCTTCTGGTTCGAGCGGCCGACGAAGGACGCCGGCACGTTGACGCTGTATGCGCTGCTCGATTCCCCGAGCGTGGCGGGAGCGATGCGCATCACCTTGGGACCCGGCGGCACGCAAGTCATGGACATCGACGCGGCGTTCTATCCCCGCAAGCAGATCGAGCGTCTCGGTATCGCCCCGCTGACGAGCATGTTCTATTACGGCGAGAACGATCGGCGCAACGCGAACGACTGGCGGCCCGAGATCCATGACTCCGACGGCCTGTCCCTGTGGACCGGCGCCGGGGAATGGATCTGGCGGCCGTTGACGAATCCCGCTCAGCTACACGTCAATTCCTATTTCGACGACAACCCGCGCGGCTTCGGCTTGCTGCAGCGTGACCGTAATTTCGATCATTATCAGGACGACGGCGTCTACTACGATAAGCGCCCGAGCCTCTGGGTGGAGCCGAAACCCGGACCGGCGGGCGGCTGGGGCCGCGGCTCGGTGCAACTCGTCGAGATTCCGACGGTCGATGAAACCTTCGACAACATCGTTGCGTTCTGGAATCCGATCGACAAGCCCAAGCCCGGTCAGGAATTGCTCTACGGGTATCGCCTGTACTGGGGCACGGTGATGCCTTTCGGTTCCGCGCTCGCGCAGACGATCGCCACCCGGACCGGCATCGGCGGGACCGTGGGGCAGAAGCGCACGTATTACTCCTGGCACTTCGCCGTCGATTTCGACGGCGGAGAACTCGG
>Ga0116231_10006455_pt1 | contig 22327 bp, 18 predicted proteins | sample S1TSphgellanicum_2_FD_89695 | JGI IMG/M metagenome (GOLD analysis project Ga0116231, IMG submission 89695) | Host-associated microbial communities from peat moss isolated from Minnesota, USA - S1T2_Fd - Sphagnum magellanicum MG | ecosystem: Host-associated > Plants > Peat moss > Unclassified...
AAAAAAAAAAAAAAAAAAAACTATCCATATGACTTGAAATGGGAACACACAAAACTTGTAATGACATTAAGCTTTTAAAATCTCCATATAAAAATGATTTGACAAAATATATGTATAGTATGAAACAACAAACAATCCTAAAGTAACACAAAAGCAATTTCAAGCCACAACACATTTGATCATTAATCTTGCAATGTCATCATCTTTGAAAAGCTCCTTCAATTCATGGTCTTCAACATCCTTCTTTAACTTTGTCATGGCAAAAGAAAATCTTTTTTGTATTTGACTTAAATTTAAAATTATGACTTGCACAAGTTGTCAAAATATTAGGATCTAGCAAGGGTCGAAAGCAAGAGAAACCCAAACTTGAGGCATTGAAAAGCTCCCTTGCCCTAGAATCAATTCAATTCAACACTTGACTATTGAATATGACCAAATCATATACTATTTGAGGATTTGATTCATGGTCTGTGTTTTCAATTTCCATTCTTTAACAAACTTTTTGTCTTTTTTTCCCACTATGCCCTTTTTTTTCTTTCCTTCCTATGCTTTTCCTTAGCCTACTCCCCTTCCCTTTTCCTTTCTCCTCTTTTCTTTTCTCTTCTTTTCTTCTACCTTCCTTTACTTTTTCCTTCCCCATCACAAAGTTTCAATGTTTTAACATTAATAACCTAACTATGAAAATGTGTAACACTTATTTGATTAATTATAAGCAATTGTTAATCCATATGGTTTTAAAGTTGTGACATGTACTCCAACTTATCCCACCAAGTATCCATCCACAACTCCACTTTCAAATAATAAACACAAAATTGAACATCAATACATCCCTTCTTTCCCTTTTTTCCATCAATAAAAACATTTTATTACAAAACTAAAAGCAAACATTTATATATACGCAAGACCAATAAAAATGGGATACTTATTGGACTAGAACTATGTTTCATGCCATCCTGGTCTAAACAAAAATTCATAGCATACATATATGTGAGCAATAATTAAATCATATCAAAGTGTGGAACATAATCAACTAGTAGACACACATGATTTGCAAAGTTCATAGATGAAGAACTCCAACCATGTATCAAAACACATATAAGACCATCAAAGCCAAAAAGCTCTAAACACATACCCAACTGCATAGTTCAGTTAGTCTCATGCCCTAATTTGTTGCAGGTGAACTGCAACTACCAAGTATTCATGGCAACACCAAAACCTGCAACACCTGATTTCTTGGAAACTTGCATTTGAAAAGAGGTAGTAGAATCCATAAGAATCAAGTTTGGGTAGCATTAACAGGGCAAACTACAGTTGTGGTTGCTGACCCCTAATGAAGCCTCCACTGCATTAGGCTAGCACAATACATGGGGCAAAGGTACATCCACTTCCAACTTGATGAGAATCAAATTTGAGTGGGGCTCTGCAGCTCTGAATCCTCGTTTCTCCCAGGCAGCACTTTTCAAGGTAAAATAACTCTCCTATGTAAGAATGCAAATAAGTGTCTAATAACAAGAAGTCAAACATGTCATCTAGTGTCTGGCAGTACCCTTGACTATGTTCACCTCCCAAATGGCTCTCAGTAGGTCCACAGTGAGCTGGAAGGAAACCCAGTCTTGGGAACACTAGTGAGCTGGTAAAATTACTGATACCCTTTTAGGAGCAAGATTCCACAGGTTCAAAATCAGGTAACTTACCTTCACCAGATCATCATCACCCACAACTGGATTTTTCAGAGAGGAGACAATTTGCAAATCTCTTTAAATGGTCAGTTTACACTAGTACAGCATCCGCTCCATGTACACATCCAGAGAGTCTATTATCTTTTTCACCAGCAACTTCCGATCCATCCTGTATCTGCACCACACAACACCCATATGTCATTGTCCAAGTTTCTTGTTTTGGAATTGTGTCCCTGGTGAGAAGCAATCACAGAGCAGTTATACTGGTTTCTCATGTCAATGGGGCTCTGATCCCAAGCAGAATTCCAAAGTTTGATTTGACATAAATTCACCTAGCACAACTTTCAACTTACAAAGAAAAATCAGACCAATGTGATGTGATGTACTGATGCATAAAACTAAACAATAGGAACCATGGTGAGTACAGGTATGCTGTAATTAGTATGGTTACTTCCTAGTAAGAATAATGCAGTGGAAACCCTAGTTTTCAATCTGTATCTACAGCAGTAATTCAGAAAATACAGTTCTAAAACTGTGTTTTAGAGCTTTGCATCACAGCTCACACTTGCTGGTTCAGGCAGATCCTTGTTCAGACTGTTGCAACTGCCTCAACTGCAAAAAGGAAAGAAGAAACAAATCCTTGGTTTGTTGAAAAGAGATACTTTAAATCTATAAACAAAAATTTCTATCAATGGTGGGAACAGGAGTATTACTTTATAGCAGCTGTCCACCTTGGGCTCCTTCCTTCAGCTTGATCTGCTGAATTGATAACACATCATGTCAACAAGCAATTGGATTGAATATTTGATATTGCTACTCAAAATATGAATGAAAACACTGCACCATTTATCTCCAGCACTATACATTAGTGTATTTCAGTCTTTATTCAGCATCAGTTTCTACCTGAAGCCTCAATGGGTAGCATCAACAGAAGACACATCCTTTCAAATGTGAACATTGAGACTGGACAGAATTGGAGACCCAAATTATGAGAGCCTGCTGATGATTGTGCACAAGAGAAAAACAACTACCCATGTGTCAAAGGCAACGCACCAATAATCCTGAAGTCTTCCTCTAAAGTGGTGGGATAAGCAGACAAAAATTTGCGACATTCATTCTGCAGTTCACGTGCAGCATGCATCTCCATGCTGGGACGAAAGGGGAGGTCCTTGTCCTTCCAGCTAGGCAACATGCGTGCTGCTGCCAGCACTGCACCATCCACAAAAGTATCTACTGCTTCTGCTGCTGCTTCTGTTCAACCAATGCATACACGTCAACACACAAAACCAAGATGGTAACAGCATTACAAAATAATAGTCAAATTGTGCAAGTTTTCAACCAGAACAATTGTGATTGACACGGAACTAGCTGGAATTTACATACCATTGTAGTAGTACTCATCTGGCATGCCACCAATGTTGAATGCAGACAAGAAAGAGTCCAAATGTATGCGTGCATTCCCAGAAAACATCACTGAATCCCATGGATTCTGCAAAACTAAGTACCACTAGCACATGAGTGCAGAAACATGAATAGATGTCTTGTAGTTTCTCTAAAGTTGGAATCCAGCAAAACTCTAGCGTTGTGCTCCTGGTTGGGCGAATCCTTTGATAGAACCATACAGATACAAAGTCTCCAGGGCATCATCAGAAAGCAAGCACACAAGACAAAAAAGAGTCATCTCCTTACAATTGCTGATGAAAAGCCATACATCCGCATATATTTGCTGTTGGGAGCTTTCTCCATATAATTGAACGTCATCTGCACATTACAGCATCTATTAAGGACCTGCAATGTAGGGTGCATGCATATGACATATCAGGCTGATACAGCTCATGAGAACCAACATCCCTTGTTGAGGAGATACAGACCAAATATTGCGCTGAATAATCGTGTGCATTGCTCCACATATCTCACACCCATTCAACCATTCACACTAGAAGGCAATAGAAGTATTCCTTTAAAATGTTTCCATATTGCTTGGACCACAATGTGCAGGCAGATAATAACAAACCTCGTCTCCTTCCTGTATAGTCTGACCAGCATTAATGACCACTTCAAGCATGCGATCTCTTTTCCGCCAACGATAAGAGCATGTAGGTTCAAATGAGTGGTTGATCATATCTGCCAAAGCCATTCATGACATTAGCATCTCTGTCTCTTGATCTGCACTCTAAAAACACCTCTGGATCCTTTGTAACCCTGAAATTTAGTAATTGTGTGACCATGGAACTTTGAAGGCTCTTCCAAAAGAGCAATCCTCAAATATGCTCACTAGGCAAATAGTAGTCAAGTTGCTTCTCAAACTGCACCTGTTGGGGACATTATACCATAGACTCTATAGCATGCATCTCCAACAAGACAACAAATGGTAAGCACCAAGATGTAAAGCTGAGGATTACCAGCATAGGGAATGAGCATGTGGGCATCCTGAATCTTTGCACCAATAGTCATGGTCATGGTAAAGCTTCGAGACCAAGCCACACCCAGTGCCCACCTTAAACGGCCAGGATCCCGTGCCAACCTTTTCAGCTTCAATACTGCATCTGCTGGCTACTCCACAGATCCCAGTCTTCACAAGTCAGTTGTCATCTGACACTCACATCTATATTTGTCTAAAAAGTCATCCTTCTGAGGCCAGTCCAATAGTTTGTTGGCCAATCTTTCGAAACAAGAAATAAGTTTTCCAACAAAACTGCCATTGTGTCAGGTACAATAGGAGATCACATAGAAGGAGCACTGAATCAGAGATGAAAAACAAATTTACCCAGTATGTGCACCAAGCTGTGTCTGACCGTTGCTGCTGCTCTGCAAGATCCCTTGCTAATGAAGCATCCTGCAGCTCATGCAACTCTTCCTGCAACCATCCTCATGACTTTCACTAAGCAAGTCACCATTTCACAGATTAATAGTGAATCAAGAAGGTGACCTTTGACTGCCCTGACCGTGTTTTTTGAATTCGTGACAAAAAGAATGCATCATATATGCATCATGCATCATATGCACAACCATCAAAGTGACGGCCTCTTCTTAGGCAAATCGCATTGAAGATATGAAGCTGCATACTGTTTCTGTATTGCAGGGTAAAAAACTATTATATAATTTATTCACAAGATAAGATTCTAACAACAGGTTCCAGACTTCCAGTTAGCTCTCAAACTCAACTGTTGAAGATGAGGAAACCCAAATAAAAGCTCTTGTCTATACAACCCAAAAGTCATCAAAAGGTGCCAACCTCTGAGGCAAGGAGGAGATTGGTAATTTCATCATCCCCTGGGAGATAGTCACCATAGAGCTGCCAAAAATTATCATTCTGATCCAGGGCCAATAACAATAGACAGGCCAACCGTATATCCCAATCTGTCTGCACATGCCCAACATGAACATCACTTATCAAAATTATTTCCCCCAAAACCAATCTTATTTTGACAAAGGAAATGCTCAGAACATGCCTCCCAAGTTATCTGACTGCAAAATGGGTTCATTGTACCCTTTTGTGAGTGTGTATGTATGGGAGAGAGAGGAGACATAGACTATTAAAAGTCCTTATACAAGATCACAAGCTTTCAGGCCAAAAACCTACACCCAATTCAGATATTTGACAGAACAAAGTAGCCAAATTCAAGTGAGTGGGCATCAAATATACCTCAACATTGGTTGAATTGATGACATCAAAGATTGGATGCCCTAATGGCACTATGTCAGGATGAAACATCCATGGTAAATCCTTGCTTACAGTCACCATCAGTTCCATCGGTATCTCCATGATCACCTACACCATTTTCATGCAAGTAAAACTTCTTTATGACCCATCTGTACAAATGACTAGTTGTTTCCCTACCTGGCAGCCATCTGCATGCAGCACAAATTTCTCAACTGCTGGGATGCAGACACAAATTTATTATATATTTTCAGTGAAACCCCTAATCGTGTTCAAGCCCATGCCAATATTTTCATATTTAGTGAGGAACACTCAATGGAAAACTCAAAGACCGAGCTACAGACATCCGCTAATACACCTCTCTCACAGGAGAAACTTTTTTGTGCAATTTTATGTGTTTGAGAACAAAAGCACCAGTAACTGAACCATTCTCAAATTGCACCACTTGCAAGCACAGAACAAAAAATGTACCCGAGGTTTCTCAAGACAAGGAATGTTTTTGGCCGAATACACGCCTATTCCTTCTGGACCCTCCTTAAACTCAACACCATAAGCTCTCACATGTCGGATATAGCCCATCCTGTAAAAATCTGGTTCCACCAATTCCAACTGAAATGCCAAATGCACATAAAGTCAGAAAGTATCACAATCTACCTCTTCTGTAAATTCAAAACATTCAGGCAATCATCCAGAAGCTGAAGCTTTGAGGCTAATCAGCAACAAGACACAAGTTGGATATTGTTATCTTTGAGAGCTTGAATTCTCCAAGCTCAATACTTTGCCAGCTGCAACTTAATGTCCTTCTCAGGGTGCTTTTTGTAGGAACTTGCAGAATCTGATACAAGACCTCACAATACTTCAAGACACAAAGCCATTGAGTGTGTCTGTTTTCTGATTTGCATTTGTGATTATTCCACAGTATTCAGGGTCTTCCAGTAGCCATGGTTCCATTACAGCATGGGAAAGTCGAACGTCAAGCACAGAAGAATGTAAGCAAGAGAATCGTCAGAGGTCCTTTTGAGATCAAGGCTGGCATAAGCAGGGGACTATGGAAGAGCGCATCTTGTACATGTAAGTCTCTGCCAGAATTCACAAGCGTGAAGAAGAAATGAGAAAGAACGGTGTAGGGACACTGAAAGAAGGAGAGAGAATGCAAAAAACCTTGGACGATTCCTCTCTCACGGTTGGCAGCAGAGTGCTCGTGCTGGTTGCCCAAGAAACAACAGGACGTCGATATCTTCTTCTCTCGATTCTGGGCACCAAAGGGCAGGAGAAGTCAGGCCCGTCATGACCAGAACAGCAAGGAACCACTTGACTCGCAGCAAAACCGCATCTCCAGCGCGTCTCGTCGTCAAGCAGCTTCCATTGTCGCAACAGAAGAGTGTGCTGCCATGACTGCTGCCGACCGACAACTGCACCTCTCGGCAACAATTGTCCGGCATTGAGAGCTCCCTCCACGCCGGGAAACAGTAAGCCCCTTTGCACCCCGCATTGGTGCACACTGCTGGAAAACGACAACAATCCCTGCATCTCGAACACAATTTTCCACTGCTACTGACTGGCTGGGATCGCTAGCTCGCTTTGAACTGGATTACAAAAGTCACCCGACTCGTCTCGTCATCCTTGTTGAGCTATCTTCCTTGTTGATGTAACGTCAGTTTCCGATTGCTATAGAGATTGCGATCGACTTCCTTGTCGACTGCAAATCTCGCGAGCGCAAGAAGAGAGCTCGTGGTAGCGACTGTTGTGCCCGATTCCTCCCTTCGGATAAGGAAAACGGCTTCATCGTTGTCACCGCGAATCGCAGGTGTAATATATAGGACTTAGGGTTTCAAGCTGCTCTGCTTTCTTCTTTCAAAAGTCGAGATACGACGCATTCTGTCGATGCATGGCTAGATAATTCGTTTTGTTTGACTGTTTGTTGGCTTTGCACTTCAGGGTCGAGACATTATTATGATGCACCCAACAGTAGACCAAAGCTTGGTATCTCTACATTCTAGGATCAGATGGAGTCCACTATAGAAACATTCTGAAGGATCCCGCTTGGGCTTCACCATGATAACCACCGTGTGTTTCCAATTTAGTTTGTTGAATATCTATCATGCTTATGGAAGTCGTTTAAATGACAAGAGCCATTAGACAATGAGCCTCTTGTTAGCTCTGCGTAGCAAGGTTCAGGGTAGAGACACTTTGATGCACCCAGAAACAGGCCAGAGGTTGGTATCCTTGCATTCTGTGGAGTCCACCATGGAAACATTTGTGGCATAATTGAAAGATCCACTTGGGCTTCACTGCACTAACCAACATGTGTTTCCAAATTAGTTTGTTGAACATTTATCACGCGTATGGATGTCATGTAAAAGGCAGAGACATCAAGCCCCTTGCTTGTATCTTTCTATCCATCTGCACTTGCTTCCCCCAAAATAAAAAAACAGCAAAAAGAATCAGTCCTATGAGTTAGGCTGATATCCAAGCATGGTCAAGATCTCAAAGAGAGATGAGCACCAGAGAAACTCGTTCCAAGCAAGAGAGATGAAACGAAAAAGAGACTCATGCCAATAGTTTTGTCAGCTACAGAACAAGTAAAAAATCATTTGCAGTTTCATGGCATCTAGCAAGAACAGAAGCCCCAAACGGGAAGAATTCACAAATAGAAATCAGAGGAAGATTGAAAGGGGAAGAACTATCAATAGCAAGCACTGAAGTTCCAAGGGGGAAGAATTCTCATTAGCAAGCAAAGAATGTTGGAGTATGAAGTATTCTTACTAGAGTACAGAAGATCAAACTGTGAAGAAACAGAATCATTTCTGTGTGAAGCCTCAGTTACAGAAACATGAAGCAATCAAGATACGTTTGGGAAGAAACTGGAGTGGACCATCCAGATAAGAGCACACCTCTTGTACAGCGTTTTTACAGAGACATCATGTTTGATAGGGATATTCAGAAGGAGAAAGCAAAGGACTATCCACCAGTGGTTGCAACTGATTGAAACTTTCAGCAACCATGGACCGCAAAGTTTGTCTTCTGAGGACAGCTGACAACAGACCGCATGCAAACATAATCATTTGTTTCATCTACACAACAAGACAAAGCAGTGCCATAACCTTGATGTGTTGGAGCATCAGCAGACAATCTGGAGCAGCAGCAGACAATCTGTTCCTGCAACATTGTGAGATAACTTGCAAAAATCTTATGAAGGTGAAGACCATGTCAATGATTCCATACACCAGTAGATGTGCAGATGTCAATAATTGCACAATCAGACCATACCAAACCAGATCTGTCACATTTAGGCAACAGACTCCTGAAGCATTGGAAGTACTGAAGCTTGTCCCATCCATACAAGTTGCTGAGTTAGTCTTGATATCTTCAGACTATACCCCATCTGTTGATACTATGTAGTGTGGCCAGCTTGATAGTGCAGTGGGCTGATGTATCTCGGGTTGTCTATCCTTGAACTGTGGAGATCCCATGCTGATCAGTTTTCAATGTAGTGAAATGGTCCTCTCTAAGCAGAATCTGAATCTCAAGAACCACTTCAGATCAGGTGCACTTTGTCCTCAGCAACCATCACACGATTTGCAGTCTGCATCTTCTGTAATCCACATATCTTACCACATCAGGTCAACACAATGATAGAACTGGAAACAGTAGGAATTTTTAGTACAATGTCTCCTTGTCATGTTCAGTGGCTTTGAAACAATTGTCTATTTCTGTCTGATTGCGGAACTAGCAAAGCAGCCATTGATTCAGAAAACTCTCATAGCATTGGCATGGGCATCAGACAAACCTGCAAGAGCCAGTTAATCTCCCCAAGAGAAAACGGCACTGAGTTATTGGCATTCACAATTGAGCTTATGTTGGAAAGTAGAGCATATTCCAGATGGTTTGTCATTGTGTAATGGGAGAATGCATTTTGAAATGCTAGCTCCCAGCAGTCCAACAGAGGCAAATTAAATCACCAACATTACAAGTAGCAAAAGACTCTCTCTTTTGAGCAGCTGTGCTGTCTTCTGACAAAGAATCTCTTAGGGAAAGTGTTCTTGGACATCCAGGTTTTATACAATGTGTGCCAAAAGTCATGAAAAAGCAATGGATATTCTGAGTGCCATGACATGAGAAGACAACTCTACCTCTCCGAAGAGACTTCAACCATCAGTAGATCCCTTTTGTCATTTTCCATATCTGACCTGTCAAGGGAGCATCACTGCAATTATCAGGATGCAGCTTTTTTTGTCACGCATGTGAAGACTATTCTCAGAAAACTTGACCTATTGGCTAGCCTCAGTATTTCGCATCCCTGCATACGTCTGTGCTGTATGCTCTGATGCCTGAAAAGCAGATGAACCCAGTTCAATGGATTTCAAGAAAACTCCAAAAACAACAACTTTATCTCCCTTAGTACTTTGAAATGTCTCAATCCAAATCTGATCATGTTTACAAGCTTGAGCAGGTCACTTGGGAGGTACAGGAAGGTAAAGATTAGCTTTTACACCTCCTCTGTAAGGAAGGAGCATGTCTGCTCTTTCCATAGTAGATGTATTTTTTCAGGAACTTTGTTGTTAGCTTCTCGCATTTGCTACACCATGTTCACTTCTCCCCATGCAAAAAATGGTTGTAGTTGACACAGATAGCTGTTTGCATCATTTGCTTCCTCTTCATCTGCTGTAACCCCAACCTCGATTCTTGGCATCCCTGCAAATTGAAAAAGAGTCTAACGTCTTAATAATCCTAAACCACTTAGTGGCGTCAAATGTCCCATAGCATTGAAATGATACAAGCAATCCTGTTTGATAGTGGAAATTGCAAGCTTCCTCTCAATGACACAATATCTGCCACAACAGAACTCCTTGTGAATGCAATCACCTGGATGACATTATAGTACATTTCTGAATTGTAAAGAAACTAGATACTAGCATACCTACATCTTCTCCCGGGGTGCAGTAGCGGTGCATACATAGCACATGCTCTGAGATTTTGGCAGTCAATTTCAGCATCCATTTGATCCAGCACTATGAATAGCAGATCAAACCTTGACGGGAGTGAGTCAGGTAATCCTATATTTTCGGTTGGTGTGAGTGAACAGTCATACTACAAACAAGAGAACCTTCTGTTAACAACCATTGCCTGCAAGCAAATATGACTTGACTCAAATGTAAGTAACACACCAACTCTCAATATGTTCACAGTGGTCACCCCTATCATAGCATCAGACTACATTATCGATTTGTCCTTCAAGCATTGAATTCAACCAAGATCACATCAGAGCTTTCTTCTACAATTGGTCTCATTTCTCTTCTGGCTCTCTATGTCAGATACATTCTTTTTCCCCATTTGCCTGACACCTCTCTGACTTATCAGCACTGAGGTGCAGAGCTGAGTTTGGTGGTCAGAGCCCAGGTCAGTCTCTCCTCCAGCACAACACAGTGGATGATGGACCAATACCGTGCCATAAATTGGATTGGCAGCAGCAACAACACTGCACCGAGCATTGAGAGAAGCATGAATGCCAGCTTTAGCAATGGTAGCAGTTTGCTGCTCCATGACTTCATGGATGGAGACTCGGTCGAGGTCACTCATCTTGTCAAACCCATCAATGGCACACCATCCCACAGTCAGCAAGTAACATAGCTCCTGCTTCCAAGCATCTCCCCCCTGTTCAGACACAGCAAGCAATTGTGAGTAAGCACAAGTCTGCTTTGAGAACTTTGAAACTGCTTCCTGTTTGCATAAAGAACTTACAAATGTATGGACATCGTACAAATACAAGTTAAGCCCAGTCATAATATTACCAGTTTCTTGATCACTAGTGACAGCAGCTGTAAGTCCCACACCAGAGGATCCACGACCAGTGGTGGATATAGCCAAAGGGTGCAATGTTCATGATGGCTCACAGAAGCTGTCACTTTGCCACTGATGGATCCCCCACCATCATTATATTAATGTCTCTGGAGCACCATGAATAATGAGATTATGCCTCTTCTGTGATCCAAAAAAACACACTTAATTCAACAGAGCCTAGAAGACTCAACTACTACTGTATGATCTACTTTCTTTGCCTACTTAAGCCATGCCTTGATTACTTGCTAGCTGTTGAACATCCACCATGCAAATTACGAAGGTGAAGATGTATGTTAAGAGACAATACCCCCAGATGTGAGTTCCATTTTTCAGATTTGTTTCCATGCCACGAAGCAGCTGTAAAATTGCAGCCTTTGTGATCCATTGGTGCCCATAAATAGATGGTGCCAGGGACTCTGCCAGCAAATCAAATGCATCTTGTTTGTGTCCAATTCTCTTGATATTTACTAGGTCATCACTTGTGAAGATGGGAGAGTGTTGGAAACTTTGTAGTGGATTCAACCTGAAGACACCATTCATGCTTCCTTTGCCCAGGGATGGTTTTGTAGATGCCTACTATGGCAACACGATGACCAGGCTTGCACACATCTACCAAATCATCCTGTACGATAACATCAATAGAGCGTGGAAGTTGGCCTGGTGCTGAATTTTCAGGCATCTCCTGAAGTTGATAAAGTCTGATGATCTTGAAATGTGCAAAACCCAAACTCTGTCACCAGCAGATTACCTTGCTCATCCTGTTCAGACAGTATCTTCCTTCAGTTTGCTGAAAGGGATTGAACCAGAAAGTCCAATCTACTTGTCATATTGAGCCAGGAATTTCAACATGATGAGCATACCAGATCATGAAATACATACATGTTCACATTCTAAGTTCCACCCTCGCCAACCAGTTGCCATCATATAGATGTATCTATGACATTGCAGAGAAACCCCAATATACACTTCAAAGGTAAAAATTGTGTGTGTTCCAGCAAAACCAAAACTAACATGACAAGAATGAATGCTGCCATAGGCTTATGAGTCTCACTCACAAAGTATCAGACCACCACCTTCGTCATGAATAGCAGTGACTAGCTGCCATGAATCCCCTTTGACTTCATCAGATCCCAACAGTGGGGTGTAGATAAGTATAATACTCTGCCCGAAATGTTGGGGAAACAAATACAAAACTTTTTGTCTAGAGTTCTGTATGGTTGAGAAGGTGGAGGGTTTGAAATTTTCTTGTGTCATATACTAGAAAGTTGATGCATGATACACTATTATGATTAAAAAAACGAAAAACCGAATGGAGTATTAAACACAGGTTCAAAAAATAATCAATACTCTAATCTTTTTCTTTTTTTAAAAAAATTTGTCGAGTAGTGCAAATCATAAACCAATCCAAGAATAGATTAATGAACTTGTAGTAGTGCAACAAATCATACCCATGACAATTCTTCAAATTTATTTTATTTTTATTTTTTTGTTTATTTATTTATTTGGTCAATGTAGGATGCGAAATCAAGTTGATCTTTTTCAATCAAGTCAGGTAAACCACGTTTCAATCATCTTAGTCACCCAAACTCAATCCAGTCTACGGCATAAATGACTAATTCATTTTGACTATAACCAAAATTGTCCACTATCTGTTATGACTAAACACTAAACTGAATTCAATAGCAAACCAGCATAAAAACCATGATTTTGTATTAGTTTATAACCAATCTCTGCTTGATGGGCATAAGCAAAAAAAATGCATAAACCTTAAGAACTAAGGCAACCATCTTTGAATTTTTCATGTCCAGTTTTCACAAGAGCAATTTGGTGATGTGGGTTTGGTTTTTTTCATTGCCCACACCCAAGGCCACCCCAAGCCATATATCATTGCCTTAGGAAAAGTCTAAATCCTGTATTGAGTTGAATTTGGTTTCTCCCTTTGTACCCATTGTTACTCCTTTACATAATCTCCTATTTTGATCAATAGGTTTTCAATTTAATGATATTACAATATGGGTTAAACATAAGCCATGTTGTATCATTCATGTTCCCCATTCATTCTCCCATTCAATCACTTGCAAAGGGTTTTTTCGTTTTTTTCCCATTGTCATGTTCAACATTATGAGCCAAAACACATTTGATTTGTATCCAACTTAAAATTGCACCGAATTATGTTTCACCCCTCCACCCCCTTTTCAGCTACCTACCCATTTAACTACATACCTACCTTTTTAACTACTTACTTATTTGTCTACCTCCCTACCTTCTTAATTACTTACCCACTTATCTACCTACACACCACTTGCGTGACACCAACATTTCCCGATTCGTATAATACAAAATATTTGGGTATTGATTTGAAAATAGAAACAACCATTTTAACCAACTCAAACCACTGATGACAATAAAATGGCAAAGTCCCCAAATTCAAGTATTGCAATTATATGCAATTTTTATTGTGTTAATTCCACATCTATTCCTCCACTTTGACCTATTTAATGCATAATGTACCTAATTTACTTACCTCATTTAATTAAATCCAAGGCAATAGATTTAACAATTTGATCTACCTATTTAAGTGGTGCAATAATCAATATGGTTTGTATTTAGGGTTTTGAAAACAACAAATAATTACCAGTTTTGGTGCCTTCTTATAATAATTAAAATCAACCCTAGATTGGATTTGGGGCCAAATTTTCATTTTAATATATACGAAGCAAGACACATTCATTTCTTTTGAAAGGTAGTGGAGGAAGTCTCAACTTGGAAAGATTATACATTAGGTTACAAAAACGTTTTGTTACATTCATTTTTTGAAAATATATAATTAACTTAAAAATCTAGGGGTAATTCTTCCATTCAGTATTTTGTTCCCATTGAATTATGTTTAAAATGTATGGCACAATTAGTCGTTATAGTTTTGCATTTTTTCATTTGTATATGTTTGTATAGATATTAAGGTTTAAGGCATCTACCATTAGAGATATTGAAAAATATTTAAGATTTAAGATTTAAAATTGAATGGATGTTTCATAAAATTTTGTTTTCCCATTGTATAGGTTTGTTAAGCTACTAGGGTCTAAGGCTTCCACCACTCAAAATATTTAGGGTTTAGGTTTTTTTCTTTAATTACCTTTAAAAGGTAGAAATTTTTTTTTTCATTCCTTTGTTTTTGGGATTTAAATTACCTTTAAAGTTCAATGCATAGCATTTCTCCAAGATCTTGGGCAATATGTGAATATGTGGTGAAAGTCTTCTTTTCAATTATCAAAAGTTGTCTATTGAATCAAAGTCATGGGCAAATTGGCTTTTTGGAAAACCTTTACATTTCATCATTTTTGCATGTCAAGATATTTGTGAAAAAAGAATTATTCCAATTATTCCAAACAACTTGGAGGTAGATCTAGAAGCAAACATTTTTTATGAAGATTAAATAAGATCATGGTGTGCATGAAGCATGAAATTATTAGGAGTCTTAACCCTTTCAACTCCTTTTTACATGTGTTTAGAAAGAAGAAAGGTCATAATATTCTAGGTTTGATGTTGGATCCTAAATTTAAGTTCCGCTTGGTTTCCAACAATCTAAGATGCGATAGGGTAGCAATCTTGGTCACCCAATATGATGAATTGCTACTCTTCCCTTTACTAGTGGAGTCTTACAAGCTTTTGAGGCATAACATTGTGGTTGAAGAGCTAATTAATTGCAAGGCATGGAGTGCATAGAATATGATGATCTCTTTCACACCTTGGAGAAAAATGCCAACAATTTCAAGCAAATTGTTTCAAAAGAACTTGATGGATTCCAACACTATCCTATCAATGGAAATACTTGCAAGTATATCTTCACATGGTGGTGCATAGAGAAGCATAAATTATTATGTTGGCAAGACAAATGTCTAGCACTCCAACCACCCAAATTGAAACAAATTTGATTTTTTCTATTGCAAGGCTACTCATTGCATTCACAAGCGTTGTTTTCAAATTAATCATCTTGACCATATGATATTTGGGTGTGTCCACATTAACATGAATCACAAAAAGTGTAACCAGTGTTTTTAAAATATTGTAAGGATTCCTTTTGTGGGGGAGATTTTTTAACATGACATATTTTGGGGGAGGTTCTTTAAATTTTTAACATATATTTATATAATATTATAATGAAAGATCATTTTAAGTCATAATAAAGTTTTAATGATTTTTTCTCAACTTACAAAATAAAATATTCTCAAGATATTTTAAGATGAATAATCACCTAAAATAGTTAGATGTTGTTCATGTTATCATGGACACACCCATTTGTCAATAAAAATTGGTCATTACACTAGTAGATTGGGTGTTCAACATCAAAGCACTTTGCAACTATTTGCGAGATGGAGTTTGATCTAACAGATGAGCTTGATGCCAAGTTTCAGGATGAACTAGAACATGAGAAGTCCTAGATCTATGTGATCCACTTTCTGTGACTATGTATGAAAAAATTATGGGGTTTTGTTGTGGTTTTTTTACTTGTGTAGGTGTTTGCAAATTTTGGGGTTCATTGTGACGATATGCAAATGAAGATAGGCTAGTGGGAGTAATGTTTGTTTACATCTTTTTGTGGAGTAACAGATTGCAAATTCTTGGATGGGTGGTATTGGCATGTTGTTTACAAGATGCAATATGACTAGATAGAGTGTTATTGATGATTAAAACCATGCACGTGTTTTTTTGCAATTTGCCATATCTATAATTGATGAGGTGCTTGAAGATGATGAAAAGTGTAAGTGGCATAGTTCCTTGTTGTGGTGAACCATATCTAACAAAAAAAATCCCAACATTCTTATTCACAACAACCTTATTGTTTTTCTTTGATCAAGTCTTGTGCAAGTTTTGGTAGTAGTTCCAAAAAACATGTGCAATGTGAAATCATTTCCTTAGCACTTGTTTCTACTAGTAATATTTCCGAAGGCACATGTGTAATGCGAAATTGGTTGCTTGAACACTTGTGTAAGTTTCTCGTAGTAGTTCCAAAGAACATGTGGAATCTGGAATAAGTTAGACTTGTGAATTACTCTAATTGCTTGTGTGAGAGTCCATTTAATTTCACATTGTTGTTCTAAATTGTTTTCTGAAAAGACTGCACTTTTGTTTCCAGGTTTTCTTCTTAATTCTGCCTCTTAGTTAAAGATCCAACAATAGTTTCAAACCCTTGGAACCAACTCTTCTTAAGAGGGGAAAAAAAAAAGTTAAAACCCACCCCTGGAAGGTCTTTCAAAACTTTTTAAATAAACTACCTAGACCCAACTGATATTTCAAAAATCAAATACCCACCCAACACTGATCCACACACCATTTCACACTATGTAAAGCTTGAAATTCATCCAAATTCCTGTTTAACTTCCTCTAAATTATACTGTTCATAGGTCATTGTTGTGCTGGTGGTGGACCTACTCTAAGACTTTAAGGGGCTTACCTGATTGATGACGTTTATCCCATAAAAGGGCAGCGCCTTGAGGGACGATAAACACTAAACACCCCCACAAGTTTGCAGGCGTCAGTGCAGCACCCTGTGCGCGGTTCTGCGCATGCCTGTTTCGCATGATGAAGACATGTGCTGCTTAAAAGAAAGAAATCGATACTACATGTCCTGCTCAAATTCGAGGCAGGCAATCTTGAACCCATGATCACCTATATAAAAGAATCAGGCATCACACCAGCTGCTTTTGGTCAAAACTGTCTTAGTTTAAATTTACCTACTCTTTCAGCCGACATCACTCCAACCCCTAATCAAAACCATAACCATCCTAGCACTGTGCGCAGGGCGCCGCACTGACCCGCAAAGCTCATAGAGGGTGTTTAATGTCCTGTCCAGCCATACCATGGTACTGCTTACTCCCCACTTTGAAGGCGATCTCTCGCTTATATAGATCTGTGCAGGCTGGTGTTTCTGTACCAACTTCCAAGGAAACCAGTCATAGAAGCACCTCAAAATTCACACCTCAACATGGAACTCTCAATGCTCCATAGAGAAGAGTCAAAGTGCAAGATCTTTACTGTACCCAACATACGCTTATGTGTTCAGCAAAAAAAGAAAAAGAGTGCGCATGATCTGTTGGCACAAAAAATTTCCTTGCACAGGTCTCTAAATTATGTTCACAGATCTACCTCTAGCAATTGCAAGAGACGCCGGTTGACGTGCGCCTATTAAGCAGGCTCAATACCTGTAACACGATTCCAACAGCCTAATGGCTGAACGCATGAATTTGGAAGGATTTCAAAAACCATTATGTAAACTGTAGGTACCTCCAGCCAGGTGAGAATGTATTGAGCTGCAGCACTGAGAAACATGGCAAGAGACGTTACCGGTACACCTCTCGTTGCCCTCTGCGTATATGAAATGTATTGCTTGAAAGTGTACACTTTCTGATTACTCAACAGCATTAACTGTGATTTCGCCTGCCTCCAATTTCGCATAGAAGTCCTGCACTTTGCGGCGTTCGGTCATGTGATGCATCTTCCAGAATGAGGCACCTGTATGCGGCCAAGAGCAATAAATCTGCAATCCATAAGCGTCTATTTGGAATCTTCGGAGAATTCCTAGTCAAGTGAAATGGGAAAAACTTCAACATCTAAGACTGCACAGTGCAAACATTCCATCCAGAGAACAAGAAGTGTTGTCAACATTCTTGGAGCGAAACAAGAAAGATGGGCTTAAGTCTGTGTCACAATTGTATCTTGCAGTTGATACCACCGCCAGACCAGTGCACACAATATAATATCCAGACGTGCATAGCCAGAGAGTTGAGGTTTTGGTGGCGGCCGTCGAAGCAATGAGCAGCGAAACCTCGTAAGATGCAACAAGTTACAACCAACAACGTAAGCCAGACACCTGACGTTTGAAAAAACCAAGAAACATTTGTATGCGCATGGCATAATATGACATGAAATACTGTGCGAAGTCCAAGACTTCATCAAGACAGAAGCCCCGCAATTAACTCCTTGCAACAAACCAAGAGCTCCGGCCAATCCCCCTCCTTTGACGATTAGGAATTTCTAAGACAAACCAGCGCTAATTCTGTTGCAAAATTGCAGCTTCAAAAAAGTCCTGCAAGGCACTACCGCTCATGAGACAAAGTTACTACTGCGAGAAGCTCTTCATTGTACCGTCGCCTGCACGTCACGTACGCTGGAGCTTTCACGCGTACATCAATTTCAACTTCCTCGGATTTTTACAACCGCAGATATTGAAGCAAACCAAGAAAGAACGGAGATATCACATCAAGACTAAGTCCGAAAGAAGCAAGAGATCGTTGAAAACAGCGATATAGAGACACTGCAATGTGCATTGATCTCTGTCTCAAGTATATCAAGAAAATGACTACAAAACTGTAGACTTAGTCAATCTAAAATGGACGATGAAAACTATAAACTGTTCCGCATGCCTAAAGTCCCCCGCAAAAAGAAAGAAATTGAAATTTTCTTTTTGAAGAATTGATCACCAAAATTACTTCAAGTGGACAATGGAGACTCAAGCTCGAAAGCGGATGAATAATTGTAACAGCATCAAGATTTCAAATTATCGCAATTTCTACTACCTGTGCAGGCGGCAACAATAGGTACTGTGTGCATCACAATGCAAAGAGCCTCCTGCATCAGTGACAACTACAGCAGGAGTACTTAAGAGGTAATCAAGGAAGATTGACTTACAGAAAATGCCAAGAACGATAGCAGTTGCAATTTCTCTGGGGACGATCTTGGTATGGATGTGATCATGATGACCACCGCCATGCGCCGCTGCTTGAGCCACAGCCTTTGCAGCCAGCCGAATCCTAGAAATCACCATGACAATCTCCCGATCTTATTCTTCTTCTTCTTCTTCTTCTTCTTGCAGCAAATCAACAACCAAAAACGCCTCCAACTCCGTCCTCTTCCTTTGCCTTCTCTTCTTCCGCGAGCACACTTTGAGATGCCAACAAGGAACCGTTGAGGTCCCGTAAGTAGGGACCACAGTCCCCGGGACAGGACGTCGTTTGGACCAATCCTGTGGAGCGACGACGTCCTGTCCTCCTGGGGCGCTGGCTGTCTTTGCAGGGTCCTTTGATTGAGTTCAGTGTGTGAATAGGATTTTGTTTCCTTACCATTTGGCCTGTGAAGAGTCTGCAGTGAAGAGTGTGCGAGCGAGCGAGACCAACACACCAGAGAGTGAGAATTTTGTGTGCGATGGCGGATAAGTCGGATCCGCGTATGCCATCAGCGGCTCGGCCCTATGTCCCCGCCTTGGTAGACCCCAACGATCTGCCTCCCGATTACTCCAGCATCCTGGCCATAATATTTGGCATTGCTGGAGTGATGATGCGGGTGCGTTTCTCTTGTTTTTCATTTGCTTTTTGAAACCCTATTTTTCTTTGTTTTTTTTGTTGGATTTTTTGGGTGTCTGGGCTGACAATAATGTGTTGGAAGTCGGATTTTCGATTCGCAAGCGTTGTTTGTAGTCTCTTGAGTCGGAGCTACTTTCTTTTTGCGTTGGAGTGTGTTCATTTCTTCGTCGTCTTTGTGTTTTTGTTCGGATTTAGGGTTAGGGTTTCTCGTTTTTGGAGTAGGGAGGGAAATTAGAAGCCTGCAAGTAGCCAGTCGCAGGCATTTGTGGGTGAATATTATTTTGCTTGGAATTCGTGGTCCAGTGCATTTCCTCCGTTTTTTGTTTCTGGAGAACGCGGATGCTTTTCAGATCTTAGGAGGAGCTGTTTTCTCTTCTCGGATGAGGTTGCTTTGTCAAAATGTCTTGCTTGACAAGCACTTAAGTTTGGTGGATTTTTGGGAGGTTGGTGGCAGCAAAAGGCGGCATCTTTTCTTTCATTAGTATTCATTGCCCAAGCACTTGCAAACATGAAGAACTATGAGAATGACTTGAAGCAAATTGTCATGGCCTTGACGTAAATCTCTCTATTCCATTAGCAGGCCTTTTTCTGAACATCTCTTTGGTGTTGGGTTTCTGATCAAAGACAGTTTGTGGGGTTTTAGTTTCAGGAGAGTTATTCTTTTAGTTTCAGTGTACTATGACAGTTGATTACAGTGTGACATCACTCTAGGAAGCAGAAATATCTTTACAAGATAGGATGGTTTCACTGTATGACAGCTGCATGCAATTCATATGCAGGTTTGCCGTGATGGGGCTCATCACAAATTACTTGGGACCTGGCCCCAAAGTAGCAGCAGGTTCAACCTAACACAGCACCAACTTTGGGGTCCACTGCGTTTAGTAAGGTATTTAGGTTACAGTACATGGTTAGCACATTCTCATTTATCACCTCAAAATTAAATCTTTTGACAGGGCTTCTTGCAGCAGGGATCATAGGTCTTCCTGGTCACTACAGCCTACAGCTAGTGGTTTCATGTTTACAATTGGTGTAAAGGCTTTTTCTGTTGAACTTTAATTCTTGTATTACGACCAGATTTCTCCTGACTGATTGTCAATCTCGGAAGGAGCCCCATTTGAATGGGTGGTGATGTTTGCCATAGCAGATCTTTTTTTCACCGGTGATTTTAATGCCCACAATGCTTTTTAAGGCACTTGTGTGTTTTGACCAGCTCAGAATTTGCTAGTTCATTCATGGTTCATCTCCCAATGGTGGGATGGAAAGTAAATGAGAGGTGGGCTTTGCAAGTGATTGATATTTGAAGCATAGTGCATTTGGAGAAGTTTGAGGTGTGACTGGTTTCTAGTGCTTTTGAATGGTCAAATTTGTGTGATGTGGAATTGTATCACTGGTTCACTGGATCTATGGCATGACTTTGCATGGAGAGTGAGGTGTTCTCCTCTGTCATTACTCAATACTGTTGTGATGGACTCCCTTATTACATACTTGCTTGGCAATCGATTCATGCAAATTGGAAACCACTCTGCTATTGAATGGTGCCTTCTTTTTCCCTCCTGATCATCTCTGGAAAGCTAAGAGCAGGTAGAGGTGAATCTCTAATGCTGCCACTACATGGCTTTAGAAGACAAAGACAAAAGGGAATGAGAGAATTCTTATCAGAAAGGTGTTGAGAAACTGTTGAGGGTTTGTGGGAACAGTTTATGCTCAAACCAAAACTAGTCCAGCAAATATACGTGCTGCATGAACCAAGGTGCAATACCAGGTAGAGCATTTCCTTGGAGGCTTGTACACAATGAGATGAGCTTGCTGTAATCAACTAACTCAGTGCTGCATAATAAGATTAGATCCATATAGAAGTGTCACAACACTGCGGTTTCATGTAATACATATCCTTTGCAAGGACACCATTATTGTCTATATGTACAGAGCTTAACTTCATTGTGTTTGTTGAGTGACGAGAAGGTTAGCATCTTCTCTATCAAGGACATGACTAGTCATGGGGCCGTGCAGCTTTCAGGTGGTGAAGACTTCCCACTAAACCCTAAACGCAATATCCCCAAATTCATTTATGGTTCAACCTTTTCGGATTCATCCATTGTCAAACTTTCCTTGACTCCGATGTTTGATTCCATCCTTCCCAAATGTCCTTTAATTCATCCATTGTCCAACCTCCTTGGTCCCATCCATTGTCAAACTTGTCTAAAATCATCAACTATTTTTGCCTTCTTTGAATTCATCTATTGTCTCATTTCTTTGAGTTCATCCATTGCCCAAACTTTCCAAACATTCAATGCCCTTAGTTCCATCTTTCTCAAATTCGTCCATTCTCCGACTTTCTAGATGAACTCTATTGAAGTGCACTCAATTTCAAGCATAATTAAAATTTGATCATCATGAAATATAATATATTTAAAAAGTGGAGGAATTTTATTTTCACATTGGTAATTAATAGGCAGATTTTATTTTTTTCAATTTCCCTAAGTAGGAAAGGTGTGGAGAGCATCCCAAGGTAGATTAAGCATTTATTTATCAAGGGCAGTTTTTTAAAACTATCCAAAGTGATGACCGAATTTTTAGGGCAGTCAAAAAGTGGTGATATTTCTTCAAATATCAAAATTTCCTTTCTTTCTTTTGATGATTTCTCTTTAAAACCAAGCATCTAAAACAGAATATTCCAGTTTTTTTTTTTTTGGCCGGGGGGGGGGGGGGGGGGGGGGTGTGGGGGGTACAAATCTCCAAAAAAAAAAAACCACCACAAAGGAAGCCTTTGTTTTTGTAGGGGCACCTCC
>Ga0116231_10006456_pt1 | contig 22318 bp, 23 predicted proteins | sample S1TSphgellanicum_2_FD_89695 | JGI IMG/M metagenome (GOLD analysis project Ga0116231, IMG submission 89695) | Host-associated microbial communities from peat moss isolated from Minnesota, USA - S1T2_Fd - Sphagnum magellanicum MG | ecosystem: Host-associated > Plants > Peat moss > Unclassified...
GCAAATTCAGCACCAATTGAATCTGGATTTACTGACGTGCCCCAAGGGATGCATAGTTAAGTAGTTTTTTGGTCATGTGGGTTTGTCCCTGCATCCATCCTTCATTACTCTAACTAGATTTCATAGATAGGAAAGGATGTAGCTGCTCTCCATTCTGCAGATCAAACTCTCCAGCTGCAGTTTGCACAGGTTCAAAGTTCAAACTTTGCTGTCTGAAATATGAATGACTGGGGTCTTCAGGAATTTGAGGTGAATTTGTCTAACATTGAACACAAATTTGAGGTGAATGTGGGGACCACCAAAGTTGTGAACACTTCAGGTGAACCATAACAACTGGATGCGCATTCTTGTTCATTGGTTGGCTGAACTTCATAACTTACGCTTTTCTGGGTCCCATAACCTTAATGGCTCTGCATGTTATGACACCTTCACTTGCCATGGTCATTTGGGCAAAGGTGGAGACCTATTACAGCCATGGTGAACCAGCACCTACTGCGGTACCTACCTTTACCTTTCTTCATGAGGCGGCTGAAACTCTTATTCAGTCTTAGCCTGGGATATTTGTAATCTTTAGAAATAATTTAAATGGATTTTTGGATTTTTACCATGGTACGAATGTGGATGCTGGTGAACCAAAGGCGAGCTATCTATTGTTGAGTAGGGGTTGCTGACTTGGTTTGAGACTGTTTGGAAGCTATTGATTCTTGAACCACTTTCTCAATGAAAAACTAAATAAGATTGAAACTGAAAATTGTATTGGAATTTGGGAGTGTTTTTCTTGGTGTTGTTGGAAAGCTCTCTGGCAAGTCAAATTTAATAGAGTTTATTTCACAATTTTCAGAGCTAAGGTGTGGAAGATATTGAGTTTTGAGTGGATGGATTTTGTTGTTGGAAATTCAATCAAATTGCAAAAATTGGGTTTGGAAGGAAAAATCAGTTGAGCTCTCAATGTGTTCACATTGCCAAATTGCCAAATTCTTAATTCTGAAAATGTGAAAAATAAAAGAATGTGTTCACACTTGGGCCAAGGGTATAGGCTACACTAGTTCCCAGCTTGTTCTAAGTTCTAACCTGCTGTAAAGGGGAAATTTGGTACATGATAGGTTATATATATATATATATATAAATTTTTAAAAAAATATTTCAAAAAAATATTTTAAATTTAAATTTAAAATTCTTGAATTGCAGTTTTCTGATGTAGAACTGATGGCTATCATCCCAAACAAGATTATGCATCAAATGGCCAAAAAGATTGTAGAAAGCTTTCTGAAAGGCAGAATACTGGTGAAAATTAAATTTAAAAAAAATAAAATCTTATGAGTATGTTTTTGGTTGAATTTTCGCTGTTTTTCAACGTGAAAAAGGCAAATGATTTCGGCACATACCTACAAAGGATTTTGTGAAAATAGCCCTAATTCGCCAGATTTTTAAATATATATATTTTACAATAGATTCCAGCCAGCCATATTCTTTGCGCGAAACTTTGCACCTATTCAATAGAGAACAGATTTACTTGTAGCAGGATTCCTTTTTTATTCGAAAAAGTTGAAAGGATTTTGAGGAATTTTTTTTTGCCAATCGCCATATCTAAATATCACAGTTCATAAAACCTGATTCCAGCAGCTATCCAAATTATCAAAGAATTCTTAAAATTTTCTACATTCATACCTAGTCTATAGCCAAAATTGGCTAAATATTCTTGTGGATTATGTAGCCAGAAGAGTGGCTACGTCACCAAATTGTAAAAGAAAAACCCTGAATCTTATCTCCCTTGGAAAGAAAGCCCTTAATGAAGCCTACCACAAACAGAGCTCTGTAAGAAGAGAAGAGGAAAATTGGTTTTGGAGATGGCGCTTCTGCTGCGCTCATTGCAATGTGCGTCGTCGCCGGGGGCGATGTCGGTGTCGCGTTCTGCTGCGTTGCTTCGACTGGCCAAGCCAGAAGGACCAGCTATGGGAATCTGCACACACCAAGACTTTTCTGCAATGTCGTCTTGTTCTTTTTATTCTTCTCTGGCTTTTGGAGCACTGCACAGCAGCAGCAGCAGAGACAACAGCAGGGGAGGAGTGGTCTCCAAGAAGAAGAAGGCTGTGCTGCGGGCCTGTTCTTCTTATCGCGTTGTGGTTAGAGGAGCAGCTTCGTCGTCGGCTGATGTAATAGGAGAATTCGGCGACAATGGAGGACGCGAGGAACACGAACCGCGGAAATTTTTTACCGTCACCACGCCGCTTTACTACGCCAACGCTGCCCCGCACATGGGGAGTGCGTACCCTACCATCGCCGCTGATGCCCTTGCCCGTTTCCAGGTGCTCCCCCGAATTAGGGTTTCTCCCCTAGGCTGTACATTTTCTCTGTGTGCAAGCTTCTTGGCTTCTGTTGATATGCCATTATTACCCTGCAATCAATGCTGCACATGCCCTTGCGCAGCTCCATATGCTCCTTGAACAAGGGTTTCTTTCTTAGGGTGTACATTTTTCTGAACTAGGGTTTCCTTTTTCGCTTCTGCTGATATGCCATTGTTTTGGTGAATAAGAATTTGTGAGGAGGTTGTAGGGAACAATTTGTAGGTTTCTCATGGCACAGAATTTTGCTCGCCATCTGTTTGCCTCTAAAGGCACACATGTGATTGCTGTACTTGATGGAAATTCATCTTGCTATGCAAATGAATAACCAGTTTTCTGTCTTGTCATGATTGAAGGAGAACTGTATTCAATGTCTTTCTGAAGTTCAGATTTTTTTCTGTGCTCTAAGAAGTGCAGTTTTTGTAGCTCCTGATGATGCAAGGTTCTGTAGTGAAGAAGAAGACTAATATTTGGCTTGATGCCTGATCTCAATTGCATGCTTTCAGTTGTTCCTGTCTGTGAAAGGATGCTTATTGGCAGAATTTCAGAATTGATTTGGTTATTGGCAATGTCTCAATTCTGTGGGATGGTATACTCTTTGTTTGCAACATAGTGTAGAGTTCAGTGTGCACTAATTGTGTATATGAGATAGGTGAGTCAATGGGGGGAATGAGGAGTTCCAGCTCAGTGTTTGATGTTTATTGGGTTTTTTGGGCAGAGGTTACAAGGGCGAGAGGTGTTTTTCATAACAGGCACAGATGAGCATGGGGAGAAAATAGCCCTATCTGCAGCTGCCAAAGGTCGTGCTCCAAAAGAGCACTGTGATTTGGTTGCTGCAGAGTATCAAGCTCTGTGGAATGATGTAAGATCAAGACCATTTAAATATTCAATTTGCGTTGCTTTCAGGATGTTTTCTTTGGTTCCTGCTTGACAGAAGAAGTGGATTAACATGACTATAGTGTTCTGATCTGAACTCGCAATTTTGGCAGCTTAGCATAGCCTATGACAGATTTGTGAGAACAACTGAAGCAAATCATGAGAAGTTGGTGTCTGAATTTTACAATCGTGTGGAGGCAAATGGAGACATCTACCAGGCCAAGTATGAGGGCCATTATTGCATCAACTGTGAGGAGTATAAGGTACTGACTTTCTTCTAGCTTGACTTCTTGTTCTATCTTCAGAATTACCCTAAACTGATGCATGCCTCTACCCTATCTGTGAAACCTTTTCTTTCTGCTTTTGTGGCTAGTTGAACACCAGATCTGAAGCTGGACTCTTTTCCTGTATTCAATACTGTTGATATTTCTCTTGGGTCTTGTAATATGCAGATTCTGATAGGATCCTGTTTTTTGCAGTAGGATAGGACACTCTGCAAGATTCTCATATCAGTCTGTTCTTGTTGCCAACTATGTTCAAAGACTGAGATTGAGGATCACATCATGAAGTGGGGTGCAACAGGATGAGAAGGAGTTGATTGAAGACCATTGCTGTCCTATCCATCGGAAAACCTGTGAGCTGCGGAAGGAAGACAACTACTTTTTTGCTCTCTCTAAGTATCAGCAACCTCTGGAGGAACTTCTTTCTTTGAATCCAGACTTTGTGCAACCATCTTTCCGCATGAATGAGGTGTGAAAGACTACTTTTCAGCTCTTAGCTTCGTATAATTGAGCAAGGCCCATTTGTAGTTTTCTTTTAAATTTCTATTCCTCTTACAATGTCCTACATCACCAAGGCCCCCTAAACTTACCATAGTGACTGCAAGAACCCACAATAAATTTCTCCCTCTTTTCTTTTGGCCCCTCATTAGTGGTGAGGGATGGGACCTGATTCTATGGGAAGTTCACAGGCATCACAATTAAGGTTGTACTTTACTGTCGATTGGGGAGCTCTTATCTTGAAGTAACCTATGGAAAAGTTGTAGATGCCAGTGTAAGGCTGCACTTTTTTTTTCATTATAATTTCCTACTGAGACAGTAGATAGGAACTTCTTTTGATGCTGATGTGAAGTTTGGATTAACATTGATGAGTGTTTTCTAGATCTTTTTTACATGAATAGTTTAAATCTTTGAATCTCAAATTCAAAGAGGGTTAAAGGTTCCACTTCTCAATTTTATAAAAGTTTTTCTTCTTTGAGTCTTTTCATTGATGTGCCTAGGTTTAATCTGACTGCTAGATATGTGGGACTTTAGTTAGAGGATGGATCTGAAGCTGAATATGTTGAATTTGGCCAACAGGTGCAAGGGTGGGTTAAGGAGGGGTTGAGGGATTTTTCAATTTCACGTGCTGCTGTTGAATGGGGCATCCCAGTGCCAAGTGACCCAAAGCAGACTATTTATGTCTGGTTTGATGCTCTTCTTGGGTACAATTTTTTTATCCTCCTCCTTTCTTCATTTTTCATTTGCCCAATCTATGCATTTATATTTGGTGAGAAGGGCAATTGTTAATGCAAGATGGTGAAAATGTTGCTCTGCCATAGCCCTGGGAAAATAGCTTTTCTCTCTTCAGAAAACTGGCAATATAGGGATGGGTTGGAAATGGTGGAAGGGTTTGTATCCAAAATGCACTTTTGTGTGTGGTGATTATGCACAAGGCAATTGATGCTAAATTGTTTTGCAGATATGTGTCAGCTCTTTTAGGAGATGGAAAGGAGCCCAACATAGCAAATGCAATTCAGAAGGGCTGGCCTGCTTCTGTGCATATCATAGGCAAGGTCTGTTGTGATTACTTCCTATTTGTGTGTGATCAGTGCCTTTATTGCCCAACTTTGTTCTGTCAAATTGTGCCAAGGACATGGAACCCTATCAGTTTGAATTGGCAGAGTGCAAGCAAGCAATGCAGGACAGTTGCCAACCATGTCATTATTACCTACCAGGGAAAACATGTGAAATAGGTCAAGATAATTTCTTGACATACAGAACTTGATGCTGCAGAACTCATCTGTACAGGTCATGCTTCTCAAGAATTTTCTTGAGGGTTTAGGACTTTTCAGTTGCTTCTTATTCTGAGGTGGGGTCTTATGGTACTTGCCATGCAGGATATTTTGAGATTTCATGCAGTGTACTGGCCCGCAATGCTAATGTCAGCAGGCCTTCCTCTTCCAGAAGCAGTGTTTGGTCATGGATTCTTGACTAAGGTACAGTAGTCCTTTGAATGTGGAGGCTCTTTTCTTTCAGCAACATAGTAAAAGTTGCAGTAATAGTCACTTGGTTGTGTAGTTTTTCTTTTGCAGAATTAGTAGAAGGCTGTGAATCCAGCACTTTCAATATGTCATAGTTGTTAGTGAAGGCATCTCATGTGGGAGAATCTATAATGTCATATTCAAGTACTGATCTAAAGTACTCTATCTAATGGATCGCAGCTGCTCACTGTAATGCAGCTATGGTTAGAAATTTACATATTTGGATGACTGCTGTTTTAATGGCCATTGGTTATCCAATTGGATATGGTGTTTGGTTTCACAGGATCAACATTTGACTTATGATATGTTATAGGATACTGTGACCTAGACCTACAAATTCCTTGCTTCTCTTGGTTTCTGAAGATTGGATGATCATACCAGGTTCTTGCCAGCTATGACATGGAAACCAATGTCTTTTGTTTCTTGCAGGATGGCTTAAAAATGGGGAAGTCTTTGGGGAACACAATAGAACCAAGGGATTTGTTATCAAGGTTTGGAGTAGATGCAGTGCGTTATTATTTTCTGAAGGAAATTGAGTTTGGGAAAGATGGTGACTTCTCTGAGGAGCGCTTTATCAACATTGTCAATGCCAACTTAGCTAACACCATTGGTATACTCTACTTCCTGCATACTTGCAGTTTGTGTTGGATTGTTGATGGAAGTGACTGAACATTTGTTCCCAGAGTTGGATGTGATCAAGTGCATAAAAGAAGAAATTTGCCTCCTAGGCACAAGTCTTGGAAATGAAAATAAGTTGCTTTGGTTTAGAGAAGAGTGGCCTTATCAAGTTTGTGGATATCTATCTTGCACGAATTAGTAGGATTTGGGATCTAGGATGTTTGAATGCTTGCAAGTGCAACTTCCATACACTTAGTCTCTACTCCTACCAACCATATATTACACAATTGTAAATGCAGGGAACTTGCTCAACCGCACTCTTGGATTGCTCAAGAAGAATTGTAATGCCACTGTCCTGTTCGACTCGGCCTCAATTCCTGAAAATAATTCTCTGAGAAAAGTTACAACTGAATCGGTATGGTGCTATTTTTGCCTTCCTCCTGGCATGTATTGTTTGGCTGTTATTGAATCTGTGAACCCCAAGTAAACTTTCTTGTGTACCTGAATGTGTTTTCTGGAATGAATTCTTAGCAGCACTTTCAAGATTCAAGTAGAGATTGCATCATGGATCACAGTGGCTGAAACTATGGATTTGGACAAATAAGTCGGTATATGGCCATTTGCTTTAATATTGACATGTGTTCCTGATGTTGGTTTCTCTCAGTGTTCCTGTGGAAGCTAGGAACTGTAGAAATGTAACATAATAAATATTTTGCATGTTTCTTCTGTCAACAAGTAAAGATCCCATGAGTTTGCCTGAGAAAGCTGTTGAAGCAACATATGTAGCCTGAACAATTGATTTAAGAGTAGAAGTTAGGGGCCCAATTTATTGTCCCTTTACTGTTCAGGTTCAAGTAGAACTAGGACAGAAGGTTGTGTTTATTAGCAATGGAAGTGTAAGCTTCAAACTTTTTTGAACAGGTGGAAAGAGCAAGGGAAGGTTATTCACAGCTTGATTTCTCATCATCATGTGATGTCATCCTCAACATTGCGAGTGCAGGGAATGTTTATATGAATGACCGCACCCCATGGTCTCTTTTCAAACAAGGAGGTCTGGCTTCAAATGAGGCATCTCAGGTTTTTCCTCCTATGTTTCCTATGATATCTAATGTTTTGCTCAAGTGACCCATTCCTTGCAACGATCATCAGAAGAATCTTGGTGTACTGTCCCATACATGGTACCCATGGCTTCCGAGTTGGAGGCTGACATTGAACACCATGAAGCCAATTTGATGTTCTTGTTGATCTAGAGCTTTTGTTTGCAGGAAAATCTCCAAGGAAATAGGAGGATTTGTTGCAATTATGATCTGGATAGTTCAGTTACCACTGCACAAATGCAGACAAGGTTTCAAGGTGAACCATAGCTTAGTAGTGTATGAACTGTGCAGGATCTCACTGCTGTTTTGGAAGCAGTTCGAATACTGGCAGTGGCTTTGTCTCCTGTAATACCTGCGCTGTGCGGCCGCATTTACTCACAATTAGGTTACTCAAAAGCAGACTTTGAATCGCTCTCATGGGTCTGTCTTCTAAACCCACGACATGAAAGTAATATTTCTTTGTATTTCTTTGCATCAGCTTACATGATATCTTTTGGAGAATGTAGCTAACACACCAGTTATTTAACCTTTGTGCAGGTGGATACACAGTGGGGTGGGCTAAGAGCAGGCCAGGTGATGGCTAATGCTCAGCCCATTTTCAAAAAGCTAGAAGAGCTGGAGCCACAAGAGAGCAATACAGAATCTATGAAAGGGAGTGGAAAGAATGTAGATCACCAATTCAAGCAAAAGTCAGCTCCTGTTACTGCTTCAATAGAGTTGTAGGGGCCAGTGTCTTACTGTGTATTCTTCCCAAGATCTTGTCACTTAATTTAACATCATTATTTCATGGAATGTCTTTTGAAATTTGTTAGAGGAGGATCATTGCAAGCTCATGAGAGTTAACTGACTTCCCAGTCTGCTGGATTTCTAGCTTCAAATGTAACAGAAAAAAGAGAATAAGTATTGATATCATCATGTAGTCAACTTGGGCTCCGCACTGCTGCACATTACAAGTGACAATCAATTAATAAATGAACTAATTTTTGAAAATTAAATTCCATTTGAATGAAAATATTAAATGGACTTGCTTGCATCTTGAATCAAATTCAATTCAATTCAATTTACATAGAGTAGAGCAGAATTGAAATTCCTAAGTTGAGTTCAGATATTTTGAGTGGAATGGACGGAGATTCAATTGGCAGGAGGTAAATTGATAATCTGCTCATGATTATGGTGTCCAAAACAAACTGTGGAAAGACAAATGTAAAAAGACATGTTTTCATTCCTCATTACTTGTGTTGAGAATTGACTAAACAGATTTCAGTTTTCAATCTAAAGTTGATCTACCTTAACCAGTTTCAATGAATCATTGTCACTGGAATAAATTTGTTTGTTTGCTGATTACAAAATTCTTGGATGCAAGAGACTTGATAATCTTCTAAATTCTTGCATCAATTTCAATTTTGTTCTGGTTGTAAAAAATATACCATATTGTATAGTAGAAGATAGCAGAAGGGAAACCACTGTTGCATAACACAATCTCTTGGATATGCTTTTGTTAGAATTAAATTGTCAAGAATTTATTTCAGTTCATGGTTTCTGTTTAGTGAATTCAATCTTTTGAACTGGTGTCAAACCTCACTGAAAGATTTAATCAGCTCAGTGCAACACACTGAGGTGAACAAGCTGATGATGACTTGACAACCTCCAATTCTTACACTGGATGGCACATTAGTGTCACTCCACCAGGAATGGCCACACCAACCCAAAATGAAGATAATTTCATACTGCATTGCGCAGTTAGTTCATGCTATATTACACATTTGGGCTCTACAATGCTTCACGTTACCAATGATGATCAACTATTTTTTTTCTTCTTCTTACGTTTTCATACGGTTTTCAATAGTTCATCATTATTCATTGAATAAAAAGAATTATTAATAAATAATATAAATATAAATCTTATGGACATGAAAAGGCACATGTTAATTTGTTTTTATTTATCAACTGTGATGAGTAGAGGAAAGGAATGAGATAGTTATTAGGAAAGGAGGGAGGTAGTCATTAGAGAAAGAGTGAGATAGTTAGGTTTTCATATGATCCTTCACATTCTAGTTAACTGGAACTGTCAAGGGACCATCATGTATTATGCATAATCCTCCCTATACTAACTTTGAGAAAACTGTCACTGAAATTTAGTTTGTCATTTTGCAAGCAATTAGCTTTTCCATGTGTTGACATTTTAACTCTTGGGCAGTATGTAAAACTTTTGATCTGAATGTTGCAGCAGAGAGGAGATGCTGCTAGTAAGGGAGGAAAGGAGGACAACAAGAGTCAGAGCACACGAGTGTTGGGTGGTTCTTTACTTTTATGAAGAACCTCTGGTTTTGGGTTTAAAAAATAGATTAGAATGGTTCTGGTTTTGCACATAAATGGAACTGGCAATCCAGTTCCATGTCCAGTTCTTCAAAAAACAAATTCTGGTTCTGGCTCTGAAAATCAAATCTGGTTCCAGTTAACCCAGACTGGAACTAGTGGTCAACTCTGGGTCAACCCCAGGTTAGCCCTTAGTTTTAGATTTCTTTTTCCAAAAATCCTGGTTTCAGTTCTAGTTATGGTTCCACAAATAAATAGAACCTGGAACTCCATACCAAGTCTGGTTCTTAAAATAATCTGATTCTGGCTCTGCTCCAAAACTAGTTCTAAAAATCAGAACCAGTTTGGGTTTGGTTTTCACTAACTGGAACCAGAACTAGCAGTTCTAACCTACCAAACTGGTACCTGCCTAGCACTAGAGCACACCTCCTAGCAAGGCTTCTGCCAATGGACCAGCCAACCACATCTAGTCCTCGTGGCCTATCTTCAGCTTGCTCAGAACAATGCACCCGAATGTTATGCTGGTTCAGCAATTTGTCCAAAGACAGCAACAAGGTGTTCCATTCAACCTCCATGTTGATGCTGCAAATGACTGCAAGGGACACAATGTCAGAAGTGTTCCATCAAATCTTTCCATAATTTAAGCTTGTTTCCACAGGTTGGGTAGGTTCAGAATCCAGAATTGGTGAAAGTTCCTCAAAATGGATTGATTCATTGTCCTATTGTGTTGCCTGCATTGACCAATAGAGAACACAAGCATTCATCTGGGACATCATCCTCTGCTTGAAAACAATCCAAGGCTCTCATTGAACAGATACAGACACAAGTCACATTTTCTATGAAGATATGTTCCAAGCAGATAGTTAGAGATATGGTGAAGCAAGGAACCAAGAGGAAAGAGGAACAGTGTTGTCAAGTGAACATACTCGGAATTGTAGCTGGGCTTGTATTCTGGGCTTGGGAAAGGAGGTCATGCAGCTGAAGCTATCAGTTGGCAGTCTAGAGAAAGAGAATACCTTCAGGAAATTGAAAGCTGTGCCAAGCCCCTAAGGTAGCCTGCCGCCTTCCGGTAGATAGTTTTGTTCCAGAAAAATAGATTTGCAATCATGTCCCATGTCCCCTTTTCAAATTAGATACACTATACATGGGCATGAAAGCAATTGAATAAGTACTGAAGCTTCAACATTTGGCCTAGACATATGTGTCTGAGCCAGCTGCAATTGGTTACAAATAGGAGTGGCACCTAATGTGCACCAATTTGACATGAAAAAATTGGCACCCAAACATGGCAGGTTGAAATGTAGATTCAAGGAGTCCTATATGCTGAAGACAGCCCTTTGGTGATTGCAGAATGACAAGATTCAAATGATGACAGATAGCAGCCCTTCAAACCACAGCCCATGATCATCAAAAGGGTCAAGCTTTATGACATTGCCAGACCATTGAAAAGACCTCCTTGATGACAACAAACCTCTCTTTGCCAATATGGATTGAAGTTGCAAATAGATATGTGCATAGGTATACATCTCAAGGCATTTATGTATTACATAGCACACAAGGGTGGTACAAATTTTCGTCCTGTTGGAGAAGAATTTTCTCACTCAAACACTATCCCCTCCAAAGGCATTTGCCACATAGCATTATTGCTTGCAGAATAAAACACCCTCATATTCTCCTCACCTGCAGATCCACCTCAAACCTGATCCCAAGGAAACAGGGGCTGAAGCTGCATCTTGTTCCACAGAATGTCAAGCAACGACGTCTTGAGGGATACTACTGGATAGCTCCAAATGCAGTGGGGAAGGTAGTAGGGATGCAGAGATCCAGAACATGCAAGAAGAGTTGCTTGGGGGCTGATTGATAAGAAAGCATCCACCACTTCTAAAAGTTGTAACAACAACACCAGTTTAGACTCTGGAAACTTTTGCAATCCCATCATCACACATACAGTGTGTGCACTCCGACAGAAAATTCCTCTCCCATGAGACAGAAAGTCTCAAGCTAACATATGTGGGCAAGACAAAGACACAGAGAATGAGCTCAGAAAACACATGAAGCAATGAGGGCAAAGAACCAGCAGCATTCAATTACTGGTACCATCATCTTCCCCCCTTTTCCTTGCTGGTATACAAATTCCCTCTTTATACAGTTGACACAATTGTGACACTACAGAGCAAGCTTGAGCTTGTGTGATGAATACACTACAGCAATTATGGCACAAATAGGTCACTCCTGTGTAAATGGCCTAAGTGCGCCATAGAATTTCTGGACTGCAATATTCATCACTGCCTAACCACACCGGTGATGCACACACTCTTTCTAACCCTAAACTCCAAAGCGGTGCTTTCTAAACTCTGCTTTCTTTCTTCAAGACTAGGAGAGGATTTTTTCAGTCCTTGCAACAGTGACATGTATGAAACTACAGAGAAAAAATCCCCAAGAACACAGTTTCTGAAGGCAACCCTAATTGCAACAGTTACATTCATACTCAACCAAAGCTAGCAGAAAGCAGCTTCATGACAAATTGCCATGTAGAAAAGTGAGACAACTTAGCTGACTTGGAAACCTTTCAGAGAGCAAAACATTAAGGGATGTGATAGAAAGAATTTGTTCAACCTCTTGATTTCTTGAATCGACTTTTGATCCATCTGATGCCCCACATGCCACGCCTGTGTGGCTTGTCAGAAGATGTGGTTTCTTGTACTCGCAGGGGCTCACTATGAGGCACAATCCTGGAGATCTCCACAACTGCAACATTAGTGTTGTCTGCCGAAAGTTTCTGGGATGATGTTGTTGGCACTTCAGCATCAGCAGCAGGAGCAGCAGCCTTCTCAGGTTCTACCAGGTCTGGAGCTTTTGGGGCACGGAACATCCCTGCATCTGTGAAGGTCCAGTTGTCTGCCCAGCTCATTCCTGATGAGCCCTGCCGTCGAAAGGAAATCCCCCTTGTCAACATGGCCATCCTGAAAATCTCAGTCCTTAGGATGTGACTGGTCTCGGAAGAAGAGGTGCTTGCTATGCTTGCTTGCTCTCAACCTCCGTTGATCCCTGAATCCTTCCAGTTTGCTGCTTCCACTAATTTGGAGCTTCAAAGATCCTCCTGGATGCAATTCTCCTAGACTTGTTCCTCAGCTTCAAAATTCCTCCACCTGAAAAGAAGCTTTGTTGAAATCACCAAACTCTCTCTCTAGATCCACACTTCCACAGTCTGAAGAAACAATCAACAGCATACATACTATGAGGAGCAGCTTGACATGGAAAAAAAAAGTCTAAACACACTTCACAAAACCATAGGTATTTTCTCTCTCGTTCTCTCGATCTCTTTAGAGCTCTACAACGTTGTGCAGAAACGTCAGAGTGAAGAATCCGAAGCTCCAGCGGATTGAACAGAGAAAAGAGTATCCAGAGACAAGGAATCACATGAGAGTTTGAAACTTGCAACAAAGGTAATGATGAACTTCGCTGAAGATCTGATACCGGACTAGAAAAACGACAACCTCATGCATAAAGTCTACCAAGGGACTTCAGATCTAGATTTCTCTGAGGAGCTTCGTTTTGGCAGAGTCGCTGTACTGAAAAAGGAAGTAGCAAGAGAGCTGTAAGAGAGATAGCAGCCTAAAAAAAAACCCGGAGCTACCTCTGCAAAGCAGTTGGAGAAAGACAGAGAGCAGCAAAGAAGCCCGGAGCTTGCAACTGCTTTACAGCAGATACGAAAGCAAAACCGCAACAACAACTTGACAGCAAAAGGAAAAAAAACACAGCACACATGAACAAGAAGAAGAAGAAGAAGTGTAGCAACAGCAAACGCGTAATATTACCTACCAAAGAAAAGAGGAACAAGACTCAAGCAAAGCTCAGCTCGTGAGTAGTCGTCGTCGTCGTCGTCGTCGTACCAAAAGAAGACGACAAAAGCAGCAACTTTCACGAGACAAACAAACAAACAAGTCCAGTAATGAATGGGATAAAACAAGCAAGCGCTTCATGTGTTCATGCCTGTCTGCTCTTCTGGTGCTTTGCACCCCCTGCTTGCCTGCCTGCCCAGTGCCTTCCCTTGTGTCAAGTTCAAAGTTCAAACCCAGCAACAATTAAAATGTTTTGGAAAATGTTTTCATCAAGTTCTCCCCCAAAAAATTTATTAAATTTTTTTTTGATTAAAGTTAAAATAGGAACTCACAAATCCTTGATACTACCCAACACCCACCTGCAGGAGGCAATGTTTCATGAAGTTCTCGAAAAAAACAAAACAATTTGGAACTCACCACCCTTCATAGTAACACTTGTTGCCAGGTTTTTCTTTTCTATTTGTAATTTTTCTTCCAATTTTGCAATGTAGCTACATTGGCCATCATCCGCAAGAGGAATTAACCAAATTTGGCTACGGGTCAGACATGAAAGTAGAAAGATTTAAGAATCCTGTTATACTTTGGAAACCTATTGTCTAAATATGGCTATTTCAAAAAAAAATTACAACATGTTCCTCATAATGTCAGTTTATAATAGGAATTGTTTTATGAAATTCTCAAACTTTGGAAATCTCGAATGGGGAATATTAATCCTCAAAATGTGAGTCAAAATAGGAAAATGTTTCATGAAGCTCTCAAAAACTTTCACTCAGGGGGGTTGGGATGGTGAGCATTACTGACGAATTGAACTCACCCACCCTCTGTAGTAACGCCTAGTGAACCTTCCTTAAAATGTGAGTCAAAATAGGAAATGTTTCATGAAGTTAGCCAAAAATAAATAAAAATTGAATTCATTGTTTCATGAAGTTAGCCAAATAAATAAATAAATAAAATTGAATTCATCATTCATAATACATACCACTTGTTCAATATTCCTGAAAATTGTGGGACCAAATGAAAACTGCATCTTTTTGGGGCAGACCCAACAAACAACCCCAAATTTAAAGAGCAACCAACAAAAGGAAAAATGGAAACAGATTTTGGTCAACTCAAAAGACCAAATAATTTTGAGGATGATGACAAAACACAAAAAGCAACTTACAAGTGAAACCAAGTGAACATCAAAATTTGCACATATGAAGAAGTAATAACTTTATTGCAGTTGTGGAGGAAAGTTACATTCTCCCTGATCCTGACTGAGTTGGCAAACTCCAAATTGGTTGAATTTGGTGAGATGGACTCTTAATTAACAACTGAATTGCTGACAATCAAACTCTTATTTAATTAAAACTTGGGTTGTGATCATCAATGACATAAGGTAAAAATATTAATATTTTTTTTAAAATTAGTTAATAGACATTAATAATCCATGATCATGAAGAATGTTCATCAAATGATTTTCACTTCCATTGTTTCTAGATTAAGAGATTTGATTTTCCCTTATTAAAATATTAACATATTAAAATTAAATATTTAGGACTCATGATTTTTATTTTTTTGGTTCCTTATTGTCTCAAAAGTATTTTCTTTTCGGGCCTTTCTAATATACCCAACAGTTTTCATATCATGTTTCTCAATGATCCTTAGTTTTAAAAAATATAAAAAATATAAAATATTTTTGACGGTAATGCTCACGATGTTCTTCATGTATTTCTTGATGTTTTGTGACATTCTATCCAACACCCTCAACCTTTAATGTCTTGATGTCCTTTAACTATTGTTCAGAAAAAATATTGTATATTGAACCTAGTCCCTTGGTGTTTCATCATGTCTTTTCAACACCATTGCATTATTGCTTATTTACCATTTTGACAAACTCTTAAATAATCAAATTAATAAGTAATTCAGAATATGTGACATTAAAATAACCTCTTCAGGAATAAATAAATAAAAATGAGTTTGAAATGCTTTAAAAACATCAGAAGTCTGTTTTGGCAAATATGTTAAGCATCACAAACCTTCCAATGGGAAGGCATGAAGCTACAGAAGGCAAAAATCTAAACAGGCAATTTCCATGGACTTGGAAAGAGATTGAATTTTACCTTAGAGACCGAATGCAAAAGACATTGCAAGTGGAGCATGGGTTGAGCAAGAACAGGGAGCCATGGCATTGGGAAACCACTCCTACATTAGAGATCTTGGAGCAAAGGCGGAGCACGATCTACAAATGGATTAGACGAGGGTTCTGCTCCAACAAGAAGCAACAAGAAAATTTGTGAGCTGAGGCACAAAATCCTAAACTTGGGACCCACCGAACTTTGAAGCTACTGTGCACACAATTCCATGTGCTTTTGTAAGTCATATTAAAAATCCAAAAAATAGTTGTTAAATTCCTGTCAGAATAACAAAAGATCCAAGTCAACAATGAAAAAGCTCTCAAGCTCTCTTGAGACAAAGTCCTGAAAACAAGCTTGAATGCGGCGTGAGTAAGTAGTACATAAAAAAAGTCATATATTAATGCTTTATGGTACCGTGACACAAGTTCCAGAAAATAAGGTTGAAGTTCACTGGTTAACAGAGTTATCCATAAAGTAAACCCAGTTTGTGCATCGGGTTTGGACCTATGTTTCCCATCTCAATCCCAGCGGTTCAATACACGAGTAGCAAAGGAAAACAGAGTTTCATCCCCTGTTTTTTTTTTGGGGGGCTGTTTTGAGATTTGTCCTCACTTTTGTCACTAGACATCCTCATTTTGCCAAAATTGAGATTTCTCGGCCCTACTATGAGCCAACCCTATGGATGAATACCCTTAACGCAATACTTCTTTAAAGAAAAATTTCACCAACACCATGTGTATGGTAGTTTCTTTCCAAGTTAGAATTTGAAACCCGGACAATTGGTGGTATCAATCATGTGATGATTTAGACACCCTTATTTTGTCAAAAGCAAGGTTTCTTGGCCCTAGTTTCAACCAGCTTATAAATAAATACCCTTAATGTAATACTTCTTTAAAGAAAACTTTCCCCAACACGTGTATGGCAGTTTCTATACAAGTTAAAATTTGAAACCCCAACAAGTGGTATCAATCATGTGGTAATTTAGACACCTTTATTTTGTCAAAACTGAGGTTTCTCAGCCCTAGTTTTGGCCACCTTATGAATGAATACTGTTTATGTAATACTTCTTTAAAGAAAACTTTCACCAACTCTTGTGTGCCACAATTTTTATACAAGTCAAAACCCAGATGGGTTGTATCAACCATGTAGTAATTTACACACCTTTATTTTGTCAAAACTGAGGTTTCTGGCCCCTAGTTTCAGCCACCTTTTGAATGAATACCCTTAACATAATACCTCTTTAAAGAAAACTTTCACCAACACATGTGTATGGCACTTTCTATTCAAGTTTAAAATTTGAAACTCGGAAAAGCAAGCACTATCAATCATGTGCGGATTTAACACAGGTGTCTCACTGGCATTGGAATCTCGAGCTTGTGAATTTCAACGGAAAAGACTTGTAATTTTAACTTGGACCTTAACCGGGGGTGGCTATAGGCTGGATATTTTGGACAATTTTTCTGGTGACCCAAAGTTTGACTAGGGTGGTTATGGGGACAGCATGTAAGGCAATTTTCCAAGGAGCATTGCCAGGAACTTCATCTGAAACTCTCTAGTTAATGCTATGGTCCAATGGGAGAGAGCAAGTCATGGAAAATTTCTGCATCTGCTTTGGTCTGGAAATGAGCTAAGTAATTTTTTTATACTTAAGTTTTGTAGCCTGCAGTTTTATGGTGGCCAAATCCTTTCCCACCCCAGGAAGGAAGCAACCCTTTTGTAAAGCACCAACTAGTCTTTAACATTGACCTGCTCATGGAATTCAAACCCCATTCCCAGATAACCCCAGATAACCCCAGATGCTCCATTCACATGCGGACCCTCACTTGATGTTTGATGTTTATCCTTTGGATGGATTCACTATATATGCTCATTCCATCCTAATGCTCTTTGACCCCCCTTTGCAAAAGGAAAGCATTTTTTCGTAAGTTTGTTCCACCTTCAGAAAAAAATGAATTAACAATGCAAGAGTTACCTCCTTGAGAAACTGAACAAAATACCCGAGTGCCATTATGCCATGTGAAAAAACCAAAAAAAATAGCACTTGTGGCATGATAATGCCATGCATGCAAATCGATATTAAGTAATTTTGACTTCATTTCTACAATGTTGAGTGTGCGTTGTACCTTTGACGGGAAAAAATATATATATTTTAAAGGTTATGAGAAATGTAAATAGGATGAAATTATGGGATGAAAAAATGGCACAACATGGATGAAAAGGTGGCATAGTCCTTGATAAACTCAAATGGGGGTGAGGGAGGAGGAGGGGGGTGTGATGCCTTTGCTTGTCCTCCTTGCATTCCCACTCCCATCAAGCTCCTCACACCACCTAATTCTTAGCTATTTGCACATCCCATGACACAAAGGTTAACATGGAATATTTTAAACCCATCTGGATTTGATTTGTTAACTATGTAGATTCATTAAAATGAATCTAAGATTTAGGGTAAATTGTGGACTTCCCCAAGTTGAAGGCCTTGATACCCACAAGCCCCACCATGGTTCACAACCCAACCATAGATAATGACTCCCAGCACAACTCCAAGTCATCCCAAGATTTTTGAAAGGACAAACTAAGTGATACCCTAGAACAACATCTACCCCCATTGTGGCTCACAACCCAACCACAAATAATCACTCCCAAGACAACTCCAAATTGTCTTGGGACTTCCCAAGGGACTTCCCAAGGGACAATACTAGGTGATGCCTTGGAACAACATCAAATTGTTGCAAAGGGTTTGCAAGGTGAAACAAAGTTTCACCAAAGTACAACCCTAGGTTGCCCCGAGGAACAATCCAAATTTGCCCCAAGACAAGACATATTTGTCTCAAGTCTCAATCTTGAAACCCCATAGTGCAATTTGTAAAATGAATTAAGGAATCAAACCTTAATATGCCATGGCTTAGATTCATGTGATGCCATGGTGACCCACCAAGGTGGTTTTCACACAAATCGTATTTTGTGCAAATTGAACTTGGACAAAAGGGCATGTCATGTACCCTCACCTTATAGAAGACAACATATTCATTATGACAAGCCCATACTTGCCATACTCTCACTAGATATCACTTTTGGGATTAGCCATTTCCCAACTTTGTTTCATATGTGTTGTATCTTTTTGGTTTCAACATGGGAGAAATCATAGGTGCCATTCATACCCTTTCGTGTCATCATTTGTGATGACTTTCCCACACACTTTAATGTTATTCCCCTTCTTAAGCCTCCTCAACCATATGAGGTTTTCCATTTGAATCAATTCTAGATTTTATTTTGACAATTTTGGCCACCATGCCTATAATAAACTATTAAATGAACCAACAAATAATGTTAAATTGAACTTCTATAATTTAAGCCCCCTTTACCCTTAAGAGACATGGGTCATGACTCCATCTATAAGGAATTTCACTCTCACAAGCTTATTTTTCAATTCAAAGTCATGCCATTTAGTTTGCATCGATCACTACCCTAGTTTCACCTAATCAAACCTTTAGGAGTTTTTCCTTAAAGTTCAACTCCCAAAATCCATTTCCATTGGTTATTATTGTTTCATTTCAACCTTCCACTTCATCCTTCCATGGATTAATTTCTAGTGCAACTTGACCTTCTAATTCATTTTTCTTTGAGTGATTTGTGCACCCTCATTTCAAGCATTAAGCTTGAGGGTTTTCAAGCTCCACCCTCACTTATCAACATAACCATTTCTTAAACCACATAAGTCAATGGTTGTTTCACACAAGTGAAGACCTTGGTCTTTTGCAATCCTAAGTAATGTTGCTAAGTCTTAAAACAACTAATTATAATGAACAACTTTTTTTCATGAATTTGCTTTTTTAATTGGGCTATCATCAATTTTTTTTGCTTTCAAAGGTGATAGGATGTTTATTTTCCACCAACACACCTCCAATTGTAAACCCACTTGCATTGATGTGTGTTTCAAACGACTTAGAAAAATCTAGGAATTTCAACATAAGTGTCGTTGAAAGTTTTTCTTTCAACTTTTTCAACATTTTTTGTTGTTCATTTTACCATTCAAATGACAACTCCTTTTTAAAGAGGTCTATGAGTGGCTTGCCCAATGTGGAAAAAAACATTATGAGCTTCCTATAAAAGTTCACCAACTCAAGGAGGGAATTTACCCCCTTTGTTGTAGTTAGATTTTGCCATTTTTTGATGGCTTGGACTTTTTTTAGATTAGACCTCATGCCTTTTTGAAATAACACATGTATTAAAAAATTCAATTCTAATTTCACAAATTCACTTTTTATTTGGTTATCATAAAACTTATTATCTTTAAGCTTTTGCAAGATATACTACAAGTCTTGGGCATGTTCTTCCATTGATTTAAAGTAAAATAAAATGTCATTGACATGAATGATGATGAATTCATCCAATTTATAGTGGAAGACTAAGTTCATGATAGTGATAAAGGTTGATGGCACATTACACGACCCAAATGACATGACTAGGAATCCATAAAAATTATTAATCTCATTATCATCTTTCCCACATTTGCATTCATAGTGTGAATTTGGAAATAATATGGCTTCAAATCCACTCAATTGAAGTAACAAAACTCATGTAAATGATCAAACAAGTCATCAATCCAAGGTAAGGGGTAATTGTTTTTTATAGTAATTTTGTTTAAAACATGATAATCAATAAATATCACAATTTGCCATCTTTTATCAAAATAACATTAGGGCTCCAAAAACAACTTATTCGATTTAATGTAATATTGTTCCATTGATTATTTATTTAATTTTTGAATTCTTCAAATTCCTTTTGATTAAATGTATAAGGAGATTTGGAAAACATGTCATCCCAACACCACTTCAATTTTGAGATCAACATCATGACAAGGAAGCAATTAATTGAGAAATTTGTTTATTAAAACATCCAAAAATTTATGAAATGTGTTTGAAATATGAATAGGCCATTGGCCAACCTTTATGACTTTTGCTTTAAGACTTAACTCATTCACACACGCAAAAATAAAAAATGAAAACTCTTGCAATTCTTGTAAAAAATAAAAATGAATACCTATTGTTGCTAAACTAATTTGTTATTCGATGTTTAAGCTAACTAACTTATTAGCTAACATAACTATGATTTTAACCTTAAAGCCTCTCCTCAAAATATGAACATGGTAGGAATCCAAAGATATGTTGCCAACGATGGGCTTGTTGTTGTCCAACTCACACATAGTGAAGTTTTTTTCAAATTTGGTTCCACCACACTCTAGTTTTGTGCTCAACACCATTTCATGTGTTGACTTCACATCGCCTTGTGCCAATTGCACCTTGATGGTTTTGCTACCTTCGTGGTGGCCCACTTCAACCACTCAATCACATTCAAACTTATGATTGTGTGCATGTTTTCCAACAAACAAACAATCACATTAATTCCCACCATATAACAAAATGAGATTAAGGTTGGCCTTGAAAACATTTGCCTTCGTGACAAAATATCCTTCTTATAAATCTTGCATTATTTTAATTAATTTTGGGTAATCTTTGATCATATGTCACAACTGGTCACAATTGAAGCATTTGATTTTGTTCAAGTTGCCTTTTGATTTATTTTCGTCATGGGATTTTTTTGCCTTTGTGGGGAACCTTTTCCCACTTGTTCTTTTTGTCTCCCTTGAAGCCACTTGTGGGGTGGCCCCCTTTGGTTGTCATTGTTCTTGCAAAATATGAATTTTTTTCCATACATTTTGTCACTTTCATCATTTCTTGGTAAGTTTCTAGAATTTCATTTCTTTGAAGCATTAGTGTGTGAGCCCAAGGTTGCAAGCTATGAATGAATGTCATTTTAGATGTATATTCCTTTTTCATCAAGATAAGATTCAATTATGTGTTGAAGGTTCGAACATAGTGCACTAAGGTTTTAAGTCCTTCTACTTGGAACAAGTTCAACAACTCTTTTCCATTTTTCAAGGTTTGATTATTGAAGGTGAACTTTTTGTTCAATTTTTAAATCATTTCAAAACAAGGTTCCCATCAAATTTGTCTTCACATTTTTATGCATTGTCCACCATTTCATGGCATGGTTTTAAAGCAAGGATTGGGTCATCTTAAATCAATCGACATCCATGACAATGATTTGCATCTCAAATTAGGCCTTTGCTTGGAGAGCCCAATGGTGCATTATTTGACCTTCACATCTTTCCTAATGAAAGATTCCAAAGTCCAAGTCTTTAGTATGTCAAAACATAATATCCATGATTTTATATGACTACAATGTCATCCATGGTTTTAAAATGTCTTTGATGATGGGTCTGATTTGATTATATTAAAAAAGGACTAGTCATAAAAACCATGTTTTGGTGTAGTTCTTGATGGTTTTTGCAAAAACATCATTTTTTGACCCTTTCACAAACTAATTAGGTTTTTTTTGGCTCCCTCAAAGCCTCCAACAAACCCTTGTTGAAAGAACATGACTTGCAAAATTTTCACAAGTTTCAACATGTCCCTTGGGATTGCCAAGGTTGTTAAGTTTAAGAGATATTCATTTCCAAAAGAGTTTGCCATCTTGTCAACTTTCAATTGGGTTTGCCTCTTCACGTTTGGTTTCAATCTCAATCTCCAACTTTTCCATGATTTTTTTTTCAAGTTACTTTTCTTGCTTTCAATGCATCACAATTGTTTTGGTGGGTTCAAACTTATGTTCCAAGGAGTTTTTTTTTTTTTTTTTTCCTCCAATTTTTTTTTTTTTGGGTGGTACTTCCCCTTTTTCTTTTTTCTCCTTTTGCCCATTTGGTTTTTTTGAATATGACTCTGATTTAGGGTTGAATGTTAAAATTTTA
>Ga0116231_10006457_pt1 | contig 22318 bp, 21 predicted proteins | sample S1TSphgellanicum_2_FD_89695 | JGI IMG/M metagenome (GOLD analysis project Ga0116231, IMG submission 89695) | Host-associated microbial communities from peat moss isolated from Minnesota, USA - S1T2_Fd - Sphagnum magellanicum MG | ecosystem: Host-associated > Plants > Peat moss > Unclassified...
ACCTCGCCACACGCCTGGCGGGCCTGTTCCCCCGCGCCGCCCACGCGCGCGTCATCCGCAGTTGGGCCGGCATTATCGAAAACACGCCCGACGGCAGGCCGATCATCGACCGTCTGACATCGCCCTCAAACGTGACGGTGGCCACCATGTCCAGCGTAGGTTTTGGCCTTTCGCCTGCCAGTGGCCGCGCCATCGCCGATCTGGTCACCACCGGCGCTTGCAGTTTCACCGACATTTCCAAACTCAGCCTGAGCCGTTTTGCCGATTTGCCGGCCGACTGGCGCGCTACACGCGGCTGGCAGCCTCTGGTCGCTGCATGACCAAGCATTTTTCCATCTTCTCGGTCCTCGCCCAGGCGATGGCCGGCCAGACCGGCTGGACGCCGCAATGGCGCACGCCGGAGCCAAAACCATCGTACGACGCAATCATCGTCGGCGGTGGCGGCCACGGCCTGGCCTGCGCCTATTATCTCGCTAAAGAACACGGTTTTACCAATATTGCCGTGATTGAGAAAGGTCTTGTCGGCTCAGGCAATGTCGGCCGCAACACCACCATCATCCGCTCCAATTACCTGCTGCCTGGCAACATCCCGTTCTATGAAAAATCCCTGCAACTCTGGGAGGGTCTGGAACAGGAGATTAATTACAACGCCATGATCAGCCAGCGTGGCGTGCTGAATTTATTTCATTCCGACGCCGGGCGGGATGCCGCAATCCGTCGTGGCAATGCGATGCGCCTTCACGGTGTCGATGCGCAATTGCTCAGCCGCGAGGAAATACGCGCACTGCACCCGTTCCTCGATTTCGACACAGCACGCTTCCCGATCATGGGCGGCCTGCTGCAACCCCGCGGCGGCACGGTAAGGCACGATGCGGTAGCCTGGGGCTACGCACGCGCCGCCGACAAGCTCGGCGTCGATATTTTGCAGAATTGCGAGTTGACAGGTTTGCGCATTGAAAACGGCAAGGTCATCGGTGCGGAAACGTCACGCGGCTTCATTGGCGCGAAAAAGATCGGCCTGTCGGTGGCCGGCAATTCGTCGCGCACTGCGGCGATGGCCGGCTTGCGGCTGCCGATCGAAAGCCATGTGCTGACAGCCTTCGTAACCGAGGGCCTGAAACCGCTGATCAATTCGGTGATCACCTTCGGTGCCGGGCATTTTTATATCAGCCAGTCCGACAAAGGCGGTTTGGTGTTTGGCGCTAGTGTGGACGGCTATAATTCTTACGCGCAGCGCGGCAATCTGCCGTGCATCGAGGATACGTGCGAAGAGGCCATGGCGCTGATGCCTGCCATAGGCCGCCTGCGCATGCTGCGCAGTTGGGGCGGGGTGATGGACATGACGATGGACGGCAGTCCCATCATCGACCGCACGCCCGTGGACGGTCTGTATATCAATGCCGGCTGGTGCATTGGCGGTTTCAAGGCCACGCCGGCTGCGGGCCTGTGCCTGGCGCATCTGATAGCCAAGGACGAGCCGCATCCTGTTGCTACTGCGTATCGGTTGGATCGTTTTGCAACCGGCCGTCTGCTGGATGAGTCCGGCGGCGGCGCTGATCTGGTGATGCACTGATGCTGAAAAGCAAGAACTTCTTTTTTGAAAAAAAGAAGCAAAAAACTTTTGATTATTTCGGCTTCGGTCTTTCCGGATACAGCGAGCCCAGACTAGTAAAAGTTTTTTGGTTCTTTTTTTCAAAAAAGAACTTCCTTCCTTCCTTTCTGTCAGTCTGAACATGCGCCTTTTGTGTCCCTTCTGCGGCGAACGCGGCCTTGAAGAATTCACCTACGCCGGTGACGCCGCGCTGGTGCGTCCAGCGCCTGACGCCGGTCAGGCCGAATGGGTGGAGTATATTTATATGCGCCGCAATCCCGCAGGCGTGCACGGCGAACTCTGGTATCACGGCGTTGCCTGCCGACAATTCGTAAAACTCGAGCGTGACACGCGCACGCACGCAATTCTCTCGTCAAGCGCCGTCTGATGTCATATTTGCGAATCGCCGACGGCGGCATGATCGACCGTTCGCGTCCCGTCGCCTTCACTTTCGATGGTCAGCGCCTACAAGGTTACGCAGGCGACACGCTTGCTTCCGCGCTGCTGGCCAATGGCGTGCGTCTTGTCGGGCGTTCCTTCAAATATCACCGCCCCCGCGGCATTCTCACGGCCGGGCCGGAGGAGCCGAACGCGCTGGTGGAATTGCGCGAAGGTGCCGCGCGTGAGCCAAACACGCGCGCGACCGTCGCCGAAATTTTCGACGGGCTGGTTGCACGCAGCCAGAATCGTTTCCCGAGCCTGAAATACGATCTGCTGTCCATCAACAGTCTATTGTCACCCATCTTCGCAGCCGGCTTCTACTACAAAACCTTTATGTGGCCGCGCTCTTTCTGGGAGCGCGTGTACGAGCCGCTGATTCGCCGCGCCGCCGGCCTCGGCCGCGCCTCCGGCCTGCCGGACCCGGATTCTTATGACAAACAAACCGCTTTTGCCGATGTACTCATTATCGGCGGCGGCCCGGCGGGCCTGGCGGCTGCACTGGCGGCATCAGCCGAAGGGGCGCGCGTCATCCTGGCCGAGCAGGATTTTGCCCTCGGCGGCCGGCTTCTCTCCGACCGGCGCACCATTGCCGGTGAACCTGCGCTCACATGGGTGCGGGATGCAGAAGCCAGGCTGCGCGCGGCGCCCAACGTGAAATTGCTGACGCGCACAACCATCACCGGCATTTACGACGGCGGTACTTACGCCGGCATAGAGCGTGTTGGCGATCATCTGGCGACGTCGCAAGGCCCGCGTCAACGCCTTTGGCGTATCGTAGCACCGCGCGCTGTGCTCGCTACCGGCGCCATCGAGCGGCCCCTGGTGTTCGGCGGCAATGATTTGCCGGGCGTGATGTTGGCCGGTGCGGTGCGCAGCTACATCAACCGTTTCGCAGTTAAACCCGGCACGCGCGCCATCGTTTTTGCGAACAATGACGATGGCGCCAGCACGATTGGCGATCTTGCTGCCGCCGGCATCGAAGTCGCCGCTCTTATTGATCCGCGGCCGGAGATTTCCACGGCCCTGCGCGACTTGGCTTTGGCGCACAAAATTCCCGTGTTCACCAATGCCACGATCCGCCAGGCGAAGGGCGGCACGGTGCTGAAAAGCGTCGTTCTCGGCGGCAGTGCGTCTGGCAATTTGGCATGCGACCTGCTCGCCATGTCCGGCGGCTGGAATCCCGTCGTGCACCTCGCCTCGCATCATGGCGGCAAGCCGGTGTGGAACGAACGCATCGCCGCCTTCGTCCCCGGCGCCATGCCGCCGGGCGTAAAAGCCGCTGGCGCCGCAGCCGGTTTCTTGCAACTCGCCGAGGCGCTGGCAACCGGCCACGCCGCGGCCGCTACCGATAGCAGCAAACTTCCCAATCTCACCGCCGGCGAAGATAGCGATGCCATCACGCCACTTTGGAAAGTGCCTGACTCGCTCGGCAAATCTTTCGTGGATTTCCAGAATGACGTCACCTCGTCCGACATCGCGCTCGCGGCACAGGAAGGTTTTACCGCCGTCGAACACCTAAAACGTTACACCACGCTCGGCATGGCAACCGACCAGGGCAAGACTTCCAACGTCACCGGCCTGGCATTGATGGCGTCGCTCACCAACCGCACAATTCCCCAGACAGGGACTACGGTTTTCCGCCCGCCTTACACGCCGGTTGCCATCGGCACGATGGCAGGCCCCCACCGCGGCCAGTATTATCGGCCGACGCGCCGTACCCCGGCGCACGCCTGGGCGGAAGCGCGCGGCGCACAATTCATCGACGCCGGCGAGTGGTTACGGGCCACCCATTTCCCCCAACCGGGCGAAACCATGCAGCAAAGCGTGGACCGCGAGGTGCGCACCGTGCGCCAGGCCGCCGGTTTTTGCGACGTCACCACGCTCGGCAAGATCGACGTGCAAGGCCCCGACGCCGGGGCCTTCCTCGATTTCATTTACGCCAACATGATTTCCACCATCGCGCCAGGCCGCGTACGTTACGCCTTCATGCTGCGCGACGACGGTTTCGTCTTCGATGACGGCACCGTCGCGCGCCGGTCACCCACGCATTTCCTGCTGACGACGACAACAGCCAATGCCGCGCGCGTGCTGCGCCACATGGATACGATGCACCGCCTGTGCAAACCGGATTTCGATGTCTGCATCGAACCGGTCACAGACCAATGGGCGCAATTCGCGCTGGCCGGCCCGCAGTCGCGCACGGTTCTGGCAAAACTCGTAGGCGCGGACACGGATGTCAGCAACGCTGCACTCCCCTTCATGGCCACGGTAGCGGCCACGATCGCGGGCGTGCCCGGCCGCATTTTCCGCATTTCTTTTTCCGGCGAAATGGCCTTCGAAATCGCCGTCCCCGCCAGCCATGGCGCGGCGCTGGCCGATGCGCTGCTGCAAGCCGGCGCCGTCCCTTACGGGTTGGAAGCGCTCAACGTGTTGCGCCTGGAAAAAGGCCACCCCGTCGGCGCCGAGCTGAACGGCCAGACCACCGCCGCGGACCTCGGCCTCGGCGGCATGCTGTCGAAGAAGAAGGATTTCGTCGGCCGCGTCATGGCACAGCGCCCCGCCTTGCTGGAACCAAACCGCCAAACGCTGGTCGGCATAAAGCCGCGCACACCAGGCGCCAGCCTGCAAGCTGGCAGCCATCTGATCCCAGCCGGCGCCGAAGCGAACGCGGCAAACGACAAAGGTTTTATTACCTCGGCCGCCTATTCCGCCACGCTTGGCCACTGGATCGGCCTGGCGCTGCTGGAGGGTGGTGCAAGCGCAACCGGTAAAACTTTCACCGCCGTCAATCCGTTGCAGAATCTGTCAACAGAGATCGAAATCGTCCCGCGCGTATTTCACGATCCGGAAGGGAGCGCGCTGCATGGCTGACACCAGCATCACAGAACCCGCACCGCGCGCCGCCGCCGGCATCGCCGGCTTCCGCAATCTCGACCGGTTTATGGAGGCCATGCGCGCCGAATTTGGAACGGACGTCCCGACCATCCCGCGTTTCATCCAGTCAGGCGACATAACGCTCTCCTGCCTCGGCCCCGCGCGCTACTTGGCCACGGCGCCGAAAACTGCCGATCTCCACGGCCGTCTCTCGCAAGCGTTTGACGGAATCGCGGCAATTACGGAGCAGAGCGATCTGTGGGCACTCTTCGCCCTCTCCGGCAAACACGTGCGCGACACACTCGCGCGCGTCGTCCCCATCGACCTCGATCCGGCAAAATTCCGCGTCGGCGACCTGGCGCTGACGCGCGCTGGCCATCTGGATGTGCGGCTCTGGCGGTTGGGTGACGAGAGCTATGAAATTGCGGTGGCACGGTCTTACAAAGAGGATTTGCGGCATTTGATGGGCTAGGAAGGAAGAAAGCGTTCTTTTTTGAAAAAAAGAACCAAAAAACTTTTACTATATGGCTATGTGCGATTGTAGCACTCTTTCGTCCAATGTCTCTGTGGGGCCGCTGATCACTACACGGCCGCGGTCCAGCACTGTAATCGTCTGCGCCAGTGCCCGTGCAAACTCAAAATACTGCTCCACCAACAGAATCGCCATGTCGCCACGTCCCCGCAGCATCTCAATCACACGGCCAATATCCTTGATAATGCTCGGCTGAATCCCCTCCGTCGGCTCATCGAGCACCAGCAGCTTGGGGCGAATCACCAGCGCCCGCGCAATCGCCAACTGCTGCTGTTGACCGCCAGAAAGATCGCCCCCACGACGCCGGCGCATGGTCGCGAGAATGGGAAACAAGGAAAAAATCTCATCCGGCACAGACCGCTGCCGGCGAGGCAGAACGGCAAACCCGGTTTCCAAATTCTCCTGCACCGTCAATAGCGGAAAAATATCCCGCCCCTGCGGCACCGCCGCAATCCCTAAGCGCGCACGCTCATAGGCCGGCAGCCGCGTAATATCTTGTCCGTTCCACATGATCCGCCCGCGTGACACCGCATGCACGCCGGTCACGGCACGTAGCAAACTCGTCTTGCCGACACCATTGCGCCCCAGCAGACACGTCACCGCCCCAGGCACCGCCTGCAACGATACCCCGCGCAGCGCAATGGCCGCACCATAATGCAGATCGATCGCCTCAACGCTCAGCATGATTTACCGGCCAAGATAAACCTCCACCACACGCGGATTGGCGCTCACCTGCTCCACCGAACCCTCAGCCAGCACACTGCCCTCATGCAGCACCGTAACTTTCACGCCCAGCGCACGCACGAATTCCATGTCATGCTCCACCACCACCACACTATGCGAACGGTTGATGTCGCGCAGCAGCTCGGCCGTCTGCATCGTCTCCGCATCCGTCATGCCGGCAACCGGCTCATCCACCAGCAGCAGCTCCGGATCCTGCCCCAGCAACATGCCGATCTCCAGCCATTGTTTCTGGCCATGGCTGAGCGCGCCAGCCTGGCGGCCGGCATGTGGCGTAAGCCTCGTGGTAGCCAATATCTCTTCGATCCGAGCCTCCTCCTGCGATGTGCGGCGCGCAAACAGCATCGCGAATGGCGCACGCTTACCCTTGAGTGAAAGCAGAAGATTGTCGCGCACACTCAATTGTTCGAATACCGTAGGTTTTTGAAACTTGCGGCCAATGCCCAGGCGCGCAATCGAAGGCTCATCCAACCGGGTCAGATCCGTATCCCGGAACAGCACATCACCCTTGTCCGGCCTGGTCTTGCCGGTAATCACATCCATCATCGTCGTCTTGCCGGCGCCATTCGGGCCAATGATGGCGCGCATCTCGCCCGGCGCTAAGACTAGCGACAGTTCGTTCAGGGCTCGGAAACCGTCGAAGGTTACTGAGACCGAATCTAGATATAGGAGGTTCAAGAAAGGAAGCAGTTCTTTTTTGAAAAAAAGAACCAAAAAACTTTTCGAATCATGGGGGGGCCTCGCTGTCAACAGGCGTGATTTCGGCAACCAAGGCCGGCGGACGGCGTAGGCCAGCCAGACCTCGGGGCAGGAACAAGGTTGTCAGGATGAACAGGGCGCCCAGCGCATACAGCCAAAGCTCGGGCAGCAGGCCAGTGAACAGAGTTTTCCCCAAATTGACCAGCAGCGCGCCGAGGACAGGCCCCCACAACGTACCCCGTCCGCCGACAGCAACCCAGATCACCGCCTCGATCGAGTTGCCAGGCGCAAACTCGCCGGGATTGATAATGCCGACCTGCGTCACATACAGCGCACCACCCAACCCGGCGACGAGCGCGGAAAATACCCAGATCACCAGTTTTACATGCTCCGGACGGTAGCCGATAAATCGCGTGCGGCTCTCCGCATCGCGCACCGCCACCAGCAACTGGCCAAGCCGGCTGTCCAAAATCATCCGGCTCAGCACCAGACACCCCGCCAGAACAAGCGCTGTCAGCATCAGCAACCCGGCGCGCGTGCTCGGCTGATGCAAATCGAATCCGGCAACATCCTTGAAATCCGTCAGCCCGTTATTGCCGCCGAACCCCATGTCGTTACGAAAGAACGCCAGCATCAACGCATAGGTCAGCGCCTGGGTAATAATGGAGAGATACACGCCGGAGACGCGCGAGCGAAACGCGAGCCAGCCGAACGCACCGGCCAGCGCAGCAGGCACAAGCAAAGCCATCAGCAGGGCAAAGGGGAGATGCGCAAACCCGTACCAATACCATGGCAAATGGTCCCAGGAGAGGAACACCATGAAATCGGGCAAATCCGGGTTCGCATACACACCACGCGAACCGATTTCGCGCATGAGATACATGCCCATGGTATAACCGCCGAGCGCGAAAAACGCGGCATGGCCCAGCGTCAATATGCCAGCAAAACCCCAGACCAGATTAACGGAAAGTGCCAGCAGCGCATAAGCCAGATATTTGCCCGCGAGCCCCACCGCGAAGGCTGGCACATGCAGCGCGCCATCGGCCGGCAGCAGGCTGAGCAGGGCGAGCACCAGCGCGCCGGCCGCCACCGCAAGCGCGCACCAGTCCGGCGCCGAGATGTCGCGCTTCAAGATTCCACCGCCCGACCGCGCAACGGAAACAGCCCGCGCGGCCGCCGCTGAATGAACAGGATGATCAGCACGAGCACAAAAATCTTCGCCAGCACCGCGCCTGCCACCGGTTCCAGAATCTTGTTGGCAGCCCCCAGACTCATGGCGCCGGCCAACGTGCCCCACAAATTCCCCACGCCGCCGAACACCACCACCATGAAACTGTCGATGATATAGGATTGGCCAAGATTCGGGCTCACGTTATCGATCTGGCTGATCGCCACACCAGCCAACCCGGCAACCCCGGAGCCCAGGCCGAACGTCAGCGCATCCACCCAACTGGTGCGTATGCCCATGAGCGCCGCCATACGCCGGTTCTGCGTCACCGCGCGCATTTGCAAACCGAGCGGTGTCATGCGCAAAACCAGATTCAGGCCGAACATAACCAGGGCCGCAAACACGATAATCACAAGCCGGTTCAACGTAATTTCGATCCCCCCCAGCCGCACCGCGCCGGACATGAAAGCCGGCGTAATCACCGCGACATTGGTCGGGCCGAACAGCGAGCGGATCACCTGCTGCAACACGAGGGAAAGTCCCCATGTCGCCAGCAGCGTCTCCAGCGGCCGCCCGTAGAGAAAACGGATCAATCCGCGCTCGATGGCAACGCCTAGCGCGCCGCACAGCAGGAACGCGGCGGGCACGGCGAGGGCGAGGCCCGCGCCCGCATCACCGGGAAACACAGATGTCACGGCATTTTGCACGATGTAGGTGACATAGGCGCCGATCATCATCAGCTCGCCATGCGCCATGTTGATCACGCCCATGACGCCAAACGTGATGGCCAGGCCGAGGGCGGCAATGAGCAGCACTGATCCCAAACTGATGCCGTAAAACAGTCCCTGCGCAAAGCTCCAGAGTTGCAAGGTAAAATCGATGGATTTCACGGCGGCCGCGGCGGCGTCACGCACCGCGGGCGAGGGGGAGGGGATGACGAGCAGGATGGCGCGCGCCTGCGCCCCGCCTTCGCCGCGCAGCGCGGCGACGGCGGCCAACTGGTCGCGCTCGCCTTCGATCGGCGCGCCCGGCGAAAGCGCCGCCGCGGCGCGTGCGACCGTCATGGCGTGACGCGCCGCGGGATCGGTTTCGTGGGCGAGCGCACGGTCCAGCGCCGGCAGCAGGGCGCCGAGCGGGTGATCGATCATCGCCTGCGCGGCCGCGGCGCGCGCGTGGGCATCGGGCGCGGACAGGCCAAGCAGGGCGAGGGCCGCGGCGACGGCGACGCGCACGCGGTTGTTCTCATGGATCTGTCTCAGCGAGTCGGCATCGACGTTCGGCACAGGCTTGCCGGTTGCGGCATCGGTAAAGCCGTCGGTGCTCTCTATGTACAGCGCGGTGCCGTCTTCGGAGGCATAGAGCGCATCGTTCTGCAGGGCGGCAATAATGGCCGGCGCTCTCGGGTCCCCCCGCGCCGCCAGGCTGGTGACTCCCGACGCAATATTCTCATAGCTTTCGGATTTGAGTTGGGTAAGTGCCGTATCATCAGCCCTGGCACTGCTGATGGTAAGTAAGGTCGCGGCCGCGACTCCCAAAAGTTTTTTGCTTCTTTTTTTCAAAAAAGAAGTCCTTTCTTTCTCACGCTTGCTTACCGTCCACACAATGCCTCGTCTCAGGGCTATAGTTGCAGAAGGAGACGGGCTTACGCCAGTCGCCAATTAACGTACGCATCTCGGCGACGCAGGAAGCAAGGACTTGTTTTTCGAAAAAATAAGCAAAAAACTTTTGCACATTTGGCTTTAGCCTCTCCTGAAAGGCTTGGCCCAGGATTAAAAGTCCTTCGGTTTTTTTCAAAAACAACATCTTCCCCACTGAGAACCAGCTTACCATCGCTCACGCCAGTCCGGCCGAAGACGGTGGGTAGGGGAGCGGGTGATGACCATGCAAGCGGGGTGGCATTTCTGGATCGACCGGGGTGGCACGTTTACAGATGTCGTGGCGCTGGCGCCGGGCGGCGTGATTCTGACACGCAAGCTGCTGTCCTCGCATCCCACATACGCCGACGCCGCCATCCGGGGGATACGAGATGTGCTGGGGCTGAGGGACGGCGAACCGATCCCCGGCAACGACATCGCGAGTGTAAAAATGGGAACGACGGTCGCGACCAACGCGCTGCTCGAACGCCGGGGCGAGGCGGTGGTGCTCATGGTGAGCGAAGGTCTGCGCGATGTGCTGCGCATCGGCACGCAGGCGCGGCCGCGCCTGTTTGACCGGCATATCGTTCTGCCCGACCGGCTGGAGCAGCGCGTGATCGAGGTGCCGGAACGGGTCGATGCGCAGGGCCGTGTGCTCAAGCCGCTCGACGAGGCGTACATGCGCGCAGCCTTGGCGCAAGCGTATCGGGACGGGTGCCGGGCGGCGGCTATCGTGCTCATGCACGGCACCATCTATCCGGCGCACGAAGAGAAGATTGCGGCGCTGGCGGCAGAGTCCGGTTTTACACAAATCTCGGTCAGTCACCGTGTCAGTCCCGTGCAGAAAATCGTCAGCCGGGGGGATACGACGCTGGTCGATGCATATCTCTCGCCGGTGCTGCGGCGCTATGTCGCAGGGGTGGCCGAGGCGCTGGGGCAGGGCGTGCCGCTGGCGTTTATGCAGTCCAATGGCGGGCTGATCGGGGCGGGGGCGTTCCGTGGCTGCGATGCGGTGCTCTCGGGTCCGGCGGGCGGGATCGTCGGCATGGTGGAGACGGCGCGCGGCGCCGGGTTCGACCGCATCATCGGTTTTGATATGGGTGGGACATCGACCGACGTGTCGCACTACGCCGGTGCGTTCGAGCGCGTGCAGGAGACGGCGGTGGCGGGCATCCGGGTGCATGTGCCGATGCTGGACATCACCACGATTGCGGCCGGCGGCGGCTCGGTCTGCCGGTTCGATGGCTCAAGGCTGCGCGTGGGCCCGGAGTCGGCAGGGGCAGACCCGGGGCCTGCGTGCTACGGCCGCGGTGGGCCGCTGACCATCACCGACTGCAACGTCATGCTCGGCAAGCTCCAGCCCGATTGTTTTCCGTACCTGTTCGGCCCCTCGGGTGACAGGCCGATCGATCCGGACACCGTACGCGCCAAATTTGCGGCGGTTGTCGCCGAGATGGCGGCAGCCGGGCTGCCGGCGACGACGCCGGAGGTGCTGGCCGAGGGGTTCATCGCCATTGCCAATGACAACATGGCCAATGCCATCAAGGGCATATCGGTGGCGCGCGGGCATGATGTGACGGGCTACGCGCTGGCGTGTTTCGGCGGCGCGGCCGGCCAGCATGCGTGCCTGGTGGCTGAGGCGCTCGGCATGGGCAGCGTGCATATCCATCCGCTGGCCGGCGTGCTGTCGGCCTATGGTATCGGGCTCGCGGACCAGCGGATTCTGCGCCAGCGCTCCATCGAAGCGCCGCTCGATGAGGCAGCGCTGGCGCATGCGGCGGCGGCGATGGACCGGTTGCAAGCGGACTGCCTGGCCCAGGTCAGCGCGGACGGTTTCACCATGTCGGCTGCCACCTTCAGGCGAAGCCTGCTGGTCCGCTACGCCGGCAGCGACACGGCGATCGAGGTGGCGGCAGCGGATGCGGCGGCGGTGCGGCGCGAGTTCGAGACGCTGCATCGGCAGCGCTTTACCTTTGTTACGCCGGCGGCACTGGTGATCGAGGCGGCATCGGTGGAAATGATCGTGCCGTCGATCAGGCCGCACGCGGCCTTTGGAAGGCCGGCGGTTGGGGAGAGGCCGCAGCGGCAGGTTGCCGTGTTCATCGGCGGCGCGCATCGGTGTGCCCGCGTTCTGGAACGGTGCGAGCTGGCGGCGGGCGCCGAACTTGCCGGCCCGGCGATCATGTATGACAGCATGAGCACGGTTGTGATCGAGCCTGGCTGGTCGGCACGTGTGACGCCGCGAGGCGACCTGATCCTTGCGCGCGGGGAGGCGGAACGCCGCCCGGCCAATGTCGGCGCGGCCCTCGATCCCGTGCGTTTGGAAATTTTCGGGAATTTGTTCATGGCGGTGGCCGGGCGGATGGGCCAGACGCTGCAGAACACGGCGCAGTCGGTCAACATGAAGGAAAGGCTGGATTTTTCCTGCGCGCTGTTCGATGGAGGCGGCGCGCTTGTCGCCAATGCGCCGCATGTGCCGGTGCATCTTGGCTCCATGGGGGACAGCGTGCGGGCGGTGCGCGATGCGGCGCGGGCCTGCGGGCGCGGTCTGCGGCCCGGCGATTCCTGGGTGGTGAACAACCCCTATAATGGTGGCACGCATTTGCCGGATCTGACGATTGTCATGCCGGTGTTCGACGCATGCGGCGTGTGCTCGTCGTTCGTAGCAGCGCGCGGCCATCACGCCGATGTCGGCGGCCGCACGCCCGGCTCCATGCCGCCCGACAGCACCACGCTGGAGGAAGAGGGTGTGCTGTTCGATTCTGTGCTGCTCGTGGATGAGGGGCGGTTCCGCGAGTCGGAGTTCCGGGCGGTTTTGGCGTCCGGCCCATATCCGGCGCGCGATCCGGAGCGCAACGTGGCGGACATCCGCGCGCAGATTGCCGCCTGTGCGCTCGGGGCGGCAGAGATCGGCCGCGCCATGGCGGAGTTCGGGCGCGACACGGTGCTCGCTTACATGCGTCACGTGCAGGAGAATGCGGCCGAGGCAGTGCGGCGCCTGCTCGCGCGCCTGCGTGACGGATTTTTCACCTATGAGATGGATAGCGGCGCCCGCGTATGCGTCAGCGTCTCGGTGGATCGGGCGGCACGGCGTGCCCGCATCGATTTTTCCGGCAGCAGCGTGGCGCAAACGTCCAACTTCAATGCACCGCCGTCGATCTGCCGGGCGGCGGTCCTCTATGTTCTGCGCACGCTGGTCGATGAGGCGATATCGATGAACGACGGGTGTCTGGAGCCGGTCGATATCGTGATCCCGGAAAATTCCATGCTGCGGCCTCGCGCGCCTGCGGCCGTCGTCGCCGGCAATGTGGAGACCAGCCAGGTGATAGTCGATGCGCTGTATGGCGCCACCGGGATGTTGGCCGGGTCGCAGGGCACGATGAACAATTTTACGTTCGGGGACGCGCAGTGCCAGTATTACGAAACGATTTGCGGGGGCAGCGGCGCCGGCCCGGATTTCGACGGCACGTCCGCGGTGCAGACGCACATGACGAACAGCCGCATCACCGACCCTGAGGTGCTGGAGGCGCGCTTCCCGGTGCTGCTCGAAAGGTTTGAAATACGCGCCGGCTCCGGCGGTCGCGGCCGGCATGCGGGCGGGGATGGGGTGCGCCGGCGGATCCGTTTTCTGGCGCCTATGACCGCCGCCATCCTGTCGAACCGCCGCCGCGTGCCGCCGTTCGGGCTGGATGGCGGCGCGCCCGGCGCAGTAGGGCGCACGAGCGTGGAGCGGGCGGACGGGTCGGTGGAGGTTCTGGGTTCGACGCAGAGTGTGGCGATGGGGGTGGGGGATGTGTTTGTGATCGAGACGCCAGGCGGCGGGGGTTTTGGCACCCCCACGTAGGGCAAATCTGCCCTCCGGCTCTCAATTCTGGACAAAAGCGATGCGAAAGCCGCGATACCGCTTTTGGAACGCCATCTTCAGCACCACGAACAGCCACGGTATCGCCACCACCCTGCCGGCCCATGCGCCTGCCAAACGCGCATCACCGGCATGGCCGAGAAGTGTAACGGCTGCTCCGGCGCAACCGCCCGCAACTGCCCCGAGAACGATGCTGCCGACGGTGGCCCGCCATGTGACAAGCCACCAGACGCTGAGAATACGTTGCCAGGTCAATTCGACCTCATACATGAAATGGCCCTTCGTCGCGGAATGCTGTTTTCACAATATCCGCAACCTGCGGCCTTCGCCGGTGTCATGCAAGCAGCGTATCGATCGCCTGCACCATCCGCACATCCCGCGCCGACAGCCCACCGGCATCATGCGTGCTCAATACGATGGTCACCTTGCCATAGACGTTGGACCATTCCGGATGATGGTCCTGCTTCTCCGCCAGCAGTGCCACGCGGGACATGAAAGCCCAGGCCTTGCTGAAATCGGCAAAGACAAAATCTCTGGTCACCGCGTCGCGCCCAGGGACCGGCGCCCAGGCGGGGTGGGCCTGTGCCAGGGCGGTACGCTCGCCGTCCGAAAGCAGTGCTACTGTGGGATTCGGTGCCAAAGCCTCTCTCCTGAATAGGAACTCTTATGCCAGCCTATACCACGCCGCCGGACGAGCACGATTTTCAGATCATGGCGGAACGCGCGCTGGAGGCCATGCCGGAACGGCTCGCGCGCCACGTCCGTGGCGTCGCCATCATGATCGACGACATTGCCGATGAGGAAACGCTGGCGGGCCTGGGGATCGACAACCCGTGGGAACTCACCGGCCTCTACCGCGGCATTCCGCTGACCGAACGCAGTGTCGCCGACAGCGGCACCCTGCCGGACGCTATCTTTCTCTACCGGGAGGCGATCCTGGTCGAGTGGATCGAGACCGGCGAGGATTTATATCGCCTCGTCGCGAGCGTACTTGTGCATGAAATCGCTCATCATTTCGGCTTTTCGGATGCCGACATCGACCGCATCGAGGCCGAGATGGACCCCGAGGCCGGCCAGGTGGGGTGACGAATTGCTGCGGCGTGTTGCAGCGCAGCATTTTTTGCTTGCCCAGGTGCTACGAGCCGCGTATGTAGCCCAGGACGGCGCCGCTGAGGCCGCGCTGTCTTCTTGGACGTTTCCTCCCTAAACTTGGCGGCCCCTCGGGGCCGCCACTTTTTCCTAGGTCTCGACCAGGGCCGCGGCGATGGCCGCCCGCAAAGCCGGGAGAACCTGCTCCCCAAACCATGGATTTGCACGCTCCCACGCGCCGGTGCGCCAGGATGGGTGCGGCAGCGGGAAGGCGCCCGGCAGATAGCTTCCAAAATTCCGCACCCGGTCGGTCATGCGGCCGGGACCGAGTGCTGCCTCCTGCGCGTAGGTGCCGACCAGCAGGGTCAGGCGCAGATTCGGCATGGCGGCAAGCAGGCGGGGCCGCCATAACGGCGCGCACTCCGGCCGGGGCGGCGCATCGCCGCCTTGGGGCAGGCGCCCGGGGTAGCACATTCCCATGGGCAGGATGGCGACTCGCCGGACATCGTAGAAATCGCCACGGTCCATGCCCATCCAGCCGCGCAGCCGGTCGCCCGACGCATCCCAAAAACTGATGCCGGACTCATGCACCTTGGTGCCGGGCGCCTGGCTGGCGATGAGCACGCGCGCGGTGGCCGAGACATGCAGCACCGGCCTCGGCCCCAGCGGCAGATGCTCGGCGCAGACGCGGCATTGCGCGATGTCGTGCAGGAGATGATCCAGGCTCATGGCGTCTATGGAATGGCGTGATCTGTCGCGCCGCGGCCCAGGAGAACCGCATGCCGCGCGCACATGCCGTAGCCCGTCATGCAGCGAAGCGGAATGCGGGATTTGGGGGCCCCCATTCCGCTTCGCTGCATGCGGGCTACGTTGACTCGTTACACAAGACGTGTTAGTTCTCATAACCATCCAAGAAGGGACCTGCCATGGCTGAGTGGAATGAGGGGCCGGACGACCTGGTTGTGCCGTTCATTTTTGTCCCCAAGGGCAGTCCCGAACCGAAAGAGTGGCTGGCACAGCACCCTGGCGCCATTCGGATTCCGGCAACGCTGGTGCCCAGGACATCGGCAACCGGGGGCGAAGACAAGCGGCTGCACGTCGATCTTGACACGGTTCTCACCCAGGCCCTGCAGGGCCCTGGGCCGCAGGGCGCGGAGCCGCTGCCGAAAACCAGGCATCGCACGCGGGTGGCGCGGACGCTCCCGCCAACGCTGAGTGCAAAGCCGAGCAATCCGGTTGCCGACTATCTTCGGGTCAATGCCGAGCTTGACAAGCTTGGCCTGGGGCATGCATCTGCGCACCGGGCGAAAGGGCGGCCACATGCCGCCGCACCGTCCAAATCAGGACCAGGCACGTCTGCCTCCGAGGGAACAGCCGGCACCTCCGACAAACCCTATCCCTCACCGGAACGGCCTGCAGCTCCGAACACAGCCACAGATGCTTTGCAATCCAGCGAGCAGGCCGGTGGCCGTAAGGCGCTGACGAACGCGCAGGACGCTACAATGAGCGGTCCAAATCTTCGGCCGGGCGCGCATGGTGCACCGTCGCATTGTAGCGAGGCTACATGTCAGATTGCCCGCGCGGTCGGCGCAAACACAACTCCGTTAGGTCCGAGTTCGGGCGGATTTTACAACGCCAATACGCAAGTGCAGAACCTTGAGAAAGCTGCAAACACACCCGGATCCGGATGGAAGAAAATTACACTGAGCGAGGCGCAGGAACTTGGAAACAAGGGCGCTCTTGTCGTGCTCGGGTGGAAGAATCCATCCGGCCGAAGCGGTCATACGGTAACTGTGATGAGTGACCCTGATAATCCCCGAGGCAGCACAAACCCAACGGTGGCACAGGTGGGTGGATCGACCGGCAACGGGCGCATGCCGTTCCGGAACGCTTTCGGCCCTGGCAGCAGAGATCACGTCGAAGTCTTTGTCTATACGGGACAATAGTTCATGGATTCTTTAATGCCCAAAAGAATCTCTTTCTGTATATTGCTCTCAACTGCACTAAGTACAATCTGCTTATCGAGTTCCATAGCGCAGGAAGGCCAGATTAATTCTGAACGATTTGACGGAAGATCCTGGCGAAGCATGCTCTTTGAGCAGCGCATCGGATTTCTTTATGGACTCGATGACTGTCTCACTTACGACACAAAGCCAGTCTTATTGTTTACCGATACATGGACAGAATACGAAAAAGAGATTAGCGAATATTATAGCAAGTCCTCATCTAACATGAGCCGAACGGTACAGAGCGTTTTTCAGAGCCTGTCTAAAAACTTGGCTGGAAATAAAATCGTATCGAAGACCGCAAGGTATGGTGACGAGTTCTGGCGGGCTCATTCGAATCTTGCGCACCTGGGTTTTATCGAGGGATATATTGCATGCCGTAGCCACGACAAGAATGCGCCAAAATGGTCGAAACCATCAGCGTATTATGTTCAACAGCTAAACGAAATGTACAATTTTGATGATCATCTTGGCGAAACTGCACCGGAGTATGAGGGCTCTGCCGCAAGCGCGCTGGAGAGGTTTCACGATTGAACCAGTCACGGCTGAGCATACCTGCGGACAGCAATTACATCACATGTTCTGGCGGCCCCGATGCAACTAAATAAGCGATCTGGTCTTATGGTTTTTGTGGCGGCAATACTTGCATTTTGTTCAGATGAATGCAAGGCTTGCTATGACTATCATGATTTTTGGATCAATGATTTGGCCAATCTCGAAAAGACATCGACAACGATATTGTTCTCTGCATGTCGATACGATGACGGGAAACTCATCCTTATCGTTCCGATAGGTTCCAAGCGAGGCTATATAGTGGAAATGGGCCTGACAGGCAAAGGGCTGCCGCTAAACCCTCCCGTGGCCAATGACGGAAAAATCGACCTTTTGCCAACACCAAAAGTGACGGACATTTTGACCGGTGCCCAGGGAGCTTTCGCTTTGCAGCAGGAAGGGCTGGATTTCCTGCTGAGACAGAAATTCACCTACCTTGCGCCCAAATCGTTCGACAGGCTGCGAACGATTATCCCGTCGCTGCGCTGCCCGGCGGGTTTCTGGCAATGACCTGCGCGGGCCAGGCGCTCATGCCAGCTCATACTCCACCTCCGGCGTATAGGCCGACTGCTCCTTGCCCAGCCGGGAGCTGAACAGCGTAAAATGCCCCACCTGTACCGGCCCGGTGCGGAACAGGTTGTGCGCCTGCACCCAGGCCATGATGCGCGCCGGCTCTGCCGAGCCGTCGAGCCGCGCCAGGGTGACGTGCGGGGCAAAGCGGCGGCGCTCCGGCTCCAGGCCGGCGCGCTGCAGGGCGGTTTCGATCTTGCCCTGCAAATGGTCCAGCGCCTGGTTTCGCGCTACGCCGGCCCAGACCGTGCTCAGCCGGCCGGATTTCTCGAACACGCCGACGCCGGCGATCTCGAGCGCAAAACTCCGGCTGCGCAGCGCGGCCAGCGCCTCGTCGATTTCCTCCGCGACATGACGCGGCGCCTCGCCGATGAAGCGCAGGGTGACATGCAGGTTCTCGGGCGGGATCCAGCGCGCCCCTTGCAGGCCCAAAGCCAGGTCAGAGAGTTTTTCACGGGTTTCCCAGGGCAGGTCCAGGGCCACGAACAGGCGCATCGGCTCGACACCTCCGCCGCAAGAGTCCATGACCGCTGGCGACGGGTCAAGGCTCTGGCGGAATCGCTGCATGGAATGGAATGCGCCTGGGATCATCGTGTCGGCCACCCCCTACGGCGAGGGCGACGCGCTGGCGTCCGTGTTCACCCGGGCGCATGGCGTCTTCCGCGGTTTGGCCCGCGGCGGCCTTTCCCGAGCCCATGCCTCCACCTGGCAGGTCGGCAATCTGATCGAGGCCCGCTGGGTCGCGCGGCTGTCCGACCAGCTCGGCAGTTTTGCCGGCGAGCTGGTGCACCCGGCGGCAGCATTGGCCATGGATGACGCGCTGTCGCTGGCGATCCTGCAATCGGCCTGCGCGGTTGCCGAAGGGGCGCTCCCTGAACGCGAACCGCACACCCGGGTGTTCGGCGGGCTGCTGCATCTGATCGCGCATCTGGCCCCGGGCGAGGCCTCGGTCGCCGCCTATGTGCACTGGGAACTCGGGCTTCTCGCCGACCTCGGCTTTGCGCTCGATCTGTCGGCCTGTGCCGTCACGGGCCAGTCGGAGGGTCTGGAATTCGTCTCGCCCAGGACCGGGCGGGCGGTGTCGGCCGCTGGCGCCGGGCTGTGGCGCGAACGGCTGCTGGCGCTGCCGGCGTTCCTTTTGGGCGACGTTCCGGCCGGTCCGGCGGCGCTGGCCGAGGGCTTGCGGCTCACCGGCCATTTTCTCGCCCGCGATGCCTTTGGCGCGCGCCATCGCCCGCTGCCGGCGGCACGTCTGATGCTCGCCGGGCGGGTCGATGCCCTGAGTTAACGGCCGCTCATGGGAGCTTAACCCTTCGTGGTTAACCCTTCCCCCGATGGAGGGTGGCGGGCAGATGACAGGTAGCACGACGGAGCTTTCACCGCAGCGCATGTCTGCGCCAGCACCGCAGGCCGCCATGGACGAGCAATGCTTCCAGCGCCTGGTGCAGGGCATCACCGACTATGCCATCTATATGCTCGATCTCGACGGTAGGGTGCTGACCTGGAACGCCGGTGCCGTGTGCATTCACGGATATACGTCGGCCGAGATCATCGGGCGGCATTTTTCAACCTTCTATACCGAAGAAGACCGGGCGCGCGGACTGCCGGCCGAGGCATTGCGCATTGCGTTGCAGGCAGGGCGTTACCAGGCCGAGGGGTGGCGGGTCCGCCGCGACGGCAGCCGCCTCTGGGCCGATGCCGTCATCGATTTGATCCTCGATGGCGACGGGCGGCCGAGCGGCTTTGCCAAGATCACCTACGACCGCACGGAAGCTGCCCAGACCCAGCGGGCGTTGCTGGAAAGCGAGGGACGCTTCCGTTACCTGGTTCAGAGCATCACCGATTACGCCCTCTATATGCTCGACCTGGATGGTGTCGTCACGAACTGGAATCCGGGCGCGGAGCGGGCGAAGGGGTATAAGGCCGCGGAGATCATCGGGCGGCATTTTTCCTGCTTCTACACCGCCGAGGATCAGGTTGCCGGACTGCCGGCCGAGGCGCTGCGCATCGCGCGCCAGGCGGGGCGGTTCGAGGCCGAGGGGTGGCGGGTTCGCCGCGATGGCAGCCGCATCTGGGCCAATGTCGTGATCGATGTGATCCGCAATGATGAGGGGCAGGTCATCGGCTTTGCCAAGATCACGCGCGACATCACCGAGCGCAAGGCCGATATGGAGCGGCTGCGCAAGGTCACCAGCACGCTCGACATTGCGCTGGCGAACATGACGCACGGGCTGTGCGTTTTCGATGCCATGGACGGAATCCTTCTGGCCAACGCCCGCTTCCGCGAGATGTTCGGCTATGACCAGACGGAAGATATTGTCGGCGTCACATTCGCTGACCTGGTCAGCCATATCGCAGAGCTTGGCGATTGCGCCGTGGAGATGGCCGCAGACGACGCTGAAACGGCGTGCGAGGAACATGCAGCCCTGATCCGCGAGCGGCTCGATGGTGTCAGCAGCCGGGCGCCCGAGCAGGCCCGCCTGATTTCTATGTCGTGCCGGACCATGGAGGATGGATCCTGGGTTTCGACGTTCGAGGACATTACCGAGCGCCGCAGGAAGGAGGCGGAGGTTGCCCGGCAGGCATCACAGGATCCGCTGACCGGCCTGGCCAACCGGAGGGTATTCACCGCGCAGTTGGAAGGTCTTCTCGCGGATGAGCGACAGCCAGGCCTGGCACTCCTGCTGATCGATCTCGACGGGTTCAAATCGGTCAATGACACGCATGGCCATCCGGCAGGCGACGCCGTTCTCCTCGAGGCTGCACGCCGGATTCGCGATTCCGCCAGGGCCGAGGATCTTGTGGCCCGGCTCGGCGGCGACGAGTTCGGCGTGATATCGCTGCACGCCGACGAGGGGCTGGCCGTCTCCATAGCGGAGCGTATCATTGCCGCTGTCCGCCGTCCCTGTGCATTGGCTTACGGCGTCACCGCCAGGGTCGGCGCCAGTGTCGGGATTGCCGTGGCGCCCGCCACGGCGGCCGAGCTTCCGGCGACAGCGGAGAGCATCATCGCGCAGGCTGATCTCGCCTTGTACCAGGCCAAAAGCCAAGGCAAATCCACGGCCCGGGCGTTCTCGGCCGGGCTGCGGGAGAATGTCCTTGCGCGGCGCGCGCTGGAGCGTGAAATTCGTGCAGCCGTCGAAACCGGGGAAGGGCTTGGGCTGGACTATCAGCCTGTGATACGGCTGAAAAGCGGCGCAGTGACGGGATTCGAGGCAGGACTCGTCTGGCAACATCCGGGGCACAGTGATGTGACGCCGTCGGTCTTCATGCGTATTGTGGGGCATCTGGCCCTGATGGAGCGTGCGGGTCAGTGGATGCTGCACCGCGCGTGCAGCGATGCCGTCGCATGGGATGATGCTTTGCGCGTCTCGGTCAAAGTCTCTGCTGCGGAGTTGCGCGCCGGCGTGGGCGCGGGCATCGAGCAGATTGTCACGAACACCAATCTTCGGCCGGGACGGCTCGATCTCGAAGTTGATGGGCTGACGGCCATCGACGAGACAGTCAAGCTCGCCGGTCTGACCAGGCTCCGCGATCTCGGCGTGCAGTTCACCCTGGCTGGCATCGGCTCCAGCTCGGTGTCGGTTGTGCATCTGCTGAGCATCTTTCCGTTCAACCGTATGAAGATCGCGGCCGTCATGGCAACCGAGGCCATCAGCAACCCGACGCTATCCGTCATGCTCGAAATGGCCGTCGAAATGGGACACCGGCTGGGGATCGAAGTCATGGCGAGCGGTGTGGATACCAAGGCCCATCTCGATCTGGTCACACGTCTTGGCTGCGATGAAGCCACCGGACAAATGATCCGCGCAGCGCAACCGTCTTGTGCGGCCAGGGCGTTTGCCTGAGAGGCTGATCTAAACTGGATGTAATATTATCGAAGTTCTGAAAGGGAGGAGGAGGCTACGTCGCTGCAAGGACGTTGTCATGGGCGTGCTCCGCCGTGGCACAGAAGCCGAACCGAGCAAGACGACGGCCGAGCGCGTGCCGAACCGCAAGAAACGCACCGCGTAGCCGAGGGTGCTCGCCGCCGCCGAGCCTGGATAGGCATTCTATACCACCTCTTTTTCCCCCGACGCGGAAGAATGTGAGTCAGGGCTTGCTGTCGAGCCGGTTGCCAAGGGCACGAATGATATTGACCCGAGGAATTTTTCGAGCGACCACACAAGCATCAATCCAGCAGCCGTTTCAGCGCCGCCGCCGGGTCGGCCATAAAACGCCGCGTGTCGCGCCAGTGCTGCACATCCTCCAACTGCGTGCGGAAAATCCCGTCCTCGCCGATCCAGAACCGGTCGCTCCCAGGATGGCTCATCAGGATCGGCGAATGCGTCGCCACGATGGCCTGCGAGCGGCCGTCCTGGAACAGCTCATCCAGCAGACACAGTAGGGCCATCTGCCGCTGCGGCGAGAGGCCGGTTTCCGGCTCGTCGAGCAGGAACAGCATCGCCTCGCTGGCATCCACGCGGGCGGTGAGCAGGGACAGCACACCCTCGCCGCGGCTCTGTTCCTCCGCCAGACGCCACTCCCCGCTGCCGGGCATGGGCAGGCGGCCGGCGTGG
>Ga0116231_10006458_pt1 | contig 22316 bp, 21 predicted proteins | sample S1TSphgellanicum_2_FD_89695 | JGI IMG/M metagenome (GOLD analysis project Ga0116231, IMG submission 89695) | Host-associated microbial communities from peat moss isolated from Minnesota, USA - S1T2_Fd - Sphagnum magellanicum MG | ecosystem: Host-associated > Plants > Peat moss > Unclassified...
CGAGGCGCCTGATCGAGGTCTCCAAGCCGCAAGATGCGCTCAGCATCGTCCTTGGGAGGGGGCAGCGCCGCCTGCCGCGCCCGAACCTGATCGATCGACGCCGCGACCGCCGTCACCACGGCTGGCGCCTTGGGCGAGAGGTCGGCGGACCCAGACAGGGCCGCCATGGCAAGAACAATCCCAAACATGTATTATCCGCAAACTCGACTTTTAGTCGACTTCAGCTTTGCGTGTCGCCGCGATCTTGGCAATGGGGCCATGCGCCCTGCTAGAGTCTGCAACGGTTCTAAAGCGTGCTGAGGTCGGGCTACGCATTCAACAGCCTTCGACCGACTTTGGAAAGTCCAAGCTTACAATCACGGGAAATAAATCGCCGATTCTCCATATTATACGAGTTTAATCGCAGCCTATAATGCTCTACAAATGGAAGCAAACAACCAAACCGCGATAGGAAGCGCCAAAATTAGACCAATAAAAACGAATATTCCACCTTTCCAACGAGCGCCTGTTTTCAATGCTCTTATGCCCGACATAATAAATATTATACCGGTTGCCAAGGCTCCGCCGATGAAAAGCAGGATGGCTGCAAAGGTTGCTGATAAAAACATGCGTTCCTGCCGCCCTGCAAATGAACATGGCCGATCAGCTTATGCGCAGTCGCTCGCTTCGGGCAATGCTCAGCCCCCGGACTTGGTCCGGGGGGCCATGGCGCGACATGTCAGCCGGCGAATGGGTGTAGATGCTCTCGTCCTGTCTTCGGCACGCGGGACGGTAGTGTTACGATCACGCCTGGTCTGATAGCTATTTGGGGAGCTGACGCGTTGCGCCATGGATGCCCGGACCAAGTCCGGGCAAGACGAAAGACAGAGAAGGCGCGTCAGCCCCCTCGCTGTTTAGCCACAACCGTCTAAGCTTTCCCCGCAACCTCATCTTAACGCTAACGCCCTTAACGTCTACCTTCGACTGAAGCTTCGAGGCGACCATGGCTTACGGCGAAGCCCCCATCCTGATCAAAAAAGTGAAGAAGGGCGGCGGCCACGGCCACCATGGCGGCGCCTGGAAGGTGGCCTATGCCGATTTCGTCACGGCCATGATGGCCTTCTTCCTCTTGATGTGGCTGATCAACACCACCAGCCCGGAGCAGAAACAGGGCATCGCCGACTATTTCGCGCCTGCCAGCGTATCGCGGACGACCAGTGGAGCGGGCGGAATTTTAGGCGGGACGGCGCTCAGCGATAAAGGCGCTCAAAACGCTGGCGCGGCGCCCGTGATGCACGAGCTTGCGCCTGCTGCGCCAAGTCAAAGCGCCGATTCAGGTCAGAGTTCGACCAGCGGCGGCCAAGGCTCGCCCGCGGCGGCGATGAAGGAGGCCCAGACCAAGGCAGAGACGGAGGAGTTCGCCAGCGCCGCGGAATCTCTGCGCCAAGCCATGCAGGATATGCCGGAACTCGCCGAGCTCTCCAAACAGGTGCTCGTGGACCCCACGCCAGAGGGCCTTCGGATCCAGTTGGTGGACCAGGAAGGCCGGTCCATGTTCGACCCAGGCTCCGCCAAGCCCAACGACCGCGCCCGTCTGTTGCTGCGCGCGGTGGCCAAGGTCGTCAACCAGCTTCACAATCGGATCACCATAGCTGGCCATACCAGCGCCAACGTGGGGCCCGTGGCCGAGAGCAAGGTCCCTGGCGCAAAGGGGCCGTCCAGCGACTGGTCGCTCTCGGAACAGCGGGCGGACGCGGCGCGTGTGGTGCTGCAGGAGTCCGGCGTCGATCCCGATCGATTCTATCAGGTATCCGGCAAGGCGAACGCCGAACCTCTCTACCCAGACGACCCAACGCTGCCCGGCAACCGCAGAATCACGATCGTTTTGATGCGCGAAAAACCTGTTCTGCCGCCGGATGGCGTAAATTGATCGGCTCAAAGCGACCCCGCGTCGCCATAGCTCTTGCGGCTAAGCGGCGGCTCAGTCCTAATCACTTATATATGAGGGCATGAACTTAGGGATTCTCGCCGTTCCGTGACCCAGCATTTCGCGACGCGCCAGCTTCGATTCTTCCTTACGGCGCCGTCGCCCTGTCCCTACCTGCCCGGTCGCGAAGAGCGCAAAGTGTTCGCTCACTTGCCGATGTCGGAAGGGGCCAGCGTCAACGACAGCTTGACGCAAGTGGGCTTCCGTCGATCTCAAAACATCGCTTACCGCCCCGCGTGCGAGGGGTGCGACGCCTGCGTATCGGCCCGCATTCCTGTCGCAAGCTACCGCATGACCCGGTCTGAGCGCCGCGTGGTGGAGCGCAATCGAGACGTGGCGCGCCATCTGGTCGAAGCCGAAGCGACCATGGAGCAGTTCGATCTGTTGCGCCGATACCTAACGGCTCGACACGGCGGCGGCGGCATGGCGGATATGACTTGGGCCGACTATGTCGCGATGGTCGAAGATACGGCGGTGCGCACCCATCTCATCGAATACCGCACCTGCTCGAACGACAGAGGCCCTGGCGACCTGATCGCCTGTGTCCTGGTCGATATGCTGGCGGACGGCCTGTCGCTGGTCTACAGCTTCTACGAACCGAGCCTGACCAAGCGTAGCTTGGGCTCATTTGCGATCCTGGATCATGTGCGTCAGGCGGAGGCGACGGGGCTGCCTTACGTCTATCTCGGCTATTGGATCGCGGGCAGTATAAAGATGGCCTACAAGGCCCGCTTCGACCCGCTCGAAGTGCTCAAGCCTGGCGGCTGGCGGCTTCTGTCAGAACTTGAACGGATAAGCGGGACGATGTGACACGGCGGCGCGCGCCAGCGACGGGTTCGGCCACAGCGTCCGGCCCAAGCCGGCGGTCCAGCATCTCGACAAGCGCCGCCTTAGGGCACGGTTTGGAGAAAAGGTAGCCCTGGAACGCCTTACAGCCCATCGCCTTCAAGGCGCCAAGTTGAGCCAGGGTCTCAACGCCTTCGGCGACCACATCCAGGTTCAGCCCCTTGGCCAGCTGGATCAGGGCCGACACGATCAGCTGCGCGGCCTCCCCCTCGTCCAGCCGGATGATGAACGACCGGTCGAGCTTGATTTTCTCAACCGGATAGCGGTGCAGGTAGCTCAGGCTGGAGTAGCCGGTCCCGAAATCGTCCAAGACAAGTCGAAAGCCCAGCTCACGTAAGGCGTTGAGGATATCATGGGTGCGGACGTCGTCGCGCAATAGGCAGCCTTCGGTGATCTCAAGATCGATACGCCCGGGGTCCGCCCCGGTCTCGGCCAGGGTCGCCTTGACCTGTTCGATCATCCCTGGGCGGCGCAATTGAACCGGCGAAACGTTCACGGCGACGCGAAGATCGCCGAAATCGCGGCTGTCCAAACAGGCCTGGCGGAACACGGCGGCGCCAATGGGGCCTATCAGATCGCAGTCTTCGGCCAGAGGTATGAAGACGCTGGGCGGAACCTCGCCCCGTAGGGGATGAGTCCAGCGCGCCAGGGCCTCCGCTCCCACGATCGTCCCGTCGCCACGGACCAGCGGCTGATAAACCGTCTTGATCTGGTCGTCTGCGACCGCGGTACGCAAATCGGCCTCAAACGCCTTCCTGGCCCTGATCGCCTGATCCATCTCGGGTTCGAAGAAGCAGTAGCGGCCCCGTCCCTGAGCTTTGGCGCGATAGAGCGCCATATCGGCTTCGCGCAGCGTCTCGATCTCATCCGTCGCTAAATCCGATACGAAGGCTACGCCGATAGAGCAGCACAGATGAACCTGACCGCGGCTCAAGTACACATCTCCGGACAGGGTCTCGATCAAGCGTTGGGCCAGAGCCGCCGCCCCAGCGGCGCCGATATTGGAGACCAGAACCGCAAACTCATCGCCGCCTAGCCGGGCGACCATTTCATCTGCACGACAGGCCGCCCTGAGGCGATCGCCAACGTGGCGGATCAGCTCATCCCCCGCGTCGTGGCCATAGGCGTCGTTGACCTCCTTGAAGTGGTCGAGATCGATGCAGAGCACCGCAAAGTCGGCCACGTCGCGGTTCAAGGATCGCCGCGCGACGCTGAGACGCTCGCCAAAGAGCCGCCGGTTCGGCAAGCCGGTAAGAGGATCGTGCAACGCCTGGTGACGCGCCCTTTCCTTGCTCAGCACCAGGCCCTGGTTGGCGCGCCAAGCCTGGAATAGCAGGATCGCCGCGCCGCCGATCAAACAGAAAGAGCCCAGCAGAAGGTACGGCATAGACCGCTGCAAAAGATCGGCGCCCGGCTGTTTGGGCCGCCAGACGAAGGTCACACGCTGCCCGCTGGCGTCGTCGTGCGCCAACTCGACCTGAGCGAGATCTTTCCGCGCCGCTGGCGCCGAGCCCACAATGACGCGCGCGTCGTTCAGCAGGAAGCGTTGAGCGAAGGCGCGCCCCACCTCGCCCTCCGCCGGCGCCACAGCCACCACAATCGGCGCCGTGGCATGTAAGGGATGGCGGCGTCCGAAATCGGAGCGGACCAGAGACGCCGTCATGGTCATCGGACGCCCCGCCAGCAACACAACGCCGCTGCGCTGAATAGATTTGACCTGGGGCTGAACGGAGCGCTTGGCCTCCACGGCTCGCACCGCCGCGATCAATGAGGCCCCCTGGCGCCCTAAGGGCGCGAACGTGGAGAGCGGAATTTCGCCGTTGGCGTCGGCCGCAAACTCAGGCCGGTCGAAGGCATCCAGCACATAGACCGTGCGAAAGTTAAACACATGGGTCAGGTTGCGGCCGATGTTGATATCCGCCCAGGCCGGATCGAACCGGTTATCCAGGTTTTCGAGCGCCTCGTCCCACACCACATCCGAGGTCAAAGTCTCGCCCACCTCGTTAAGCCGCTGGCCGACAGCATTGGCGACCAACGCCTGCTCGCGTAGGCGCTCAGCGTAATCGACGCGCTGGGCGCCCAGGAACAGCGAACCCATGAACAGGCTATAGCCTAAGCCTGCCAAGACGATCAGAGGTAGAAATGCTCTGAGGCTACGATAGGTGAACCGCATTCTTGCGCCCTTGTAAGAGCGCGACATTAAAACAATTGAATTACGAATTCGCTCACGCCGGGCCGATTAGACCCGGTGCTCGGGTCTATCCAACCGCTTTGCGCGGTTCGAGCGCGCGGACGGTCTTGAGGTTCTCAGCCACCAGGAAAGCCAACTCCAACGCCTGATCCGCGTTCAGGCGCGGATCGCAATGGGTGTGGTAGCGATGGGACAGTTCATCCTCTGTCAGGGCCCGCGCGCCGCCTAAACATTCGGTGACGTTCTGGCCGGTCATCTCCAAATGCAAACCGCCGGGATGGACCCCCTCGGCGCGGGCGACCTCGACGAAACCTTTCACCTCTTTCAAGATCCGCTCGAACGGGCGGGTCTTGTAGCCATTGGCGGCTTTGAGCGTATTGCCGTGCATGGGGTCGCAGGACCAGACCACGGCGCGGCCGGCCTGGGCGGTCGCCTCCATCAGGCGCGGCAGGCGCGCCTCCACCTTGTCGGCGCCGAAGCGGCCGATCAGGGTCAGGCGGCCGGCCTCGTTCTTCGGATTGAGGGCGTCGATCAACCGCAAGAGATCGTCGGGCTCCATGGTGGGGCCGCACTTCAGACCGATAGGGTTTTTGACGCCGCGCATGAACTCCACGTGGGCGCCATCGAGCTGGCGGGTTCGCTCGCCGATCCACAGCATATGGGCCGAGGTGTCGTACCACTCGCCGGTCAGGGAATCGACGCGGGTCATGGCCTCCTCAAACCCCAGCAGCAGGGCCTCGTGGCTGGTGAAGACCTCGACCCGCTTCAGGTCGGGATGGGTGTCCGACGTGACGCCGACCGCGGCCATGAAGGCCAAGGACTCAGAGATCTTGTCGGTCAACTCGCGGTAACGGGCGCCCAGCGGGCTGTCCTCGACGAAGCCTACCGTCCACCGGTGAATGTTCTGCAAATCGGCATAGCCGCCGCCCGCGAACGCGCGCAACAAGTTCAGCGTCGACGCCGACTGGCTGTAAGCGCGCATCAGCCGTTCCGGATCGGGCGTCCGCGACGCCGCGTCGAAGTCCTGGCCGTTGATGTTGTCGCCGCGATAGGACGGCAGGGTGACGCCGTTCTGGGTTTCGGTCGCCTCGGACCGCGGCTTGGCGAACTGGCCCGCCACCCGACCGACCTTCACCACCGGCCGGCCGCCGGCGAAGGTCAAGACCACCGCCATCTGCAGGATCAGACGGAAGGTGTCGCGGATCGAGTCCGCATGGAATTCCTTGAAGCTCTCGGCGCAATCGCCGCCCTGCAGCAAAAACGCCTCGCCCGCGGCCACGCTGCCGAGCAGCGCCTTCAGCCGCCGCGCCTCGCCTGCAAAGACCAAAGGCGGCATCGCGCGCAGACGGTCCTCGACCCCCGTCAGGGCGTCCGGATCGGGATAATCGGCAGGCACATGCTTTGCGGGCCTGGATCTCCAACTGGAGGGAGTCCAACGTTGCATCTTATTTAAGCCTAGAACAGTCGAAAGCGGGTCGCGTTGAGGGGGCTCATATAGAGCAGACGGCTATAGAAGCAAAGAATGAGACGGCGGACAGCGCGCCATCGGCTCTACCCCGGCCCGGCGAACATCCCGACCAGCGTATAGTATAACCACCGCACCACGGCCGGCATCACGAAGATCATCAGCAGCACGATCGCTAAGAGGCGCCAATTTTTGACGAACGGCTCGCGGGCGCCAGAGGGGCGCTTGATCAGCGGCTGTCGCGGCGGGGGCGCAGGCTTTGGTAAATCGTCCCAGGGCCCCTTCACCATGGGCGAGGCCTCATCCACGACTGCGTGGGTCCAAGGATCATTGGCGGATCACCGTCGCGCCGATCGGGGCCAGAATAGGCAGAACCTGCATCTTCATCAGATGAAACCTCAGCAGCGTCTCGGGGTGAAACGGGCAACCGGCGCCGCAATGCTGTGGGATATAATCGATAACCGAGGCGTAAGCATCCATCCTTTGCGACGAGGAAAACGCGAACCGATCGTTCAAACCGCCGCGCCAGTGGCCGTTTTCCGGAAACACCACGAACTCCCGCGTCAGGGGCATGAAGCGGCCAAGGTCGAGCTCTGTGGACAGCCGAACATCGGCTCGCGTGCGCACCACATGGTCGTAGACAAACCCCAGATCGACCTCGCGCCGCAGCTTCAGATCGTTGCAGCGCCCGATACCGCGAAACATCCGCACGACGTTCTCAAGGTTGGTCTCGGGGTATTTTTGGACCGTGAAGTCAAACTCGATCTGGAAGTTGCGGCCGACCTCGACCTCCACGTGCCGAAGCCGCCCTTCCGCCTTGCGGCCGACCTTCTCGACCGGCGCGGCCGCCTCGCCGACCGGCCCGCCTTCCCAAAAGAAGCAAAAACAATCTATCTCCGCGTCGCGCGGCAGGTTGCGCACAAAGAGGGTGAAAGCCTCGCTCTCAAGTCGTTCCGCCCCCGAAACGCATACGGCGATCTGCATGGCCGCCTCCCCTCATCTGCGGGCGCGAGGCTGGGCCGATTCTCAAGGCACATGCGGCGCTGCGATGCCGCGCCCCACAAGCTATCAGGCGAAAGCGTAGGGGCCGCCGCGCTCCAACGCCCGAACGTAAGCTGGCCGGGCGTGAATATCGCCCAGGAAGGCGGCTATCTTGGGCATAGCCGACATGTCGGCGCGTTGAGCCGCCGCTTCCAGCGGAAAGCTCATCATGATGTCGGCGGCGGTGAACTCCGGGCCGGCGAACCAGGTCGAGACCGCCAGATGACTTTCGATAAAAGCGAGCTGACGGGCGATATTGGGCTCGACGAAGCCGGCCAACACCGGCGCGGTCACGGCCTTCACCACGCCTTTCAACAGCTTGGGCGAACGCTGAACCATGGTGGTGAAGATCAGCTTCATTACGAGCGGCGGCATGGCGGAGCCTTCGGCGAAATGCAGCCAATAGACGTAATCCAACCGTGCGTCGGTCCCCTCAGCGGGGATCAGCCGGCCGCCGCCGTAGCGTCCGACCACATAGTCCATGATCGCGCCCGTCTCGGCCACCACCCGGCCGTCGTCGCCGATCACGGGCGACTTGCCTAAGGGGTGCACCTTCAAGAGCTCCGCCGGCGCCAGCCGCGTCTTGGGATCGCGGTCATAGCGCTTGACCTCGTAGGCGAGCCCAAGCTCCTCCATCAGCCACAGCACGCGCTGGGAGCGGGAATCCTCCAGATGGTGCACCGTGATCATGAGCCGCTTCCGCCGTCGTCAGGCCGAAGCGTAAGCCCTTACGACGCGCCCTTCAACGGCGAAGACGGAGAGGTTCTGCGGGCTCAATCCCGCGCCAGCTCCAGATAGGCCGCCGAGCGCATTTCCTGCAGGCGCGACACCGTGCGCTCGAATTCGAAGGCGCCGTCGCCAGACGGGTAAAGCGCCTCCGGCTCGGCGGCGGCCAGGATGGCGACCTTGGCCTTGGCCTCGTAAAGCGCATCGATCAGGCTGACGAAGCGCGCCGCCTCGTTGCGATTTTCCACCCCCAACTCCGGCACATCTTCAAGAAACACGGTGTGGAAGGCTTGGGCGATCGCCAGGTAGTCCCCTGCCCCCAGCGCCGCGCCGCACAGGCTGACGAAGGTGGCGCGCAGATGCCCGCCTGAGACATGGGGCAAGCGCAGCTTGCGGCCCATCACCTCCAGGGTCGCGCCCGTCTCCTGCGCCCCATCCAGCAAGCTTCGCCACAGGGCGTCGAAGCCGGCCTCGGTTTGGGGCTCTATCGGTGCGAAATAGATCCGCTCGCCCTTTAGCCGGTCCAGGCGGAAGTCCTTAGCCCCGGCGATGCGGACCACGTCCATCCGGCCCTTCAGGTCCTCGATAAAGGGCAGAAAAAGTTGGCGGTTCAGACCGTCTTGATAGAGCTCGTCCGGCGCACGGTTGGAGGTGGCGACGATCACAACGCCCTGCGCCCAGAGCGCCTCGAACAGGCGGCCCAGGATCATGGCGTCGGCGATATCGACGACGTGGAACTCATCGAAGGCCAGAAGGCGGGCATCCTGGGACAACAGCAGCGCTGTGGGCGCGATCGGATCGTCGCCCTTGGCCGTACCGAACCGAGCCTTGCGATCGCTGACGTCGCCCTTGCGCCAGGCGTCGATCAGGCCATGCACCTCCGCCATAAAGGCATGGAAATGCACCCGGCGCTTGCGCGTCACGGGCGCGGAGTCGAAAAAGAGGTCCATCAACATAGACTTCCCCCGCCCGACCGGGCCGTAGAGATAGACGCCCCTGGGCGCCTCCCGACGCCGATTGAGGAACGGCAGACTGAACCCCGGCTCCGCCAACGCATTCAGGTCGCCCTCCAGCCGCGCCAGGGCCGCGACGCCGGCAGCCTGGGCGGCGTCAGGCGCGATGCTGCCCTCTTGCAGACGCCGCGCATAGGCGGCGCCGACGGACAGCGGAGAGGCAGGGGACGGCGACCGATCGGGCATGGCGGCCAAATAAGGCTTAGGCGCGAAGAGTCCATGGGGAGCGCGCCCAAGGCCCCAGGCGCCTCGACAGCCGCCATAACCTCAACCCGCCCGTTGCGCCGCTTCAGGTTTCGGCTAGTGTTGGCGGTCCCAACGCGACGGCTAGGCGCTTAACGCCCCGATTCGACCGGACGACAGATGAAGCTCACCATGGAGCGTTCCGCGCTCATCAAGGCCCTTGGCCACGTTCAAAGCGTCGTGGAGCGCCGCAACACGATACCGATCCTATCCAACGTGCTCCTGTCGGCCGAGCGCGGCGCGGTGTCGTTCGCCGCCACCGACCTCGACATGGAGATTTTGGACGAAACAGGCGCAGACGTGGAGAGCGGCGGCCAGATCACCGCGCCGGCGCACACTCTGTATGAGATCGTGCGCAAGCTGCCCGAAGGCGCCGATGTGGAGCTGAAGTTCTCCGGCGACGATCCGCGCCTGTCGATCCAGGCCGGCCGCTCGCGCTTCAACCTGCCGGTGCTGCCCGCCGGCGACTTCCCCGTCATGTCTTCGGACGGCCTGTCGGCCCCGATCACGGTGGACGCGGACGCCCTGGCGCGCCTGATCGACAAGACGCGCTTCGCGATCTCGACCGAAGAGACGCGCTACTATCTGAACGGCCTCTATTTGCATACGGTCCAGGATGGGGGCGAGACCAAGCTGCGCGCTGTCGCCACCGACGGCCACCGCCTGGCCCTGGCCGAGATGCCAGCGCCTGAGGGCGCTATTGGAACGCCGGGCGTGATCGTCCCCCGCAAGACCATCCAGGAAGCGCGGCGCCTCTTGGAAGATGCGGGCGAGACCGTTCAGCTTCAGCTATCCGCCGCCAAGGTGCGGTTCGAGTTCGGCCGTGCGGCCCTGACCTCGAAAGTGATCGACGGCTCGTTCCCCGACTACATGCGGGTGATCCCGCGCGATAATCAGAAGGTCGCGCTGATCGACAATGCGCTGTTCGCCGCAGCGGTGGATCGGGTGGCGACGATCTCGGCTGAGAAATCCCGCTCGGTGAAGCTGGCGCTGGAGCCCGGCAAGCTGGTCCTGACCGTGCGCAATATGGAGGCCGGTCAGGCGGTCGAAGAGCTGGAGATCGATTACGACGGCGACTCGTTCGAGATCGGCTTCAACGCCCGCTACCTGTTGGACGTCGCCGGCCAGATCCAGGGCGAAGTCGCGGAGTTTCGCTTCGCTGACCCCGCCTCCCCGACCCTGGTGCTCGATCCGGTCGATTCCGGCGTACGCTACGTGCTTATGCCGCTTCGGGTCTGATCCAGCCGATAAGAAAAGGCCCCCGGTCCTCGGGGAACCAGGGGCTGAAAGGCGGCCCCGATGGTCTGGGGCAAGAGGGGCTTATGTGCATATAGGCGGCGATTGCGGCGGATCCGGCGACGCCGTGCGACCCTTTTCAGGTCATTTGGAGGCGTTCGCCGAGACTGCTTGAACGCTAGACGATCCCGTAGGCGTAAGGACGAAGGAGGCCGTCGACCACGATCCTCGTCGCTTGCAGCAACAGCAGCAGGATAATCGGGCTAAGGTCGATCCCGCCGAGATTGGGCATGATGCGGCGGATCGGACGCAGCATGGGCTCGGTCACGGAGTCCAGGGTTCTGACGAACCGATACATGGCGGGGTTGCGCAAATTGACCACGTCGAATGCGACCAACCAGCTGATGATCGCGTTGACGATGACGAGCAGAACCACCAGCCCGATCAAACTATCGAACAGGAATAGAAAGGCGCGAACGAACGGACTCAGCATGGTCTCTCCCTAACCAAGGGCCTATTTGCCCGTGATCGTGCGCGCCCGCAACATCCTTAGCGACGCGGCCTGAATCGCAACGTTCCGCCCCATCGCCGGCTTGACAGTCCGCAACGAACCGGACTTATGTCCGCCCTCGCCGCGGCAGCCTAACCGCCCGGCGTATATCCTGTCCTGGGGCCGTAGCTCAGTTGGTAGAGCGCCTCGTTCGCAATGAGGAGGTCAGGGGTTCGACTCCCCTCGGCTCCACCAGGACTTTGCAGACCCGAGGGCGTCCGGCGGGTCTGCGGCTATAGCTGATCCAGCTGAGATCGAACGACTCCTGCTTCAGGCCCAGCGCCTCCAGCGCCAGCGAGCCGGGCTCCGTCAAAGTCAGCCCGGCGCCCGTTTCCTTGATCTCGTGGGCGCGTTCATAGACCTCGACCGCCAGTCCGGCCTTATGCAAGGCAAGGGCCGCGCTCAGGTCGCCGATCCCGGCGCCGACGATGAGTATGGGCTCGCTCATCCTATCGCCCCAGGATGGCCGTAAGGACGACTGTTCCAGCTATCGGCGCGGCTTCGCCACAAGTTGGGACCGGGGCGCCCAGGCGCGCCAAGCGGCCGCGCCGATGCTATCCTATTAGGAATTCACGAAGAAGTTTGGCGGCCCGTCGAGTCTTCTGGAGCGTGTCGCCGCGGGAGACTTTTAGTTAGGGCGACCTTTGGGGCCAAACCCAATCCAGCCCGAACAGCTCACCCGACCTTCACGCCCTTCCAGAACGCGACCCGTCCCTTGATCTGGGCGGCGGCGGACTTGGGGTCGGGGTAGTACCAGGCGGCGTCCCGGTTCTCGGCGCCGTCGGCGAGCAGGGAGTAATAGTGGGCCGTGCCCTTCCAGGGACAAACGCTGGTCGTGGCGCTCGGCTTCAAGACGGCCGGATCGACGCTGGCGAGCGGGAAATAGTGGTTATTCTCCACGACCACCGTCTCGCTGCTCTCCGCAAGGGTGACGCCGTTCCAAATCGCCTTGACCATCGTCTGCCGCCTTTATCGTGGGAACGGAGGCCCCGGACCGCAACTTGGGCCGGCACGGCCTTACGAACAAGAGGCGCCCCCTGGGCTACGGCTCTAAAGCGCGCTAAACTGACGGTAGCGTGACCGCGCATGTAGAGCGGCGGCCCAGGAAGCTCCATGACGCTGACCATCATTGTGGCGACGGTTATCACTCTAACCGTACTCGGTATCGGCGGCGGCGCCACGACGATCGGCCCCTGGTATCAGGTCGAGCTTCGCAAACCGTCCTGGACGCCGCCCAACTGGGCGTTCGGGCCGGCCTGGGCGTTCATCCTGGCGCTGGCGGCCTGCGCGGGCGTGTTGGCCTGGAGCCACACCGGAAGCGGCGCAGGTCATATCCGGATCGCGGAGTTGTTCGCCGTCACCATCGTGCTCCAGGTTGCCTGGAGCCCGCTTTTCTTCAACCTGAAACGGCCGGACTGGGCGCTGATCGAGGTGGGTTTCCTGTGGCTGTCGGTTCTCACGCTCGCCATAGGGCTCGCGCGCTATTCAATGCTCGCAGACGTGCTCCTGGCGCCGTATCTCATCTGGGTCGCGTTTGCCGCCGCGTTGAATTTGGCGATTGTGCGGATGAATCCGCCGTTTGGCCGACGCCAGGCCTAAACGTCGGCCGGCCGGTATCCAAAAACCTGTTCCCCTAAAAGATTTAGGCGCTTGCCTCGTGTGCGGCGACGTTTCACATCGGCCACCTCGACAACGAGGGGACGATCCTTCATGCCTGCCGCCATCATCGACGGGGTCGCCTCGGCCCATCGTCTGCGTGCCGAGATCGCCGAAAGCGTCGGCGCCAGGCCAACCGATTTGCGGGCTCCTGGCCTTGCGGTGGTTTTGGTCGGCGCCGACCCGGCCAGCCAAGTCTATGTCCGCAGCAAGGGGGTCGCGACGCGCAAGGCCGGTATGGTCTCGGTCGAACACCACCTGCCGGCCGTCACCTCGCAATCGGAGCTGATCGACCTGGTGCAGAGCCTGAACGCCGATCCGGAGATCGACGGCATCCTGGTTCAACTGCCCCTGCCGCCCCAGATCGACGCCGCGGCCGTGCTGGCGGCCATTGATCCGGACAAGGACGTCGACGGCTTTCACGCGCTCAACGTCGGGCGGCTGTGGAGCGGCGAACCCGCCCTGGTCCCCTGCACCCCGCGCGGCTGTATGAAGCTGATCGCCGAGGCGGTCGTGTCCACCTCAGGCTTGAATGCGGTGGTGATCGGGCGGTCCGGCATCGTCGGCAAGCCCATGGCCGCCCTGCTGCTGGCCGCCAACTGCACCGTCACCATCGCCCACTCCCGCACCGCAGACCTGAAGAAAGTCTGCCGCGAGGCTGACATCCTGGTCGCCGCCGTGGGTGTGCCGGGCATGGTGGGCGGCGACTTCATCAAGCCGGGCGCGATTGTGATCGATGTCGGCATCAACCGCATCCCTACCGCCGATGGGGCGACACGGCTGGTGGGCGATGTCGTGTTCGACGAAGCGCTCGCAATCGCCGGCGCGGTCACGCCCGTCCCCGGCGGGGTGGGGCCGATGACCATCGCTTGTCTATTAGAAAACACGCTGACGGCCTATCGGCGGCGGATGGGGATTTAGGCGCCAAAAGAGAGCGGTGTCTTCCTAGCATCGCCCTCTCATTTTTCGCCGTCCTCGGCCTCGTGCCGAGGGTCGAGCGTTCCATCACCGCGGCGCCTGTCCTCCGGATAGCTCGATCCTGGGCGCAAGGCCGAGAAGGCGAAAATTAAGAGGCGTGGAGGCGCTATCCCCCTACCCCGGCGCAAACGGATAGGGCGAGATGGCCTTGGAGAAGTCATCGACCAACAAGGTTCGGCTAATCGGCTCGGCGGCGCGCTGGGGGCAGGCGGTGCGCTCGCAGATGCGGCAAGCCGGCCCGATGGGCGTCACCCGCGGGCGCTCTAGATCCAGGCCCCGCGCATAAACCAGCTTTGACGCGTGCTTCAGTTCGCAGCCCATACCGATAGCCACGTCGCTATCGTCCGCCGCATAGGCGCTAGCCGCCCGCTCCACCGTGCGGGCGAGGGTGAAATATCGCACGCCGTCCTGGGTCTCGACGATCTGGGTCAGGAAACGGCCGGGCGTGCGAAAGGCCGAGTGCAGGTTCCACCGCGGGCAGGCGCCGCCGAACCTGGAAAACGGAAAGCCGCCACCCGCAAACCGCTTGGACACGTTGCCTGCGCAATCGACCCGCAGCATGAAGAAAGGCACGCCACGCTGATTAGGCCGCGACAGCGTGGTCAGGCGATGGCAGGCCTGTTCGATGCTGACGCTGAACCGGGCCTTCAAGAGATCGAGATCGTAGCCGGTTTTCTCCGCCGCCTCATGAAACGCCCCGTAGGGCATCAAGATGGCGGCTGCGAGATAGTTGCCGAGCGAAATCTTCAAGAGGCCGCGGGTCGGGCGATCGGGCGCCCCTGCCCGCTCCAGCGCCCGGCCGATAACCTCCGTCCCCTCCAGCATCGCCAACTGATAGGCCATGGCGAACAGACGTCCCGTCGGCGGATTGAGTTCGGACACGAACAGCCGCTTCCGGTGATAGTCGTAGCGGCGCACCATATCGGGCAACACCTCGGCCGGCGTGACCTGGACCCGAACGCCAAAGCGCGACAGCAGCCGGTCGCGCAGCGCCACGGCCATGTCGGGCGTCTCGCCAAAGGCCGCGGTTAGCGATTCGGCGACCTCCTCCAGCTCCGGGAAGTGATTGCGGTGGGCGCCGATATGATCGCGCACCCAGTCCGACGGCGTGACGATGGACGCGCTAACCCTCCCTGCCTCGGGACCCAGCGCGCTGAGGTCGGCCAGACGGCGGCGATCCACATAGGCCTGGTACAGCCGCGACACGGCCTCCGCCAGACCCGGCGAATTATCGGCCAGCTCCGCCACCTCCTGGCGCGGGAGGCCCAGGTCCTTGAACAGGGGGTCGGCGAAAACCTCCATCAGACCGGCGGCGGCGCCCCCGTCGGCCTCGACAGAAAAGCTCCTTAAATCAAGCTCATACGCCTCCGCCAGCTTGAGCAGGACCTGGGCTGTCACCGGCCGCTGATTGCGCTCCAGAAGATTGAGGTAGGAGGGCGACACGCCGACATCCTCAGCCATCTTGGCCTGGGTCACGCCCAGGTCGCGTCGTAGCCGCCGCAGGCGCCCCCCCAAAAACAGCTTCCGATCGCCACCCTCGCTCATTCTGTCACTATGTCATATATTTACATACATTACAATAATTAATCATGACAACTCTGCTTTTTCCAGATAGAGGAAGGATTACAGCTTATTCGTCAGAGTGTTACCTCCATCTCCACGAGGGCGACCGCCAAGGTTGGCCGCCTCGCGACCTGGAGAAGTTTGTCATGACCAGTTTCCAAGATCTCGTTCCCAGCGCCCCGGCCGGCCGTTTCGACGGCGTCGAGCGCCCCTACAGCCGGGACGAGGTGCTGCGCCTGCGGGGCTCGTTCCCGATCGCCCAGACCCTGGCGGAGCGCGGAGCCAATAAGCTTTGGAAGCTGCTCCACGAGGAACCCTACATCAATGCACTCGGCGCCATGACGGGCGGCCAGGCCATGCAGATGGTACGCGCAGGGCTCAAGGCCATCTACCTCTCCGGCTGGCAGGTCGCCGCCGACGCCAACACGGCCGGCGCCATGTATCCGGACCAGAGCCTTTATCCCGCCAACGCCGCGCCGGATCTCTGCAAGCGCATCAATAAGACGCTGCAACGCGCCGATCAGATCGAGCACGCCGAGGGCGGCGCGGAACGTGACTGGTTCGCCCCTATCGTGGCCGACGCCGAAGCCGGCTTCGGTGGAGCGCTAAACAGCTTCGAGATCATGAAGGCCTTCATCGAAGCGGGCGCCGCGGGGGTTCACTTCGAAGACCAACTCGCCAGCGAAAAGAAGTGCGGGCACCTGGGCGGCAAGGTGCTGATCCCCACCGCCCAACACGAGCGCAACCTGATCGCCGCGCGCCTGGCCGCCGACGTGATGGGCGTGCCCACCCTGGTCGTGGCGCGCACCGATGCGGAATCCGCCAAGCTGATCACCAGCGATATCGACGCGCGCGACCGCCCCTTCATCACCAGCCAGGAACGGACGGCCGAAGGCTTCTACCACGTGCGAAACGGTGTAGACGCCTGTATCGCCCGGGGCCTCGCCTACGCCAAATACGCCGATGTGCTGTGGTGGGAGACCTCTCACCCCGATCTCGCCGACGCCAAGCGGTTCGCGGAGGCCATCCACGCCCAGTACCCGGGCAAGCTGTTGGCCTACAATTGCAGCCCCTCGTTCAACTGGCGCGCCAAGCTGGATGCGGAAACCATCGAGACCTTCCAGCGCGAATTGGGGGCCATGGGCTACAAGTTCCAGTTCGTCACTCTGGCGGGCTTCCACGCCTTGAACCACGGCATGTTCGAGCTGGCGCTGGGCTATCGCGACCGCGGCATGGGCGCCTATTCCGAGCTTCAGCAGGCGGAGTTCGCGGCGGAAGCGGCCGGCTACACCGCGACGCGCCACCAACGTGAAGTGGGCACCGGCTATTTCGACCAGGTGGCGTTGGCCATCTCAGGCGGCGCCGCCTCCACTACGGCGATGCAGGCCTCCACCGAGGCCCATCAGTTCAAGGCGCCGCCCGTGCCAGAGCTGGAGCTGGCCAAGAGCTGAGCTGAATCGAGGCGACGGCGGGGGTGCGGCGATGCTTCTACCCCGCCGGCATGGACGCTAGCGTATCGTCCTGGCGGATCGTCCATGTCCCGCGCACGCACCGCCGCCGGCCCAATCCTGACTTTTCCCACATAAGCCACAAAAAACCAGGCGGGCTCGATGGTCTTGAATGCAGACCGACAGCGAGCTGGGAACCAAGGTAGAGGTCGGCGGCGGTGAAGTGAGCGCCGTTGCGGACGGGATAGACGGCGACGGCGCGACGCGCGGCGGCAAACTATATTTTTCGATGAGCATAGCCATTCGCTCAGCTCAGGCGTTGAGGTAATGAGCTTGGCGGTTAGCGCCTCGCGCCGCTCTGGGGGATGTCGGATGCAGACGATGGGTCAGAAGGGCCAAAGCCACCGGGGGCAGCGCACCCTAAAACTTCTGAGCTCCGCCCGCGGCGAGGGCGTCTACCACGGCCAGGATCGGACGGTGACCGTCTCCTATCAAATGGATAGGTTCGAAGAACGCAACCGCCAGTCCGTCAGCGGCAGCCTGGACGGCGACGTCGGCTTCGCCGAAGACAGGGCGATCGGACAGCTAACACTGGAGACCGGCGAGGAGATTGCGATCGTCCTGATCAAGCCCGACGAAGAGGGCGCCGACTTCCAGTCCGCCTGATTGACCGACCCGACGCCGCCCCGCCACGGCAAGGCTGGATTTTTCGCAAAAAATTGAGTGGTTTTGCGTCGGTCTCATGCGTCAATACGTTGTATAAGCCCTTTCGAGAAGGAGATGCGCACCTATGCCGACCGGCGTCGTTAAGTGGTACAACCCTGAAAAGGGCTTCGGATTCATCGCGCCCGAGGGCGGCGGCAAGGATGTTTTCCTGCATGTCAGCGCGGTCGAATTCGCAGGACATGGCGATCCCTATGCCGGCGACCGCATTAGTTACGATGTCGAAAAGGGCCGCGACGGCCGGGAGTCGGCGATCAACCTGCGCAAGGCCGATACCTGATCGGGGGCGCCCGCCTGACCGGCCGCAAAGCCCGGTCGAGCGCTATTTCTTCTTCGCCGTTGGCGGCGTCAGGAACGACGACACGGCCACCACCGGGGTTTTCGGCTTGTCCGCCTTGGGCTTGCGAACTTCCTTGTTGCTCTTCTTCTGACCTTTAGCCACGGCGGCGTTCCTTAAGCTGAAGTGAACGTTAGCACGACGGTCCCGCAAGGGGGCGGTTTTCTGCGCTGAAAAAACAGATCGGCCGCCTCACAACCCGGTAAGATTGCATTCGGCTAGAGCCCTTTCCGACCCGATCGAATCGATCAGGTCGTATAAAAAGAGCTCTAATTCAAATAGTTGGAGCATTTTCTGACCGCAAAACCGGATCCACTTTTGCGGAAACTCTAGAGCGCGTTCCGAAAAGTGGGAACCGGTTTTCGGACGAAACGCGCTCTACGCTTTTGGAGATAGAGCATGATTCAACGATGAGATGGATCCATCTAATCGCATCATGCTCAAGCGTTCATGTCCCATACATTACAGCTCGGCAATAACTTCGGAACGAAGCCGGCCGTCAGGGATTTCCTCGCTATGATCAAGCTGAACAGTACGTCTAAAGCCAGCGCCACGCGCGTGCGCCTATCGCTGACTTGCGCGGTTTCGGTGCTCGCAGCGTGTGGCCAGGGAAGCTCCGCCTCCAACACGACTGGCGACGCCGCCAGCTTGGCCGATGCGCCGCCACCGGCGACCGCCCTGCCCCTGGCGACGGGTCCGGCTCCGGCCTATCGCCCCGCCCCGGTCGCAAGCGACCTGCCGCCGGCGCCGCGCGCCCGTTTGGGGCGCGTTCCGCCCGCCGACCAGTACGCCTATCTGAACCAAGCCTACGCCTTCAGCCAATCTCTGGCCGATGCGCCGCCAGACTATACCTACGACTATCGGGGCGAGCGGCCATGGGTGTGGCAAAGCCCGGACGGCTATTACAGAGTCGCCGAACGCCTGCCCGACGGTGTGCGCTATTTCTATTATGCGCCCGGTGCATCGACGCCGTATCTGGTCCAGGATGCCCAATATTCCTACGGCTATAGCGACGGTCAATTGACGGTGGTCTATGGACCCGACGGCCAAGTGCTGCCCTACGACGTCGAGGCGCGCCAGGCGCAGGAGGCGGGCCTCTATCTCGCGTGGGCCGCCGGCCTTTACGCCGCGGCCAGACACGACGAGCATGTCGCGGTTTCGCAAGACCGCTGGAACGCCGAGCGTCAGGCCGTCTATGCCAATCAGGCGCGTTGGCGCGATGCACAGCAGCGTAACGCGGACTGGGCGAGCTACAGCCAGGCCCACCAAAACGATCAAGCGCATTGGGCCGATCAGCGCTATGAGCGCGCGGCGGAAGCGGCGCGGTTCGCCCAGGCGGTCAACGACCACGCCGCCCTCGCCCACGCCCAGCAAGCTGCCGAAGATGCGCGTACCGTCGCGCAAAGCCATGGCGACCGCCCGCCCGGGCCGGCTCAGCAGGGCGGGTTCGACCGCCACCCGCCCAGCGCGCCGCCCGTTGCTCAACCCAGCCACGCCGCGGGCGACCTCGCAGGCGCACAGCGTCAGCCCTCGTCGCCGCCACAGCAGACTTTGAGCCATGAGCAGGCCTTGCAGCGTCAGCCAGCGGCTGGACAAGCGGGCGGCGCGCCGCCACACAGTACGCGTCCACCGACGCCCAGTCTGCAGGGCGGGTTCGAGCGCCGCGAGCCACAAGCCGCGCCCCAGGCCCCTCGTCCCGCCTTAGTCGACTTGGCCGCCGCCCAACGTCAACAGGCGCTGCAGCACCAGCAAGCCGCCGAGCCGGCGAACGCCCAGGCCCAGGCCCAGGCTCGCGATCGGGCGGCGATGCAGGCCCAAGCCGCCGCGGCCAGCCAGCGCCAGAGCGAACGCCAGACTATGCAAGCCCAGGCCCAGGCCCGCGCTCAGCAGCAGGAGGCGGCCCAAGCCGCCGCCGCCCGTCAGGCCGCCGCCCAGGTCCAGGCCCGCCAGGCGCAAGCTCGGGACCAGCAAGCTGCAGCCCGACAGGCCGAGGCTGCCGCCGCTGGACGCGCGGCATCGGATCGAAACGCCCAAGCTACGGCAGCGCGAAAACCGCCAGAGTCGCAGCCCCAGCCCCCGCCCCATGCCGAAGGCGGCCCGGCTCCCCCTCGCTTGCAAGCGCCGCCAGCAAAAGAAAAGCCAAAGCCCGACGCACCTCATCCCTGAGGCCGGCGTCCCTTCGATTGGGCGGCGAGCAGACCGCGAAGCTGGCGGTCCAAAGACGCCCGTTGAGCGACGTTGAATATGGGATAGTGGATCATATCCAACCGCTCGGCGCTCTCGATCGCGGCCGGACCGATAAAAATGTAGCGACCTTGGAAAGCGCCGGTGACCGGCGCCCCCTCGCTCAGGTAAGCGAGATCGAGATCGGCGGCGCAACTCAACAGGTCTGGCGCCCGCCCCGCCACCGGCGTGAACACAGGCCGCCCGTGAGGCTGAAAATCAGCCCGCCAGCAAACCCCAAAATCCACCGGAGCAGGCGCGCCCCTCGATCCATGGCAGCCGGCTGAGACCATGACCGCGGCGAACAAAAGGGCGCACCAAGCTATCCCGTCGATCTTTCCAGCCATGCGCGTCGACCATTCCTCTTACGCCTGTAATTGATCGAGAAGTTACAGGCGTAATCTCGGTCGTCAAGCTCAAAGAAAAGGCGGCGTTTTCTGGACGCCGCCTGATCGATGTGTGAACGCTATGGCCACAGCGCCCGAGGATCAATCCTCGGCGGAAAAGTCCGCGACGGGACCGGAGTCCAGGCCCTTGGCCGAGACGTCGCGATCCACGAACTCGATCACGGCGATGGGCGCATTGTCGCCATGGCGAAAGCCAGCCTTCATAATGCGGATATAGCCGCCGTTGCGATCGCCGTACCGGGGGCCGATGGTGGCGAACAGCTTGCCCACTTGGGCGATATCGCGCACCTTGCTGATGGCTTGCCGGCGCGCGTGAAGATCGCCGCGCTTGGCCAGCGTCACCAGCTTTTCGACGAAGGGACGCAGTTCCTTGGCCTTGGGCAGGGTGGTGGTGATCTGCTCATGCTTGATCAGGCTGGCGGCCATGTTCGCGAACATGGCTTGGCGATGGGCCGAGGTCCGGCCGAGTTTGCGGTGTGCATTACCGTGGCGCATAATCGTCTTCCTCTCGAACCATGCCTCGCCCTCAGGACGCCTGAGGGGGCTGAGCGGGCGCCCTTCGGCGCGCGCAGTTAAACCGAGCCTGAGGGTTCAGGCCCGGCGCCTTAAACCTGGTCTTCGAACTTCTTGGCCAGGTCTTCGATATTTTCCGGAGGCCAGTTGGGGATATCCATCCCCAGATGCAGGCCCATACCGGTTAGGACTTCCTTGATCTCATTCAGAGACTTGCGGCCAAAGTTCGGGGTGCGAAGCATTTCGCCCTCGGTTTTTTGGATTAGGTCGCCGATGTAGACAATGTTGTCGTTCTTCAGGCAATTGGCCGAGCGGACCGAAAGCTCCAACTCGTCCACCTTCTTCAGCAGCGCCGGATTGAAGGGAAGTTCCGGCTTGGCCTCTTCCGCCACCTTCTTCTTCGGCTCGTCGAAGGTGATGAAGAGCTGAAGCTGGTCTTGGAGGATACGTGCGGCGTAGGCCACGGCGTCCACCGGCGACACCGCGCCATTGGTTTCGACTTCCAGGATCAGCTTATCGTAATCCAGCGACTGGCCCTGACGGGTAGGCTCGACGCGATAGGCGACGCGCTTGACCGGGCTGTAGAGGGCGTCAACGGCGATCAGGCCGATGGGGGCGTCTTCGGGCCGATTGCGCTCGGCAGGCACATAGCCCTTGCCGATCTGAACCGTGAACTCCATCCGCACGCTGGCGCCGTCGTCCAGGGTGCAGAGCACATGATCCTTGTTCAAAATCTCGATGTCGGCGCCGGCGTCGATCTGTCCAGCGGTGACCGCGCCCGGACCGGTGGCGCGCAGCGTCATGCGCTTGGGGCCTTCTGCGTGCATCCGCAGCGCTAGTTGCTTGATGTTCAGCACGACGTCGACGACGTCTTCACGCACGCCTTCGAGGGAGGAAAACTCATGCACCACGCCGTCGATCTGGATCGCGGTGACGGCGGCGCCTTGCAGGGACGAGAGCAGCACGCGGCGCAGCGAATTGCCGAGCGTGACGCCAAAGCCGCGCTCCAGCGGCTCCGCGACCATGCGGGCCTTACGCTGGCTGTCGGCGCCGGCCTCAATCTGAGGTTTTTCCGGGCGGATGAGGTCTTGCCAGTTTCTTTCGATCACGGATCGGTCTCTCGAACGGGGCGTGAGCGCCGGCCCATAGGGGCTCGGCGCTGGCGCGGACTGTGGCTAAACGGGCTTAGAC
>Ga0116231_10006459_pt1 | contig 22314 bp, 13 predicted proteins | sample S1TSphgellanicum_2_FD_89695 | JGI IMG/M metagenome (GOLD analysis project Ga0116231, IMG submission 89695) | Host-associated microbial communities from peat moss isolated from Minnesota, USA - S1T2_Fd - Sphagnum magellanicum MG | ecosystem: Host-associated > Plants > Peat moss > Unclassified...
CTAATTTTTAAACATGTGTCATATTTTGATTAGTTGTATGTAGTTGCAAAGAAAGTTGCACATAAGGTGCAACTACATTGGATTGGTATGTATGTATGAACATGTATACTAACATCGTATATACATGTTGCATACATACTGTCGCATGCAACTTGTCTTATGCAACTACAGAAATTTGCAGTTGCATGTGTTGCATGCAACTGAATTTTAGTTGCATGCGACAATTGCAAAACCCAAAATTTTTAGTAGTGATTGTTGGTGAAACACCCTCACAAGGTGATGGCGGACTATCATGGCTTGCAGGTGTATCTTGCAAAAAATCCTGCATTATAAACTTATCTAGGCTTAGAACATTGCCAATTCTCACCCTTGCACACAATCAAATTTCATTGCTTCATTTAAAACAAATGTTAGATAAAACTTACATCATTAACTATAATTAATGGTCCCCATTTGATCATGTGGTTGCGGATGATACTTTCATTGTGAAGATGTAGCCCTTTACAGCATGCATAAGGACAAAAGGCTCTTCTTTGTTGCTTTTGTTTAGTTCTATGTTGTTGCCCTTCATGGCCCAAGCTCTCCTTGGATTCCATAGTTGTAAAGCTGAAGCTTTGCTCACAAAACTTGTCATTAGTTCCAACCACAACATAACAAACATCCACGATGAATGAGGTTATACCTTGTGAAGGTCACTCACAAAATACTAAGCAATCACCTTCAATAGGAATAGCAGTGGCTACACCACCATTACTCCCCATGGTGAAGGAGAATTGCCCAAAATCATGAATGACTATTTTCACACAAAGAAAGAGGGGAATTGGAAATAAAATTCTTCACAATGATAGACAAAGAGAGACAAACCCAAGTGTTTCTTTTGCAATTTTGTGAAGAATTGCTCAAGTGGCAATCCTCTATATATGAAGAATGTCATAGAAGATCAATTTCTCAAAACACTAGTTATGACAATAAAAAAAAACTATTATTAGCTTAGGTTTTTATATTTTTTCCTACTAAACTACATACTAGTATCAACAACTAGAGACAGAAGAGACTGGTGCATCAAACCACACAAAAACTGATGAAACAAGGGGTCAAATTTTCCTTCCATATATCCTCTTAAGCCACAATGACATTTTCCAATGTCCAAGATTTGATGTGTCAGTAGATCTAAAGCAAACTGGCAAAGGAGAATTGACCATAATTAGTAATTAGTATAGGGTTTTCACTTGTGATACTAGCTTGATTTGACTTTAGACATATCCTCACTCACTTAAGGAGTGGGGTTGGAGTGGCAAAGGAGAATTGCCCATAATTAATAATTAGTATAGGGTTCTTGCTTGTGCTATTAGCTTGACTTGACTTTAGACATATCCTCGCTCATTTGGGGAATGAGGTTGGAGCACTTGCTTAACAAAACAAGCAAATTAACCAAAGGTAAAAAGGAAAATCAACATGCATTTGAGCATCCATTGTTTGGCAATATATTTATGCCAAAATCATACATCCATAATATACATTGAAAGGAGACTTCCTCTTTCCACAAAAATCAAGCAAACTACTGCAGTGCTAGAACGTTGTAGGGAAGGCACTACCTTTATTAGTAGTTCCCCAATAATAGTAAATTGAAAACAAAATGTCTAGACTTCAATGTTTTACCTCTAGAAGTTTTCCATCTGCCTTAAGCTCATTGTACCTTGAGAAACAAACACAATTCAAAAACATCAAGGAGTTAGACCAAAAGGTTCAGCAAATGGAAACCTAATATAGGAAACCCACACAACATCAGCCTTCCACCATTACTTTTCAATTGCTTGTGGATGGATTCCATGCTTAGAAACTATACATTCAATTACAGTTACATTTTTGCATGTTTACTTTTAGAATACAACATGCATTTATACATGTAGCAGGTTAGGGTTTAAGTTGAGGGTGCAAATATGAAACCCTAAAACATAAACCCTAACTTGCAAAAGATAGACCTAAAAGACAAGCATTACGTAATGTAAAGCTTACTAGAGAAGATTGAGCAAGAAGATTTACTGGAGAAGCCTAGGTAGCGTGAGAGCATTGGAAGGTCTGAAATTGGTACATAAAAAATTGAGTAGATGTCAAGTTCCTTCGTACTAGAATGGCCATTTGAAGCTATCGGCATCCAATTGTTGCCATCCCTCATATCCAAGCTTTGCCAAAGTCACACACAACCTTGTTCTACTCAATGAAAAAAGATGATTTTGTCTACTATTACAACCTTGATTCACATTACAGTGGGAAACTTAGCAAATAAATGTAAAGCAAAATTCCTACATTGAGTTCTGATTGCTAAATATTGAACCTTGAATAGACACCTTGATGTCTCAATAATCTCTTTTTTTCCTCTACATAATACTTGCTTCTGCTACTTTGGCCCATATCCCTTTTCCATTTTTCTTGCTATTGGCCTTTGTCATTCTTGTTTTTGTGTATTTTACTACTGGTTCAGGCATTTGTGCCATTCTAGGGACTAACAAAGGAGAGGGACGTGTTGTGGTTGTGAACTTCTAGAGACCCACACTTGCACCACACAAATTACAGTCCAGCACAACTGATGCAAGGTCAAAAGCGACATAATGGAGTATCTCCACTTGGTTGTGTCCACAGACTTGTTGTGGTTTGCCTCGGCCATGTATCATGACAATTGGGCCTGGTTCATGGGATATCCCTATATTTTCTATGATAGTGCATCCATTATTCTTTGTGGATGGCACTGTAAATCGTTCCCCATAGTCAACAATGTAAGGTAGGAATTGTGGGTCCTAGCCACAAATTGCTATTGCATGTTGTGCCTACCATGTCAAAGTGAAAAAAAGAAATTGCCGAAGGATCACTTTATTCCCCTTTCCAAAAGATGAAGTTGAATACCACAAACTTCATTACATGATAGAATGCCTTGTGGCTCTTGTTAAACAACACCTCTTCACTTGTACTATAATTAAGGTCGTGTAGAATAAAAAGTGTGGGCATTGAATCAGTTGGTTGGGATAGTAGTTGATCAACCTAATAACCATGATTAAGCATCTAACTGATGGTAGACTTTGATATCATTGGGAGAGCAAATAGTTATAGCAATGTTTCACATCAGTCACCCAACACAATTGAAAGGGGTGCAAGTGGTAACTAATGTGTTTGGACATGAGTTGTTTTTCCATGCACACAACCCCTTGTGAGCAATATCCAATTGCTTAGCAAACACTTGTGTTACACTCTCCACTTTTGCACTCACGTTGTTCTTCCATTTTTTCTCACACGAGATTGATCCCTTTTTTCCTATAACATCGCTTCCTATTTTGATTCTTCAACTCCATTTGCCTTCATCACTTCTGACACAACAACACCAAACAAAGTATCATCCTCCTCTGACAATCTAGAGAATCAAATGAATGACAATAATTCATTTTCTATTGTCGAGTGGAGAGGTGAAATAAGCATGTTGAAATTGCTCCTACTAATACTGCTACACTAAAACCTAACTTTTTAGTAATTCAAAATGAAGTTCTACGATTCAAATTTTTTTGAAAAATTTGAGGATAGGGATGCAACAAGTGTAATATAGATTCTTGGCACACCATATAGCTTGATAGGGTAAGGAAAAACACAGTTAAGAAAACATGTTAGGGTATCATGTTTTCCTAACATGATATCTTAACACGTAGACATTTGATGATGGGCCCACCTTTCTGTTTTTTTTCTCTTGCACTGTAGGCGTTGTATGCTTTCGTCATTTTTTCTTGTTGTAATTGCAAAGAGTGGCAATGGGATATGACCACAACAGCCACAAGCAAGCGAAGGACGAAAATGTTGTTGCAGAAGGTTGGCCATGGAACATGTATATGGATCTCTAAAAAGCCAACAAACCTTCCCCCCACATTACCTAGTGAGTACTTTATTACTGTGCTTTTTCTCCAACCAAACAAAAGGAAACACAAAAGAAAACAAAGACATGCATATTAAAACTATCTAGTTCCAACTAACTATGTTGATTGGTCTTGGCCACTCCATAAGAAATTGTGCAAGATGGCTTTCCATTTGTGTATTGCCTTGGAAGTGCCAACCTAAAGCACAATAATAAACCACAAGGTTGAAGCAAGTGTTGAATTTAAACACTACACCACTTAGACCTGCAAGAAGCAAATGGACACAAATATCTCACTTGTGTGAACTTGTTACTCAACATTAATTTTTTAGGACTTCCAAATGATTCTTAAAATTTAATATATTCACAACATAGTCCTGATGAGAAATTTACAAAATCACCTCCAAGAAACCTCACTCATTAAAAACTTTCCAATAGTACTATGAACACACCTCAATTTTTCTAAAAAAACAATATCTTGATTTTGTTGAATTTTTTTGGACAAAATTATTCATTATTAAACAACTTTTGCATTGATGTGTAGGAGATAGTTCTAAAGGTCATTTTAGACAAAGGTTTAGGGTTCAAAAGCTTAGGGATCAATTTGAAGCAAATTGAGCCTTGAATTGGACCCTTTTACACATTAAAAAAACCATTTTTTCCTAAGGTACAATGAGTGTCTAAAGGTTGGGGTCCAATTCAAGGGTAGTTTTTAGTTTTCACCTTCATTTCATGCACTAGGAAAAGTTGAAAATGAACTCCTAGCAACCACCTTGTGAAGATTCACAAAACTAGCCATGTTAAATCTATAATTGGTAAAAAATGGGGAAGTTGAATTGCTTTCAACAATGTTCTCAATCCATAACATGTCTTTTCTTCTCACAAAATTTGAGCAACAAAGATTTAAAAAAACAATAAAAAAAAGAAGAATGAACAACCTTGAACCCTAGCTTACACTTTGGTTCTCCAAACTATGAGCTTTCCTTTAAGCTCTTTACTTAGTTTGGAGCAATTGGTTTTCCTTCAAAAATGATGTCATATAAGCTAAATTACAATTTGATTTGTTTTGGAACCTTGTCTAAAAGCCTTGGGACCAATTTAAAACTCTTGATCAATAGGAATGCTTGATTTCATTGGATCTTGCTCCTTGGACCTTTGTTTGAAGTGCCCCTAAATAATATGAAACCATCTCAATTCACCGGTACTCACCAAGGGCTTTGCAACGGTATTTAGAGCATGGTTGGGGGGCATTGTGGTTTGGGAGATCTCCCCATGACAAACAAACAAAACAAACAAGAGATTAATTTTGGGAAAGCAAATAGCAAATCACCAGATAGGTTGATCTAGTTTTTCCACGGCAACTTGCTATGAACAAATTATGAGTTTACACAACTTGGAGTACTGAAGTAAATGAATAAGATTCTTGTGAAGTTCTGGAGGTTTGTACTACATGATTTTGAACACTCAAGTCCCTTGCGTAAATATGAGGTTTATCTTAAATTTGAGAACATTATTCAGTTAAATGAATGTATAGAATATTTTGATACATTCAAAATTAAGATCTATCAAAATAAATGATTTTTTTGAGTTTCTGTTTTTTTAATGTAAATTCAACTAATTTTGCTAATAATATTTTGGTAATCAATTAACTTTTTGATATCAAAAAATTGAAAAGAAATACCCCTGGTTGAAATGATTGTTAACAACAATTCATAACTATTGTAATACCTTGGAAAATTCAATAAATGTCTATCAAATAATTTTTTTTTAAGAAACATAATATTCCATGAAGATTCAATATTTTCCTTCACAAGGTTTTGTTCATTGAAAAAAAAAAAAAAAAATTCAAGAATTTCAACATTTCTGAAAATAACATCATTAGTGTCCAAGCTGCCAAAGTACTATGGTACTTCATCGAAATGTTGGAAGTATGAATCTCCGAAGGGCAATTATCTATGAGATACAGGCTACATGACATTTCTATGAGCAACCAATTACCAAATAAATGAAATGAAACCATTTTTTTACTTCATGACCCGGGACAATAGCCTGGTTGCCCACCATGCTGGGAAGGTTGGTATTGTTTTTGCTTTAGAGGTGAAGGGCAAAAGGCCTTTATAGGTGGCAAGGAATTCTTTGAATTCATCGTCTTCGGGCCTTTAACCTCCTCCTTTTGAATGGGTGGACAACACACACACACACCGCCCCACCCCCCGCCCAAAACCTTCGACATTCAATTTCACAAAGAGTTCAACAAGGCCTAGTAATTTATGCATACCAAAAATGATTTCATTTTATTTTCAGATCATTCAGCTTTGAGGTGTCTCTTCATTGCCTCCTACTCATATGAAAATGAGAGGCATTAGAACTAGTTCATATTAATTTTGTGATAATTTGAATGGGCGGCCCTTAAAATTAGAGACCTCTAAATCAACAATGGGTCCTTGTTATGGACAGTGCAAAAGAATTGTTTGTGTTTTTTCTTTTTTGGGTCTGCCCTTGACCCCATCTATCTTTTAAGGAAAAAGGTGGATGATTCCCAAACAAATAATTTGGGTAGCACCAAGATGTGTCTACCCATCACTAGACACATCTTAGTCCAACAATTGGGCAACCAAGGGGAAAAAAAAAAGTAGACAAAAGTAGGAAAACAGAAAGTAGACAATACTTTTGTATTGTTTGCAATAAGTATTGTTGATTTAATGTCTGCCCTTAAGAGCTTTAGGCATGAGGGTATATTATGTGTCATTGATGGGAACTAATAAAAGGCTATGATATATTAAGGGTGCATTTCATGGACCTATATCAACTCAAACAAAGAATTAATTTAACAATGGATTTTTAGACTTTTTAAAAATCAAATTCCTTTTGAATTCACGGGGTTTAACCCACTACAACAAAAAAATTCCTTTAAATGTTTACCATGTAAAAAGAAGCCATTTCTTATTATTAGTTTGTATAGGTAGAGATTTATGAAAAATGTAAGGAATGTTAGTGAACCAAGACATGATCAATATCTTGGTTCAATATGTTTCTTCCTTGTTTGTTCATGTAAACATGACATGACAACTTTTGATTCCACTACCAAGTTTATCCCAAATTCTATGCACACAACTCTCCTAACCTCTCAATCAAATCTCTCATAAGTTTGTTGGAATGTGTAGCATTGGAAATTCATATACTTCTAAAATCTTCTTTGTTGGTGGTCAATTGGAACTTATGTTTTCTTGTTGCAATCGACTTAAGAAGGTGAAATGCCTTGGCAATTGTGTCATTTTAGGTTAAGGATATTTCATTTTGATAATGTTTTGCTCAGCTTGAAGATTTTTGTATATTAATCTTTTGGTTGGATGCCAAAGTGTAAAAATCAAACAACATTGTATTGCTTTGAAAATGAACTATGGATTTTTATATTCATTTGTTTTAGGAAGGAGCTTTAAGATCTAGGATCATAAATATGGTTATTATATTCCATGAAAAATATGATATCAATTGCATGCCCTAGTGAATTTACATATAAATATGTATTCTTGATGTAAATTTTTGAAATTTTGTAGGGAAAAATGAAACCCAAGAATGTTTCATCTTCAAATCTAGGTTTGAATTATGAAGACATTGGGGATGAGCATGGGCAAATGACATACATTGGTCCAATTTCCAAAACTCAACAACTAATTGAAGATATTATGATGTCTAAAGACCCAACAAGAAGTCTTAAGAAAACATCAACAATCCCTACTACAATTGCAAGTTCTTCTAATATTCATGAAACTAAAACTATTGCAAGTTTCATGTTTCCAAAAGTAGCACCACGACATTCAAAAACTCAACAAATGATTGAGTCATTCCTTGTTTCAAAGTCTCATGGGGATCAACCATTAGATGATATATTTTCAACATTCAAATCACCAACTCCAAAGTTGATGGTATCGGTCCAATCTTCAAGTTTCTTGGAAGATGGTATAGTTGATATTACCCCACGTACAATATATGTAGATCAACCAACAAGTGATACATCTGATTCCTTAGAATCACAATCTCCGCATTTAGTAACATCTATTCAACTTTCAAGTTCAAGATCACCACCAATGGATGTAATGCCATCATATCCATCAACAAATGATACATTTCCAATTTCAACATCACATTCTGCAAACTTGATAACATCAATCCCACCATCATTGAATTCACAATTCTTAATTGATGGTGGGATGTCACCATTAACAAACTTGCCCAAAGTTATTTTGGAAGTTGAAGAAATTAATGAAATACCTCCATTTGATAAGGCACAAATATTGTTTCCACAAGGAGTTCCACAAGGTAGTCAAGAACCCCACCTTGTCAATGATATGTTCCAAGGTGATCACAAATTGAATGAAATGTTACCACCTACAATGGCAACATCATTACAAAACCCAAAGATGGGAAAGCCAATGCTGCCATCTATAACACAATTCACACCAAAAACTCAACTAAATATTGAAATATTCTCACCAACATTGGCACCAATATTACAACCTTCAATGGAAGATGTTGAAGAAGGATCAATGGAAGAATCAATGTCTCTCATTAAAGAAAAGTTTACACCAAAAACTCAAGTTGAAAATGGGATGTTCCCACCAACATCTACAACAATATTACAACGTTCAAAGGAAGTTGTTGAAGGAGGTTTAATGGAAGAATCAATGTCCCCTTTGACAAAAGAACTTATACCAAAAACTTTATTAAAAATTAAGATGGTTTCACCAACAAAGGCATTAATAAAACCATCAATGGGAGAAATTGAAGGAAAAGCAATGCAAGAGTCAATGTCCTTCTCTACAGAAGAAATTACAACCAAAACTCAATTAGAAAATGGGATGTTCCAACCATCATTGACAACAATATTACAACCTTTGATTGAAGAGGTGATGAAAGAACCAAAAGTGTTTCCATCTATGAGAAAGTTTGTACCAAATGCCCAAGTAAATAATTATGAAAATTTCCCATCTACATCAAAAACAATATTGCAATCTTCAATGGGAGAGGTGACAGAAGAACCAATGTTCTTGTCTACAAAAGAACTTACGCCCACAAAAAAATTCCCACCTAATAAAACTACAAAGGCACCTATGTTCCCACCTACAACATTGGATAGGTCCCCACTTGAAATGATCACACATGTGATTACACCACCTCTAATTACAATGGTGCCCCTTCATTCTTTAGGTGAACAAAATTTTCCAAAACTCCTTAATACATTTCCAATTACATCATCAAGGAAAGGAGAACATGATGATTTACAACCTTCTTCAAATGTACAAAAGGAAGTTTCAAAAGTCAATATTTCAAGTCATCAAAATTGTGCATTGTCACAAATTTTGCAATCTGAAAAATTACAAGAGCAACAACAAGACTTATTACATTTTCAAGATGATGCATTGGTGGAACATTTGCAATGTGTGTGTGCACCAGAACAATCATTTTCAAGCAATCAAAATGTTGTGATATCAAAGGAACATTTGGATCTTAGACATGTAATGGAACCAAAACAAGAATTTTCAAATCATCAAGACATTGGCACATTAGCTACATGTCTTGAAATTAAAAAATGTGGAATTGAACCACACAATTGGCACCATGAAAATGAAGAATATAAAACAACAATTTCATTAGAAACTAATAGCACATTGTCGAATGCCATATCTTCAAAATCCAAATATTGTTTACATTGCTTAGAGTTGGATAACTTGAATGCACTTGATTCATTGCACATTACTACTATTTCAATGCCTTATTTGACAAAAGGGGACAATTTTATTGGCAACAATAACACCACTTCTATACAACAATGTATTTTTTATGTTCACAAGGATCAAACACCAAATAATGACAATATCTTAAAGGCAACACTTGAAGATGAAAGTACTTTGGAAGAAATACCTTTTGCCACATCCATAGGATGCCATGAAAAACAACATGGCCATGGAGAGGGTGGTGATAATTTTGTTATGCATAAATTTGAACCAAGTTTTTCAAAACAAAAATGCGGAAGCAACCACCAAATCCAAATAAACCATATGAACCCAAGTAATGATAATAGTTCAAATTGTTCAACGCAAGTAATCTTCGAACTTTCAAAACCCACATAAGAAAGATTCAAAGGTTGTTGCACACTTTAAGTTGTGATCAAGTTGGAAATGACAATCATCCAAAATAAGAACCATTCACCTTGGGGTCCTCATTGTTTGTTATCCATGTTTGCAGTACAGGATTATCAATTTGTTGGGTCGACAATGGCAAATGATGCTCAAATACACAACTCAAAGTATGATTGTCTTGTGAAAATTTCTTAGTGACACATTTTTTTCAAATTGTTAAAATAAGATTTTTTTTTACACAATTTCAATTATATCATTCTTCACAAATATGCAATGTTTATGACTTGTAGTGTTGAATTTAATGTTGTTTATTTATTAGGGGAAGAATTCAAGTTTGTAATGATTTGAGTCACATGGATTTGAAACTACACACAAGATTGTTGGAAGTTGTTGATGGCTTTCCTCTCCAACAATTTGCAACACAATTTTGCAATCTCAACTATGGGGAGACAATAGATAACATTCTCCAATTCATTAAGGCATAATTTTATAATTCCTATTTATTTTATGTCACTTTTTTCATAGGGAATAATTTAGTGCACATTGACAAGTTGACTATGATGATATATATAATACAATTCATGACCAAAAAATGTGTGGGTGGTAGGAACCTTTGAAAGCACCATTACTTAAGTATGTGCAAAGTGGATGTATTGCCACCACTGTGTTTTCACGTAAGTTTTACATTCTTTTTATCTCCAAAATTTTCATTTAATATTCATTTGGGTTAGGGATCCTTCTAGTCACATAAAAAAATTCCCCAAATTTCAAATTTATGTGTCACATTAAATACATATGTAACAATTATGACAATAAGGGAAACCAAAGCTTTACATGACATTTTTAATCTAACTATGTGTCAAATTGAGGTTGATGGAAATAGATTTGATGGCTTACATGGGAGATTTACCATCAAAATATGACAATTTTTATCATGTAAACCAAATTTTATCCATGGGGATGAAGCATACAAACTTGTCTGATGAAATATTCTTTCAAATTTGCAAGCAAGTCCATTACAACCCCAAGAGGCAAAACTCATCCTATGGACCCCAAATGGTTGATTAATTCAAATGACCTTTCATGGGTACAAACAATCATGTTGTTTTGGGTTTTTATATAAACTTTCAACTAGTTGACTTGTTAAGCATTTCAAGAAATTGCCATGTCTATTATTGGTGTGAATGAAGATGTAGTAGATATTATTGAATGTAAGACAAAAAAATGACAAAATTCATATTGCAATGAATAATTCTAATTGTGAAGTATTGCTAATGGGTGATGGAAAGAGAGCACAGGTTGAGTTGTCAAAAAGGATGGCAAGCATTGGCACTTTGTTGTGGCATCTTAACACCATCTTCTATATTGAAGTTATATTTGGAAGCTCATCTAAAGCTTGTTGTGTGACATTAATCCTTAACCTCTATAACCTTAAAACCTTTTTTATGCAAAACATTGTACATCTATTTTGGCAAACCATGGTTAAACTTTCCTCTTAATTATGCTTTCAAAATGGTTAAATATGCATATTAATGTTATATGATGCTTTAGACAAAAAGGGTTATGAATATCAAAAGAATAAATTTATAGGAAACTCATGATAATTGGTTGATTATCTCTAGGTGGCTGAAGATGGATTTAAGGGGGCAACATTTATGTCCAAAGACCAACATACTTGTAATTTAGTTTGTATGGCATCTTATTGTCTAAAACGCATGAAGAAGTTAACTCAAAATGGGCCTAGGCAATTTCTTCCTTTACCAAAAGAAATCAAGGCAGTTGAGGTCTTTTTTTCCACTCATATTCCAATTGACTTTTGTATTTTCACCATTGTGAAAAATGTAATGTTGCATAAATGAACTTCCTAAATACATTAAAAGCCCTTGCCATTGTCCAAAAGGTTTTCACTTGGTTAATAAGGCACATGTCCTTTAGTCACAATACCACCCATGTCCCCATTCCATACATGCACACATCCTATCCATGGCATGTATATTGTGCATTTGGCATTGCATGTAAACATATGCATGCATATATTTCCTATGATCATGTTTTTATTGTATAGTGGTTAGCTAGGGGTAGCCATGTGGGCCTTGAGGCACAATGGCAAGGCCTTTTAATGCATTTTCGACATTCATTTAACTCTAGTTTTGGGGTAGGTATCAAAAAAATTTGCAGGTTTCAAACATGGCACATGCTACTACTATATCAACATGATGTAGAATCTTGGGCATGCCTTGGACACTTATACTTTTATAAACATATTGGGGCCAAGCTTTTGATACTTGAGCTTGGGCCAATGTATTCCTCATACCTTTTATCACAATCCTATGAATTATGTCTTGATGATTTAATTTGATAAATTGTGAATTGTAAATTCATCCCTAGAGCTAACATAACTTTGTCTTTTGCAGAACAAGGAATACATCCATATCCATTTTTTTATTCCCGGTGGAAATTGCCAGGTTTCTTCCATTTCATATGCTTGATATTTCCAACAAGTTATTCACAATTGAGGATGAGGATCAATGGTTTTCTTTTTTCCTTTTTTTTTTGCCCTTTTCAATCTTCAATATCAGAAATTCGAATTTTTTTTCCCCGAATGATTAGAAAAATTAGTTGAAATTACACAAGAAAAAAATAAATTCCAATATCAAATTTTTTTGAAAATTTTCAAAAAGAAATCAGTTTTGAAATATCAAAAAATTGCCCAAAAATTCCAAGATGTTTTTTGTAAAAATAAAATAAAATATACTAGAAAAGAAAACACAATGAACATTTGATCTTGTTAACGGAATTGGTATAGTTGAACTCACCTTTTCACAATGGGCATGCATACTGCAGATTAAAAATATTGATCCAATGAGCACAGCTGAAGAATTGACAATGGAAATGGTAAAACGGATTGGTCTCTTGGAGGCCAAGTACTATGGCATTTTCCATGTCGGCATGAATGGAGGTCTCCCTTGCACTTCATTTGAGAACCTTAAAATCTCTAAAGTAGCATGGAATTGGTTGTTTATTTTATTTTTTGCAATGTGGAAAGAAAAATTTGACTAATTTATTGAGACCCATCTCCATTAAATCTAAATGCATGGAAATTATACTTAACTACTTAGGTTCTATGAGGTACCTTGTCCATTTGACTAGGCGGTCCTTAAACACTTCTTTTGCTTGTAATCACATTAGAAGTTCGGTTTTATGTCACAAAGTTGTTTCTTCATGTTTTTATAGTAGAATACAAAGAAATATGCACCTAAAACCTAAGGCAGGATCATGGGTCCACAACGTTACAAAGCTTCCATATATAAAGTTCAATAGAATTGAACCATGTTGAGAACAATGTTTTCACAATCATTTATCATGATGCTTTCATTTTTTATTTTCTAAAAGAAAATATGTACATGACTTTGATTTAATTGCATATCTTTCTTTTTCACCACTGAACAAACATCAAAAACAAAATTATTGCGGTTTCTATTTGTTTGTTGCAAATTTGATCAAGAAGTTCAAATGGACAAACATCTTAAGAAAGACAATATTATTTGATAAAAAACCCATATGTGGGAGATTTCTTGACATGACATTTGATGCATCTATGATTTGCTTTCAGTCGAAACCCTCCTTTCCTCAAAAGAATATATAACAGATTCAATGGCAAGATGGAATCGTGGTCTGACCACGAGTTGCCAAAATGTGGAAAACAATCAACTTGGTCTTGAGAAAACTAGCAATGGAGGCCTCACTACAGATTTAAATATTTCTCAGCAAGCTAATACAAGTGAACTAAAACCCATCTTCATAATGAAGCGGAAGCTTTTTTTGAAGTGCAATGTTGCATCTCCAAGCACGGCAATTGAGGCCATGGTTTTGTCTTTTGACTATTTTCAGGTATTAAGTTATTGTAAAGACAATGGACTCCAATTCCTATACCTTGGATTTCTTTAGAAAAAATTTGTAGTTTTTTCAACCCAAAAATTGGGAAATTTGCATTCATCTAGTGTGAATTTGAGTAATTTTGCTAATTTTTGGGAAACTCTTGCCAAATGTTTGATATCACCAAATTGAAAAAAACTTTGTTCCAACTTCCTATCATCAAGACTGCACTTCAATTACATTCCTTCGAACAGATAAGTTCAGTACCAAAGTTTTGACAAGAATTACATTAAAGTTGGGAAACCCAAATTAGGAATATTACATCAATTCCTAGTGGTGAGGGTGAGGAACTGCCAACGATTCTCTGCTTGAAACATGGCTTCCCTTAGATAGCATGGTGTTATAATATATGTGAAAGGATCCATGATTAGCTTTGTTGGAATGGAATTGGGATTGTTAGGCAGTGCATGAAGTGGTGACAGGATTTTTTACTCTTGCGGAGGTTGATGCTTTGATGTTGGGGGCGCTCCAATTAAGAGCAAATTATGGTTCAAATATCTCAAAACAACAAATCATGTACACCTATTGATCCATGCAATCCTTTAAATATTCAAATTTCATCACACTTTAAAGAAGAAAATGACACTAAGTTCATTGACCAACTATGATTCATTAAGTCATTCACCATGCAAGGGTCACAAAAAGGCTGCAACTTCTTTATGAAAGCCAATATAACACTTGAAAATTCCATTCATTATAGGAACTAATGCTTAAATGTTTATGCTAGAAAATTCCTAGTGTATTTGGAGGGCATCTTATCTTCATGGACATCCCTTTTAAAAAAGAGAACGGATCTTACACCTACTCTTGAAGAGTGGGATGGATCTTACACCTGTAAGAAGGCATAAGAACTCTATTAGGCTCAATTGGAGTGGACACTGACTGAGAGGATATTATTGTTGTTGACAAAATGGAATAGAGAATTGAAAGCTGAAACATTTGGGGCCAAGGAGTTCATTCAAGGTAGGGATAAGCGATGGATCAAGGCACTACTCAAGACTCTAGATGCATTACCAGCAGGGAAGAACTTCATTGAATGCAGACAAGATTATATGGAGTTTTTGCAGAGTTGTTGCCCTCTTTATGGGTCCTGCTTTTTCTTTGTTGAGGCAAGTGAAATGTACATGCACATTATTATAAGAAATGTTTCTCAACTGTAACTAATCTCAAAATTATAATAATGTTTTTGTTTCTTTTCTAAGTTTTTTGAGAGAGCATATTATTGAAAAAGATTGACAATTTGCATATTGATTAATATTAGATGCTAGCACACCCACATGGAAGTGAAAACACTTGGTGGGATGCATGGTGAATTGGACAGCAAAGCATGGATCCAGGAATGCCTCTGCAAATGTTTCTAGCTATCAATGCGAGCGGTGTCCATTTAATTGAGGTTGTCACTAAGGTATCATAAAGACCTACCTCAAGATTTCTAAGTGTATTTAAAGGAAGCTTTTTAATCATAATATTGGACAAGACAAGTTCCATTGTGTAAGAAATCTTCTATAATATACGGCACCTTCATGACCAGACCATGTTGGGCATTTTGACTAGTTACATTGGTCTTTATGCAACATAAGGGCAGCATCTTAGTGCGTTCCCGGATTCTCAATCCTGTGTGACCTTAGGTTCCCGCCTTCATCCTTTTGGAGCTTGAAAACCATGAAAGCCTTTAAGCACATTTGGTAATGCATGATATGTGAAATCACAATGGGAAAAAATTATGTAAAATGATAAAGCATCTTCACCAATGGCTTTTGTAAACTATTTTGGATGAAGTAAAACTTTTCAATAGTGTGAAACTTGGTTTGCACTTTGGACCTACATATATGTCTTGGGTATAGTGCCCTCCAAGATGGCTAGTAAAACAAAATGACTACTTTTTATCAATCGGCCATAACTATTGGCCCAAGAGTTTGGCATTCAAATAGTCTATAACTTTTCATTGTACAATTTTTCATGTTTAAAAATAATACGAGGGAAATAATTGACATTGTATGTTGGATGTGATAAACACAAGTATATACAGGCCCAAATTTTGGGGGTGGGATGTGGAGCTGCCCTTACTAGTTCTAGATATCTTTGATGGATTGAAGATGAAATGTTCTATGAATGTGAGGGTGTAACATGAAACTTTTGACATGGGAAACAGGAATTACTCGTGCACATGCAGTTTGTAGAAATCATGGGGTGGAGCATTTCAAAATCCGATTTTTCAATCTTGTTATGCAAGGAGTATTTGTTCTCATCTTAGCCTCTGTATAAGTTAATATTGTATTGGTGACTAATGTAATCCTTGAAACAAGAACAACGGCCTCCTCTCTCATTGAGATCTAAAAAATTAAAATGGATTAACCAGAGTTGGAAGTGCCAATCTTCTTCATTTTGATCAAAAGCATGAGGACTAGCTAAAATATAAAAGTTGTGAAATTTGAGTTATTTATCATGAGTTCCCTTTGTTTTTTTGGTAGGGGGAAAACTCGAGAGTTTTGGCTTGAAACCCAACAGGTGTGAGTCTAATAATGTTGCTCACCCCCAATTGTTTTGGAAGATTGAAATGATAAATTGACAGAATCTAAAACTATCACAATATACTTGTAAAATATGATCATTTGTTAATCTAGTTCCTCTATAGTTGTTGGCCAAAAATAGAAAAAGATTTTACATAGCATTGTTGAATGTTGGAGTTGTAGGGTGAAGAAATAGGGCACACAATTTGCTTATACAAAGAAGACCAAGATTGTCAACAAAGAATGTAACAACAAAGATGATTGCCCTAAAATGGAAATATTGAATTGGTGTTCCTTGTTCCTTCTCACTTCAGCACCCATCAATACCTTGACTACTGTAGTACCATGGCAAGTTCAAGATTTCAGGGTTGAATAATAATTTTATTTAAAAATAGACTAGTAATTCCTGAACATTCTAAAAGATTCTCTATTTTCTTTCACAAATTTTTTTCTCTTTGAGTTTTTTTTTTTTTCCAACATTTCAAAAAATGATATAATTAGTGTTGAAGCTACAAAGGTACTTTGGTAATTAAATAACAATCTATGACAATGTGACCTTGTTCAAGTCATCATTTAAAAGAAAAGAACCTACAAGATTGAATTCATGAGTACAAAATTTGAAGCAACAAAACAAAATGTTGCTTGTGATTGTACCAATAGGTAATATCTCAATCAAAACTCAAATAGGTTTTCCAATGTCTAGTTTATTATTCATTGACTCCTTTGTTACACTTGTTTGCTCTTTGAACCCATGTGAACAAAGAAATTTGGGGGGTTTTATATTTCCTTTAAAAAACCCCTCCTAAAGTCATCAATTCATGTGAGGTGCAAAATTTGTGTAATGTTTCCAACAATCTTCCAAACCTTTGTAAAAGACTCACATTTGTATTACGTGCTCCTAATTCATGTTCCCTATGGTATCCCTCTAAGTTGATATGCATCCCCATTCATGTTGTCAATGTTTGATGTCCAAAGGATGGTCCCCCCACAAGCCCCCTTGCTAGTCATATGTCAATTATTTCACAAGTGTACATAGCTCATTCCTACATTGCTTTAACTTTTCAACCATTCAACAAGTGGGTTCAATCAAATTGAAAGGCACTCATAAGAATTTCATAATGTATTTGGGGGTCACCTCATATTCATGAATATTAATTAGTGTTGCCTCTATCAATTGAGCATATATTGTTACATACTTTTATAAAGTATATATATTCATGTGGAATCCAATTTTCCTAAAAATCGGTTTCAAAATCATTATTTAATTTGCAATGACAAGATTTTCTCAAAGTTCAATAACTTTTGCATCATAGGTCTAAAAATTATGAAACATTTTCTTGCACCTCTATTCATCAAGGGTTTTCTAGCGGTACTAAGAACACCCAAGGGAGGGGCTGGAGGGAGGGCGGAGATCCGAATGTATTGGCCCAACTGTATTAAACCTCTTGTAATGTTGCTCATAGTGATTGGCCACATGGTTTGGGGGCGCTAAAAGCATTCCCCATGTAATGTGAATAGTGATAACACTAAAGGATAAATAAGATGATCAATGGGAATTATCCCATGCATTTTCTCATGTGATGTAAGAAGGCACACATAAAACGGTCAATAGGATAAAGAGGCATTGATTGGTTGAAATGGCTTAAGTGTTTGTGGCCAAAATATGAAGCAAGTTGAACAAGATCCCTTATGGGTCCAAGTGTGAACTCAAGCGCCATTGGCCTAAGTGTTATGTTGTGTATAGAAGAAAGGTTTGCATTTAGACCTTTTCAAGAATTGAGCTCCCATCGAGATGCCGATAGGTTGAGTTAGAGGGATTGAAATTCCTAAAGTCTCAATGCAAACCCTTCATCTATGTAAAGTCTCTATGCAAAGATTTCCTATCTTATTTTTGAAAGTTTTTTCCTTTTTTTAATAATATATTTTCCCTAAAGTTTTTCATGGTTACTTTGCTATCATCATCCTCTTTTGTGTGTAAGCTCCATCTTTGCATGCAACCTTCATTGTTGTTTTTTAGCCTTTGTAATTTCTTTTTTGCTAGATTATAGGAGGGATTTGAGGGGGTTTTGAGATTTTTCTTGTGAGGATCTAGTTCACTTTTACAAGGCAATTTTGAATTGGGTCTCAATTTCCAAATCAAAGGTTTAGGGTTTAGGGTTTAGGGTCGGTTCTTTGTGTATAGGCCCTAATGTAAGGCCTTGAGACCCCAGGGTAAAGGGTGTAAAAGAAAAGAAAATTGTTAAAAAAGAGTTGAAAATTGGTTGCTTACAAAAGTTGTAAAGTCCTATTATAACCATTGATTGGGATCTTATGCGGGTTAAAGAAACCCACGCTAGGTTACATCTCAAAAAGAAACAAAAATAACAAAGGAAAACTTGAACCAATTCTTTACAAAAGGGTTAAGTCGTGATCATAAACAATTAATTTCTAGCCATGGAAAAAACCTTCTTGTAATTTTTAATGAATTTTCCAAGAAAAAAAATCATTCTAAATTCAATAGACGTTGGTTTGAAAATTACAAAACAACAAACATGTACAACACCTTGTTAAGGGCTTTTAGATTGTCAAGGGCTTTTAGATTGTACCGAAAGCATAGTGAGGGGCCCCACGGTTCAATTGGGTGAAGGCTTGGTCACAAAACAAACACTTATAATGTTGTAAAGATCCCTCCTAGCAAAAAGAAGGGATCTTACACCTCGTTCAGGACCTCAAAGTATATGTTTTCTCTTTTTCAAGATCTCAAGTGTAGGGTTTGAAGACCACCCCTAGTTTGGCATTTCACTTTAGAGGTTAGAGTGGTTACCGACCTCGTTGAGGACCTCAAAAGCATATCTCTCTCTTTCGCTCTTTTGTTTACTTTTTTTCAAGATCTCAAATTTAGGGTTTCAAGACCACTCCTGGTTTGGGGATTATTTCAGTGTAGAGGTTAAGTGAACAGCGGTTGACGACCTCGTTCAGGATCTCAAAAATATATCTCCACTTCTCTTTCAAGACCTCAAAGTATACAGCCCTCTTTTTCAGGATCTCAAATTAGGGTTTGAGGAAGGAGAAGACGAAGAAGAAGAAGAATGAAGGAGGCGGCTGTTGAGAGCCCTCTTTTGCTTTTCGCTCGTGTTGCTCTTGCGCTGTCTTGTGGAGAGCCATCGCTAGTTCCCCTTCGCGCTTGGGATATTACTTACCTCTTCAACTTGTCGGCTTCAAGATGGTGCTCTCCTTTTTCTCTTTCTTTTTCTTTTCTTGTAAAACTTATTTTGCTTGCTTTTCTTGTACTATCTATTAGTGTTTTTTTATGAAGATGTGACGTCTTGTCCATCCGCTTTTGTGGTTGTTACTGTCGAGTTCGTGCTGGATTTGATGTTTCCCTGCTGATTTTAGACTTCGATGTTTTTTAGAATGTTCATTTCTTCTCACATGTTTTGTATTCTGGTTTTGTAGTTTCTGACATTCTAAGAAATGATTTTCCCTTTGTCTGACTGGTTCTAGAGTCTTGTTCCATGTCGGTGTTTCCTCTTTCTGGAATTATAATGATGGTCAGTCAAGCTTTGTGTTATAAGTTCCTATAGCGCCTCTGGGTCCATTTCGCTTTTTTTTAAATTAGGGTTTCTGTTTGGGATGCCGGGTTTTGGATATTCTTTGTGAGCAAGGCTTGTGAATTAAAGAGTTTTGGTTAACAAATATGTCAAATACTGTTTTTTGCTCGAGAAATTGCATCTTGGAGCAATACTAAAAACTCTACAGGACTACCTTGATTTAGTATGTGTTGCACAACTGTTCCAAGCTTTGTTAGCTTGTTGATTTGACTATCTTTTTTGGTGCTTAGAAGATTTACAGGGTTTGGTTGTGACCACGGTTTGTTTTGGAAATTGCAGGATTCAGCTGTGAAGTTGGCAATCGTGATGAAGGTGATTGGACGCACAGGGTCCCGGGGACAAGTGACTCAAGTGCGCGTGAAGTTTCTGGATGACCAAAATCGACTCATCATGCGCAATGTCAAGGGACCTGTGCGTGAAGGTACACTCTTACACTTCTAATACTCTATTTGTGCCCATCCCTCATGTTGTCTTTCTTGTCAGGAGTAAACTGGGCAGAAGGTTTATTGCCACAATTTTAATGCAATCACACACTCCTTGTGTGTTTTTCTTCTTCTCTCTTACCATAGCTTATTGAGACGAAGGTGTCTTCACTGGTGATGCAGGTGACATTTTGACTCTTCTCGAATCAGAGAGAGAAGCAAGAAGGCTCCGGTGATCTGCATGCAAAACGCAGGTTTCTGGTTGAATCTATCTTGCCTGGTAGTCTACACAGTTTTATCTTCTGGCTACAACACATGCTCAGTTGAAACTTGTTCTGTTGGTGAGATGGAACCTGATGGTGGCTCCTCTGATGAATTTTACAATGATATGCAGAATGTCTACTTTTTGCAGCTATTGAGTTGACAACTAAGATCAAGTATATTTGTTGGGGTTTTCTTGTGCTGAAGAAGTGGCCCAGTCTTTAATGAATGGGGTGCGTTTGGTCATGCTGGCCTCATATATTTAAACGACCAGATTGTGGGTTGTAGGGTTTACTACCTAATCTGGTTCAGTGGTTGTTGGTTAATGAATGTGAGAAGTTGTGATACCATGGTCTAGTGTATTTTCAGGTCACTTATCAGCCCTAATAGGTAAACACAAATCTTTGATGCTGTTGGATGTGAACAAATGAATTAAGTAAAACTCATGAGGTGCAGTTAGGGAAAAAGCTCAAGGGGAGGGAAACAGTTCACATGATAGCAGTGTAAGAAAATTCACCAAGGTTATGCAAAATAGAATCATCTCACCCGGTTTTGGACCAAACTCAGGGTACTAGTGCCATGTTTTCCTGACTTTACACAAATCTTTATTATTGTGCCCACTTTGGATTAGTTTGAAGTTGACACAGGTCTCTTAATCCTTCAGCACTAATGCATCAGTAAGTTAGTTTGTTTTAGAAGTTTTATTTTGATTTTTTGGGGGCAATAAAAAGTTTTATTCTGGAAGTCTTCTTCGATTTAACATACCCATAACAAGGTTCAGGAGGCTAGTGGAAAGTATTGATACTTTGGAAGCGCCAAAAGACCACACTTCTCTGGTCTAGAAATATTTATTTATTTATTTCTAATAGCATGGCAAGCCACATGGCCCTTTAGAACCCATAAGGTAGCATGCAACATTACGTGATATGAATCATGATCAATTGCACTTTAAGAAAAAATTTAAGTTTTTTGAAGTGTTTTTGACCACTTTGCAGTGGTCAAAGATTTTGAAATATTGCTGAGTTTTTGCAGGAAAAAGCACATTGGTACATGCATTTTTTCAGATTTTCCTCAAAAAATGAACTGCAAAATAGCAGGAATTCATCATCCCGTATAATTAATAATAAAAAAATAATTAAACTTGAGCTCCAAATTGTTATGTACTACCAGTGATGATTTGTTTCAAACCAGCAGCACATCATTTGTATAAAGCCTCTCAACAGAGTATTTAAATTCCCAAAATTTCCTAGTTTTAATAGTGCAGGGCGCTCAGGACACACTAGGAGGTGTCATCATGGCAGCAGCACATCACTTGTATAAAATTTGCTTTTGTTTAGATGATTTGTATGTGGTGTGCACATGTCTAAGTAAAGGAATTGAAACAATAAGCAACGTCTTTGAGTTGGGGACGAATGACATGAACACCATTACAAATTAAATGTTCAATATTTTAATACCTATCCTCATGATTAAGATGATGATGACCTATTTCGCTATGAATGTCTATAATTCTTCTGTTTGTTGTAATGTAAACCATTTATTTGTTTCTTTGGATAAAATCAA
>Ga0116231_10006460_pt1 | contig 22311 bp, 11 predicted proteins | sample S1TSphgellanicum_2_FD_89695 | JGI IMG/M metagenome (GOLD analysis project Ga0116231, IMG submission 89695) | Host-associated microbial communities from peat moss isolated from Minnesota, USA - S1T2_Fd - Sphagnum magellanicum MG | ecosystem: Host-associated > Plants > Peat moss > Unclassified...
ATCAAGATGCGAGGATGATGGAACGCAAGTTGTAAAGCATTTAGTAATTGATGTAGCCACGAATAGGGAGATCTTTAAGACTCTGCAAAGACTACACCCCAAGTGGGGTGACTTCTTTAGTCAATGTCGCTTCGGATGTACAACGGGGCAACAAGACTGCCGAGGGAGCCCAGGCTGAACTCTTTGAAGCGATAGGTTCATATGGTGAACCTTGTTTGTGGAAGGTGTTCAAGCAGGGATCTTCCCTGCAGGACCTGCAGAAGCAATGGCTCCATGGAATGCTTGAAAACGTTGAACAGGGGTTTTCCTTGCGAGACTTGCGGGAGCGATGGCCCCGTGGAAAGCTTGAAAATCGAAGCAGTTGCTATTCTAAGCAAAATGTTTGTTTCATAACGGGTGGGGTTTTGTTGGACGATGCAAGATTCGCTTTTCAGCTCCCGAAATATTGGGGTGATCTACGCAAGCTCATCAATATGATGAAGCAACAAATCAACAACCAAGGCCCAACTTTCACAAAAACGAATGGCCACACTGATCATGTGGGAGATGATTGCAAGGGGGATGCGAAATCTGCACAGGGACAAGATTCTTCACCAAGACCTCAAATCATGCAACATTCTCTTGACAATTGGGGCATAATAAATGATGCCCTCCTACTTGCAGAAACTGACAACAAGTTCTTTTTCTGTGAGGTTGCAGATTTTGAATGTTTCATTGGTGTTGTGGGCACGGGTTTTTGGCGAGCTCCTGAGATTTTGCATGCTATACAAAATGGCAACATCACATCCAATACCTTCACCAAGATGGCAGATGTTTATAGTTGTGCCATGACCTGCTATGAGGTTCTTAGGGGATATGTATCCCTTTTGAAGGTCATCCAAGGTCTGACTACTGGAGGGTTCTTAGTGGAAAGAGACCACAGATGCCAGACTATATTGATCCTTTGACAGGGGCGTTGCTAGCTCAATGTTGGCATCCTAACAACTTACAAATGTTCATTTCAATGTGCAAATATTGTTTAAGAACATCAGCAAACTAGGTGCAAAAGATAAACAAAGAACAAGCATAATATGTAGTTGGAGGTATTGGAGCAAAATAAGAAAAAACTTCAAAGGATACAACATTGCAAACAAAAGAGAAACTAGAGATCAAATGAAGGACTTCAAAAGATGCACATCCTGGTACCTTTGAAATGAGAAACATCACTTGAGTATTGAATGTGTATTGCAATGAGAAGTATCACTCAATGAGTATCAAGGTGTTGAAAGAATGCTACATTTGAATGAGTACCAAGGTGCTAAAAGGATGTTGCAAGATTCAAATACATTCTTAGAAGTGTGAGAAAGTGAGTTTCAACACCCCTAAGTGGTTTTCTCATTTTAATACTAGTTGGCATCTCATTGTGTTTTGAATCGTTGGGAAAAAAATGCAAATAGTAAACAATGTTCAAATTGGGCATTCTTTAAACCATTGGAAAGATTTTGAAGTGTAGATATTGGAAATGAGCTCACACTGTTCATTTGAATGTTTGAAATTCAAATTATGAACAAAAGAAAGGCTAGAAATCAAATTGACAATTTGATTCCTTATCATTCAAACCCAAGAAATAGGGGTCAAATGTCTTTGAAATAGAACGTGTGATATAATGTTATAAAGTTCTCTTCAAAGGCTAAAAGTTTTCTTCATAAAAATTTCAATCGAAACTCATATCAAAAATTATAAGCTTGCAAAATTGGGGGATTCATAACTTGGCAACATTAGGAATGTATGTCTCTTAGGACTCCTCAAACTTTTTTGCCATTTTCATGGAACGCCACCACTAATCCCAATGTATAGTAAAGGGAGTAGAATGGTGAACTTTACCAACTTTGTGTCATGGTGTGTCTTGTGAATTGAGTTATTCATAGCTTGTTTCTACACCATTTTGGTTCCAAATTGTAATAATTATTCTTTTTCTTGGTTTGTGCAAATTGATTTCACCTTAAACTTTTACTTGTGAATCCATCTTCATCCCAATCCTTAAGCTCTTTTGTTTTCTTTCTTTGTGAAAATTAAGGAGTGCACCTTGTGTTTGCATTGGACATTACAAAACTATTAATCAATAGTTCTATTACTTCAATACCAATTCACGAACCTAGGGATGCATCAATAACAAGCACAATTTTTTTTAACATACTAGTTATTAAACAAACATTAAGTAATATAATTGAAAAAAAAATCACAAAAAAGAGCAAAATAATGTAACACAAATTAAGAATTAAAAAAAATGAAAAATGGAACTCAAGGAATTCATGGCGTTTTGCTCAAGGTAGGAGCTACCTTCAACAAGGCATGTGCCTTGCCCCTATTTCTAACTACTCTAAACCCTAAACTTTACTTAACCTAGAGCTTAGAACATAACTTTAGAGGCTAGAACTTAACCATATTTAAACTAAACCTTAAACTTAAAAATTGAAATCGAAGGTTAAAGACTTAACCCAAGTTTAGGCACAATTTTATATGAAGTATATCAATTTTTAATCATGGCAATTCAATCCTAGGACCTAAATAAAATTATTGGTTTTTTCAAATTATTGTTCAATCAACTATTAATATTTGCTTGTTTCTTAAAAAAAATGGGTCAAATCTATTGGCTTAGAAATAAATAGATTAGGATGGAGATTAGAGAATTGGCAAAAAAAAAATTAGGATGAAATTTACAACTTATGTAGCACATTGAGTTTGGTGTCGTTAATTTAGTCCACAACTTCAATTTTAAATCATTTTAATAAAAGAAAAATGAATGAAATCCCAACATTAAATACCAAGGAGAGCTAAAAGAAAGCAACTTGTGAAAAAAATGCATTGAAAAATACATATTAACAATGGTAGTTGATAATACAAACTCAAGAGGAAAGACCTTTTATAAGTTGAAAAAATCAACAAGGTTTGCTATGTCCCATCACCATTCCATAATTATCATTGTTTGATACCAATCAAATTGCAAAATGTATGATTGGTTCGCACAAATCTTTTATGGAACCAATAACAAAGAGTCTATTCCAATATAAATAATTATATGCATGAAAGCTCTTTTATTTCCAAGGCACATATTGATATGGGCATGTATTCATCTTTCTTATTAATTAGTTGAGAGTGCACCCAAAGTTTTGTTTTTGGTTGTGGAAAGGAGCCACTTTCATTGGCCCATCACAATTTTCTTTTGAAACATAAGGCATTTCACAATATAAGCATAGAAGTGATTCCCTTTGGCCCCATCCCCTCCCCCCTTTATCAAGATGGTTATTTTCACTACTAGAAATTTTGTCTTTTGCAACTTGTCTTACGCAACTAAAAAATCTCACATGCAACTATTTTGGAGTTGCATGCAACATGTGTAGTTGCATGCGACAATTTTTTGTTGCATAAGACAAGTTGCAAAAGACAAAATTTCTAGTAGTGTTTGTGAGCTTGAAAGCATGAGGGCTTGAAGGAATATTGACATGTATATTCATTAAATGTTGACAAAATTTTTAATATAATATTTATTTTCACCATTGTCATATTCTTAACATGTAAGTCAAATTTTTGGTGGAATGTACACACCATGTGGACATAGTATTTGATGACATGTGGTAAAATATTTTGCCATGTCATCGTTCATAAATCTTTATATTCCCCATGTAAGTCATTACTTACCTCCATTTTTTATGGTGAAGTCTTCACATGTACATAATGCATAGAATTAAAACTTTTAGTTAGTCCTTGTATGTTACACCCTCTATTTGTTTCCTAAAGTTCTATAAAAAAAACTTTAACATGTGCTTTCAACAAGTTCCTTAATGTATTCATGCATGTTCCTTATAAATATTCCTTTGACCTTCCCATGCCTATCTCCAACCTAGACGAAAATTTGTCCAACATTGTTAACATCATGACAATGACATTTGAATGTTTCCACAACTCAATTGGGTATTAGACAACTTTCCAACAAGGGAGGGTTGGTAGAGCATTAAGCAAATGAAGAAGAGCAAAGTACATACGAAGAGGCATACACTTAATTTAATGTAATTCACAACTAAAGCATTACATAGTTTGATCATGAAAGATGATAAAAACCTAGACTAAACTACCTTGTAGACTAGTATACACAACATACAATTGAAAACACTGATTGTATTTTTGTAAAAAAGGGGGGAACATCACCACACCTATTGCAAAATGATTTCAAATATACACAAGTTTGTAGTAATACAAATATACATAAAAATGCATACTACTTCCAAACCTACACACATTTCCAGTCATAAAAATAAACTCCACAACAAATTATGATTTCTCTTTGGCTTATGACCTTGGTTCACCACTACTAATTGCAACCTTTGGAAACTCTTTAGCTAATGAACAATTACATTGAACATTGAATCTTATTTAAAAAAAACAATCGCCAATAGTTGTTTTATTGTTGAAGGAATGTGGGTCAAAGTAAACATTACTATTGACCTTTTAATTTGGAAGCCACTCTTGGTGCCAAGTGTTCTATATGTAGTATGCAAATAATACCCTTATAATCTTCATAGTGAGTAAAGATGAAGTCCTCATTTCATTAAAAGAAAAAAAGGCTTCTTAAAATAACACTTCAAAAACTTAATATGCAAACTATCAATAGGATTCTCCTCAAATATAAGCTCCAACTTTTCCCCAAAATAGGCTTGAACACCTTTCTAGCACAAGCTTTGCATTTCTTTCGAACTATTGAAAGCTAATAGTGGAAATAAAGGATTATATTAGTTTCCTCTTTAAGTTAGCTCTCTTACATCAATATTTTACATGAATTGGGTGCTCATAAAAGATGCATAGAACCTTTTGATATCCATGAAAACAAGAGATAAATACTTGCCAAAAGAAGAGTGAAAGAAGGCAAAAGGTACAAAATGCACTAAGAACAAATGAAAGAAGGAGAGGATGCAAGATTTTAAAAATTCATCAAGAAGTAAGAGAAAACAAGATAGGGAAGTATGGAACGAATGAGACAAAAATGGTGTTTATACATGGAATTATAAGTTATAACTAGATTGTGTGAAGTGGTGAATAAAATATTAGATTTTAAGTTTCACACATGGTAGTAAAAGTTATAGTATATACATGAAAGTTCATTTTTTACCAAAGCATATGAAATAAAAGTGTGGTGTTATTGGATCATTTAATGAACTTTTTGATGGGAAAAAAACCCAAACGTCCCCATCCATGAAACATGAAGAGTCTTTTAAAATGTTACCATAAAATTTAAGTATTTCATATGTTGAAAACTTAACATCTTTACAAATTGTGTTAAGAAATTTTTATTCCTAATTATTTTAAAGGGGGACCATCAATTAATTATGTGGTAGGTAAACCCCAAGGTTGTGGGTTTTATCAAAATAAGGATTCATGTGAGGTGGAGTTGAGTGTAGGTCTAATTCCATTAATTACTGCAACCAAAGATTTTATCGTAAGTAAAGATTGGAACCAAGGGTTTTACCATGTCGAAAGATCATGAGTTTTTAATGTGTATTAATGAGAGATCATGAAAGTGTAAAGTGGCTAGGTGGGCTTCACAAAAATCGTAACATCCACATAAAAAATGGACACAAAATCATATCTTGTCACCTAGTGCTCAAACACATTTAATAACCAAGTGTTAGGCCTTTATTGCTTTTCACGCTATATGGTTACTAAGTTTGATTATATATATGTAATGACTTTTCATTTAACAAAGGTTATTAAATTTTATTTTAAAGTAGCGATTGAAACACTGATATTACGTAGCCTTCCCACAATATATTGGTGGAAGCACACTATGATGATGTTTCGTTAAGTCTATTTGGGCTCAATATTATAATATATACTTGCCAAAACATGGTGCATTTAATTTTTGATGTTTGGTTTTTAAGATTATGATTTTCACAACTCTAATGTTAGATTTAATATTTTTTGAAAAAAAGATATAAATTTAATCATTTAACTTCACGAAAGCATGGGTATACACATACTAATAGAACTAGTTTCAAATTTTAAATTACGTCAGATATTTGATTTGATTAATCATTCAAATAAATATTTGAAATGGATTTTATGCATTAGTCAAATTCATGATGTTTGTCACTTCCATTTCAAAATGATTATTTGTTAAAAGTTCAAGTTTATCACATACTTATGGTAAACACCTTGAAAAAATCCCATTTGTGAAATGAAAATTATCAAACTTTTCACATGGTTCACAAACATGATTCAAATTATGTGAAATCACAAGTGGAATATATATTACAAATTTCATAACATTAAAAAATCATTTCAATTTTTTTGAAATATATTTTCGTTTTTTACTACACAATTATAAATATTATTTTCTCACATTTTCAATCGTTGAGTCACAATTGATGGACCAAAGTAGTGAATAATAATTATTTGTACCCTTATTTTTGAGATGGTGCAAAAAATCAAGAACCTATGTGATCCAAACTTAATGTTCCAATGACCAATTGGCCCAAAATAGCAAGTGGTCAAATGCTTAAAATTGTCAAAAAAATAAAAATGAAAATAATTTTCACATAGACAAAAATTACTTAAAATTTGATATCTCCTTCATTTTAAGGTTTATAGATTGCATTATTAACTCATCAAGTACTTTCCAACAATACCAAGAGCTTAGCACAATTCCCCTAAATATTTAGTTTTGGTTTTTCTGAATTTGTTTTTGTAAAATTGTTCAATATTCAATAACTCTTGCACCTTAAGTTTTAACACTACCAAATCACTTTGATGCACTCGATACTCATCAAAAGTTTTTACAAGGTACCAAGAGCACAAGAGGAGGCACCATGGTTTGGGAGATCTCAATGTGACAAACAAAAAAGCAAGGGGTGTGTCACATTGTGGCCTTGCCATTTACATTAGAAAGTATCTTAAGGCAAAATAATCAAATATTTCACCATGAAAAAAATATATACATCAAAAAATCATAATCTCAAGTTTCAACACAAGCCAAAATATCATCTTTCAAAACTCCTCATATAAAAAAAGACCTATAACCTAGGCGCAAAAATCCCTTAAGCTACTATACTCTATAGTGAATCTAAACACAATATCCTTGCCAAGGCAAGGCCAACAAACAAACAACTTTCCTTAATAGATAGATGAGTAGGGCTTGTTCCACCTAGGAAAGTGGTGAGATTGGTAGGGCGAGTGATCATTCCATTAGGTGATAAAGTGTTCTATTTAAGGGCCCCCTCCCCCAAGGAGAAAATATGAAAAGTGCTTGAATAGGACACCAGACCCCTAACATATACATATAAAGGTAATTCCATAGGCGGAGGCATTTTCAAAGATAAGGGCATAGGATGAAGTAGTAGGCCCCTTAATTTGAAAATGCCCCACTTGTGAGCCTTACCCACCATAAAGCACAAGGTGAACCTTGTTATAATTACTTAACAAATACCTTTTCTTAAGTTGTTTTAATGTGGCATCACCATTTTGACAAAATCCCCTAAGGTAGTTCAAAGCTCCAACAAAAAATGTTAAGGACAAAAAAAAACATAATAAATGCTTTACATTATCAAATAAAACTTCTCTACATAACAAGAGTAATAAAAGTAACTACTTAAGAGCATGTCATTTTTATCAATTTTCATTTCATGTGTTATCCTATAAGTCATTGTAAATGGCATCATAAGGAAAATTGTCCAAGGTGAAAAATGTCAATGAATGCATTCCAACTTGACAATATAAAGAAGATGAATAATTCATTCATTTCTCAACTTGCTTTTTGTGAAGGCCAAGTTGTTGAATGTGTGTTCATTTTCTACACTACCCAATACCATAACAACAACAATTTCAATGATATTGATGCATTGGAATAAAAAGTGCTCAAAAACTTGAAGTCCAAGACTTATTTGCCATAAAAATATAAGGGGGTTACCATCAAATGGTGGTTGCATGGCAACCTAGCAATTTGAGTACACAGATAGTTTGAACATTGAAATTTGCATTTCAAGCTTTATCAATGATAAAAGGGGTCTGCCTTTTGATTAGGCATGCATATCTTTTGTCTTCAATAGCTAGGAATGCGCATAATACAATTTAATCATTGAGAGGTGATGCTAAAATTTTTCCTTCACTGTAGGATTTTGCCAATATTGTGGGCACACCATCCCAAGTGCCTCCAACTTAAATCCTTGGAATCTAGCATCAAGTTCCAAAATCAATGTTGTTTCTACTTGTGCATGAAATGTCAAAAAAATAAGTAATCAAACTATTTAGAAACGATGGAAGAGTTGGATGTAGGTGAAATAAACCTCAATTAAACTATAACAATTTAGAATGGTCATGGTACCTACACTAGCCCTTTTGATGCACAATACACTAGTATACACTAGGGTTAGTGATGCAATGGTTTCAAACATATTTAAAGTTATAAGCATATTCAAACCAATCATAAAGTTGCAACATGTTAGTCACATATCGTGTTTAGTAAATTCAAAATATAAATATTCATCACATTCGATGTTGAAATACAATGGATCAGCTTCACCCACCACAACGGAATTATAACATTATTTCCATATATATGAAAGCCTATTTACATTGATGAAAGCGTTCAACAAATTTACATTTCTTTGGCACCAAATTGCATGAGCTTATGCAGGGTCACCAGGAAAATAGTGGCAACCATTGGAACTTTTTTTAAAAATTATCCCTACAAGATGTCATCTTAGAAAAATGGTGGCATTATGTGTGGGGCAAAGGAAGGTCAATTTTGGGTTGATCTGAGAACCAAATTGTAACAAAGTTTTACCATTTGCACACACTGTCTCTAAGGAAGAGTCTTTGCATCTCAGTGGGACTTGGGGAGAAAATTTTGCCTTGAACTGGAACCAAATTGTCATTGACAACTGAAAACAATACTCTTTAAGCTGCTTTCTTTATTATCAAATTCTTTTTACATTCATATAATCTTGACTGAGGTGTTTTTCAATTTTGTGGGGTAGGTGGATTGGTGATCATCCACACAAGGACTTAACCAAAGCTCGTTACAGGTCACAGAAGAAAGTAGAAAAGCTTTGGAACCTCACTCCTTTGGTGACATGGTAGAAATTTCCAGCTAAGTTTCTTAATTTATAGCGAATTTTCTCAAAGTATTTGGAAGCTACCTTAAAACAAGAGAAAATCAAATTTTCTTAGATTCACTCCAGTCCAGAAAAAGCATTTTCACTTTGCAAGGAAGGATATTACATAACAATGTTCATCGGTAAGAAATGAAATGTAAAGTTTCTTCCTGTTTGCCAGAAAAGAAAGTTTTTAGGGGTGCTTTATGTACAGTAAGGCCCACAGTTTGGGGCATGTACCACCAGAGGCAGTACATATATTCTGGGTACCCATGCTGCGATTCTCTAAGAGCATCTCCACCAACGATCAGTATGTGACCCTGCAAAAAATATTCTCACATCCAAGTTTTAAGTACTAACTTTTTTCCAACCCCATCCCATTTACTTGCAGTCCCATTGTTTCAGGATATCCAGTGGATTCACTGTATTGGACTACTGAACGTCACCAAAGCTTTCCAGTGCGGGGCCACATACTGAGAGTTGGTGGAGATGCTCTAAAGTTTTCAGCTGTGCAATTCTAAAGAAGGAGGAGGAGGAGGAGGAGGAGCAGCAGCAGAGAAAAAGGCGGTAGTTGCTGAAGTGACGGGATTTCCGATCCAGTTTCATTAATTTTCGTTGCAGCACACAGAAGTGTTGTTTCTATAGGAACCGTAAAATTTTCGTGTTCTGCTGTTTCCGCAAGAACTTATTAGCTGTATGGGCAGTGTGACTAGGGTTTAGTGACTAGTATTGCAGTATCATTCGCAGCGATTTGCAAATACATGTCGGATTGCTGTACCTCGCTAGGATATACACCAAGTCGAGCGTGCGAGGAGAAGTCCATCTGAGAGAAACAAATTTCCGGGAGAAAGAGATTCACCATGCCTCCAGGTAGTCTTGCCGATATTGAATAAGTGCTTTGTGACGTGGAAGTTTGGCCAGAAAGCATCTACAACAGAAGCTAAACTTATAGTGAACAAATTGTCTCCGGCCTTGAATCACACACCAGCCACAACAAGCGTTCGTGAAGCTAAGAGTGCTGCAAATTTATATCTCGACTACAATATCTGTCAGTTGGAAGCTGTTGATAGCATGTCAAGGCTCCCTCCTGTCGAAGAAGATGATGGAAGGCACTCCAGACAGCAAGTCATGACGACGGCTGGAGTTGCCGGCGAGTCAATGGCGAAGTACGCACCTACACATGTAAGTGCAAAGCGGAAAGCGGCAGATTTCGTATCAAAGAAGGCTATCTCGTATCAAACAAAGCTATCTCGTAGCAAAGAAGATGATGCAAGCCAGTCCAGACAGAAAGATATGCCGATGGCGAGCGTTGCCGGCAAGGCAAGGGTGGACGTACCTGCAACAATTTCAGATAGGTGGAGAGCTCTAATGGTGAAGATGGATGCGGTTCGAAGCTTCAGATCCTCGTTAGCTCGTTTCCGCTCACGTAAGGCAAAGTCAGAAGAGCACTTGATAGACGATCCTTCAATGTAATCTCCAGCTTTGCATCCCTTTTCTGTCAGTGCTTGTAGTTCTTTTCTCCAGTTTTGTTGTCGTGTCGTCCTGTTATGGATAGGGTCCATGTCGTGAGTGAGTTCGCCTAATTATTTCTGTGAAGTTCACTTAATAGTTGTTACGTGGGTAAGGCAGGTTTTAGGATTGGTACTCGGATGACAACGAAACATTTAGGTGAAAAACGAGTTCCCAATAATCCGAACTTCCGTAGCTGGCTCGTGCTGTGCATCCCTCTTCTGCGTGTGCTTAATAGTTCGCCTAACTACTTCTATGAAGTTCACTTAATAGTTGTTACTCGGGTATGACAGGTCGGACGATGGGGAAATAGACGATGTGGTACCGACCAGATTGAGGTGAGAAGCGGGATCCCATGAATAATCCGGATGTCCGTAGCTGTCTCGTGCTATGCATCCCTCTTCTTCTGCGTGTGCAAGATTATAGTTCCGTTATATTTGTTTTCATGTTCTGGATCTAAGGGTGCATGCCATGACTTTGTGTGCCTCTTTTCTGAGAAATTCACTCTAATTCTGTCAAGCGTGTTTTCTGAAGTTCACTAAATAGTCGTTACCTGAATGTGGCAGCTGGAATCTCGAGAGGATGGAAGAAGGTTATGGGTTTATTGATTTACCTCATTCCCTCCGAGGTGTTCGACTTCGACCAGGAGTGAACGGATATTGGATTGTGTTCATTCGACCAGATAAATGGGAAAAAAAAATTTGGCTGGGGCGGTACACGACAGCCCACGAGGCTGGCCGAGCTGCCGATGCTGCAATTTTTTATACTCGCAAGAAGATGAACCTGAACTTCGACGACTCGGTAACCTCCTTCGTCGCAATTCCACCGGTATCGCTGGAGGACTCGTGGAAGTCTGAGTCAAGCATGAACGAGTTCAAAGTCTTCATTAAGGAGCAAGCTTACAAGGCAGCCAGGAGGGCTTTACATGATCCTGAATGGAAACGGACTTATGACGAGTATTTGTGTTTGCAGGTAATGTGGTTCAACGTTTGCAAAATCTTTTGGTTGTAGCTTCTTCACATTTATGATAGGGCAATTTCCATCAAGCACTCCAAAGTAGAAGTGGCCAACCACTTGCATGTTATTGAAAACCAAAGTTATTTTGGCATTCCATTTGACCAATGGATCCTTTTACCTATCTCTATGAAGGAGTCAGAGAAATTTCATGTTATAGGTATTTGAACAGCACCTTCAAATCCAATGATAACTTTGCCTCCTTAAAATAAGAGGCATCTTATGCCTACAAGAGGCCTCTTACACCTTCTTATGGTGCATTCACACTTGATTTTAAGTCAATGTTAAATGAAAATCTAGCTGGCATTCTAGGTGGGTTGCAATGTTAAATGGGTGATAGCTTAATGTTAAGTGAATGAATGTTAGCTTAACATAAAATCTTCAGGATAAGTAGGTTTAAGTCCTAAATGACTAGCATGATGTTATGGGATTCAACACTAGAGTACCTAACACCAAGTGTGAATGCACCTTTAGGGTAAGATGCATTTTCTTCCTAAATAGGTAGTAGGGATATGGTTCTTCTCACTCCTATCACCTTTGTTTAGGCTCATGACAACATTAGGGTTGTGCATTACTATTCTTGACATAATGGGCCTGAAATGCAGGTTAGTATTCAACCTAGACCCCTTATTTTAGGAATGCCCCCACCTTGGAGCCTTACCATACACTATCCAGTTCCTTCAAATATTGATGAGATGTCTATCCTTGCTACTCTGCAGAGAATACATGCAATGAATATGAGAAGGATAATTTCATCTGCAAGGAAGGAAAAAATCCAGAATCAAGAAACTTCAGGCTTTGAAAGCCCATCTTATTCAAGGTGAGTCTTCTATATACTTATTATTGTTGTAGGTGCAACAAATTCAACTATCAACAATATACATTTGTGGTAAAATTTTATTGAAGCTTTCAATCTGATGGAACTTACGTACATATGATTGAGTCTGTGATGATTGGATGGTTTGTTCATCAACAAACATGATGGTTATAATATGTTGTGGTTACCCAGAATTTAAAAGGATGAAACAAACAATTGCAGGACTTTTGGTCCAAATTTGAGTGCAACTATGTTTAGAATAGACTAAATGCAGATTCCATATTTAAGATTATGAGGTGCAAGTACATTAATTGGGGTCTCCTACTTCATAACATGGGTTGGCCATGAAAAATGACCAAAATGAAAATTTTGGTCTCACTTTTGTTGAGACCAAATGTGATTGTCATAGAGCTATTGCCTCGTTTTCAAAGGTAGTCACTTTTCAAGTGCTACATTACCAGTGCACTCATATGGCTGCCCATGCATTTTGAAATTGTCATGTTCGAACAATTTTGATGACCTATTTACCTAGTGACCCCATTATCATTGACTAGTTGGATATCATGGATAACATCTATCACATCATCAGGAGTTCAACCCATAACCACTTGCAGGGTGGTCATGAACCTTGAGGTTGGGTTAATTCAAAGGACAAATCCTTACAAGATTTTCTTACAAGAGAAATACATTCCAAACCATATTGATTAAAAAATTCGTTGGCACTAATGTGCATCTGTCACTCAATATTAACTGTCCTTGGTAAGGTCAAACCCATTCGATGGGAACTATGAACCATGAGTACCATGGCATGCTTAGGTTATTAAAGTTGAGAAGGGTTTACTGTTAGTTTCAAATAAGTGCCTTTTAATGTCATGATTATAGGGGGGGGAATTTGAGGGATGTATTCTCGTAATTAATTAACAAAAACAAATTAATGCGGGTAAAATTAAGAGCTTCTTCCATATGTCATAGGTGTTACCTCTTTTGTTTTTCAAGGTTGCTCTAGTTGCAGTATTAGGTCTCTTGGTTGGTCATACAAACCCAACATTTGTTCCAGCTTTAAGTGTTTAATAAAATTGTTTCTTGGGAATCTAGTTTACCAACCTTGGTAAATAGTTAAAATATTAGTTTTCGTAGTATTTGGATTTCCATTTAGGGTAGATAATTTGCTTCATCTACTCCTTTTCTTTTTAAGTTCTCTCACTTGCAAATGGACTAACTGGCACTTCGTCAATGATGTATTTAATTAGCACTTAGAATTTTAAAAAAATTATAATCAACAATTTCTCTTCCAATTTGACAAGTGTATTCACTGAAGATAAAGTAAATGCTTAAATATTTTTAAATACCATTCAAAACTACTACTAGACTAAAGTCAGTTGTGTAAAATGTACAAATCTAATTTTTTGGTGGTTGTACCCTTTGAATTTGTTGATGCGAAAATAGATTAAATTTTTTAAAGTGCACATGGCAATTTTTAGGAGTGTGTCCAATTGTTAAAAAATAAAAAATAAATGGAATTTATCTTGTGTTGTTGGTGCAGACTTGCGTTCGGCCCAGATTTTCCATGCACAACTGATGGTCATCTCAAACAAGAAAATCAGTTTTCAACAATTGGAATAAGTGACACAACAGAAAATTGCTTCCAAACTGGGCTTCAAGAAATTCTTACGACGGGAAGAAAAGGAAAATTTGAAGGGGCTGATTCAATAGAATTCCTTTTCGAACAGACTGCAGACATGTCAAAAGTTGTAGGGGTGGGCCTACCGTGGTCCAAGGTTGTGGTGACAAAGGAATTTGGGGTAGTGATCAAGCACATTGGTGAGCACTCGTGGTTTGACTTGTGGAAGGAAACAAGTTTTTCACCAATGAGAATTCCCATTCCGAAGCCCCCATCTGAACTTTCAATGTGTAATTTGACACCAGAACAATCATCCAAAAGTTTTGGGGTTGGCTTGGTGGGATCTAGACTTGAAAACAATTGTGTGTACGTGGAGGATAACCAAAACCAAACTGGTGAAATGTGTCCATTTATATTTGAGCTTGCTGAAAAGATGGGGTTTAACAAAAATGCTAAGGATTCAAATTTCCAACATCCATTAGGTATTTCAAGTGAAGCTGTGGAAGGTGAAAAGAATGATCATGAGGGTCCTTTACTTGAAACCATGGAAGGTGGAGGAAGGACTGACCAAGGAGGTACATCAAGTGAACCTATGGATGTTGGAGAAAGTTCACAAGGAGGTAACTCAGGTGAACCTATGAAAGGTGTTGAGAGTGGTCAAGGGGGTCCCTCAAGTGGACCTACGAAAGTTGGTGGACAAAGAGATCAGCAATCAAGTGATTTTCAACTGTGTTTTGAATCTCTTCAAGCAAAAGGACCACAAGATTCAAATGAAAATAAGTCTTTGACTGTGATTGTTATACCGGAAGTTGGAGGCACTTTCTATGAAGGATTGTCAAACCGGCAGGTTCAACCAGATTGTCGGATAAAAGGTGCAGCAATTGCCCCTTGGTTTAAGTTCAAGTTTGAAATTCTTGGAGGAGAACGTAAGATAACCACCACAACAGAGACTAGATGCGATTTGGGTGGGGGTCAACTTACATTACATGAAGATTGGGATTTGGGGTATTGTCATGATAATATCACAATTTCTCTGACTTGTGAGGATCGTCAAGCTGTCCAAGTTTCACCTGGAACTGTGGTTGCAATAGATGTTATGAAAAGAGCAATGACAGAAACAGTCACCGGTTCAATGTCTCGTGCAAACCAAATAACAAGTCAGGCTAATGTGCAAGTTCAAATGCCGGTGGTACCCATTGGAATTCAAGCTCAAGGGACTTTGGAAGTGACAGACACAATTGCAGATAGTCATGCCCTTGCAGTTACTGTGGAGACTTCAAACACTCAATTTTCTGGTTTTAATGTGAATCCGCTGGGGTGTACAGGGTCTTTAGTTTTTAATTTTCTCTACCCTGAAGACATTGTCAATGTAAAGGCTAGAGGGAAAAGACAGTTTATCCATGCTGGCATAAACAAAACTGTTTGGCCAACCATTGTTGGCAAATGGTTTCCATTGGATAGAGAGGAGGCTCGTTTATACATTTTCAAAACTGACCGAGACATCTATTCCATTGGAAGTTTGATGAGGTTACATGTAAACATGGAAAAGCCTATGTTCATGCAGCAAAGATATGAAGTACCTTTTGTCATCAACCATGCCATGAGCCATATACATTACTATGAAGACAAAGAACTTCGAGGACCTGGTTTGAAATCAGTAGACCGAGTGTTGACAAAATATCCAGAAATTTGAAATGTGTTCTTTCAGTGTGCCGGTTCTATATTGGCAGATGGATGATGTATAAGCACATGGTATTTTGTAATTAGTAAGCTTTGCATTCATTGTCTTTGCCATGTGATGAGACTTGCCCCTATGCATTTGCAGTATCTTGGGGTGTATTGAGCTAGAATCCTATTTCCTCCATTGACCTGTTCATTTTTTAATGAGTAAGTTTTTTCCTTTGTAGTGACAAGACATAATGTATATGAAGTCAGGGATATTTAGTATTATTAAATATTGTATATGGGAAACTTGGTTCGATGTTGCTCTACACTATCAATGAGGAGAAAATATTCAAATCTGATGTATATTATGGAGGGGGGCAACCATGAGTGAAGGAAAGTCCTCATTTCCTCATTATAGAAGCTAAGAAAATAGGAATGATCATACACGTCTTCCAGGCCTAGCTGTATGGTCCTAAACCATTATGTCTAGATGGATTGAATATGGAAACTTACAATTTCAAGCTCAGGATTTAGAAGATGAATTCAAGTTTTCCAGAGGCTTTTTTTGGGGGTTTTGTTGCACTAGGCTACTTGTATGCTGCAATTGGTGAATGCACACATGTGAACAATCATGATGATTCAATCCATGAACGAGAGGGAGACAACATGGGAGTCGATGGTCATGGTAACAAAAATAGCAGGAGCAGCCCTGAGTTCTTTTTGGTCACTACCATACTTGAGTTTTAAAAATCTCATAGGCTCATTGGATGGCTCTGAACACAGTCCAAAGTCAAGCAAATTTAAACAACAAAGGTATGTACGACAACAAAACTATGTCGAAGTCTTCCTACAAATTTAGTTCTCCAAAACAATAGCAATTTCTTGTTCAAAAACTAATCAAACGAATCAACAAACAAAATCCTTCATCAATTTTCTTCTCCTCAAAAAAACAATCTTACCCAATTTTGTTGTGGAATTACCAGGATTGAATATCAGATCTAATTGGGTGTTACAAGACTAAAATTGCTCTTAGGGATTGAAGTTCCAGGGCTTGATGTTTGGGTTTTTTTTTTCCACATATTTGTCAGTACTCTTCCTTTCATCTTGTATTGGAGGTTTATTTATTACCCGTCCACCTCCTCCTTTTAATTTGGACTCGCATGATTCTTTAGATCCATGAAACATTTAGACTAATACAGTATTATTTTTATTATTTTAGGCAAAATCTCAAATTATTACTGATAACTCCAGAAGAAGCAAATTAGTGGAAATAATATTTAGTTGCAAGCATTTGATAGTGCTTTGAAAATTTTGATTAGATTTTCCAAAATATGAATGAGTTTTCTTCTTGTTCCGAGTTCTTTTTTGTTTTGGGTACTCAATGTAACATGATCTCCTGTGTGTGATAATTAATATTTTGCAGTTTGGGTTGCAATTCACAACCCTGGTAAAAAGAATGGTGCTGAAATTTTGCTCTTCCTCTGGGTTCTCAAGTAATAAGTTTCCTTGACCATCTTGTTATCAAGAGAGATTGTGTCTTAGCCTTCCAAAATAATAGTAATAATAATAACAACATGGTATTAGGTCAGCTTGACAATTTTCCAAGAGTACCAACTTGACACTAATTTTTTGTTTTCTACAATTTAGGATTATTCCTGTGATCACTCAAATGGGCTGGGTTAGGAGTGGTGCCATCAGAGGACAAATCTTTATTCTTGTCATGCACACATTTGGAGTAGGTATGTATGATATTCAATTTTCATCCATTCTTGGACATCCAACCAACACTAAGAAGCTTAGGTGACAGGTAGAATCTCTCTTGAATGACAATTATGAGATGATGATGGTAATTATGGCCTTATTGATGAAGAGACAATAATATGCATGTTCGAGGTTAATAAGGATTTCTTTCTTGCAATTGGGTTGTAGTGCTTGTAGCTACTGGGGTGTTGCAATGGGTTGATAACAAAGCAATGCTAGCTAGTGTGTTTCAATCAAAGGGTTGTGGTGATCAAGGTTGCTTCAATTTCTTTGACTCGGTTTACTTCATAGTCACTGTAAGTGTTGTGTTGTTTCAAATCATATTCTTCTTCTGATGAATATCATTGTGATCCAACTTATATTTTTTAATTATCTAAGGAGTCCTCTTTCGGGAGTCCACTTTGTCCACTTTGGGGATTCACTAGACTAAAACCCATTGGGAAATAGAACCTGTATTGAAGACGAAAAAACTTTGTATTCCTCTAGAAGAGGTTGAAATTTTATCCTTCAACCAAGGGTTGTTTGGACTGCTTGCTCGAGTATCTATCATAAACACTTGGCACAATTTCTACCTAAAAGGTTTAGTAGGTTTTACCATGCCTACAGGTTGGTATTGAAATTGTGTTGATATGTGTCAGATCGCCACAATTGCGTATGGGGATATCACTCCAAACTCCAATTAGGGAAGATTAATTGTTATTTTCATAATATTGGGCAATGCCATATTAATTTTTGCAGCTCAAATCAATCAAATTTTACAGCTTGCGTCTCCCAGGTGTGACCTTCTTTGAGCTCCACTTCTCGACAATTTTGGAACTGAGATTTTACATAAAGTGTGTTTAGCCTATGTAAACCCTTTTGTCATGGTATGATTGATTATTCTGAGGGACATGTTTATTTTGAGCTATTACTATTTGATGTGAATTGATATTGATTTCTTTTGTGCATATACATATGTTGTAGACCAATTGGTGGCAAGACTTTCTTGCTGTTTTCTATCATCCAAATCACAACAAAGGTTTTTCTTCCAACGTAACAAAATGAGTTGGGTGGATTTGGCATGTTATAACACAGGTTCTTTTTTTCTGTTTAGATTTGCAAGTGAGGAAACTGAGCTAGCTCACTTTGTGCTACATTGCAGATATGAATGCATTTCCTCTCTTGATTGTATTGATGGCCCCATACAAACCTTTGTAAGCATGCCTGCTCCCCACCCCTCTTGATCCCTAAATGTGGTTCTAGGGATATTCATCAAAGGACCTAGGCTGGTATGACTTGAGGCAATGGTAGGTAGCCCCTGCATATCAAAACGAGGAAGTGTGCTTTACAATGCAAAAAAGGGCACAACAGTGGCACTGCCACAAGTTAATAACTCTGTATGAGAGTGCAACATATCTGTAAAATGATCATTTTATGTGGACTCTCAGATGTAGGTTTGAGTTGAAGACATTGTTGATGTCTTATCAACACCAAAGTTGAGTTCATACTATGGAGGACTTTGACTTATACCATGTCAGTGCAAAAGTTGCAACTGCTTTTTATTTGTTAGCAGATCAGCAGGCTGGCCAAGGTAAGTAGGCAGCCATTATTGTCATGTGTCAAATTTGTAAAGAGAAGGGCTTAATGTACTCGGTAGGTAGTTGTCAAATAATATGATCTAGACTTCATTAATTAATAAATAATATAGCCCTGCATTCAACTTATTGAAGCCATAACATGATGTCAAGATCCTAGATTGTTTTCAATCCTTAAAATTAAAATGTCACTCTCACATGTGTATCATTGTGGAGTTGTTAAAGCCTGAGAAAGCAGCAAGTGTTCTCTGGGATGACACTGATTGAGCAATTGAAATCATGTGCTTTGACATGATCCACTTTAAGCTGTTTCCACACAGATGGTGTGCATGCCTCCAGATCCTTTCTTTTTGGAACCCATGCATCCTACTTTGTTGAATATTACTGACAAGAGAGTGATTGCTTAAGTTTTCAATTCTAGTAGTTTTCAATGACCGAGAGTGCATCAATCTTCAAGAATTGCAGAATATAACTCCCAAAAGTTTGAGAGCTTTTATTAAAACTTTTGTGTGAATTTGCAACAATTGTCATGTCAAGGGATTCTCAACATTCATCATCAATTTCCTTAAATTTTTTTTGCGAAGTCTAAATTCAAGCTCATAAATTATAGATCTTGGACAAGACAATAAAAAATTTCCAACAAGAAGTTTTAATGTAAGCTAAAGTTTGAAGAAAAGGAACTTATTTTCATGTTGATTTTTGTTTGAATCTTGAGAGAGAGAAAGAAAAAGAGAGAATACACATAACAAACCCTAAACCCTAAACCCTACTTTGCTTTCTAGACAAATTGACACATTTGGTAACAATTTTCTCTTTTTTTCCTGCAACTTGCAATTCAAGAGGGATGCATTTGCCATATGAGTATTGGGACAAAATCTTGGGTTTTGGAGAAGTTTTGAAAGAACATCAAATTTTTTTGAAGATTCTAGGTCTAGATATATTTTGGATTATAGATGGTGGTGAGAGAGACTTGGGAATACAAGAAATTTTGCCTAGGAAAATCAAAAGTCACTAGACATGTTGGTTGAAGGTCTTGTCCATAGTACATTAGTCGAGTAAAAGAAGTTATTGAAGAGAGATGTAACCATATTGAGGTTGACGTGGTTGTAAGCAACTTGAGGGTAGGAGTATGCTTTTGTTGTGAGTAGATCCGTCTAAAGGCAAAAGTTCATACGAGTGTCATGCATGTCTATAGCCTATGAAAAAAAATGAGGGATGATTGAAGCAAGTCTTGATGGGATTTGAGATGTGGGTTTTGACATACAAGTGAGATAATTAAACATATTTTTTGAAAGGATAGGTAGAATACCAATAGTTCTAACAATCATAATTGTAGAAGAAACCCATCTTTCATTTATGGTGTTAAGGCATAGTTTTGCTTCAGCGTATGGCATGCTGGCACATGTTAAATGGAACACAAATTTGTAGACAACAAGCATCAATGATCTAGTCACATCTCTATGTTATTTCAATATTTTGCGTTCAATTTATTGTTCAAGTTTCTTTTGCAGCTACACAATCATGGCTCAACACCTAGAATTTCAAAATGCCAATTTTGCTTACTAACCATCTTTATGCTCTCTTTCTAATACCATCTTGATGAATTGGAGGAGGCAAAAGTGATGAAAGGATCAATGTTGTGTGCCACAAAGTTTTTGATTTTGCGTAGCAACAAACTTGTAGAGTTGAATATTATAACTAGTTTAGCAATCCAAATAAAACATGTGCAATGCCAACTTATGTTTTTCAAATCTTCGCAATCACACATACCCAATGCCCATCCACTACAACCCATGAATGAGTATTGTGTTTGATGGAGTGTTGGTATTGAAAGAGCATTCAAAACAAGTCTAGTACCTTCACAAGGGAAGTCAAAGCACGTACATGTTGCATACATACACCATGACAAACACAAAGGGAAAAAAAATTCTTTTTTAAATAGTACAAATATAATGGGTTCGTTTTTGGTGACACATGCAAATTAATACTTGAACATGTGCTTTGCATCCTATTTTTGTCATGGGTTTTTTATTCCCTTCCCTTCACAAAGCAATGTGTGGGTGCATGGATTTTAAGTAAGTTGAAGTGAGTTTTTACATATTACAATTTTTTTTAGTGTAAATTCTACTCATCCCGAAATGTAGAACAAGTGGTATGCCACATAATGTAGCTCCACCCCCACATAACAACCTGACACTAAGTTTTTGAGGGAGAGTAGAGTTGACATAATTTTAGTGCCCCAAAAATACCATTGTGCATGCACATACGTGTATAGGAGTGAGAACTTTCATAATTTGAAAATTAGAAGTTAAACATCCAATGATCAATCTAAGTTTTAACATGGAAGAAATTTAAGTATTCACTTGGACATGAATTAAAAAGATATTTCTTGATTCACCTCCCATGTACCAAACACATGGATGAAGGTCTTGAACACTGTTGCATGGTTCTGTCTTTTTCGGAGATGAGTAAGTGTCAAGTATATGAACCCTTCACCAATTCTCAAAAAATCAAAAGAACTAGTTTTGACCCATAACCAAGGTTTTCAAAAAAACGATTAAAAAAACCACAGAACCAGTCAAAGAACCTTACCCTGAACTGCTAAGTCTTTACACAAATTCAAAAGCCCAAAACCAGACGGCATTTGAATTCTCAAATGTTTCAAAATCCTGAAACCAAAAGGTTCTTTGATTGTAACATTTTCCAAAAATTCAAAGAACAAAACTTTCAAACACCACCCAACAGTTGTCTTTGAGATGCATACAAAAGGCATCCACTTGCCTGTTCAGGGTTTGTACCCTTCGTTGAAAAATTATAATTGAGTTGTATACACTTTACACAAAAGTGATACCCACCCGTATACCCTTCTATGGCATATATAAAATATCTCCCCAAATATACCCTTACCCAGCTGGTAATCTTTTACAGCATTCCAAGATTACATGGACAACCCATGTCTATATAAAACTTGACATGATGGTTTCCAAGTTGAAATTCCAATGCTTCAATATTCAACAGATCACATTTCAACAGCCACAAACTGTATCTTGAAATCCAAAATACCCTCATTTGAAGATCCACACATTACGGCTTGGATGAGTCTTGATTGAGTTGGAACTGACATAGACATGGAAGTTCCCCCATGTTTATGCCACACAAAACCACACACAGATATACATAAGAAAGATGGAGAAGACCTCTAATGCCAAACATCTAAATACTCCACAA
>Ga0116231_10006461_pt1 | contig 22306 bp, 18 predicted proteins | sample S1TSphgellanicum_2_FD_89695 | JGI IMG/M metagenome (GOLD analysis project Ga0116231, IMG submission 89695) | Host-associated microbial communities from peat moss isolated from Minnesota, USA - S1T2_Fd - Sphagnum magellanicum MG | ecosystem: Host-associated > Plants > Peat moss > Unclassified...
TCCCACAAAGTGGGAGAGGGGCGGGGGAGAGGGTCGACGCGATTGGCACCATGCCCGTGGCGGCCACCCTCTCCCCAGCCCTCTCCCGCTGGCGCGGGAGAGGGGGCACATTCCTTTCGGACAGCAGACGGGCCCTTGCTTCTCTCCCCTCTCCCACAAAGTGGGAGAGGGGTGGGGGAGAGGGTCGACGCGATTGGCACCATGCCCGTGGCGGCCGCCCTCTCCCCAGCCCTCTCCCACTGGCGCAGGAGAGGGGGCAGATCCCTTTCGGATAACAGACGGGCCCTTGCCTCTCTCCCCTCTCCCACAAAGTGGGAGAGGGGTGGGGGAGAGGGTCGACGCGATTGGCACCATGCCCGTGGCGGCCACCCTCTCCAACCCTCTCCCACTGGCGCGGGAGAGGGGGCAGATCCCTTTCGGATAGCAGACGGCCCCTTGCTTCTCTCCCCTCTCCCACAAAGTGCGAGAGGGGTGGGGGAGAGGGTCGACGCGATTGGCACCATGCCCGTGGCGGCCACCCTCTTCCCAGCCTTTTCCCGCTGGCGCGGGAGAGGGGGGCACATCCCTTTCGGATAGCAGACGGGCCCTTACTTCTCTCCCCTCTCCCACAAAGTGGGAGAGGGGTGGGGGAGAGGGTCGACGCGATTGGCACCATGCCCGTGGCGGCCACCCTCTCCCCAGGCTTTTCCCGCGACGCGGGAGAGGGGGCAGATCCCTTTCGGATAGCAGACGGCCCCTTGCTTCTCTCCCCTCTCCCACAAAGTGCGAGAGGGGTGGGGGAGAGGGTCGACGCGATTGGCACCATGCCCTTGGCGGCCGCCCTCTCCCCAGCCCTCCCGCGAAGCGGGAGAGGGAGTACCGCTGACCAGGTGTTGTGGCTTACTCCACGCGCGCAACAGGTCGATCCAGGCCCGACAGGACTGGCGTATCCACCCATCACCCGTCAGCCCCCCGACCCAGAAGAGCTCGGCGGCGGGCGAATGCGCCGGTGCCGCATCCGCCACCAACGCTGCAGCGCGCGGCGGCGCCGGCCCCAGCCGCCGGCGTGCGCCGCGCGCCATTGCTGCACGGCTGCGCGGATCCGTCGCCACAGCGGGTGGGACTCGATCTGCGCGTAGGCCCAGTCGCGCCAGCGCAGCACCAGCGCGCGCAGCGCCACGAACCAGGGCACCCGCATCAGCGCCGGCTGGGTGAGCACGTAGAGGCGGGCGAACAGCGCCGTGGCCATCAGCTTGGCGGCGATGATGACGAGCGTGCCGCGCAGGATGTGGCCGTGGGCGATCTGGTGCAGCGCGACGAGCTTCACCGGCAGCGCCAGCGAGGTCGGCAGAACGAAGAAGAACGCGGCGCCGGCCGGGGGCAGGCCGCCGATCCACGCCTCCACGGCGCGGATCCCGGGCAGCTGCCCCAGCGCCATCATCAGGTCGCGCAGCGTGTCCCAGAGCCATTCCTCGAACAGGAACAGCAGCGTGGCGGCACCCACGACCACCGACCACAGACCGCTTTTGAGGCGCGCGAACCACATGCTCTTATCATCCGGGTTTGGCGTGCCGGTTCAAGGGGTCGGGAGCACAATATGTCGGATCAGGATCAACTCAAGCGCGCCGTGGCCCGGGCCGCGGTGCAGCACATCGCGCCCTGGCTGGGGACGGGGGCCGCGATCGGCGTCGGAACGGGTTCGACCGCCGACCTTTTCATCGACGAACTGGCCGCGCACCGGCACCAGGTCGCCGCGACGGTCGCCAGTTCCGAGCGCAGCGCGGCCCGGCTGCGCGGCCACGGCCTGCGCGTGGTCGACCTCAACGAGATCGATGCCATGCCCGTGTATGTGGACGGCGCCGACGAGATCGATTCCTCGCTGGCGATGATCAAGGGCGGCGGCGGGGCGCTCACGCGCGAGAAGATCGTCGCCGCGGTGGCGCAGACCTTCGTCTGCATCGCCGACGCCAGCAAGCAGGTGCCCGTGCTGGGCAGCTTCCCCTTGCCGGTGGAGGTCATCCCGATGGCGCGCGCCTACCTGCTGCGCGCGTTCGCCGCGCTGGGCGGCCAGCCGCGCCTGCGCGCCGGCTTCGTCACCGACAACGGCAACGAGATCATCGACGTGCACGGCCTGCGCATCGCCGAGCCGCGCGCGCTCGAGCAGCAGATCAACCAGATGCCGGGCGTCGTCACCGTGGGCCTGTTCGCGCTGCGCGGCGCCGACGTGCTGCTGCTGGGCACGCCCGACGGCGTGCACGTGACGCAGCGCGCCTAGCGCCCCGCATCCGAGCGCCGCTCCCAGGTCACCCGCGCATGTCCGAACATCTGGTGTATGCCGCCAGCGCCTCGTTCGAATCGGCCCGCCGCCTGCCCGCCGCGGCCGGTGCGCCACATTTGCAGCGCCTGCACGGGCACAGCTTCCAGGCCAGCGTGCGCATGCCGGCGCCGCCGTCCTTCCGTGGCGGCGAGGTCGATGCGCTGCGCGAGCGCCTGCAGCAGGCGGTCGCCCCGCTCGACTACCAGCTGCTCAACGAGCAGGTCGAGCTGCCGACCGACGAGGGCCTGGCGCAGTGGCTTCGCGCCCGCCTCGGCGGCGCCGAGGCGCTGCTGGTGGGCGTGCAGAGCACCGCATCGGGCGGCGTCGACCTGCCGGCCGGCGATGCGCCCTCGCACTGGCGGCGCTACCGGTTCGAGTCGGCCCATCGCCTGCCGCGCGTGGCGCCCGGCCACAAGTGCGGGCGTATGCACGGGCATGGCTTTGCCGTGGTGCTGCGCGCGGCGACCGGGGCAGGTGCCGGGGCTGAGCCCGGTGGCGACACGGCGTCGGCGCGGCTCGACCGCGCCTGGGCACCGCTGCAAGCGCAGCTGCACCATGCCTGCCTCAACGACATCGCCGGCCTGGAGAACCCCACCAGCGAAGCGCTGGCCCGCTGGATCTGGACCCACGTGCAGCCGCAGCTGCCCGCGCTGCGCCGCGTCACCGTGTTCGAGACCGCGACCTGCGGCGCCCACTACGACGGCCAGGGGTTTCGCATCTGGAAGGACCTGGGCTTCGACAGCGCCGTGCGTCTGCACAACGCGCCGGAACGCGACCCGCGCCGGTCCGTCCACGGCCACAGCTACCGGCTGCGCCTGCACCTGGCGGCGCCGCTGGACCAGGTGCTGGGCTGGACCATCGATTTTGGCGACGTGAAGGAGGTCTTCGCACCGGTCTTCGCGCGCCTCGACCACCACCCGCTGCAGGAGCTCCCCGGCGTTGCCGACGCGGGCAGCGCGGCGATCGCCCGCTGGATACGCACCGAGGCGGCGGCGGGCCTGCCGCAGATCGACCGCATCGACCTCTACGACACGCCCGGATGCGGCGTCATCCTGTCCTGGGGCGGCGCCGAGGCCGGGCGCGTCGGCGCCCTGCCGGGCTGAGCGCGGAGCACTCCCGGTGACGTACTCGGTCAAGGAGATCTTCTACACGCTGCAGGGCGAGGGCGCGCACAGCGGCCGCCCGGCCGTGTTCTGCCGCTTCGCCGGCTGCAACCTGTGGTCGGGCCTGGAGCGCGACCGCGCCACCGCGGTGTGCCGCTTCTGCGATACCGAGTTCGTCGGCACCGATGGCCCGGGCGGTGGGCGCTTTGCCGACGCGGCGGCCCTGGTGGCCGCGCTGGAGGCGCGCTGGCCGGATGACGGCGCGGCGCCCGCGCGGGCACGCCCGTTCGTCGTCTTCACCGGCGGCGAGCCGCTGCTCCAGCTCGACGCGGCGGTGGTGGCGGCCTTGCATGCGCGCGGCTGGGAACTGGCGGTCGAGACCAACGGCACGCGTACCGCGCCGGCCGGCCTGGACTGGATCTGCGTCAGCCCGAAGGCCGGCGCCGAGCTCGTGCTGCGCGCGGGCAGCGAACTCAAGCTCGTGTTCCCCCAGGACGGGGCGATGCCCGATGCCTACGCCGGGCTGGCTTTCACGCATTTTTTCCTGCAGCCGATGGCCGGGCCGCGTTTGGCGGAAAATACCCGGCTGGCCGTCGACTACTGCAAGGCGCATCCGCAGTGGCGCCTGAGCCTGCAGACCCACAAGATCCTCGGAATTCCCTGATGCCTGCGATCGCCGCCCTTGCCCACGACCTGCACCGCTGGAGCCGGGAGCGCTTCCACGATCCGGCGCACACGCCGGCGCAGCGCGCGCACGCGCAGGCGCTGCTGCAGCTGCTGATCGCCCAGGACGGCTCGGCGACGCGCCTGTGCGAGGTGATCGCCGGCGCCCCGCTGGGCCTGCAGGTGCGCCAGGCGGTGACCTCGGCCGTGCCGCCGATCGTGCGCGCGCAGCTGCCGGGCACCGCCTTCCTCGAGCGCTACTCCACGCTGGGCGCGCACGGCCGGGTGATGATGGACAACCTGGTGTACGTCGCGCTCGAGGGCCTCGGCGCCGACCTGCGCGCCGGCCTCGAGAGCGGCACGGTCCCGATCGGCCACCTGCTCCAGGCCCTGTGGGTGCGCCGTGCCGCGCTGCCGCCCGACACGGCCGCGCCGCTGTACGAGCGCCTGTGGAGCGCGGCCGGCCTGCCCGATCCGGACGCGGCGCGCGCGTACACCATCCGTACGCCGGAGGGTCCGCGGTTCCTGATCGCCGAGACCTTCCGGCGCGGCATGTGCCGGTGGCCCGAGGCCGCTGCCGATGGCGCCGCCGCGCCCGTGGCGCCGCTGCGTGCCCGCGCCGACGGGCGCGCCCCGGCCTGAACGCCGCGCCGCCCGTCCGATGACATCGCCGATCGCCCTGGTCACCGGTGCCGGCTCGGGCATCGGCCGCGCGGTGGCGCGCGCCCTGTCCGGCGCCGGCTACGGCCTCGTCCTCACCGGACGGCGCCAGCAGCGCCTGGACGCGGTACGCGACGAGCTCGGCCGCACGGATGGCGCGGTGCTGGCCATCGCCGCCGATGTCGGTGATCCGGCCGCCGTGCGCGCCCTGTTCGCGGCGACGCTGGCGCACTTCGGCCGCCTGGACCTGCTGTTCAACAACGCCGGCGTCGGCGCGCCGGCCGTGCCCATCGAGGACCTCAGCTACGAGCAGTGGATGGCGGTGGTGAACACCAATCTCACGGGTGCCTTCCTGTGCACCCAGGAGGCCGTGCGCATCATGAAGCGCCAGCAGCCGCGCGGCGGGCGCATCATCAACAATGGGTCCATCTCGGCGCACACGCCGCGGCCGCTGTCGGCCCCGTACACGGCCACCAAGCATGCGCTGGCGGGCCTCACCAAATCGACGGCGCTCGACGGGCGCGCCTTCGACATCGCCTGCGGGCAGATCGACATCGGTAACGCCGCCACCGACATGACCGAGGCCATGGCGCAGGGCGTGCTCCAGGCCAGCGGCGAGCGCGCGGCCGAGCCCTGCATCGATGTCGAGCACGTCGGACGCGCGGTGCTGCACATGGCCAGCCTGCCGCTCGATGCCAACGTGCTCTCCATGACCATCATGGCCAGCAAGATGCCGTACGTCGGCCGCGGCTAGCCGCCGCGCCATTGCGGATGCGCAGGGGGAAGGCGATGCGAACGGACAGGCCCGGGACGCTGGTATCCACAGGGGCGCGGCGGCGGTGCGCAGCCCTGCTCCTGCTCGCGATGGCGCAATGCTGGCAAGGCGTGCTCGCGCAGGAGGCGGCGCCGATCACCGCCGTGGTCCTGTACCCGGGCAGTGCCACCGTCGTGCGCACCGTGCAGGTCGCCGCCGGCACGCGGCAGCTGGTGTTGCCCGGCATCACCACCGGATTTTCGCTGCAGACCCTGCGCGTCGAGGCCGACGACGGGATCCAGGTCGGGCAGATCGAGACCCGCGACAGCGGCCGTGCGGAATCGTCCAACCCCGCCGAGGCCGCGCTGCAGGAAAAGATCCAGGCCTTGCAGGACGAGGAAGCGCTGCTCGATGTCCAGGCCGATGCGGCCAACATCGTCAAGGGCTACCTCGAGCGGCTCGGTGGCGATCCGGCCACCGCCGCGGGAGCGGCCGCCGGCCGGCCGCCTGCGGACGCAAAGTCCTTGACGGCTCTCATCGAGGCCATCGACCAGGGCGCCACCACCGCCCTGGCGACGCGCCAGCGCGTGGCCATCAAGAAGCGCGCGATCGACCAGCAGATCGCCGCCGACCAGCGCGACCTCGCACGCCTGCGCAGCGACGCGCGCGACAGCCGCACCCTGACGATCCACCTCGGGGCCCAGCACGCCGGTACGCTGCGCGTCTCCTACCAGGTCGACAACGCCGGCTGGCGGCCGGGCTATCGCGCTGAACTCGACTCGGCTGCCTCCCGGGTCACGCTGGAGCGGCTGGCGCAGATATCGCAGAAGACCGGCGAGGACTGGACCGGCGTGCGCGTGCGCCTGTCGACCAGCCAGCCGCACCTTTCGCCGCTGGCGCCCAGCCCGCAACCCTGGCTGCTCTCGTACGAGCCGCCGCGGCCGGCCGAGGCCGAGGCGGCCCAGAGCCCGGCCGAGACCCGCAGGATGGCCGCGCCAGCGTCGGCGATGATCGCGGCCCGCAAGGCCGCCCGGTCCGCGGATGCGGCCGACTACGAGCCGCCGACCTTCCAGACCGACAGCGCGTTTGCCACCGAGTTCGAGGCCAGCGCGCCGCTCACGCTGCCGGCCGACGGCAGCCAGATCGCGCTCGGGCTGGGCACCCAGCAGATCGTCGTGCAGCAGCGCCTGCAGGTGACGCCGCGCCTGGATCGCAGCGCAACCGTGACAGCCGATGCCGACCGGCCCGCCGGCGTCTGGCCACCGGGCAATCTGCAGCTCTACCGCGACGGCAGTTACGTCGGCAGCATCGGCTGGAGCCCGCAGTCGACGCCCCGCCTCTCGCTCTCGTTCGGGCGCGACGAGCTGCTGCACGTGGCCTTCGACCGCCTGCAGGGCGAGGACGCCAGCACGGGCATCTTCGACAAGCGCAACGAGCGCCGCATCGCCGACCGCATCACGCTCACCAGCGCCCACGTGGCACCGGTCGAGGTGCTGGTCATCGAGGCCGCACCGGTGAGCACGTCCGACCAGATCCAGGTGCAGACGCGCTTCGACCCGGCGCCGACGATCGTCCCCTGGGACCAGCGCCGCGGGGTCGTCGCCTGGCTGCACACGCTGGCGCCCGGCGCGACGCAGACCATCGACCTGCACTACACGATCGACTATCCCAAGGACGGCACGATCCGCGGCCTGCTCTACTGACCGACAAGCCATCGCAGCAACATCCCCTCTCCCGCTTCGCGGGAGAGGGTGCGACGCTCACGATGAATTCGATGACCGGGGGCACGCTACCCCGCGCAGCCTCAGTCGCGTATCGCCGCCATCGCCGCCGCAAAGCCCACGAACACGCCGCCCGTCACACGGTTGAACACGCGCAGCACCGACGCGCGCTGCAGGTAGCGCGCCAGCCGCTGGCCGCTGCCGGCGTAGACGGCATACCAGCTGATCTCGATCACCGCGAACGTGGCCAGCAGGATGGCGAACTGCGGCAGCGTGGGCAGGTCGGGGCGCAGGAACTGCGGCAGGAAGGCTGCCGCGAACAGGATCGCCTTGGGGTTGCTCGCCGCCACCAGCAGGCCCTGGCGGTACAGCGCGCCGGCGCGGCGCGGCACGGCCGCATGCGCGACCCCGGCGCCTGCCGCGCCGGCTACCGGCGCGCGCCAGCTCTTGACGCCCAGGTACGCCAGGTACGCCGCACCGGCCCAGCGCAGCGCGTCGAACACCGACGGAAAAGCCTTGAGCAGCGCGCCCAGGCCGGCGGCCGACAGGCTCATCATGACCAGCAGCGCCGTCATGCAGCCGGCCATGGTGGCCAGCGCCGAGCGCAAACCGTGGCGCGCACTGCTGCTCATCACCAGCAGCATGTTCGGGCCGGGCGTGGCCGAGACCACGAAGGTCATCATCACGAACAACCACCAGGTCTTGAGCGACATCCGTTCCTCCTGCTGATGGACCTACGTGCGTGCACTCATGCCGGCCCGCGCCCGCCGCGACGACGCCATGACAAGGCTAGGACGGGGACGCGGGCTCGGCACCCTCGTACCGGGGCAAGCCGTCGTCCAGCGCCAGCCAGCCGATGGCGCTGGCGCAGTGGATGTGGAACTGCGGCGGGTAGTCCGCCGGCGCGTCCATCGCGCCGACGTTCACCTCCACCAGCGCCGGCTGGAGCATGCTGCGAAACACGAGCTGCGTGCCGCAGGCGGCGCAGAACTCCCGCACGCCGTGCGCCGACGAGGCGTAACGCGCCGGGACGCCGCGGGTATAGCGGAACGCCGACGCCGGGAAGCTCGCCCAGGCCAGGACCGGTGCGCCACTGGAGCGCTGGCACAGCCGGCAATGGCAGTAGCAGCAGTCGACCGGCTCGTCGGCGGCGGTGAAGCGCAGCGCGCCGCACAGGCAGCCGCCATCCGGGTTCGTCGTCATGTTGTAAGAGGTTTCAGCCCGACACGCACGGCTGAACGGGCGCCGGCGCCATCGGTTCGAGCCGGTATTTTCCCACGACCGCGGCGCTCCCGGTGCCTGAGCTCATCGGCTCCCGGCGCAAGGGCTCGCCACGGCCACGATCCGCGCCGCCACCTGGGCCGATTCGGGCATGCGCCGCAGGTAGTCCTGCCGGTCCGCGCGCACGCGTGCCAGCCGCGCCTCGATCGACCCGGGCGTGAGCAGCGTGCCGTAGCCCGCTGGGCTCTGCGGGCGCTCGAACATGCGCGCGAGCATGAGGTCGCCCAGGACCGTGGTCGAATGCACGGAGTCCCAGAACCAGCGCAGGCGGCTGGTCCCGTCGCCGCGGGCCGGAACGGGCTCGGTTGCATACGGCTCGTAGCCCGCGAAATCCCACAGCTGCACGTCGGTGCCGCTGGCGGCGGCCTGCGCCGTCAAGGCCGTCAGCTGGCGCTTCCAGTCGTCGAAATCCTGCCAGTATCCGAGTTGCTCGAGCAGGTCGAGATGCTGCGCGTGCGAAGGCGCGATCGCCAGGTAGACCTTGATCTGGCGCGACCTGGCCAGTTCCAGCAGCTGCCGCACGGCCTCCATGCCGGCGCCCGCGCCTTCGAGGCTGCGTTTGGGGCATCGAAACTGCCGCAGCGTCGCCTCGTCCTGCCGGTAGAACAGCGCGGCCACGCCGACGCGGTCTATCTCATGCCGGTAACGGCCTTCCGAGAAGTGCCCGTCCGCCTCCATGTCCAGTTGTGGCGTGGGGTCGCGGTTGGCGTAGATCGTCAGCACGCTGTCGGCGATCGCGGTGAGCGACAGCGTGGCGGCGAGGTAATCCTTGAAGACCCCCAGCCACCGATCCGGATTCCGGCTGCCGTCGGCCAGGACGGCGAGCCGCTGTCCCGGGTCGGAGAGTCCGTCCTCGAGCGTGCCCAGGGCGCTGGTTCCCACGACCTGCGGCGGCCGGGACAGGAACAGTTCGAAGTCCAGGCCGACGACGAGCACGCGCGCTTCGTCGCTGTAACGATCGAGCTGCAGCATGTTGCGCAGGTAGCGCAGCCCGGTCGGCGTGTCGCCGCCGATCAGCCCCAGGTTATAGACCGGCTGCAGCGACGCCGGCCACGCTGCGCTGGCCGGATCCAGGCCGATATCGAAGCGCGAGCTGCCCATGATCACCGTGCGCGCCCTGGCGCGTTCCGACTGGTACGCCTTCATCAAGGGCTCGTGCGATTCGACCGCCGGCTTGATCGCGTCCAGGCCCGGGCGGCGCGGGCTGTCGAAGATCAGGTACGGATCGATCACCGCGGTGAAGCATCCGATCGCGATCGCGACCAGGGCCGCGAAGCCGAGCACCGTGGCGAGAAAACGCGCGGGCGTCATGGCCCGGCGTCCCGCCGGACCCGGGCGGCCGGCAGGAAACGGGGCGAGCGCGCTGGAACGCTGGGCGGCATCATCTTCTCGACCATGTGCGCTTGCACCCGCTAGAACTGCCAGTACACGAATTCGCCGACGTGGTTCAATCCACAGCAGCCGAGCGTGAACATCGCCGCCACGGCCAGTGCCCAGGCCGGCGTGAAGCGCATCCGCCATGCGCTGATGCCGCGGTGCGGCGCGGAAGCGGGGGAAATGCCCGGGACCGGCGCGGACGAGCCGATGCCCGCCGGCGGCGCCCTGCCCGGCGCCGGGTCGAGTTCGGCGATCAGGTCCTGCGAACTGGGGCCGACGGTCGCTATCAGCACCAGCGCGAGCAGGAATAGCGCGGCGACGCCCAGGTACTTGCCGGCGCTCGGGTCTGGAGTGACGCCCAGCCGGCCCAGCAGCCGACCCAGCGCGCCCAATCGGTCGAGCACCGCGATGGGCAGCGACACGCCGTCGAGCCCCAGCATGGCGTGCAGTATGCGCCCGGCGGCGGCGACCGTATGCGCGCGAAAGAGAACGATCGCGGCCACCACGGCGCAGAAGGTCAGGACGAAACCCAGGGGCCGCATCCACGCCTCGTAGGCCTCGGGCCGCCAGCGCGGCCGCCAGTAGCGCCAGGCCTGGTTGATGCATATGTAGACCCCGTGCAACAGGCCCCACAGGACGAAGGTGAGGCCGGCGCCGTGCCAGATGCCCGACACCAGCATCGTCAGCAGCGAGGGGGTCATGGCCAGGCCGACGAAGGCGCCGCCGCTGAGCTGCCCCCCGCGCAGCATCGGCTTGCCTTGCCGGCGGCGCCAGCGCGACACCTGCAGCATCACGGGCATGTAGATATAGGTCGTGAGAAAGCGCGTCAGCGTGATGTGCCAGCGGCTCCAGAAATCGATGATGCTCGAGGACTTGAACGGTGATTCGAAATTGGGCGGCAGGCGGATCCCGAACAGGCGCGCCAGGCCCAGGGCCATGTCGGAATACCCCGAGAAATCGAAATAGATCTCGAAGGTGAAGGCCAGCGCGCCGATCCAGGCCGCGACGAATTGCACGACGTGACCGTCGTCGGCCGACGCGAAGACCGGCGACACGTAGGACGCCGCGCCATCGGCGAGCACCACCTTCTTGAACAGGCCGATCGAGAACAGGCTCACGCCGGCAGCGACGCTGCGCGCATCGAAGCGCGGCCGCAGGTGCTGGAACTGCGGCACCACCTCGCCGTAGTGGACGATGGGCCCGGCTATCACCTGCGGGAAGAAGAACACGAAGCACAGGTAGTCCAGCGCGTCGAGGCCGATCTTGCCCGCGCGCGCGTCCGACAGGAACGCGATCTGCTTGAACGTCAGGAAGGAGATCCCCAGCGGCAGGATCCAGGCGCCCAGCGCGAGCTGGCTGCCGAACAGTTCGTTCGATGTCTCGAGAAAGAAGTTCTTGTACTTGAAATAGCCCAGCAGGGCGATGTTGAAGGCGGCCCCGAGCACGAACAGGCGCGAGGCCGCGCGGCGCCCGGCGCTGCCCTGGGTGACGCCGCGAGCGATGGCCGCGGCGGCCCGGTAGTTGACGACGATGGACGCGAGCATCACGCCCAGGCCCAGCGGGTTGCCGGCGCCGTAGAACACGATGGAACACAGCGTCAGCCAAGCCAGGCCGGCGCGGTGGTCCTTCAAGCGTCCGGCGAGCAGGAAGCCCGCGCAGGTCGTCGGCAGGAACGCGAGCAGGAATGCGAAGGAGCTGAAAAGCATTTGCCGGATCGTAGCCGCTTACCGGTCCGGCATCGCGATGTTCCTGTCTGCAAAGGGAAAACGCCGCGCGTGTCCGTCCTACGGCAGCGCAGCATTTATGTCGCGCGGGCCTGCGCTCGACGCGCTCATGCTGCAGTGCACGAGCAGCCCGGCCTGGCTGCCCGTGGGGCGGCAGGACCCGGGGTGGACCATCCTGCCGTACTAGCTCAATTCGATGATCGCACTGCGCACGGCCTCGTCCATGTGCTGGCGGTCGGCACTGGCATCGCCCAGCAGCGTGTCCCAGTGAAAGCGCAGGTAGGCCGACTTGCGGCTGGTCTTGAGCACCAGGGTCTGCACCCCGCGCTTTTGCCCGAAGCCGAAATCGGTCGAATATCCGAGCAGGTCGTGCCGGCCGGCCTGCCACAGCCCGGCCTGGACGGACGCGATCAGCGCGGCCACGCGGCTGTGGAATTGCTGCGTGACCTCGAAGGTGAAGGGCTCGGGCGAGGGCGTCATGTCTCGATCATCACTTTGAGGGCCTTGGTAGTGGCCGCCGTGGCGAAGGTGGCGTAGGCCTTGTCGATATCCTCGAGCGTGAAGCGGTGGGTGACGAACTGGTGCGCGTCGATGCGCTTGGACTCCACCGTCCGCAGCAGCAGCGGGATCGAGCCCGTGTCGACCAGGCCGGTGGTGATCGTGACGTTGTGCGACCAGAGCCGTTCCAGGTGCAGATCCACCTTGGCGCCGTGCACGCCGACGTTGGCGATGGTGCCGCCGGCCCCGACGATGTCCTGGCACAGCGCGAACGTGGCCGGGATGCCCACCGCCTCGATCGCCGTATCGACCCCGCGACCGCCGGTGAGGTCCATGATCCTGGCCGCCGCGCCGTCGTCGCTGCTGTTCACCATGGCGCTGGCGCCGAAGCGCTGCGCCACCCCGAGGCGGTTGTCGTCGACGTCGACCACGATGATCTGGGCCGGGCAGTGGAGGCTGGCGGTGAGCAGCGCCGCCAGCCCGACGGGACCGGCACCGACGATGGCCACGGTCGAGCCGACGCCGACGCGGCCGTTGCGCACGCCGCACTCGTACCCGGTGGGGAGGATGTCGCTCAACATCACCATCGCCTCCTCGTCGCAGTCGGGCGGCAGCAGGTACAGGCTGGTGTCGGCGTGGGGAATGCGCACGTATTCGGCCTGCGTGCCGTCGATCGTGTTGCCCAGCATCCACCCGCCCGTGGCGCAGTGCGAGTACATCCCCTTGCGGCAAGCCGTGCAGTGCCCGCAGGCGCTGATGCAGGAGATGAGCACCCGGTCGCCGCGCTTGAAGGAACTGACGCTCGAACCCGCCGTATCGACGACGCCCACGCCCTCGTGGCCGAGCACGGTCCCGGGCCTGCAGCTGGGCACGTCCCCGTTGAGGATGTGCAGGTCGGTGCCGCACAGCGTGGTGCGGCTCATCCGCAGCACCGCGTCGGTGGGCAGCTTCACCGACGGCTTGGGCCGGTCGGCGAGCTTGCGGCGCCCGGGTCCGTCGTACACGAGAGCTTTCATGGTCGGGGGTCCTTGCGGCCCGCCGCGGCGGCCGGTGGCCGCCACGCCGTTGCGAGCGTGCACTGCCGACCATGCCTTTCCTGCGGGCCCGCGTCCGTGCGCTGCCGTGCACAGGCTATGTGCCAGTGCGCACCGACCTGCGGCCCGCGCCGGTGTATCTTGCAACGCAAAGCCGCTCGCGCCCACGTCACCGGGCGTGTTTGGCGGCCGTGTTCCCCGGGAGACCAGCATGGGCACCAACGCCGAGTTCATCGCCAACATGGACGCGCAACTCAAGCAGTGGGACGCGGACGTCGGCGCGCTGCGCACGCGCGGCAAGGCCATGGTCGCCGATGCGCGCACCGCCTACTTCGAGCGCATCAAGGAGCTCCACGCCAACCGCGCCACGGCGCAGAAGGCCTTCCAGCAGATGCGCCTGGCCAGCGATTCGGCCGGCGTGCAGTTGCAGGTGGGGATGCAGAACGCCTGGGAGACGATGAAGGCGGCGCTGGACAAGGTCGCCGCCGACCTGCCCGAATAGGCCGGCGCCTCACCAGCTGAGGCTGACCCCCAGGCGCGCGCTGCGCGCCGCGGCGGGGAACAGGTAGATCGAACCCCAGGACGCGGTCGGCGCTTCGCGCCAGTACACGCGGTTGGTGACGTTGTCGATGCCGGCGCGCCAGGTCCAGTGCAGGCCGCGTCGCTCGTATGCATAGCGCAGCGCGGTGTCCCATTGCCAGTAGTCGGGCAGGTAGACCGAGCCGTCCGGCAGGACCGACTTGTGGGTGTCGAAGGTCTCGGTGTTGAGCCAGGCGAAGCCGGCCAGGCGCGCCGGCGACCAGGCCTGCTGCAGCGAGAGCGCCAGCGGCGCGACGTTGGTGGCCGGCTCGCCGACCCAGCCCGGGTTCACGGCCTGGATGGTCCTGGCGTCGATGTAGGCCACGCTGGCGCGCAGGCCCAGCGTCGGCAGCGCCTGCCACTGCGCGCCGATCTCGATGCCCTGGTGGCGCTCCACGCGCGCCCCGGCGACCTGCAGCGCCTCCTGCGTGCCGTCGGCCGCGTACTGGGGCAGCGGCACGTTGTCCGCGAACGGCTTGACGATGCGAAACAGCGCCGTGTCCAGGCTCCAGCCGTCGTCGCCATGCTGCTTGAAGCCGATTTCCACCTGGCGGCTGCGCTGCACCGGCAGCGCCTGTCCGCGATTGACCAGCGTCAGCACCGTGCCCGTCTGCAGCGTGACCTCGTGGTTGGGCGCATTGCTCACCTCCAGGCCGCTGCCGTCCGAGGCGTAGGCGAAGCCGCCGTGCCAGGGTTCGTAGCCCAGGCCGAACCAGGGCGTCAGGAAATGCTGCTGCAGGCGCGTGGCCTCGCTGCCGTCCGTCAGGCTGCTGTCCTCGGTGATGCGCGTGAAGCGCGCACCCAGCCAGCTCGACCAGCGCTGCGCGAAGTGCGCCACGTCGTAGGCGAAGAACTCGTCCAGGTCCGTGTCCAGCGGCGCATTGAGGGTCGTCGCGCTCGGGTTGGCCGGCAGCGCCACGGGCGCCAGGGCATTGAAGACCGGCAGGCAACCGGGCGGGGTGCAACCGTAGCTGTAGGAGACCAGGTTATAGGCCTGGTCGGGCGGGTAGCGCTCGCTATAGCGCGTCGTGCGCGTGCCCACGTTGATCTCCTGCTCGATCCCCGCGGCCACGATGCGGCCGTGCAGCCGCTCCTCCGTGTCGTTGGTGTTGCGCACCTCGTCGTCGCTGATGTACTGGTAGATGTCGACGTTGTAGTTGCCGCACAGGCCGTTGTAGAGGTACACCGGGCCGGTGCTGCAGCCGTCGGGAAAGGCGATGCGGTCGTTGGCGACGCTGCGCTGCGTGCCCGCCACCAGCGCCAGGTCCCAGTCCGGTCCCAGGCGCTGCTTGAAGCGCAGCGAGGCGCTCGTCTCGGTGCTCTCGAACGGCTGGGTCCAGGGCTGCGCATTGAGGTTGCGCTCCGGGCTGATCGGCGGTGGCAGCGTGGTCGCCACCGCGCCGCCGGTGGTATCGAGCAGCGCAAAGGCGGGCACGCTGATCTCGCGCACCTTCTGGTGCTCGAACTCGAGCTGCAGCAGCGTGTCCGTGCCGGCGCGCCAGTCGAAGAAACCGCTGGCCAGTGCGCGCTTGGACCAGGCATTGTCGATCTCCGGACGGCGCTCCTCGGCGGCCAGGTTGATGCGGTAGCCGAACTGGTGCTGGTCGCCGAAGCGCCCGCCCAGGTCGGCGTGCAGCAGCACCGAGCCGCGCTCCGACACCGTGCTGTCGAGCTCCACCAGCGTCTTCTCCGTGGGCTCCTTGAGCACGTAGTTGACCATGCCCCCCGGCGCGCTGCTGCCGGCGAGCATGCCGGAGACGCCCTTGAGGATCTCGATGCTCTCCTTGTTCTCCAGCGCCACGGGCACGTGGCTGCTCACCGTCATGCCGTCGCGCTGGTAGTTGAGCAGCTCGTTGAGCACGAAACCACGGATCTGCAGCCCCTCGATGTAGCCGAAGGTGTTGTAGTTGTCCCCCACCGCCGGATCGGTGCGGATGGCCGACGACAGGCTGTTGACCCCGCGGTCGAGCAGGTCGGCGGCCGTGATGACATCGATGGCCAGCGGGGTGGCGCTGATCGGAGCGTCGGAGAAGCGGCTCAGGCTGCCCGACGCGGCCATGTCGCCGCTGCGCTGGGCCTGGACGACCACCGCCGGCAGCGCGTCCGCGCCGGGCTCGGCGGTCGGGGCAGCGGTGGGGGCAGCGGCCGAGACCGGCGCGGACTGCGCGCGCGCAGGCGCGGCGTCCAACAGCAGCGCGCTGAAGAGTGCTGCCACGCACACGGCAGGCGAAAGCTGCCGGTATCGCACGGATGGGGCGGTGGCGTGGCGCCGCGTGGCGCCGGTCGTGCTGGGCATCGCATGCCTCCTTGCAGCGGCGGCAGGGAGATGCGAAACCGGAACCAGCGCGATGGCAAGGCGGGAGGACCCTGGGCGTGAACCGGAATACGCTTCCCTGCGCAAGTGTTAACTTGATCAGGTTCCAAGGGTTTTTCTCACCCGTCCTTCGAGAAGACTACGCGGCGGTGCATGCAGCAGTGCATGCATCGCCGCCGTGTCCTCCCCGAAGGACCGCGACGAATCGCGGATTTATGCGGGACCCCTAGCGTTGATTGCGGTAAAAGTATACGACAGCTACGCCGCCGGAGGCACATAGCCGGCGGGGACATCGCCGCCGGTACCGAAGAAGTACTCCTCCATCTGCGTGCGCAGGTACTGGCGCGCCTTGGCATCGGAGAGGTTCAGGCGGTTCTCGTTGACGAGCATCGTCTGGTGCCGCTGCCACTGCTGCCAGGCCTCCTTGGAGACGCTCTCGAACAGGCGCTTGCCGAATTCGCCGGGTACCGGCGGGAAATCGAGTCCCTCGGATTCGCGTCCCAGCTTGATGCAGTTGACCATGCGTGCCATGCGTTGACCTCGTTAAGGGACGTGCCGCGCGCTCAGAGCGGCTTGATCAGGACCTGCGAGCGCCGCTGCCAGTTGTACAGGCCCTGGCGCTCGGCGGGCAGGTCATCGACCGAGGCGATCGTGAATCCGCGCTTGAGAAACCAGTGCGTGGTGCGCGTGGTCAGCACGAACAGGCGCTTGAGACCGAGCGCGCGACCGCGCGTCTCGATCGCCCGCAGCAGCCGATCGCCGTCGCCGACCTCGCGGTATTCCGGATGCACGGTGAGGCAGGCCATCTCGCCGGTCGTGTCGCCGGGAAAAGCGATCAGCGCGGCGCAGCCGAAGATCACGCCGTCGTGCTCGAGCACGCAGAACTGGCCGATCTCCCGTTCGATGATCTCGCGCGGCCGCTTGACGAGCGTGCCGTCCTCCTCGAGCGGAGCGATCAGGCGCAGGATGCCGCCGACGTCGTCGGCATTGGCCTCGCGCAGGGTTTCGAGGTCGCTGGGCGTGAGCATCGTGCCCACGCCGCTGTGGGTGAACAGGTCGATCAGCAGGCCGCCGTCCAGCGACGCGGGGATCAGGTGCGCGCGCGAGACGCCGCCGCGGCAGGCCTTGAGCAGGTAGCCCAGGTCGGCGGTGCAGGCCGGGTCGATCTCCCCGCTGGCCATCCGGCGCTCGGCATCGGCGGCCGACAGCTCCAGCAGCGCTTCGCCGGTGTTGGTCGCCACGCCCTCCGTCGGCCCGATCAGGATGAATTTGTCGGCCTTGAGCGCGGTGGCCGCGGTCGCGGCCACGTCCTGCATCGTGAGGTTGAAGGCCTCGCCGGTGGGCGAGAAGCCCAGCGGCGCCAGCAGCACCAGGTAGCCGCTGTCCAGGCTCGCGCGGATCGCATCGACGTCGACCTTGCGTACCACGCCGGTATGCTGCAGGTCGACCCCGGCATGGATCCCGACCGGGCGCGCCACCACGAAATTGCCGCTGACGACGCGCACCCGGCTGTTGGCCATGGGCGTGTTGGGCAGGCCCTGCGAAAACGCCGCCTCGATGCCCAGGCGGATGGCGCCGGCGGCCTCCTTGGCGCACTCGAGCGAGGCGGCGTCGGTGATGCGCAGCCCGTCGACGAAGGACGAGGGCACCTGCTTGAGCGACAGCAGCTTTTGCACCTGCGGCCGCGATCCGTGCACGAGCACCAGGCGGATGCCCATCGCCTGCAGCAGCGACAGGTCGTGCACCAGCGACTCCAGGCGCCCGTCGTCGATCAGTTCGCCGCCGAAGCCGATGACGAACGTGCGCCCGCGGTGGGCGTGCACATAGGGCGCTACGTCGCGCAGCCAGGCGACGAACTGGGCGTGCGGCAGTGCGGTCGCGGGGACGGCGGTCGGCGTGGCGGGGTCGTTCATGGTCGTATCCGGGAAAGTATACTTCCCGGCTTGCACGGTGCCCGAGGGCGCGCCGCGCACCTGCACCCGGCGCCCAAGCCCAGGTCGACCGCTTGTCTACCGTTTCCGAGAACACCGCTCCCGCGCCCCGCCCACCGTCGATCCACTTCGACGACGAGCTGCCCGTCAACGCCAGGCGCGCCGAGATCGGCGCGGCCATCGCGGCGCACCAGGTGGTGATCGTCTGCGGCGAAACCGGATCGGGCAAGACCACCCAGCTGCCCAAGATCTGCCTCGCGCTGGGCCGGGGCCAGACACGCCTGATCGGCCATACCCAGCCGCGCCGGATCGCCGCTTCGAGCGTCGCGCGGCGGATCGCCCAGGAGCTCGATTCACCGCTGGGCGAGATCGTCGGATTCAAGGTGCGCTTCTCCGACCACACCCGCCCCGGCGCCCGCATCAAGCTCATGACCGACGGCATCCTGCTGGCCGAGACCCACTCGGACCCGCAGCTGCGTGCCTACGACACCATCATCGTCGACGAGGCCCATGAACGCAGCCTGAACATCGATTTCCTGCTGGGCTACCTGCACCAGCTGCTGCCGCGCCGTCCCGACCTCAAGCTCATCGTCACCTCGGCCACCATCGATGCCGAGCGCTTTGCCGCGCACTTCGCCGGCCCGGCGGGCCCCGCCCCGGTGCTGCGCGTGTCCGGGCGCATGTACCCGGTCGAGATCCGCTACCGGCCGTTCGAGGATGTCGACCTGGCCGAGCCGCGCGCGCCGGCGGCCGCCGCGGCGCGGGGCGCGCCGGCGAGCGCCGCTGCCGCGCCCGCGGCCGAGCCCAAGTCGCTGATCCAGGCGGTGCTCGATGCGGTCGACGAGCTGGCCGGTGCCGGACGCGGCGACGTGCTCGTCTTCCTGCCCGGCGAGCGCGAGATCCGCGATGCGGCCGAGGCGATGCGCAAGCACCATCCGCCGGCCACGGAGATCCTGCCGCTGTTCGCGCGCCTCTCGGCCGAGGACCAGGAGCGCGTCTTCCGGCCCGGCGGTGCGCGGCGCATCGTGCTGGCCACCAATATCGCCGAGACCTCGCTGACCGTGCCGGGCATACGCTTCGTCGTCGATGCCGGCCTGGCGCGCATCAAGCGCTACAGCTACCGCAACAAGGTCGAACAGCTGCGCGTCGAGCCGGTGTCGCGCGCGGCCGCCGACCAGCGCGCCGGGCGCTGCGGCCGCGTCGCCGCCGGCATCTGCATCCGCCTCTATGCGCAGGAGGACCTCGCGGCGCGCCCGGCCTTCACCGACCCGGAAGTGCTGCGCTCCTCGCTGGCCGGGGTGATCCTGCGCATGAGCGCCAACGGCCTGGGCGATCCGGCGCGCTTCCCGTTCATCGACGCACCGCCGCCACGGGCGATTGCCGACGGCTACCAGCTTCTGGCCGAGCTCAATGCGGTCGACCAGGACCAGCTGCTGACCCCGACCGGCAGCGACCTGGCGCGCATGCCGATCGATCCGCGCATCGGCCGCATCCTGCTGGCCGCGCGCGACCAGCAGTGCCTGCACGAGGCGCTGATCATCGCCGCCGCGCTGTCGGTCCAGGATCCGCGCGAACGCCCGCCCGGCCAGCAGCCGGCGGCCGACGAGGCGCACAAGCGCCATGCCGACGAACGTTCCGACTTCCTGTCCTTCGTGCGGCTGTGGAACGACCTGGAGCAGCGCCGCGAGCACAAGAAATCCAACCGGGCCCTGGCCGAGGAGTTTCGCAGCGAGTTCATCAACGGCCGCCGCGTGCGCGAGTGGCGCGACGTGCACAGCCAGCTGCTGCAGATCGTGGGCGAGCAGGGCTGGCGCGTGAACACCAGCGCGGCGACGTACGAGCAGTTGCACCGCGCGCTGCTGTGCGGCCTGCTGGGCAACATCGGCATGAAGAGTGCCGAGGTGGACCCGGCCGACCGGCGCGAACCGCCGTTCCTGGGCGCCCGGGGCATCAAGTTCCATATCTGGCCCGGCTCGCCGCGCGCGCGCAAGGCCTCGCGCTGGATCGTCGCCGCCGAGCTGGTCGAGACCTCGCGCCTGTTCGCGCGCACCGTGGCCGAGGTCGACCCGCGCTGGATCGAGCGCAGCGGGGCGCACCTGCTCAAGCGCAGCCACGCCGATCCGCGCTGGGAGAAGGGCTCGGCGCAGGCCGTGGCGCTGGAGCGCGGCACCCTCTACGGCCTGCCCATCTACGTGCAGCGGCGCGTGCCGTACGCGCCGATCGACCCGGCGCATGCGCGCCAGATCTTCATCCGCGAGGCGCTGATCGCCGGGCAGTTCGCCACGCGTGGCGCGTTCTTCCAGCACAACCGGGCCCTGGTGGAGGAGATCCGCGAGCTCGAGCACCGCACGCGCCGGCCCGACGTGCTGGTCGACGAGGAGCAGATCTACGCGTTCTACGACGGCCACCTGCCGCCCGAGGTGGTCGACGGCGCGAGCTTCGAGCGCTGGCGCGGGCAGGCCGAGCGCGAGCAGCCGCGCCTGCTCTACCTGTCGCGCGACGCGCTGATGCGCCACGACGCCGACGGCGCGGCGCTCGAGCTGTTCCCCAAGCACCTGTCGATGCGCGGCCTGCAGATGGACCTGAGCTACCACTTCGAGCCCGGCAGCGTCCGCGACGGCGTCACCTTGACCATCCCGGTGTTCGCCCTCAACCAGGTCGACGCGCTGCGTTGCGAATGGCTCGTCCCCGGCATGCTCAAGGAGAAGGTGCTGCAGCTGCTCAAGTCGCTGCCGCAGAAGCTGCGGCGCGCCTGCGTGCCGCTGCCGGCCTACGCCGCCGCATTCGTCGAGCGCGCCCCGCCGGTCGAGGCCGCACCGGCACAGGCGCTGATCGAGCGCCTGATCGCCGACGTGCGCCAGCACGCCGGCGTCGCCTGCGCCCCGACCGACTTCAAGACCGAGTCCATCCCGGCGCACCTGGTGATGAACTTCAAGGTGGTCGATGCCTCCGGCCGCCAGCTGGCGATGGGCCGCAACCTGGCCGCGCTGCGCGCGGAGTTCGCGCGCGAGATCGAACAGAGCTTCCGCGAGGTCGCCGCCGACGAGGTCCCGGACCTGCCGGCGGCACAGGCCGTCACGGACTGGGACTTCGGTCCGCTGCCCGAGATGCTCGAGCTGCGCCGCGGCACGCAGGTGCTGATCGGCCACCCGGCCCTGGTCGACCAGGGTGCGCACTGCGTGCTCGAGGTCTTCGACGACCCGGACGCGGCCCGCGCCGCGCACCGGGTGGGACTGCGCCGGCTCTTTCGCCTGCAGATGCGCCAGCAGATCGCCGCGCTGGAGAAGTCGCTGGGCAACCTGGCGCCGGTGCAGATGCGGGCGATGACGCTGCCGGCGATGGCGCGCCTGGAGCCCCTCGTCGAGCAGATCGTCACCGCGGCGCTCGACCGGGCCTGCCTGGCCGAACCCTGGCCGGCCGACCGCGCCGCCTTCCTCGCGCGCAAGGACGAGGCGCGCGGGCGCCTGAGCCTGATCGCCCAGGAGCTGTCGCGCCTGGTCACGCAGATCGTCGACGAGGCCCTGGCCGTGAGCCGCAAGCTGGCGGCCCTGCGCGCCGACGCCGGCGCGCGCCAGGACATGGAGCAGCAGCTGCAGGGCCTGCTGGGGCGCCGATTCGTGGTCGAGACCCCGGCCGCATCGCTGCCGCACCTGCCGCGCTACCTCAAGGGCATCGCCTTGCGCGTCGAGAAGCTGCGCACCGACCCGCTGCGCGATGAAGCGCGCAGCCGCGAGATCGGACCGCTGCAGACGCGCTGGACGCGCGAGGTGGCGGCGCGCAAGGGGGTGGTCGATGCACGCCTGGAGGAGTTTCGCTGGCTGCTCGAGGAGCTGCGCATCTCCTTGTTCGCGCAGGAGCTGCGCACGCCGTTTCCGGTCAGCGGCAAGCGGCTGGAGAAGGTCTGGGGTAGCCTGCAGCGCTGAGGGCCTCGGAGCTCCCAAGCGCAGAGCTCCCCTCTCCCGCGCTACCGCGCGGGAGAGGGGCCGGGGGTGACGGTTCGCACGTGGGCACGGTCCCATCGCCACCACCCTCTCCCCAACCCTCTCCCGCAAGCGGGAGAGGGGGTGCAAACGACGCTGCTCGTTACGCCGTCGTGTTCACCACCGACCCGGTCTGGCCGAAGGTGCTGGCGGCGGCGCTGGAGCCGCCGCCCAGATCCTGGGCCAGGGCCTGCAGGAAACCGACGAGGGTCGGCGCGGCCGCGGCGGTGCCGGACGTGCTCGCCGTGCTGGCGCTGGCCGCCGTGGCCGTGCCGGCGCCGCCCAGCGCGCTGACCAGGTTCGTGAACGCCTGCTCAAGCTTGGCCAGAGGGCTGGTCGACGACGCGGCCGCGCTCGCGCCGGACGTGGATGTGTTCGCCGCCGCGGACGA
>Ga0116231_10006462_pt1 | contig 22304 bp, 16 predicted proteins | sample S1TSphgellanicum_2_FD_89695 | JGI IMG/M metagenome (GOLD analysis project Ga0116231, IMG submission 89695) | Host-associated microbial communities from peat moss isolated from Minnesota, USA - S1T2_Fd - Sphagnum magellanicum MG | ecosystem: Host-associated > Plants > Peat moss > Unclassified...
AGACTGAAGAAGCGCGGCCAAGAGGAAATATGAGTACTCCAAAAACTCCAAAAACAGCCCCCCCCCCCAAAAAAAAAAACGATCACCCATCACTCGTAAGAAGAAGCTCCCCAAAATCGAGACAAATTAGACAAAGCTCGGGCCGAGAGAGAGAAGATCTTCTGTGAGAAATTGCTTACTCGCAAGAGCACCCACCACCACCACCACCAGCTGCAGCTGGAGAGGGAGCGGACTCTGGTGCAGCGTGTGGAGCATAGTCATATATAGTACTGTCTGGTGCAGGTGCAGGTGCAGCTGGTGGTTCCTCCCCGTATGGAGCAGAAGCCGACGAGTCGATTGGGCCCGGAGCAATTGGAGAAGGAGGACTGGAATATCCTCCTGATCCGGACGTTGTGCTTGCCGGTGTGCTGGGACTAGTGCTTCCGTAAGCGCTGTTGAGCCGAGCGCGTGCAGCTCTCCAGGAAGTTGAATCGTCATTGCCGGCAGACGCAGGAGTGTAAGATGAAGATGATCCTGACCCACTGTTGTAGGGAGCATTTGGAGCAGGAGGACTGGGTGGCCCGTTATTGGTGTAAGCTGGACTACTAGAGCTCCAATCAGATGGTGCAGGAGCGCTGTAAGGAGCAGCAGTGACCACATCCGGGCTGGTTTCTGGGGAGTAGATGCTCGATGGAGAAGGACTCGTGTACGAAGGCGACTGATCGTCAATGGAGGGAGAATCTTCGTGATCATGAGATTCATGGTCGTGTTTCTTCTTCTTCTTATGAGGACAGGGAACTTCCGGTGCAGAAGAAGTTGGAGCTGCCGGCGTACTGGTGGGAGTACTGTATTGATCAGGATCGGTGTCTGGAGTGGTGGCATCAGCTGGTGTTGCAGGGCTAGTTGAGGGAGTGGAATAGCTGAGTGACTGATCAGAGTAGGGAGAATGGTCAAAGCGCCCATTTGGAATGTAAACTGTGGAAGAATCAGCTGCGTACTGTTGGTAGGCGCTAGACAATCTATCCTCCGGAAGGAAGGAAGATCGATCGCTGTAGTAGTACTCCTGTGGCTGCTGGAAGCGCTCCTCAGCTGGGTACCGATCATATGCAGAAGAAGCATAAGACCTGCCGGCAGGGATCACCTCGTCTCTCATGCTGTTCCTGGCATACCTGTACCCCGCAGGAAGGTACCTTGGGTCGACTGCAGGAAAGCTGCTCGATCTAGACAGGAAGCTCACTCCATGGCTATATTCTGGCCTTGCTGAACCGTCGACAAACCGATCAGAGTAGAATCGAGCTGGAACATCCGATTTCTGCGAAAAGCCCCCGGCCATGCGTGCAACAGCACCGCCAGGATGATCCGAGTATAAGACCTCATGAGCTAGATCACGAACTGATCCAGCACCTGCAATCTTCTGATCATCATGATCCACCCGCGGGTGCACAAGACTCGAAGTACCCACAACAAAAGGAGAATTCTCATGATCCTGATCTGCAGTTGTAACACAACCCAAGAATCCAACAGAAGAGACTACTAGAATTCCAACTAAGATCAAAAGCTTCCGAGCATCAGAACGAGGACTAGAAGACGAAGCCATAGCTACTACTAGCACTGCTGCGGCTACAGTCAGTTCTAGAAAATTTCAGTACTGGGAAGATCGATCGAGAGCAATTGGGAAGAGAAAAAAGAGTATTATAAATCTACAAAGCAGCTACTTGTATATTACAGGTTCCATTTCCCGCTTAGCTACTTGCAGGAGAGTTGGATTTTTGCGCTGTTTTTTTTTTTTCTCTCCAGGTCCCCTGGTTGTGCGGATTTGTTTAATAATTTGAATCATTATAAGTGCGCACAACTTCTTCGGCAATTGCATGAGTTTGATGATGGGCGGCTTGCTTCCGCATCAACAGGGGGGGCAAGCAGCAAGCAATCAAGCAAGCAAGCAAGCAAGAAGCTCATTCTCGCGCTGGCAAGGACGTGCAATCCGGGAATCCATTGAAGCCGAAGAAGACGGGCAGTTAATGAGAGCAACTGCGTCTCCGAGACTCGCTCGCGCGCAGTCAACAGCAAATTTATGAAGATCACCTGAGCTGATCATAATTGGGGACTCAAAGTATTTAAAGGGGCCTTTAAAATACCCCCCCAAAATAGAATTATAGAGGTATTTCCCCTTTTTGGCCCAACTTTATTGGCCTTACCTTGTATTTAAAGGGGCCTTTAAAACACCCCCCAAAATAGAATTATAGGGGTATTTTCCCTTTTGGCCCAACTTTATTGGCCTTGCCTTGGATTTAAAGGGGCCTTCAAAACATCCCAAAATGAGAATTATAGAGGTATTTTCCCTTTTGGCCCAACTTTATTGGCCTTACCCTACTACTACCAAGGCAACGATATATTGTGTTTAGATTCATTATAGAGTATTATAGTAGCTATATAGGGATTTTTGGTCCCTATGTAATAAGTAGTAGTAGGTCTATTTTTATAGGAGGATTTTTGAAAGAATATGAGATTTTGGCTTGTGTTGAAACTTGGGATTTAGTTATTATAGAGTTATAATATCACCAAGGATTTTGGGTTTTTTTTAGAGGACTTTTTTTTAAAAAAAAGATTATATTTTTTGTATGGTGGAATATTTGAATTTCCATAAGTTCTCTTTTGCCTTGAAGATACTTTTTTTAATGTAAATGGCAAGGCCACACTGTGTGACACACCCCTTGTTGTGTTTAGATTTATTATAGAGTATATAGTAGCTTAATTAAGGGATTTTTTGGCCCCTATGTACCTAATAGGTCTGTTTTTACTAGTATATAAGGATTTTTGAAAAATGATATTCTTTGGCATGTTGTGTTGAAACTTGAGATTACTTATAGAGTTATAATATCTTGAAGGATTTTGGTTTCTTTTTAGAGGATTTTTTGAAGATTATATTTTTGCATGGTGAAATATTTGAGTTTCCATAATTCTTCTTTTGCCTTAAGATGCTTTTTCATGTAAATGGCAAGGCCACAGTGTGACACATCCCTTGTTGGTTATGTAAGTTCCAATTAGGACAATATATTTATGTGTTGTGTAAGTTCTGATTTGGGCAAAGATATGGGATAAAGTGTGGTGCTATTGGGTGCACCATTGGGAACTTGTCGGGGAACATGGTGGGAATTGTACCAAAATCCACAAAAAAAAATCTAATCCCAATGCCATGTGCCTTTTGCTGCCCAAAGGAAAAAAGATGAACCCTCTTGGTTGCATGTTGAGCCATTTCGTTTGGTTGCATGCAAGAGAATTCTACTCATCAAATTGTTTGTCATCATTTTTGGCCTAGGCTAATGGCAAGGGTGTGAATTGTGAGTATGTAGTGTGTGTGCGCATATAGTGGACCCTTGTGCCCTTGACTCAATTGGGATCATCTTCAAAGCTCTTTAATTGTAATTATAATTATATTTCAATAATACATATTTAATAAATTTAACAAGTTTTGTTTTGTCGGTCTAAAAATTGCAAAATGACCACCTTGCACACTACCATGTCAAGGGCTTTTCAATAGTATCAAGAATGCAACCAAGGCCCGCATAGTTTGGGCAGGTTGAGGCACGGTCACAAATAAAAGAAAAGAAACACCAATCTCAATACATAGATGATGAATGCTACACTATCTAATGTGCTCCATGCCCATAAGGAGCAATGTTAAACATCATCTAAGTATTAGAGAGTGGCTGGGGTTTGGCTAATTTTGGCTCCTAGCTCATCCATGTTCTCACCCTATGTGCTTGGTTCTTATTGAGCATATATGGTCAAGTTTGACATATAAGCCAAGGTCATGGGTGAACCAATAATACCTGGGATCCATCAAACCTTGCCCACTCCATAACATTTAATAATTGTTAAGTTTACAAAATTGAAAATGCTTGTTTAATTAGGTCTAAAGAATTGGCACCCATGGTGAACAACTAAATCAACATGAAATTTAATACCATTGCCGATGATTCATTGATGATGAGTTGCTTTTGGTAGGATGGTTATAGAGCCCTATAATGTTTCATCCTACCAAATTCCAATTCAAATTTGTTTTGTCTATTCCAAACTAAAGAGACATGGAATCATGTTTTTTTAAGTCTATGTCTATTTCCAATATCATTTCCACCAATTTGCATCCATTTCATTTCATTAAATTCAATTGAAATTCAATTCAAGGTGCATGTAATGTGATTAAAATTTTGGTTTGAATAAAACTTAATTTTCATAAAATAAATTCATTTTTTTCATCAATTGATCAATTGTTTCTTTCCATGTTCAATTTTCACCAATAATGGTTTGTCAAAGATTATGTGAGCTAACATGGCCTTTTTCTCATATCTTGAGTTTTCATCAAAACAAATGTGCTTTCTTTACAATGTGTTTTCTTGTATTACATTAACATTATGGTAGTTAACATGGATAAACAAAGATTAATGTTTTGTTGTAGTTCATTGTTTTTATCATTTAAATGTAAGGCAAGAGGAAGAGAAGAACATCCAACATGGCAAGGATTGATAGGTAAAACCAATGACAACCAAACAATGACATTTTTGGTAATGGCAATGTTCAACAAAGATGAAATCCTATTTGGCTCAATAAATTGTTGAAGACTATGCATAGAGTGGTGAGAGATTTTTTAATGCGAAATTTCATAAGTGAACACCATCCATAATCTTCAATTTGTTATTGGCATATTTTTAATGTTAAAATTCAATCATGACTTGTGTGATTTTTGTAATTTTTAATATTCTTTTTGTGATGATATAATGTTTACAACTTGAATATATATAATGGTAGGGACAAAAGATCAAACATCATTTATAAAATAAAATTTATGAAAATGATATCATTGTAACATTATACACCATTCATTATCAATTTTGCCATTTTTGTAACATATAAACCTATACAATTATGAACAATGTGTGTGATTCGCAAATGCCACTTCTTAAACAAGAGCATATAAATGAAAAAGAATGGTGCCCATGAAGTTGAAAAAGTTGAAATTTGCACATGAAGAACAAAGAAATTGTGATCAAACATAATTTTTAATAATAAAAATACCACAATGTTAGAAAAGTTGCACAACAAATTGAACTCCACTTGTAGGACAATTACCAATTACTCAAATTTGAAAATTAGACATACATTATTATTACAATTTGATGTTTCATAATTTTTTCCTAACATAAGTTACATCCCTTTCATTCATTTTGGATTATAAAAAAATGAAGAATAACTCTCAACTAACAACCCTCAAATTTTTAGATATTATTACAATGTGTTCATAAATTTTTAATGTAATACTCAATATTTATTTATTTAGTGTGCACAATGACAAAGGTTGAGATGAGTATAATGTAGGCACAAATATAATCAAGGTAAGACCTTAGTAATGGTTGTGAGCAAAGTTCTACTTCCAACCTATAGCCTCTTGATGAAAGAGAAAAGGATTACATACAAATGTACAATATAATTATATGTATTATATTACAAGTATACCATATAATTATATGTATCATATATGTATAATTGATTTAATTTTGTAAAACTTGTCGAGGCATTATCTCCATGTTCCCTTTGAATCCCAACTTGATTGATATCATCTCTTGTACAAAGTTAATATGAAATGGGATGTGCTTGATGGTTGTAATTAATCTCAACGAATATGTGTATCTAAATTATGAATTTTTATTTTCAATTCACATTGGAGAACAAAAACAACAACATGAAATTGTTTTTCATAGATTTATATTGCATAACAAAGTTCCATGTTGGTGCAAAAAAAATGGGCTTCCTTTGAAAACATGGAGAAAGTTGCAATGAGAGAACTTTCCCCATTAAGTTTTTTCACATTATTTTATTGTTGAATTATTTTCAAGTATGGTGTAAAGAAGAAGTTGTGTTTTTTTCCTTTTGATGTGAGCATTGCTTCCATTTTTGAACTTTTGTGCATCTAGATGTATGAGACAAATTTTGTAACATTTTAAAGTAATTTAATAGTTTTTAGCATGGTACTAGTGTGTGTGCTAGTTCAACACCTTCCCAAGGTGTTGGACAACACCTCCTTCACAATTGCATTTATAACAACATATATATATATATATATCTCTTATCTTTCTTGACCTCTACTTTCATCCATGGTTCTACCAAAGATTGTCACCCTTTTTGGACCTTTGTACATTTCTCAACCTTCATTTCATCCATAGTCTTCCCATAATTTAACTTTCATCCATAGTCCTTATGGTTCTTGGTCTTCATTTCATCCATTACCAACCCCACTTTGTGCAACTCACATTTTCATCTTTGGATTTTACCCGTCCAAAACGGAAAATTTCACGACTTTCTTATTTTCCAATGGACCTATCACGGCATTAATTGGATCTAAACAAGCCAAAAGGTCATAAACCGTGTTAGGGCGGTTACTTGATTCTTAAAAATAACTTCTAAATCCAATTTTTCAAAAATTTCGAAATAATATAAGCACCAAGTTTGCATCTAGTTTCTTTTTTTTTTTGGAAAATTTTCAGAATTAAGGAACCTCTCTGGTTATTGGGTTTTCAAAACCCCCTCAAAGAACCGCCGGTTTTCACCAACTAACCGGATAAGAACCGACAAGTGTACGAAAGGTTGTTTGACCAGATTGTACCCCCCCTAAACCTGAGAACCTCCGGTTATCAGTTGCCATCTCTAATAACCAGCCAACACGGGTCTTAACATTTTGGTTGTACCAAAGACTAGATTGGTGGGTATTTGATTTTTGTGATACCCATCAGGTTTGGGTATTAAAAAAAAATTCTGGGTATTTCAAAAACCTCCAAAGAATCACCAGCTTTCATGAAAGAACTGAGAAAGAGCTGGTAGTTTTAGGCAGATATTTGATTTTATTTTTTTCAAAAATAAAATAAATTGAGAACTATAAAACTATGATAATTGATTATATAATAATTGAGTATTTGATTTTTTTGAGACCCATGGTTATATATAGAAACTGGGTATTTGATTTGTTTCATGATCATGATGATCAACTTTGATACCCGGAGAGAGGGGGGGGAGGGTTTGGTGCAATTTCTAATACCCACCTCACTCTTGGTGGCTACCAGGTAGGTAGGTAGGTAGGTAGGTAGATGCATCTGGATAGTTAGTATGTGGATAGAATATAATGAAAAAGCGCTTCTTGTCCACACCCCCCATCCATCCATCCATCCATCCATCCATCCTGCATGCATGCATGGTGTGCTGGTGGGTACTGGTTGGCTTTGGCCTAACTTTAGTTAGGTGTTGAGTTATGAGTGGAGTAATCAAATGGGGTTTTATGACTTAAAGGTACTCATCAAAAGATTAGGTATAGACTATAGTTAACATATTAATTTCCACATTAAAAAAAACCAAACTTACTTCATCTCCTTTCAAGCTCTCACTTAAGGAGGGGTTTTTTTTTGGTCCTTTGTCAAATATAGATGAGGTTTTGCAATGGCCTTTGAAGAACTCTAACACCTCTTTTTGTGGGGAGTTGGTGGGGAAACACTTCATTTTTAGACAATCTAGTGATTTGCTTTTAAGTATTTCCTTCACATGTTGGCTTTTGATGATGAGTGTGAAGAGTTTTAGTTTTTCTTCAGTTTTTTTTTGGGGGGACTTGCATGGAGCTTTTATGAGAGTTTTCACATGGATTTAGGTGAGGGTTTTATACACTAAATGCATGCATTGGGATGGCAGCTTGGCATAGTGGACCAATTGTGGCACATCCAAACCTTCATTCATTCATACATAAGTACACAACTTTTGCAATCCCTTTCTTGGCCCTTTCAAAATTCAAATCCTAGGTCTTAAAACAACGCAATTTTTAAAAATTTATCTATAGATTTTTAAATATATATATCAATATGTTAAAATGATTATTATCAATGTGATTTTATTTTTTCACTTTATTTATTTATTTATTTATTCAATTGTAATTATATTTAAGCATGAGATTTGTTAAATGTTCACCATGCATTAAATTTTATTCAATGAGTATTTATTGGTTTCTCACCATTCTTCCTATCAATGATACAAACATATTGTTGTTGAATTTTTTTAATATTTTTATTTTTGTGTTCATTATTTACTTTTTCAAATATTTACCTTCAAAGCATGGAATGTGTGATTTTTCTTCTCAAATAATAATTTCTAATCGTCATGTAAAAATGATTAAAATATTTAGAATTTTATTTTTCCATTGAAAAAAAATCCACATAATTTGTTACAAGATAGATATGTAGATTGAAGAATCCAAATATACTATGTCATTATTTTTATTTATAAAAATGTTTTATGCATTACACTATCCATATAAATTACCAAACATATTTGAATTCAAACCATCAAAGATTCAATACAATTATCATATAGCCTTTGATTACATTTCATCACTTGTAGAAACTATGGTTTTGATATCCATTTTGGTCCAATGCACCATGCTTTCACCCATTGGGCCTTTAGTTGGTGAACCTAGGTGCCTAGAGTAAACATTGAATGAATGAAGGTGAAGGAAATCATAGGTGGGTAATAGGGGCCTAACTCTAGAAACTCATTATGAATTAACCTAAAATTGGTATCCATTTGAATAGCTACTTGTTTTCAAGGCTCCTCACATTCACATTCCAAAAATGCAAGATTTTATTCTTGGTTGAAGAACCACATTTTGGCCTCAATTTTTTCATAATAAGAACCTACTTTAGGTCATTGGGTAGGTTATATATCCGATGTGGAAACTTAGGGGGTGCAAGTGTGTTGGGTGTGACTTTGCACACTTGTCACAAAGCTTGCACTTGCCACAAAGCATGCACCCTTGACACCACGCTAACAACTTGCATTCACCACCACCCGGTCCCATGATGTTTCAACTCTTATGTTGGTGAGAAGCTACCAATGAGAAAGGCATCAACAACTAAAAGCATGAGAAGCTTGTCAATAAAAAAAAGAAGCATATAGGGCGTCCCAAGTAAGGCATTTTGTAATTCAACACAATAGAAGATGTTATTCAAGTTCAAAAGTATGGCTTTTACCAAACCAAAAAAAGAAAGTTTCAATATATAATGAAGGTGCAAATCATGTAGTGTGGACCTCCTTATGAAACAAAACATTGTTATCATGTGACAATACACTTAGTTCCTAGCAAAAAGCTACCCCAAAGAGCTACATTTCATAGAGTTGCACCTACCAATTCCATGGAGAATTACAAAGGATAACTTTTGGAACCTTTCTAGAGGATTCGTGTAATCCTCTAGAAAGGTTCTAGAAAATTTACAAAAAACATCACATCAAGACTTTCAATTACAATATATTTGCAAGTTTTCTTGTTCATAGATATTCAATGGACACTCGTTTTCACAACATTTGTAGTTGTTGAATTTACATTCACAATTCCTTCAATTAATTTTTTGAGTTGCAAAATAATATGAAAGAATTGACTAGACTTTGTTTTGAGTTTGCAAGATGCTTATCATATGCTAGTGCTAGACTTTAAAAATGAACCTTTTTAGAGCATTCATATGAACAAAATTGTTTGTAGTTCATTCAAAGATAAGGTTGGTTGAATATGTGTTTTAAAAGTCTCTCCAAAATTATGTCATTTTCAAGTCCCTTAAGAATCATTTATGAGTTTTTTCAAGCAATAAAAGCACTGATTACATTGATTATTCAATGCTTTTGAGAATTTAAATTTTATTATATTCCTTTCAAATTATTAGACATGTTCCCACAATATATTAAGAACATTATCATCAAAATATATAAAAGAAATGTGTAATATTACTTTTTTTTTTACACGAAAACATGAAAAACAAAGCACTAGTTACAATTTCTATGGCTCCTATATTTGTGAATATATTCACATACTATTCATAACCTACCAATTGTGATAAAATTAAATAAGTTTTGTACATTCATTATTTTGTTTTATTTTGGTCAAGGATCAATGACATTACAAGGAATATTGTCCATTCCAACCCATGCATTTGTGATTTATGTCCAAATCAATCATTTTTGCAACTATAAATGCGATTGTCCTCTATGGCATTTGGTAAAAATGACTTGTAATCACATAAATGATTACGAGATGATTTGTAATTACATATGAAACTTATACTAATGTTAATTTGGATGAAAATGAAGATGAATAATACATTTATATCATCTGTTCTTAGTGGCATCCCAAAATAGATGAAAATGTTGTTGTTTTTGCAACTTGGAAAGTGGTTCATAAGCCATTAAACATCATGTGGCATCTTCTCAAGTTGATTGTAATTATAAATCCTTGTTGCAAATCCACAAGTAATTAAATATGAAAAAAATTGAGTTGGCCAATAAAATTGTTGGATTTAGTGGTCTAGGTGTATTCACTTTATTTTAATAAATGTGTAGTAGGGTTTAGTGGGTTTGTGAAAATTTCAAAGGACTCATAACAATTATTGATAGAAATAAGACTAGGTAATAGGTTATATGTATATGACTAAGTAGTAGGTATTTTATCATGTTGATATGTGTGATTTTTTTGAATTAATTATTTAATTAAGTAGGCAATGCAATTTACTTTTTGAATAGGTTAGGTAATAGCAGTAATTAATAACCCATTTATGAACATTATATAGTGAATAAGTTGTATATCATATATCTAAATTACATTTTTGGGGCACAATTATGATATATTATAAGCAAAATTGTATACTTAAATCAAATAGATGTTTGAGATGTGAAAAACATAATTTATTTTTACATGAATTTTTTAATCATAATTTAAAGTAAAATTTAAAATATTATATGTTTAAATGTAATAAATTTATAACTTTCCATAAAATCAATGAATTATATGGAATTAATTCATATTTAAAAGTTTAAAATGATTATTTAGATTAATCTTACAAAGGAAAAAACTGGTTAATATACTTTTTAAATTATATTTCTATTAAAAATTATGTATGATCCATTTATAAATATTACATGTGAATAAATTATATATCGCATATTGAAATTAAATTCTATTGGTACAGTTATGATATAGTATCAAAAGAAAAATTGTATAACATAATTTTTGGATTCAAATGAAAGTTTAAGATATGAAAGATATTTATTTATTTATTATTATATTATCCATTTATGAATCATGTGATTAAGTTTTTTTTTTCACAGAATAGCTATGGAATTTGTCTTCAATAATGAAATTAATTTTTTTTTCAAATCAATTTATATTTTTAAAAGGAAAAAAATATATTTGTGTACATTAGTGGAAGAACTTAAAATTTAAATTTGATTTTTGTCATTTGGAAAAAAATTTCATATCTAAAAGTTTTCAAAGGACCAGAACCCTAGGTTTTGTGATTCTGAGAACTTTCAAAAAGCCACAGCCAGCAGAGGTAAAATGGTTTTTAAATTTTAAAAAAAAACCTGAACTGGAGGTTATTAACAAGGGGTGTGTCACATTGTGGCCTTGCCATTTACATTAAAAAGTATCTTAAGGCGAAAGAAGAATTGTGGAAACTCAAATATTTCAACATGTAAAAATATAATCTTCAGAAAATCCTCTAAAAGAAACAAAAAATTCCTTCGAGCTATTATCACTCTATAACTAATCTCAAGTTTCAACACAAGCCAAAATATCATCTTTCAAAAATCCTCATATTAAAAATAGACCTATTATTATTACCTAGGGGCCTATAAAAGTCCCTTAAGCTACTATACTCTATAATGAATCTAAACAAAATATCCTTGCCTTGCTAGGCATTGCCAACAACTCAAACAACTGCACAACAATAGTTAGCACATTAGTAGATAGCTAACCACCGTAGTTAGATAGGGGATTTGGATACAATCATAAAAGGTTTCCTAACAACACATCATCCATCCTTGTTGCTAAAAACTCAAATTTGTTATTCCAAAGTGCAAGCCATTGAGAGTTATGGATCCAATGTAGAATCTTAGAAGCCAAGAAACACAAGCATTTGCTGAACTCCTCCGCCTCCAGGTTTTTGTGCATTTGATTTTCTTTCGTTCTTTTTTCATCACTCCATGATTTCATACTCATAACTGATTGTAGGGAAGTGTCTTGCTAAAGTGGCAACACACCATTGGATGAGAGCTCCCCAGTCATATCACATATCTTGCTAACCTTATGACATTTTCATACTTTCTTAATTCCTTTTTGCACATTCTCGATCATTGGTTAGTTGAACCTCATAACTCATCCTCTTTTGTGTCCCATAACAGAAAAGCTTGGCACTCCTTTATAATTGATAATGTCCGATAACTGGTTTGAGTGTGCTCATTACCATGAATAGTCTCAATAACCTATGCAATCTCACTAGTTACCTGGAACCCAAAAATCTAGATGCTTTTTCATCTAGTGGTTCATCTTCATTCATTTCATTGAAAAAAAGAACTTGGGAGGGACACACCATTTAATTAATAGAAGTAACAATAGGAAACCTTTAAAAAGGTCATGTTTTGGTGAAGGGGTTTTTCTTTTTTAATTCAGACATAGCAACCAAGGGGTTTTTTTTTTCCAATCCTTTGATGTACCTACCATGTAGTCACATTGATAATCATCCCCATAGGAGGAATTAGCCAAATTTGGCTACAGGTCAGAGAGGAAAGTAATAAATTTTAAGAATCTCATATTTTGGCAACCTGTTAGACATTTTTTTCACAAAAATCCTTTGTATGAGTGAATTCATTTGCTGCCAAGAGGCAAAAATTCGGCCAGGAAAAAAAATGCTCATAGCATCAAACACTGTACAAAAGTGGTAGCAAACTACCCTTGAACTAAAGTTTGCATCAAAATGTCATAAAATTTTCTCCGAAAAACAGTTTTAAAAAAACATTTGGCAATTTTTCTCTTAAAGAACAGGGAATTTGCAACAGGACATTAGTCCTTTTAATTCTCAAGGTCGAAGTTTTGCCAAAATCCACCAAACAAATAATCACTTAATTCTTGGTTTTTTGAAAATTTTAAGAATCAAAGAACATGTGGTTCCAAAATTTTGAATAATCTTGCAGAATTAAGATAACCTCTGGTGGTTCCCAAGGATTTGAAAAGTTCATAAGCACCAGCGAGAGAGTCTGATGAAAGAATTGGCAAAGAACTGGGCTTTTCAGGGGAGGTTCTTTGGCCAATTCTTTGAGATTTAGAGAATTTATTGTTTGATTTTCTGAAAACTAATGGGTCAAGCATCCATATACCTGACCCTTCCACCACAAGTGACTAACTAGCTAACAATCCACTACCTTCAAATTATCTCATTGATAACAATTGGCTGCTTGCAACTCAGAACGGAGTAAACACAATAAAAAAACAAATCTAAGAAGCAGTTAGAGTAGTTCCTGTTTCTACAAGGAACTTCAAGCTTGAGACACACAGTAGAATACCTCCATTAGCATCTTGTGACTAACTAGTTTCTGAACAAGATTGCAATGATACACAATGCCATTGATCCCAACCTTGGCATCAAAACCGATGAGCCCAGCAAATCCAGGAGTACCCTCCAGGGATTGGATGCTGAATGGATAGTCCTTTGATTTGTGTCCCATAGTCGAAGCTGCTAGTGCTACAATGACATCAACTTTGCATCCAAAACTTTCTTGAGCTGGCAACACAAATGTCCATGTTTAGAAACAGCTTACACTTGGAATTGTAGTTGTTGCATGTATGCTGCCAAGACTCCATGTTTGGCAGCCGCACATGTAGGACACAGCAGCTTCATTGGTGTTGGATGCAGGATTCTTTGTCCCTGTAATTACAATGAGAATAACAGCATGGAACCAGACCATGTGATAGTACTCACTGTACGTTCAGAACAGTAACTAGCAAACGGCCTCTGCTTTGAATGCACAGTGATGTCAACTTGGTGCCATCAGGTTAACACTGACTGAATAATTGCAACAGTGATTCATGACATGCTTCTACACTTCACATACCATATACTCAAGGCTCTCAAAGCTACTGAATAGTCAGTGAATCATACAAACCTGATGAAGTCAAAAATGAACTTTGGCAGAATGATGATAAAATCAACCTGTTTATGCCCTGTTTATGCTTTTACCCTACTGCCAGGAAAGTTGGTGACCAGTCCATGGCTGTGGATGATACATTGAGCTAATTTTCTTCACCATTTTCATCAGCTTCATCAGGTGTGTCTGCACCAACTTCCTCATAATCTTTTTCCAATGAAGCCAGGTCTTCTCTTGCCTCTGAAAATTCACCTTCTTCCATGCCCTCCCCAACATACCAGTGGACAAATGCGCGCTTGCTATACATCAGGTCAAATTTGTGGTTGATGCGAGAGAAAACCTCTGCTACAGCAGTGGTGTTACTGATCATGCACACAGCCCGTCGCACCTTTGCAAGGTCGCCACCAGGCACTACTGTTGGTGGTTGATGATTGATTCCGCACTTGAATCCAGTTGGACACCTGCAAATTTATGAGAGAATAAGTGCAATGATGCCATGCTACTCACGTCAGTCACATCCCAGGCTGCTCTTTCAACCCATAATCTAGCCATTGTTATAATTGACATACAAGAAACTGGTCATGAAATGGAGCTCAGAAGGTGACAAACTCGTCACATTTCTTGGATATTGTACTCTGGAGAAATCTTAAAATACTTACCAGTCAACAAATTGTACAGCACGTCGGCTCTTAATGGTTGCTACGGCTGCTTGTACATCTTTGGGTGTGAGATCACCCCGAAACATCATGCAACAGGCCATGTATTTGCCATGGCGTGGGTCACACTTGGCCATCATAGATGCTGGTTCAAAAACACTGGTTGTGATTTCTGCAACAGAGAGGTTCTCATGGTAGGCTTTTTCAGCAGAAATAACAGGGGCATATGAGGACAGCATAAAATGTATTCTTGGATAAGGGACAAGATTCGTTTGAAACTCTGTTATGTCGACATTCAGGGCACCGCTGAAGCGCAGTGATGCAGTCAATGAAGAAATGACTTGTGAGACGAGCCGATTCAGATTGGTGTATGTCGGCCTGTCAATATTAAGTGACTTCTTGCAGATATCATATATTGCTTCATTATCTAGGAGCACAGAAACATCCGTATGCTCAATGAGGGAGTGGGTTGAGAGCACACTATTGTAAGGTTCTACCACTGCAGTTGACACCTGCCAACACACACAGAAACAATCAATTAGCTGAGAGATCATGGTCAACATCAAAACCATATTGTGCAGAGCATACACCCAAGTTGGCAACTTACATTGCTACCAGAGTACTAGCAGTTATCCAGGAGCTTCTGTGATGAATGGAAGCCTCACCTGCTTTCATCAGTAGACATACCTGTGGGGAAGGATAGATAGTGAAGCCTAGTTTGGACTTCTTCCCATACTCCACAGACAACCTCTCTAACAGCAGGGCACCCAAACCAGAGCCTGTTCCACCTCCCACAGCATTGAAGACCAAAAAACCTTGCAAGCCCGAACAAGCATCTGCCAGTTTCCTAACTCGGTCAAGACACAATTCCACAACATCTCTTCCCACTGCAAAATCAGAACACAGATATTGTTAGCTTTCTGTGCCACTCATAAGATTGTGAGGCTAGTACTCATGACAACACAGCAAATAAGAAGCCAATGCCTCAAGCAGGACAAACAATGCCACCTCTCAGTCCTCTTGACCAACTGAGGGAAAGAAGGTCACCATACAAATGACCCTGCAGAAAGGAGATTGGACTATATCCAACTTCTGAGCAAAATCAGAATAGACTCACAACCACCTCCTTACAGAAGACATGGCTATGTACATAGAGCACCACACTGTTGAGTGCTTGATGCACCAAAGAAGGGTTAAACAAAGAAACTTGCCTGTGTAGTGCCCTCGAGCAAAGTTGTTAGCTGCATCCTCCTTTCCAGAAAGCAGTTGCTCTGGATGGAAAAGCTGACGGTAAGAGCCATTCCGAACCTCATCAATAACAGTGGGCTCCAGATCTACCAGCAATGCCCGAGGCACATGCTTCCCAGCTCCTGTCTCACTGAAAAAAGTGCTGAAGGATTCCATTTCCACACTCCCTTCACCTCTGCAGCAGCCATGATGAATTTGGAGCACATTTCATTAAAGTTTGCCGTCTGCACAAAGAATGACCTAAAAACAAATCTGGGTTTGGGGGGCAGCACATCATGTATCTTGCTCATGCCACCACACCTCCCATCAAACTGAATGTTGCATCTCTGTTTGTTTCAAAAACTTCAAGATTGTTCCCTATTGAGATGCTCCATGACACAAATCTATCATAGCTTGACACTTGATCTCTCGTGAAGAGGGCTGCAATTCATTCAATGAGGAAGGCATCGCGTGCAACTGGTCTGCACTCTATATCTGCATCACATATTTCTATGTATCCACCTTGTTGTAGCTCACTTATACAAAACAGAATTCACGAGTCTGACTCTCACACAGATGACGAGAACAGCCACTCCCTAGACAAATTTCACTTCTCATGAAAGTCACAGAATACTTTGGCACGCACATCATGATAGCTTCCAACGCTCCTTGTAAAGCAAAAAAGGATTCACCGATTGAAACGAGAATCGGAGTTTGTGTGCAACGGCACAGAAGTACTGCAGGGAACCTTGTTTGTGCAGCTCTTTTGTGCAACGTAGCAGCTATTGCCCCAACCCACCTAGTTAGTTTCATGACGCTACACGGAAGAATTCAGCTATGACAAGCAAACGAGGAGTTGCAAAACTTCCACGACCGACCAAGGTTCCTATCTCTTCAGCATGTTGTTTCCATCCTACTTCATGACGGAAGAATTTTTCAAAAGAGTAGGTGTGAGTACAGCTTGAATCATCTGTGAACGGTGCTGCAACTGATCTCTAACATCTATGGAGGATTATCGAAAGAACGTCTCCGCGAGTCTAAACCTTGCAAAACTTTTTCAAAGAGTTCTGAGTACTAGAATCGGTGAATCGCGATGCTCTCAAACATCTTATATCGAATATTATCCAAAGGATGTCCAAACCTTGCGGTCGCACAGGATATAAGTTCCTGCCGACGCGTTTGCGAGAAAAAGCTGCGACCTAAACATCACAAAACTGGCATCTATGCTCGGAACACATCCGGAATTTCTCGAACAAGACGAGGAGAAAGACTGGCGGAAGAAGATCAGACATATTATTATAGTCCGCTCGAAGCTTTTCAAGACTTTCTCGCTAAGAACTGCAACATCGCTAATAGTACTCCTAGAACAGAGGGAGTCTTTCCCAACACGTGAAAAACTATCGTAAGACATGCTAAACTATATTTCCCGCGAAGATCTTCAAAGCAAGCACTTATCAGAAAACGCCGGAACAAAAACGTCGGACAGAAACAAATTCGCAAGCTTACAAAACAACGCTTCTCGGAGACTCGACAAGGTTTGATAGTTGATACCAGACTAGACATACAAAAGAATTGGAAATTATTTTAACAAACGAGAAAAACACAAAGAGAGGCGGATATCTGTGGTAAGAATCATACGTGATAAGGTTGCCATCGGGTTGAATCCCGTGCTCCAGACAGAAGAGCTCCCAGCATGCATTTCCGAGTTGGATTCCCGCTTGTCCGACATGAACACAAATAATTTCCCTCATTTTTAATTTTCTTTGGTTCTTTGGTTTTTTTTGTCCTTCAAAATTTCTTCAAACAAAACGAAAACACACAAGTAGAAGAATGAACTGGAACAGATCGCGAAGAGATCCGATCGAGTGTTGTGGGCGATGAAGAAGAAAGCCAAAGGGGGCGACGCTGGCAGCTACGAAGAAGAGGAAGAAGCTCGTGCGTCGTCGATTTGCAGCGTTGCGTTCAGACTGGCAGACAAGAGCGCTCTTCAGAGAACCCACGCTGTGTATGTACTCCTCTTCGTCTCTCCCGATTTTCTTACCGTTTTTACCGCACTTCTTTTTTTTTTTCATTTTTTTTTACCCCGTTTCGTAAAATCCACGTCTGCCTATGTAGTTGGCCCATTTATCTCGGGGACGGGAAAAGAAAAAGAAAAAAGAAGAAAAAGAAAAGAAGAAGATTAAAAGAAGGAAAAAAGGTTTCTTTTTAGGTTTTATTGCGCTTTTTTATTTTTTATTTGACTGGGTCCAATCCAGTGTTTCGTTTTTTTTTATTTTTGTTTTTTCAAATTTGTGAGGTAGGTGATTTGGCTATCATTTAAAAAAGGAATTTGCCAGATTTGGCTACAGGTAATAGAGGAAAGTAGTAGAAAAAGTCTAGGAATCATGCTATATGCTAACGACATGCTACAAGTTCAGTGATTTTTTCTTATGGCGAATTTTTTTTGGAATTGTTCGGTTTTTTTTAGTGTATATTCCAAAAAAATGCAGCAACAATTGGGAAAAAAAAACTTTCTAAACCACAAAACTGAAAATAATAATAAATAAAATAAAATAAAAACACACTGGCTATAACCACCAGTGATTTTTTATTTTTTTAATTTCAATTTTTTTCATGTTGCATCATTGGCTAGCATCCTAAAGAGGGATTTAGCATTAAATGATGACAGGATTTTAGAACCAATTTGTTTTTTTAAAAATTAGTTTATAAAATGATATTTGACGAAATTTTTTCAATTTTATTTTCAAAATTTGTCAAACAATTTCAGGAAAACTGAAACATTTTGGAAGAATATTCCTTTTAAAAAAAAAAAACCCCCTCATTTTGGCCAAATTTCACATCCAAAAAAGCTGTTGCTTTGCATATGTTTGTCTTTCTTGTCCTTGCCTAATTACTTTCACTCTGGGCATTTTTTTCTCAATTTTGTGAGGTCTTCGGTCTGGGCAATCAACAACAAGAGGACTTAGACAAATTTGGAAAAGAAAGAAGAATTGTCTTTGGAATTGTTTTATATTTTCTCAACATGCTAAAACCTATGTTAGTACCTAGCATAATTAGGCCTTACATAATTACTTTTTTGGAATTGTCAAAAATTCTGAAAAATATATGCTTGCCATGTTGAAAATCTGAAAAAAAAAAACTCTAGCTTCATTATTTAGTATAATGCTAAATGCTAAATTATTTTTATTATTTCTTTCAAATGTAAATGCAAAAAATAATACAGATTTATTAGGCACCCTTTAGGATATTTCTTCCCCAAAAAAATCCTTTATAGAAGTCATGCAATTTTTTTTAAAAAAATTGCCTAGGGGTGAAAACTCATCACAAAAGAAAAAATGATGCTTTCACTTAGTCAGTTTGTTTTGCCTCTTTCCTTAACAATTTTGCAGGTGTGGTGACATCAAATAAACCAATGCAATACACACACATACATATTTCCAATAACAATTTAAAACATATATATATATACAATATATCTTATTTTACATTGAAAATGAAGGTGCAATAATAATGAGGCGAATTAATTATATATGTATGCCAAATTATTAAGTAGGTAGTTATTTTATTTTGAACTTAGTAAAATTTTAGTACACATGTAAGTTCACCCAGCAAACAATTGCACCTTCATATCTAGGTAGAATACGCTTCAAAAGTTAACATTAGAAAGTTGATATTCTCAAAAAAAAATTGGGAAAATTATTGATTCAAACACTACATAAGGTGAAATGTTGAAAAATTGGAGGTAGTTGAGTCCATATACCAAATTCCAATGTAAAGCGATTTTCATGTTTGTGTCTTATCCTAGTGTTCATCTCTTTGAAAATTGTTAAGGAATAATTACCATATTACAAATTAGGTCATATTGTAACCGTATTAGATCAAATGGAATATTTAAGGACAAAAAAATTTGGCAAAAAAAAAAAGCAATATTGGCTGGGCTTGCAATGGCAAGAAATGAACACCTAAAAAAAAAAACACTTCTTCTTCACACAAACACTAAGGAAAATGGGAAATTTTCATAGTGTATTTTACTCCAGCCTTGTCATTCCAGGGATGTTTTGAGAATCACATAATACCTTTACCAAATTGTCAGTTGTTCAGACTTCACATGCACATTTGTGTATGTCAAGACACTGATTCTGCCATAACAAAAAAAACTGAGCATTTCTGTCCATAAATTCCCTTGAATTAAAGCTTGAGTTCCATCATAAAGGTTGAATACTCACTTGGTGTGTTCTTTCCAACAAATTGAAACCCTAGAACCATAACCCAACTCGGTGTTCTTTCCAACAAAATGAAACCCTGGTCACCGTTACAACTTTATATTAGACCCATGGTGTCAAACCATTGCTAGAAATGCTTACACCAATGTTGGGCAAATATCAAAATTAATAATATTATTATTATTTTCGCCTCTTCTTTTTTTTCTTCTTATGTTTTTATATGATTCTCATTCCCAATAATTCATCATGATTATTATTATTATGCCTTTTCATGTCCATGTAGATTAGCAATAGAAAGAGTTCAAATAGATACGCTTGAAAGAGATAAGTTATCAAATATTTTTGATATAGATGACTTGAACATTGAAAGACACAGGCGCATGTTAATTTGTCTTTTCAGATCCATGTAACTGGGTAACTGGGTAAGGGAGAGGAGTGAAATGGTTAAGCTTGAAAAGAGGTAAGGTTCATTCAAATGGCAACAAAGAGACATGTGTTTTATTCTCTAGGCTACAAACTGAGAGAGGGGTCGGTGAGCAAAATTTGAGCTTGCCAAGTCAAGAAGAAGAAACATGGCCACGAGGGGGACTAATTCAGATGGCTGGAGATGGACCCACACACAATGAGAGAAAAAGGGTCACCGCCCAAGAGCAAATGTTCCTATTTGCTTTTTGCAAACAACATAAATTGTGCCCATTATGGATTCTCTCTCTCTCTCTCTCTCTCCCTTTTGGGCCCTTTCTTTTCAAGTAAACTATGTACAAAGAACACCCAATTCCACTCTCTATCTATCTATCTACCCATTTTCTTTTTCTCTTTTGTAAAGCAAGTATGAGCTGAACAAGGGACACCCAAGCTTCTCCAGCTGCTAAGTTGGTGCGCTTGTGAGTGAGGACAAGGGTACCCCCTTGGCCATTTTGGGCTTCATTGAATAATGAATTCTATTTAGGAGAATGGCCCAGTTTGTTTTTAAATAAAAAGTAAACCATTTATGTGATGCGGTGGTGCACATACATGCAACGGCATTGGTGTCTTATTGAGGTACGTTTCTAGGTTTTTCTTCCATGTTGGGTGGTTCTTTCCTTGGATGAAGAACCTTTGGTTTTGGTTTTTTTTTTCTTTTTTTTTAATTTAAAAATTTTATCTTGGTTCCAATTTCACACATAAATGAAAACCTGTATCTGGTTCTTCCCCAAAAAAAAATTTCAATTCCAGTTCAGAAAATCAGACCCAAATCCAGTTGAGTTCTTATTAAGGGGGACCAGAACTAGCAGTTAACTATGAGTTAATCCCAGTTCCAGTTTCAAATAGACCTGTATTTTGGTTCCAGTTTCACCGCATAAATAAAAGCAAGAACCCAATTCCATGCCCAGTTCTTTTTAAAAAAATATCGGTTTCTGGTTTTGAAAATCATACCTGATTTCAATTCGGCTGGTTATGCTCAAGTACGTGCCCTTGGTAGAACCCCCTTTACAACCTGACAGAATCGTGACTTGGCCTAACAGGTGGGGGAATCCCTGTTGCACTCTGGCAGAGAATCCACAGAACAGTTAAGAGTGAACCAGCACCCACCAGCACCCACCAGCACACCATCCATCCATCCATCCACTGGATGCCCCCCTTACGCCTCAGTTGTGGATGAACCTCAACCAACTTAATATCTGGTTTCACCTCAGTAACCTGTTCTGTAAGAACACTAGGTCCTATATATTCATAACCGTGTCTTGATGACGTGTCACTTCCTGATTGGACACCCACACAACAGTTATATGACATAACCTGCTGAGCTCATGGATGTGGATCCCATAACCTGTTGAGCTCATGGATAGAGCCTTGTTTTCTCCCCATATTGTAGAATTTGACACAAAGGGGATCATCATCTCAATGCCCCCTTACTACTACTGGTTATGTCCTCTAACATGGCTCAAGCATTTAGGTTATACATCCTTCAGTGACAAGTCATAAATGTTGCACAGGTTTCGAGGTGAATTGGCATGGGTTTTGTTGCCCAGGCAGATTAGCCAATGTGTAGTTCACAAGCCCAGTGCTCTTCCTCGGGTTAAAATCTTGATATCATGGTCTAATGAAGTAGGGTTAACATACAACAACCCACATCATCATTTTGTGCCCAAAACATATGGAAGAAACATTGATCAAACTATTAAACAATAATCAATTCAATGTCACACATGATACTGACATGGCCCCCCTGAGGTTGTGTGGA
>Ga0116231_10006463_pt1 | contig 22304 bp, 17 predicted proteins | sample S1TSphgellanicum_2_FD_89695 | JGI IMG/M metagenome (GOLD analysis project Ga0116231, IMG submission 89695) | Host-associated microbial communities from peat moss isolated from Minnesota, USA - S1T2_Fd - Sphagnum magellanicum MG | ecosystem: Host-associated > Plants > Peat moss > Unclassified...
ACAACAAAAAGTATCTAAAGGCAAAAGAAGAATTATGAAAATTCAAATATTTCACCATGCAAAAAATACAATCTTCAAAAAAATCCCCTAAAAGAAACCACAATCCTTCAAAATGTCATAACTTTATAACTAATCTCAAGTTTCAACACAAGTTAAAATATCATCTTTCAAAAATCATCATATAAAAATAAGCCTATTACATAGGGGCCAAAATCCATTAAGCTAGTATACTCTATAATGAATCTAGACACAATATCCTTGCCTTGGTAGGCAAGGCCAACAAAAAGTATCTTAAGGCAAAAGAAGAATTATGGAAATTTAAATATTTCACCAATGCAAAAATTATAATCTTCAAAAAAATCCTCTAACAGAAACTAAAAAATTGTTCAAGATGTCATGAATTCTATAACCACCTCAAGTTTCAACACCAACCAAAATATCATCTTTCAAAAATCCTCATATAAAAATAGACCTACTACCTACCTAGGGGCCAAAATCCCATAAGCTATTATACTCTATAATGAATATCCAAGGCCAATAAATAAAGACTTATGTCTTATTATATACTCTGATCAATCTCCTCATTTGAAGACTTCAAAGTTTGACTGGAAAGTTTGACACTTTAGTCTTTTGCTTATTTGATCATTTTGCTTGCAAAATGGGTTTACAAACTAGTCTATATATAAAAGAACACATAGCAGTATTCAACATTATTTTGGATGAACTTCCAAAAAATGTTGTTGCTATTTTACCAATTTCAAAAACAATTTTATATCAACATCAAACAAATCAATACAAACACACCAAAAACATTCAAAATCCAAAGGTATCAACTTTCATTAAAACCAACTTACTATTTAACTAATTATAAAGGACAAGATCAAACATTCAACTACCAAATCATATACATTCAAAACCATCACGTGGGAGAATTTTAAATATGCACAACATTTATGTAACACTCTTTTGCCTATGTAATTATAAGGATTAATAATGTTACGAGATGTACAATTTTAAGACTTTCAAAAATCCATATTACATAAAGTTAATTGAAGCTTGACAAGATTTAAATCACTTGACACACAATCACAACTAACAAAGAATTAGTGCAAATTAACCATTTTCCTATTGTATTGATCCTTTCAAAATTATTGTATTAATTATTGTTGCTCCTTATACATTTCAACAAAATAAAAATGCTAATATAAAGGTCTACATTCATCAAGGTGTAGGCCATAAACATTATATGGTCAAATATTTTTTTATAATTATAAATCAATTAAATAATTTTGACTAACTTATATTGTCAAAAAATGAAAATATTAGTTTTTGTCAATATAAGTTTCAAAACAATGAACCCTTATTATTAGTTTTGTAAGCAACTCCATGTGAATAGAATTTGGAATAATACATAGAATGCATATAAACAATCCCACTTTATAGATAGTAAAAATAAATAATTTAGCATAATAATAATCTTAATCCTTAACTAGGTCAGCTCTAATGTAAGACAAGAATCAAATAATGCACATCACTAAAAATCATATAAAAATCGATTGTCAAATTTGTTTTGGTACCATATCTGAAACAATGAACATGCTTATTAATCCTTTCTAAAGAAATTCATTTGGACCAATTTAGATCAAATACAGAGAATGCATTTGACCAATATCACATCATATATTTGCATATATATATATATATATATATATATATAATTAAAAAATAAATTAATCTTAACTAGATCAGCTCTAATATTCTTAGAAAAAAGAGTTAATGTACATCTATAATCTTAAAATGTTATAATGCCATAACTTGTATAGATCCCTCAACCCTACAACATTATTAAACAAATAAATAATTAAATAAATAACACTCGGCAAGGGAACATTGAAGAAAAAAGAAAGGAACAATTTTGCTAATTTTTGGGTAAAAATCGCCAAAGTTTTCGATATCATACAATTTTAGAGAGAGGGGAAAAAAAATTATAATTTTTTTAAAAGAAAAAAAAAGAAAAAGAAAAAAGACCGCCCTAACTTCAACTGGTCTGCTTATTCTTATTCTTATTTTCTCTCTATTTCTTGCAATTTTGCAAATTTGGTATTATCCGAGAATCCCGTGCAGGACGCTTGCAACTCAGATGTGGCACTTAGTGGGGCTGCCACCGTGGCGTACCTGTCATCCGGTTCCCAATAAATTTGGGCACTCTTGGGAACAGTCTACTTGGGAACTCCGAAAAGAGCCTGACACGAGTGGATAAGGTGCACAGCCATTCGCTAGACCGATTGGCACCTCACTTTTTTCTCAATTGGACGATCCAGATCTTCACTCTCCATATCGTGCGGCCCCTACCACCCACCTCTGGCAGCCCTTCCGCTAAACGGGCTGCAACTCGGTAGAAGCCGGCCCAGTGTGTCCTGTTCTCATCCACGTGTATGAAATAATTTCATCTATGAGTGGTGCAATCCAACTCTTTGCCCAACTACATACCTTTATTCATCCGTAATTACTGGATGCAAAATCCAGTCTGGAGCGGCACGGGCTCCCTGTACCCGTTCTTGTACTAGCGCCGATGAACGGACGTGGCCGGTCTGACGGCTAGGATTGCGCCGGTCTTCAGATGGTAACTGGCGGTAGCCGGTTAGGAGGTTACAATTATTCCTCTTTCACACCGTAGACCGAGGTTTTTACGTCTCCTCCCTTCGGCTACAGTCCCGCCGGAGAGAGAGGGAGAGTGAGACGAGAGCTCTTGGAGACTGTTGTGGAGCTTGGAGACTGTTGTGGAGTTTGCTACAGCCTTTCTCTGCGGCACCTACACGCGGCGATCGATTTCACTCCATTATCTCTCTCCAGTTTTGAGATCACTTGCGGTGGTGAAGAAGCGATGGCTAGTATCGCGGCAATAGCTGGTGCATCGGTTTCAATTGGAGCACCTCGGGCGTCTTTGTCGCCTGCGGCATCATCTGCTATTTGTTCCTCATCTTCTTCTTCTTGCCCTGTTTTTGTCAGGAGGAGGAGGAGCTTCCACGGCGGGGCTGTGCGATTTGGTGCCAGAAGATCAGGTTATCTTTCTTGCTTCTTGTAAACGTCGTGAGCCTGTGAGCCGGGCAGAGGTGATAGCGTTCTTGGGGGAGCAGCAACGGTGGGTGCTGTATTATACAGCGTTCATTAGTGCGCAATGTTTTTCCGTTTTAGTTTCGAATTCCGTAGGATTTTCTCAGCAGGCATTGATAATATTGAACCGATATCGCACTTTTGCTTCAAGTCTTCCTCTCCCCTGACATCTGGGCGATTTTGACCCCACCGCCAGAACGGTTTGCAAGCATCCGAGTTGTGGAAATGTTGTAGGATAGTGTTGTCGCCTGTGGCTGTACAAGCTTCATAGTGCTGTATTGATGAAGCAACGTAAGGTCCTGAATCTCTGTAAGAACGGAGATGCTGGCTGTTCCTAGATTCAATCCGAGGTTGCCTTACCTCTCGGCGGTGTGATGAGCGAAAACACCTCTAGTTAAAGCATAGCTACATACTCCGGAATCTGAGGGCACATCCAAATTTTAGTAAGAAACTAACCGCTAGTACCATTGATTTTGCCATGTAATACTGCAGAATCAGGAAGATTCGCCCCTCTCCCAGTAAGGGCAGTATCATCAGACGATTCCACACCAGATGCCACGAAACAATTGGAGGAATTGTATGCAGACCTAAAGGCTAAGGTCAGCAGTTGTCAAAAATCTTTTTCCTTAACTTTGCAAGTGCAGTCTTAACCAGCAGGCTGTAAATGTTGTGGTTCATGATGACCAGAAAGATGTTTAGCTTCTGCACTAATTTAAATGTGTATCCAATGCCTTAGTGGGATGGTCTGGAGAACAAGTCGACTGTTCTAGTGTATGGTGGAGGTGCTCTGGTGGCCTTGTGGCTATCCTCCACAATTGTTGGAGCAATCAACTCTGTTCCAGTGGTATGTCATGTTTTCCCAATGAGTCACAAAATTGGATCTTCACATGCTTCTTCACACAGATACCTAAGTTGAGAATAGGACAAGAATCATCCATTCCCATCCACTTGATGTCTTCATTGTGGTTGGAAGTAGTTATGACTTCAGGTCCCTGGTGTGACATTGCAGCTTCCAAAGCTCCTGGAGTTGATTGGCCTTGGCTACACTGGGTGGTTTGTTTACCGTTACTTGCTCTTCAAGGTACACTCTTTGATAGAAATTCCACCTCCACACTATACTATGTCAAGTAGTCAAACAAGTTCTATTTTTTGAGTTGGTGTCAACTAGAGCTGTTCTTGCTTGGCCATCTGACAGTATGCAAATTGTGCACCAAATTGATGCATTGTTTGATGCAAGTAGTGGATTGAACTATGCACTTTGCATGTGCTGCAGTCAAACCGAAAGGAGCTTGTTGCTGACATTGAGGAGTTGAAGGGAAAAGTCACAGGAGCTTCAAAAGAGGAGGTTTTTTGAAGGAGATAGGCAAGGAGAAAGGACACTTGCAAATCGTCCATCCATGTATTGTGTAGTTGGCTCATGTTAATGAGAAGGTTGGGTGTGTGCTCATGAGAAGGAAAGGTAACAATGTGTTCAAGTGTTGAAGTTTGTCCTAGTTTCCAGCCACTAGAGAGAGAAGCTTCTTAGGAGGGGAGAAAGGCTGCCAAAGGTTGTTGCCTTGAAGCAATTAAAAAAAGTGTTTGCAGTTTGTTTGTTTAAGCTGGAGTTAATGAGCTGCATTGTGTGATAGTAGTGTTCACACTTTGTTAGACTGCGATGAAAGGGGTGTTTGACTGTGTAGCACCGTACAGTGGTGCAGATTCCTGTATAGTGATGAGCAACCAGAGTAGCGGAACATGATGTCACAGAAGTATGCCATAATGATTGTTGAGGCAGATTCCTTCAGAGGTCGTGACATCAGTCCTGTTCCTTCCATGCCAGTCTTTCCCTGATTTATCGTGTTCTTTCTTCATAGTGCCAAGTCCTTGGTTCCAGCCCAGATCATGATTGCCAGTCAGTGCTCTCTGGTAATGATCAGTTGGCCCATAGTTTGTGCGCCTATGCCTTGCTATGTCTTCTTGCATCTGCAACATCAATCCATACCATGCCTTCAGATGAAATGGAGCCAGCGATTCATGCGTTGCAAAGAGGTTACACATATCTTAACAAAACCTTCCTACATTCTACCTTTGCATCTGCCACCAATGAGTTTTTACACTGATGTTGGAGGCACACAGTGCAGGTGGGATTTTGCCTGTTCCTTCGCCTGCAGTGAATGATGAACAGCAGTCAGTGTGATCCGGTCCCTTGATGTCTTTGTATGTTGTGTAGAATGTCATTTGGATTTGTATGTTGTTTAGAATGTCATTTGGAGCATCATTGGCAAAAGTAGCACCAATTTGCTAAGTTATTGGGCTTTGTCAGTAGGGGTGCTTTGTGCCCGTTAGCAGAAACTATGTTGCAGTGGAAGAAAGAAATAGAGGCTTACCATCTCCAAATACATGGCTTGCCGGTCTGTCACAACTAGCTGCACACAGAGTACAGTGACCTAAGAGTCAGATATTACACATTGGTATGTAACTAAAATCTCTGTTCCAAACAGCTATTATCTCTGTGTGACTTGGAAAAAACACACGGAATGCTAATCAAAAGTAGAATCCAACAAACTTTCCATTTCAAATATGAAAATTTTCTGTGTCAGATTGTATACTTGTGCCTGCAATTCACATGTTAAAGTAGCTTGTAATCCAATGTGAAGAAAACTAGCATGGGACATCTTGCCCTGTGAAGTTACTTAAATGACCATCTTTGGTTTTCAAGCTGATGCAAAACAAGTCTTACCTTTCATGTTTTTTATGCCATCCTTGAATTCCTCATAGCTTATGATTCCTGGTTGATGATCAATGAACCTGCACAAACAAAAGCCATTCTTCATTCTATCTGTAATTTGATGGCTTTAGACAGGTATGTCCAAGCGAGTAACCTACTGGCTATGTTTCTTTGAATACTTTTTGAAGAAAGCAAATGCACCTTACTGCACCAACTACAAATGAAGTATAGTTCTCTGGATGTGTCAATCTTCAATTCTCATGTATGATCTCACGTTTTCTAAGTTCCACAGACAAACATTATCTGTCATTTCTGCATGTAATTGTAATGCTTCAACTGCAATCCTCTAACCCTCAACTGATCTGATGGTTTGTCAGTTCTGCTCACAGAAGAGTTTACAAGTTTTCCTGGTATTTGCTGGATGCTGTTTATCTGTTTCGGGTTCAGTTCATGTCATGTTAGTAGTGGTTATGTGTTCTCTGCTCTTGAAGGACAATACTTAAGCTGGGAGAGAACAGTGAAGAGTTCATTGCACTTCATTAGAGACGCACACAGACAGACAAGACACGCACCTGAGAACAAATTCGAGTTCATGAGACTCGAGCTGCCGCGTCAAGGCCATGGCGAATATCTGCGGCAGAAGCGCTCTCCTTACAGCGTTGGGGTTCTTGTGAATGGTTGCAACCTCAGTGAAGGCTTTCAAGAAAGTGATGGTCGGAACGTCATGGAGTTCTACAACCGGCAATCTCCGGGCGTTCGTCTTGAAATACGCAGGATCTCCGAGATATGTCATGCCGAAGTACATACCTGGAAGGTTCTGCTCTACCATAGCTGTGTCCAAGGTTTACCGAATCCCGGAAAACAAAATTGCATCAAACTGATTACGATTCTTTTCTTGTACAGTCACGAAGAATGTTTTGTTACGTTAATTCAGTGTTCAGCTTGGCAGTGTTTCGGTAGCTTTGTCATTCGCTTCTGAGGACTCTCTCCATGGTATACCTTCGTCCTCATCTTGTGACTCTCGCCATAGCGTGTGCTCCGTGATTTGATATGTGTGCATCTCTTTGACATGTCTCCTCATATCTAGTCATGGAAGGAACATTCCAAAGGTGAAGAGACAGGACCGAGGAGAAAAAGACGCGTAATTAGCCGCCATCTTCGTAGAGATGATATCTTCTCTTTCCTGCACTACTGCGAGAGGCCTGATCACTTGAAACTCATGCACACACAACCTTTTGGTATCTCTCAGACTGCCACAAGTATTTCCACGTTAGCAGCCATCAACTTTTGGACTGGGACCGCCGGCAACTTGGTGTAGGAGCTAGGAGCTGGTGACCACCGGCGACTTGGAGTCACAGCAAGGAGATGGTGTTAGCACACAAGTGTGCAGACGTAGATAGTTTAGGAGATCCTTGTACATGCACGGGGAGAGCAGGAGGGACAAAAAGAAGAAGAAAAGGGGAGAAGGAACAACTCTCTGTTGCGGGGGAGACTAGAGAAAAGATTAGGAAGTTGTACAAACCCCAAATAGTCAATTAAATGATCTTTTTTAAAAAGCAAGATTAGACTTTAATGAATTGGCTGTTTTTTCACAAAGACACTTTTTATAAACACAACCCAATTTGGTGGTTATTTTAGCTCATTTTTAATAAACTAACCTAACATCATTTTTTATTTTTATATCCATTTGCCATTCCTCAAACAAGATGCTTAGGTAGCCAATTTTTTTTTTAAATGCTTACAACTCAATTTACTAAATTTTATAATAGCACGGTACTCCACCCAACCAAGTGCACAATAGGGGTTTCCTACTCTCTTTTACAACCTCTAATCTTCTCTATAGTTTCCCCAAAAAGCTTTTTCTTTTTCTTTTTTTCATTGTGTTTTCCCCATGCATGTACAAAGATTTCTTAAACCATCTACATTTGCACACTTGTGTCAATGTCAGCTCCTTGCTATGACACCAAGTCATCAGTGGTTGCCCATCCAAAATATCAATGGCTGCTAACATGCTCCCCCTCCTAAAGTAGGTCATTCATTGTCTTCAATGACAAAAATTAGGAAAGTTAGCTTTAAATTTAGATTTTTTTTCCCCCATGTAACATCATATCATCCATAGAATAATGCTCTCATTTTATCAAAAATTATTTCCATGTTTTATTTGAAAAGTGTTGGATTCTTGTGCTTAAAATGTTTTTTGGTTCGGTTATAGCGCCTCCTTCATCTAATGTTTCTGGTAATAATTCAGGCGATAGATGGCTAGGGTTAGACACATTTCTTAAGTAAGCTGACATGGAAAACATCCTGGATTTTCCATTTTTTTTGGGAGACCCAATTGATAGGCCATTTTGCCCCTTATTTTTTTTCTTTCTGAGTATGGCAAATGGGCCACAATATCAAGGGGGCAATTTTGGGCATTTCCCCAATCTCAAGTCATTCTTGACAGGTTTGATTTTCAATAACACTTTGTGAATAATTTCAAAAAAATTAGGGTTTTGATTTATGTTAGCATAAAATTTGGCCCGTTTCTGGGCATTTTGCATATTTTTCTTGATCAATTTCAAAATATATTGCACAACAATCATTTCATTTACACCTTCTATCTTGGAAGTAGGTGTTGAAACGAAAATGGGATTTAAATATTCCTATCTATATAAGGCATGAAACAAGCTTGTTTTAATGGAAGAATGCCAACTCCCATTATAAGCAAATTCCACCAATTATGAATATTATTCCCAAATTCCTTGCCAATGGCCAACATACATTGTTAACAAATGTTCTAAGGTATGATTAGCCCTCTCTTTTTGTCCATTTGTTTTTGGACGATAGGCATTATTCATTTTGAATTTAGTGCCAACCATTTTTAGTACAATACTCCAAAATTGATTCACAAATTTTCAATCTCAATCACCCGCAATTCTTTAGGTAATCCATGTAACTACAAAATTTCTTATAAAAATAATCTAATCACATCCATGGTTGACATTGTGGATTTGGCAACTAAAAAATAAACATGTTTTGCAAATTTATCCACAACCACAAAAATGTTGCAATGTCCCCATTTGTTCCTAGGTAATCCCACAATGAAGTCCATACTTATGGACTCTCACTTATTGTTGGTAACTCCGAAGGGTTCTAATAATTATGGAGTTTTAACTTGTTCAACTTTGGATATTTGACATAAGTAACATTTTTCAACATATTCATGTATATTTCATGTCAAGTCGAACCTAATTTTTCTTTACAACCATATAAGTTTTTGAAACTTTGGATGGCTTGCAATGCAAATGTTATGACAATCATAAAGGACGTGAACATGAAAATGTTCAAAATTAGGGCTACATACAAACCGCATTGTCCAAAATATAAGCCATTTACTTTTGGATTTCTTCATAGGTTTTGCCATCTTTTTGTAGGTTTTCATAAGGTTATTTAAACCATTCATCTTGGACATAACATTTTTTTATGTCCTCTATCATGGTATTTCTTACCATGAAGACGACATTGGCCAAAGGTTGGCAAAACAAGGCATTGTCACGAATGGCAACATTATGGAGTTCATTTATGTGAATATTCATTATAATTAACTTGTATTTAATTCTTAATGGAATTTTAATTCTCTTTTAGTTGGTTCTCAATTAGCTTCTAGTTAACTTATAATTCATGTGTAGTTATTTCTTAATTCACTTCTAATTCATTTTTAATTAAATCTCAATTAAATTTTAGTTCATTTCCAATTAATTTCATAGTTAAATATTAGTTCATTTATAATTCATTATTAGTTTCCACGTGGATGGACAAGGGCTACACATGGGTGAACATGAGTCACATGTAGGTTGAAAGTTTTTTGAAATTTTCTTTTGAATTAGGTGCCCAATGGGTATAATTAAAAATAGAATCCCACATTACTTCAATTTATTCAACATGAATTTTGAGTACATATATTTGCAATGATCTTATTTCATTTTTGAAATAAAGTAATTTTGCATTCACATCGATTTTGTGTTTTTGCTTTTGATTTTTTTATTCCATGATTTGGATTTAGAATTAAGTTTACCTTTGTTCATGTGGTTTAGAAATTTTGTTGTTTAATTTTTTTGGTGCCCATGACAAACATCAACTACAATATTTTCCTTGCTTTTTATATAATCCATTGTTGGCCCATAATCAAACTCATGGAACCTTTCCACCCACCTACATTGTGTTTTATTTAAATTTGGTTGGGTGGTTAGATATTTCAAATTTTTCATGGTCTATTTCAATGGTAAAAGGTCTTCTAACAGATAATGGTTTTAAATTTTTAAAGCATGTATCACCAATTATTCCTCCTCATGGGTGGGGTAATTTGTTTTTACAAGATTCAATTTTTTTAATTCATACACAATGATTCACCCCTCTTACATCAATATAGGACCTATGGCCAAATTTGTGCATTGGTGCATAAAACTAAATTATGGCCAAATTATTTATGCACAAATGCAAAAATTATTTGGTCATGCACCAAAATTGTCACAACCTTACCCTTGGGTTCGTGACTAAGGCAAAGGTTTACAAAGGTGTGGGCCAAGATTGAAACTCAGAAGTCACATTTCATTTTCCTAAAAGTGTAGGAAAATGTGACGGAATGAACCTCCACACTCCCAAGTGAACTCCCACTTTGGGAATTAGACTCCCAATGGACTCTCAAATTTTCAAAGGGCGATTGTAAGGGTCAAAATTCATTGGATTGAAAAGTTCATTATACCATTGAAAAGCTCTTGGAACGAAAATGTTTAAAATAGGTTTGTATGACTCATTTGGGTACTTAAAACATAAATTATGGCCAAAAGAAGGGTTAGGAATCAAATTGTCAATTTGACTCCTAACCACTAAAAATCAATGATCACCTTGAATTATTTGTGTGCAGGTGGTGTGCCACATATTGTTGAAAAACTCTAAAAAAGGGTTACAATTTTTTTTAAACCTCACCTCAATTAAAGGTCTGCACAAGAAGTTATGGGCCTCCAAATTTGCAAAAGTCCCAATTTCGAAAATTACAGGACTCCCAACTTGGGAATCCTGGTACAAAAGGACATTTGGGTGTTAACCCTATGGCTAAACATAGAAAATATTATAAGGGGGAAGGTGGTGCATTCCCTCAAATTTGGGCCATGGTGAGTTTTGTGAGTCTGTGTTTGCTCATGGTTCATCCTTGCACTAATAGTGCTTGAATTATGCACTAACCAACTTGTTGTTTGATTTGTGCAAGTCTGTGTGAATAATTAACCCACTTGCCAAGGAGCATACCCAATTCTTCATCATTTCATTATTTTCACCTTGGACTCATAGTTGAATTTATCAAAGAGCTTGGGAGTGTGTCAAAATTATGGCATCAATGTATAAAATTGATTCTTCTATTTTTGGGTCACGACTTTTAGCATAGGAGAGAATGTCAATGCCTTTTTCAAGGTTTTAAAACTTTCTTGACATCTTGGACTCCATTAAATTTTTTGGGAACTATTTTTTTAATAATAAATTAGTTAGAGGCATTGCCATTTGGGCAAAATTCTTCACAAATCACCTATGATAACTAGCTAAACCTAGGAAGTTTTTCACTTTTATTTTATCCTTAAAAATTGGCCATTCAACTACAACTTTGATCTTTCTAAAATTTGCTACCACTCCTTTATTTAAGACTACATGTCCAAGGTAATATATTTGGATAACACCAAAATTGTATTTGCTTTTTTAAACAAATAGCTTATTGGTTTTTAGGATTTCAAATATAACCTTCTAGTGTTCCATGTGTTTTTCTGTGAATTTAGTACATATTAATATATCATATAAAAACAAAAACAAAAATTTACCCAAGTAGTATGAGTCCATAAGGTTCATAAAGGTGGTTGGGGCATTTGTGAGCCCAAATGGCAATACAATTAATTCATAGTGCCCATAATTGGTTTTTTTAGTAAATTTTGTTTTTCCACACAAATTTGGCAATAGGAACTTCTCAAATCTATTTTGGAAAATATCTTAGCACCATGAAAATAATATAGGGGATCATTTATCCTTGGTAGGTGATATTTATTTTTGAACATGACCTTATTTAAACCCCTATAATCCACACAAAGTCTAAGGGTGTCATCTTTATTTTTAACAAAAAATATAGGGGCACCCCAAAGGGACTTATTAAGCTTTATGTATCCTTTTCTAAAAGGTCATTACTCGTTCCAATTTTTTGTTTTCCATATAGGAATGATGATATGGAGTTTAACAAATGGTTTCGCATTAGGGTCTAGGTCAATGGTATGATCCACTTCCCTAGTTGGTAGAATTCTTGATAAGTTCATTGAAAAAATATCAAAATATTCTTCCAATAAATTATTCAACAAAGCGTTTGATTCATTTTCCTTTTCATGACCTTTGATTGATTCATACATGTATGCCAAAAACAATTTCATGTATGTATTTTTTCAATTGAATTGTCAAAAGCAAAAAGGTATTAGGTAGGGTTTGTGAAGTTCAAAAGATGTACCATCCAGTTTGGTGCCACAAACTAATCGACATTTACATACCACACAAGCATCTATTGAATCTAGCGACTGCATCCCCAAAATTCTATCATAGATGGCTCCAAAGCCAAATTTTTAAATTGGTGCATATCTCCAAACTTGGAAACTAAACTAGAACATCCTCCAAGTAAAGGTTAGTGTTATAAATTTGTCCATTAAGTAGCAAGATCTTACAAAGGGTTCATGGTTCCCAAAGGTAAACCTAGGGTGGCTGCAAAGGTTTCTGGCATTAAATTATGGATGTTATTTGAATCCACCCTAATAGGTCCTTTGTTGGGCCCTGCCCCCACAGGGACAGGTACTATCACATTGAATCCAATTTTTGTAAGTTTTACTTTATTAAAGCCGGTTTCACATTAGATGAATTGGTTTCTTTTGTGAAAGTGTTTAGACTGTTTAAATTGGAACAGATTATTTTGGTGTTTAGAGTGTGTACACAGTAGGTAAATGTACAACATCTTTTCTATTGGCAGGGCCAGTGTGTTTGTGATGCCTTGTTTCTTATTCCACTATTACCTCCTTCCTAATTCTCCTTTGGGGTAGTTAACAGAAGGGCTATTGTTTGTTGAACGTTTATGAAATTGGAAACAACAATGACCAGCCTCATGACAAGTAAAAACATGGTCTTATTTTTTTGTTTATTTTCCTCATGTTCTTCCTCACTCAACTTTTAAGTACCTTTGTGGTTAGTCCAACTCATTGTCTAAGCTTCCAAGTCTTTTGGATTTTTTTTCATTTTTCTTTACAAATCCAAGTTCCATAGAGCTCAATGTCCATTTTGGGGCCATCTTTTATTTTCCTAAAAGGTTTCTTATTGGTCTTCTCTCGATTCTCAAAGTTTATGGCCAATTGATAAGCTTCCAACACGATTTTAGGGTTATAAATTTTGACCATATACTTTATATGGTCATCTAATCCATTCATAAAAACAAAAATACAGTCCAATTCCACCAAGGGCAAAAAGTAGAAGATATGTACGTCAAACCAACACTTGTATTTGGTTAAGGTCATCCGCTCTTGGCATAATTGTATCAATTCCTCTTTGATTCTAATGAAATAATTTTTTAGCATATATTAAGCCATGAACAACTTGCTAAATTCCATCCAAATTTCAACTTGGGGTTTGTCACATGTTTTTTTGATCCACCTTGAACCACCACATTTGGGCCTTACCATGCAACATCAAAGTTACAAGCTTAATCTATTTCGCTTCATTGTAAATTTCACTATATAATTCTTTTAGAATTTTCAGAAGAAAATAACTTCCTCTAGGGTTGTGTTGCTTTTGCCATGAAAGTCTAAAGGCTTAGACAACTTACAAACACTTATATTGAAATTCCTCTTCACTTAAACTCTCATCACTCTATAGAGTCCACTAAATTACGGGTTGATTCCAAGTCTGGTTCATGAGGACAACACTTAAGGCAATTAACTCAACCTTGATCAACAAAAACTCTACATATTTCTTCCTATTCCATCATAGCCAAGGCATTTCAAGTGACTTCATCAATACCTAACATAGAAGCCTTTGCAAATATAACTTTTGAGGTTATATAAAAATGATAAGTTTGACCCCCCAACCCCTATGAATAGTTAAACTCTTTTCACCCCCCCCTGAAAACAACTCCTTTGCAATGTGAAAAAATCATTACCCCTCTAGCAAAAACATTCTCCAAATCTTTAAAAACAATCCCTTAAGGAAGTGAAAATCCCAAACCTCACTTCCCATCCCACCCCAAGCTACCAATTTAACCCAACCTAGCATTGCAAAAAGAAAAACTTACACTTGGACAAGCTTATCCATTCCGCCTCTTTTAGATTCTTGGTCCCCTATACCCATCCAAAATGAGTTCCCCCCAATGCTCCTATCCCAAGTTTGGGGCACAGCCAATAAATTTCATTATAAGATATACACTTAAACAGAGTGTAAGTCCTAAACCATTTACATGCACAACACTGGTGTGTTCTTGGCAGGTACCTAGTCCATAACCGACCATTAAAAGGTCCTCAAACATGGATCAGTCCTCCTCTAGTCACTCCCCATCTATATAACCTCTGGCTCTTCTTTTTTCTTGTGTACATCATCTAGACAAATGCCACTATGGGTATGAATTCTCATCCATTGAGAGAAGGGTTACATGTTTTTTTCATCCAACTATAAGAGAGTTACATCACCATTCTCAAACCTCTGCGCAGTACCTTATGTTTGGTAACCAGTTCAAGCATGTTGGTTATCATGGATAGTGTTGATACCCACACACCTGGACTATTATTCATAGTAACTCGCACGTTCTCATTGAATTACCTAGTCTATCATTGATTAATGAGAGTGTTTTTTTTGGTCAATTTTGTGATGTATCCAAAGTAACAATGATCCATATGAAAATTTAGCCAAATGTGGTTACAAGCTAAATATGAAAGTAGAATTTTCGAAACATCCTTCAATATTTTTGGCCACATACTTGAATCATGTAAAAAAATCTGGCAAAATTTCCCTTTTTTTTTCAAATTCTGGCTATTGAAAATCTCAAAAAGAACTTGATTTTAGCAGGTGCAATTTTTAATATAGCTTTTTGGCTATATATCGATAGTTAGCAAAAAAGAAGGCTGCAAGTCAGTGAAGAATTGAACCGACAACCACATGCAAAAGGTGGCCATGAACCCCCAACTAACTTTACTAAGGCCATTTGCTAAATTCATGTTTTTAACAAATAATAGTTAATTAGGTGTCCATTTTCAGTTTTCACGTGGGTTTTCAACTTTTTTTTACTTCTTCTCCCTCGTCTCCTCGTCTCCTCCCTCTTGCAAATTTTTCTCTATTGCTTCTGCTGATGCTGCTGCTCCTTCTGTGTCTTCTTTTTGTCTGCGCTTTATGGGTCTTCTTCCTTCTTCGTCTTGAGCTTCGCCTGTTGTAATCTGCTTGCCTTCGTGGTGTTTGGTGGGGCTCTTCTTTTCTTTTCCTTTCTTTCCCTTACGTGCTAAGGTGGTGAGGAAGAATGGCGGTGGAGACTCGAGAACAGAATGTGTACATGGCGAAGCTTGCGGAGCAGGCGGAGCGTTACGATGAAATGGTGGAGGCCATGGAAAAGGTGGTGAAAACCGTGGACGTTGGGGAGCTTACTGTGGAGGAGCGGAATCTGCTCTCTGTGGCGTACAAGAATGTGATCGGGGCCCGGAGGGCTTCTTGGAGGATCGTTTCGTCCATTGAACAGAAGGAGGAGAGTAAAGGGAACGAAGAGCATGTGGTGGCCATCAAAGAATACCGGAGCAAGGTGGAGCAGGAGTTGAGCGCCATCTGCGACAGTATTTTAAAGCTGCTTGATACGCATCTCATTCCGACCTCAACCACAGGGGAGTCCAAGGTTTTCTACTTGAAGATGAAGGGAGACTACCACCGATACCTTGCAGAGTTTAGGACCGGCGCTGAGAGAAAAGAGGCAGCGGAGAGCACATTAGTGGCGTACAAGGCGGCTCAAGTAAGTTCCATTATCGTTTTTGTGCTTGCACATCAGATGCAAAGGGACATGATAAATAATGTAACTGTTCTTTCTGAACATCGGCTGTGAACCCTGCCTGCTATGCTGTTGCACTTAAGGTTGTGGAAAGTTGTGATCTTCTTCTTCAAATGCAGGATATTGCACTTACAGAATTGACTCCCACTCACCCCATCAGATTGGGGTTGGCACTGAATTTCTCAGTATTCTACTATGAAATTCTGAACTCACCTGACCGGGCCTGCACTCTTGCAAAGCAGGTGTGTTGTCCAGACCTCCTTTTTTTCCTGTTCCTTGAGCAAGTTGGAAAAAACAAATTTGTATTGTGGTTAGTCTTGCAATCTCATGTTTCTTTCTTCAGACCAGCTTTGTAATAGCAACAGAAACTCTTGGTGTTTTTTCCTTCTTCAAGAAGATGCCCCTTTAGGAGGCATGTTAAAACAGGACACTCCTTGGGAATACAGGCATTCGATGAGGCTATTGCAGAGCTTGACACATTAGGGGAAGAATCTTACAAGGACAGCACTCTTATCATGCAATTGCTTCGGGATAACCTTACACTTTGGACGTCAGATATGCAGGTAAGCAGATGCTGCTGTACAGATATGTCTATTTGAACAATTCTGGATGTTCACTGATTAACAATTCCCTTCAATTTTGAAGCATTTTAGTAAAAAGAATGACAAATTTATTTTGTGGCTTCTGATTCTATCAAAAACTAGGAGGAGGCTGCTGAAGAACCAAGAGAGGGAGTGAGAGCTGAAGATGCAGCAGGTCAAAGCTGAAAGTGCAAGAGGACATGTGATTTAGCAGGCCGGATGGACCCTGGGGGTGACAGGATGGGAATTGGGTTTATTTTGTTCTTGAAAATTGCACCAACACCTTTGTCCCAACTGCTGGTAGTAGATTCCTTGCATTTGCAGCCATGTCTTCTCCCAAGACATGATAGAGAATCACTGCACATTCAATCCGCTTTTTGCATGTACCTGCAGCTTGACTGGATCTTGCATTTCTCCAGCTACACTATAATGTGCAGATACTCTGTTTCTGTAATAGATAGGAAGGAGGATGTCTGCATTGTGTGTGGTGGCTGAACTTGGTGTTGAGCTGTGTGGGGGATTTGACTATTTTTTGTTAGGCTATGTGCATTTAAGCAATGCTTTCACACGGTGTAGTGACACTTCTCCTCATCCTCGCTAGAGTTAGAATGGCAGGTCTCTTCACATGGTGGTCATTGTTCTCACATTTGTTGCTGATTATTTGTGAAGTGAGTGCCAATCTCTGATACTCTCTGGAACAATACTGAGAACTTGTATCCCTCTCTCAAGAGCATTGGTACTGTATGTGTCAGTAACAGTTTTTAGAAATTGAGTTTGTGAGACCTGTTTACAACTGCATGCATGCCTGATGATTCTGGAAAACAAAGGGAGATTGTTGATCAGCAGGCAAGGTTTCCTTTTGCCTCTAGTACGTCAAAGTTGGGGGATCAAACAAAGCTGCTTGACTTAGGAGCTCACCTGCTGATAGTAGATGTTAAAGTGCATCTCTTACAGGTTTGTGCACTCTAATTAAAATGCTGGAGATGTCAACACTGAAGAAGATTTACTATAAGTACAAAGTAAGTGTACCATGCAGTGGATATCTTGATACCTTTGATTAGCTGAGACAAGAATCTCTGAATGGTGAAGCAAGTAGTTATGTTGGAATATTTAAAGCTTACACCTTTTGTTTGCAAGCCTTTACCCACAAAACAAAAGCTACAACTTATGAGAACACCTTCACGATTATTATGACCAATGCAAAAAAAAAAAGCACACAAACTTGAATTGACACAATTTGAAGAAGCATAGCTACCATGGCCAATGTGAAAAAGAACAAAAACTAAGCTTTTAGGTTGGAGTAGATTTGTCAAACACAACAGCTGCTGAAATGGACAGTAACAAAACCACAAGTAATGAAAAATGATCTTTTACAACTACTTCATAAAGATCGCATACTCACCTCTTCTTCAATCATAGAAATTTTGTGTGTCATATTTTTTTGGTTTCGATTCACTAGAAAAGAATACCTCTCAAGCTTGCAAAGTTTAATGCTTATAATATGTCATCATGAACTTATGACCAGTGAGGTTCTCTCCTGCCTTTATCTTTTTGCGTTCCAAGTGTTCTATTGTCACTTACGAACATTTCAAGAATTCAAAAAGAAATGAACTTCACAAGGTGTCTTCTAGTGTTTAGACACAAGAATGGGTTTGTGATCTTGTACCTCAATTGCTTCAATGGACCGAAAACCTCATCTATGTTTAACTGAATGACATGCTCACTTGTTATATATATTCAATGGTTCATCCCCATGTTTTTCAATTCCCTCATAGTCACAAAATAATCCTTTGTTTGCAAACTATAATCTACAAATTCCCATGGAGGAAACTCTAGGATTCCCCTTTCCCTAGACTTTGTTTTTATTTCCTTCTTTTCTTTCATTATGTACAGTAGGCAGGGACAAGCAAATCTATCTTTGTATAGGTCAAAAAACTAAACTAAAATCACACAACCACAAATGCACTTGATTAATTTGCAACACAAACTAAAGCTCCATACAACCAAAGTCAAACAATGCAAAGTTCATTGAACACAAGATGTCCTAGCTTGAATGGCCCTTGAGGCTCGTAAAGAAAAATATGATGTGTTGTTTGTAAGATTGGATGTGCTTAATTATGCACACCCTATGCGTTCCATTTTTGGATTTTGAAAAATTCCTGCCTTGTCCATATAATTATTTTAATTACTAACCACATCAGCACATTTTTTTCCGTGAGCCCTTGGTAAGGACTAACCAAGTGGCCACATTTGGCTCTTTTTATCTAAAATGCACCCAATAACATTAAAACTATGTGGCATTTAACATAAAAATGGATGTTAAAGCAATGTTATGCAAAGTGGTACAAGTCATCAACAAATGTTAATTTATCATTCAAAATCCACAACAATGCACTACAAGTGTGATGTTAAATTGGGGAGCCCAAAAATGGCTAGATTAATAAATGGTAAATTACAATTTGAAAAAATGTTGTCATGCATTTTGTTGTGCGTAATCATTTATTTGAAAATTGTTAACCTTTGATGAATTTTACATTGCAAGTTTATCGCATCAAGTATTTACAACTTTGATGAGCATCAAAAATGTTGATTGCACAACAACACATTTTGGGTTTTACAACTGGTTAATAAAATGACTATCGTTTTTTTTTACTACAATTTCATGTATATGATTGTGTTGTCGTAAAAGACATTATGGTGCCACATGGTATTATTGTTTTGTGACTATAACCAATATCATGACTTGATGATTTTTACACAAATATATTAAAAAATTAAATGTATTTAATCTATTTTTAATCATAAAAAATTTCATTCATTCTTGTAACTTTTGGTGAATAATAACATTTTATGATTGTGCGCTGTTGATGTGGCAAGGTGCAATCACAATAAAATGAGCCAAAAAGGATGTTAAATGGGCCCTAAAACAGTCAAGATTGTAGAAATATTTATGTTTTACCATTTAAAACCATGGCAATCATAGCAAATTAGTTTTTTTTCATTCATATGAATGTCGACGAATTCAAACCAAAAATCCATTTGATAAAATTTTAAATTTCAATTTCAATTTAAAACCTTTGAAAATGAACACCTATTGCATCATATCAAATCAATTGTGCAAAGGATTATTAAAAATATTCATATAATTTTTAAAAATTGATGGGGAAAAAACTAAGAAGATGAAATAATTAAATTAATTATTATATAAAATTAAATTAATTATTGTATAATTTAATTTTTAAAATTAAATTAATATTTAATTTAAAAACCCAATTTGTGAGAATTGGCAAAAGATAACTAGCTATTCTCAAATTTCTAAGAATTAGGATTGTGAAAACCGGTTAATTTTTTTTTTTTTAATTGTTGATACCCTTGCCAAAGCTAGAAAGTTTAAATTTTTTATTTTTAGAGAACTAGACCTTTTTGTAAATTACTTTGTAAAACCTGAACCCAATGGGCATAATAAAATTGTGATACCCACCCAACAATGGTATCTATCTACCTACTAGTCACCTAGGTTTCATGTAATTACCTACCTACATAACAACCACTTACATTCCATATACACTTACCTATACATAGTGGTTACATACGTAGTATGAGGGCGATGTAGGATGGTCTAAAGGATAGGTATATACAAGGCAACTCAATTGTGGTTCATCACAACCAGGTCATAACTGGTTTCTAATTGACGGTGCACCGGTGGCTGTTGGGTCACATACCCAATGTTTGTTGAACTTTCTTTTCTTGGTATTCAATGGTTAATAATGTATTTTCCGTTGACACATTGTGTTGTTTTTCCACAATAAATTGGGAGTTTTGGGGAATTTTTTAGTTATATTCCACTAAATTTGCTACTTTTTGGGGAAAAAATCACCAAATGTTCAACAACAAAACATTGAAAAGAGAAACATTAATGACTAGAGGTGGGAAGCAGACAAGATTGGAGAGTAAATAAACAAGGAGCTGAACCCTCACAACGAAGACACAAAGACGAGCCAAAATACTCACAATGATGAGCAAAAAGTATACTTGGACTAGTTGTCACTTCAACTTTTAAAAAATTTGGCCAATTGTTTTTGAAGAATGCAAAAATATGTCTTTTTTGAGGTGTTTGATTGCCAAATTTCACATGAAAATACAATTAATGAAATTGCTATATTCTACATCAAGTTCCAGGAGGTAGCCAACAATGGAAAAGGATGCTTAAATGATTTTTTTTTAAAATTGTTGGTTTCTTTTCTACAATGGATCTTGTCCATTTGTTTCCCAATAAATCAATGTTAACTAAATGGAAGTTTGAACACACCTTTTGTAGCAATCTTGGAAAAACTTGTTTTTTCAGTTTTTTCAGGTTTAAAAAAAAGCCCAGGTTAAAAATTCAATTAAATTATGAAAAATGGTTTTGAAAGGAAAAATAGTTGAGTAACCATTTCACACTTTGGCCAACAGCAAAAGCTACTTAATTTTACAGTTAAAAAGCAAGTTTTTGTGTCAAATTTTCCCAAATGTCCTATGTGTATAGATTGTCCCATTACCTTAAGTCCATTCATTGTTCTACTTTTCAAGATTGTTTATAAATTGGTTAACTTCCCCAAATTGTCTCATTATCTAACTTCTTCAAATTCATTTGTTGTCCAATTTACTTACATTCATCCATTACCAATGAGCCCAAGTTCATTCATTGGCTCTATTTCTCAGATGTCCAACTTTCCCAAGTATATTCATTTGTCCCATTGAAATCCAATCTCCTGAAGTTCCTCGATTGCCCCACTTCCCCAAAGTAGGTGGATGGGCTTAACGGAATCTGGATACCTTAGTACCTTGACCAATTTGACACTAATTATATTATTTTCAGAAATGTTGAAATTTTCAAAAATAAATTCTTCCAAATCAAAAAATATTGTGAAGGATAATAGTGAATATTTTGGAATATTTTATTTGTTGAAATGAAAATTTCAAAATTAATTCATTATTCGGCGGACAAGTGTTGAAATGGCCAAGGTACTATGACACATGTCAGACAAAAAAGTAGAAATTTTCTGAAACCTTGTATTGGCAACTTGCAAGAACCTATAGTCTAAAATGACGATTTTGAAATATGGTGAATTTGGAGGATTTTTTTCTCAGAAAATACTTTGTAGAAATAGAAGGGCCTTTTTCCTGGTTACCAAGTGGTGAAACTTTGCCACAAAAAATAAAAAGCTGGAACCAAGCCTTCTTATTCATTCTTTTTGTTCCTGTGATGCAAGTGTCCTTGGCAAGGTTTTTCTTCATTTTAATTTTGTGATGTAGCCAGACAGGCTATCATCCACAAAACGTAGTTGACATAATTTGGCTACAGGGTGCAGAGGAAAGTAAGAAATTTTAAGAACTGCTGGAACCCATTGTCCAAATATGGTGATTTCAAAAATTTATTCCTTGAACCTCTTTGCAATGAGTTTTTTCATTTGTGTCTCTTGAAAATATATATATATATATTCCTTCCCCAAAGTCCATCAACTTTGGCACATTTTTTTCACATAAATCCTTTGTGAGAGTCATACTGAATTTTTTTGGTTGCAGAGTGATGAACATTTGCCTCACCCAAAATAAACAAAGGCATCACAAACACGCTGACCCTGCCAATAAATAAGATGTTGTACATCTACCTACTGTATCTTTCTTTCTTTCTTTCTTTTAATTTAACGTCAATACCCGGACCAGAGAGATCCACTTGACGACAATTACAAAGTTGACTTGAGCAAAACACTCCTGTTGTCTAGGCAAGAAACTAAGTACAAAGCTACCGCTTTCTGATTAGCCGAATGCATCAATTCAGGAAGTAAGCTGCACGGTG
>Ga0116231_10006464_pt1 | contig 22302 bp, 10 predicted proteins | sample S1TSphgellanicum_2_FD_89695 | JGI IMG/M metagenome (GOLD analysis project Ga0116231, IMG submission 89695) | Host-associated microbial communities from peat moss isolated from Minnesota, USA - S1T2_Fd - Sphagnum magellanicum MG | ecosystem: Host-associated > Plants > Peat moss > Unclassified...
ACACTATACCATCATTCAAGTCACCATCAACAAGAATGTTGGTGTCTTTGAGAGTGAGTACAACTGCCGCACCCTCCATCACCTTGTCCAGTCCATGTCGTACTTTCAAGCCAGCCAAGTCCTCTGCAAAATTGAGAATAACCATTAGGAGAACCCAAGTGACAACATAGACATCCAGAGGTAACATCAATACTCACTTCCACCTAAGAGACGCAGGTCCAATTTGAGGACCAGTATTCCAGCCCCATCAAAAGGACAGAATATACTTACTTCCTCCATATCCACTTTGATTGAACTCATCATCACTTTCCTCTTCATCCTTATCCTGCACCCAAGAAGCAACACCGTCATTTCTGACCAAAGGACCCTAATCATTGAATGAGGAAGCAATGTTGCATGTCAAAAGATTGTGTACTTAAGGTTGTCAATGCCAATACCCCATGACAAGCTTGGTGAGTGATAGGTGCTTGACAACAGCTATTGCATTTGGACAACTAAAAAGCTCTGAGTCATCAAGGAACACAAGAATTGAACTGGCATGTTCATACCAGCATACATTTGGTCAGCAATGTGAGTCTCTGCACAGATTTGATACATAGACTTGTGCATCTGTACAAATGCCCTTGGTTTGTTCAGGAAGCAGCACTCACATTAGTCTATGAAATCTTATCCTAATACCTAACTCATAACTCAATTTTCCATCACAAACAGTGGGAATAATTTGCATACAACAACATGATTGGAGGAAAGGTGAGAAACCAACTTGTTCTGCAAGAATTGCTGCCATCCGTGCAGCTTTCTTCTTCTCCTCAAGTTTCTTCTGCTCATCAAGCTTCCGACTCTTGTTCACCCAAGATGCAACATCATCTTCTTCCTTGGGCTTCTCAGCATACGGTCTCCTCTCCACTCTTCGTCCTATGTTCACCTTCTTGCGCTCTTCTCGCATCCTGCAGTGTAACTACTTGTTACTGCAGCCCAATTCAAGGTTTTTCCGTCACACTAGGGTATACCAGAATTGCACAACAATCATTAAATCTGCCTCCTCATTTCACTCCATTACTCATGATATATTGAACTGGTATGATAAACAGCAATGCAAACATAACCCTAAAAAACGAAGCTCATGCTTGAGAATCACAAAGCAATGGAAGAATCACATGCTTCCAGAAACTGGTTGATCTTCTGCTGATGGTTTGAAGAAACAGTTGTGCTATGGGAAGAAGACAATTGTAATTATCGAACTGGTTAGACAACAGCAATGCAAACACAACCCTAAAAAATGAAGCTTGTCTTTAAGAATCACAAAGCAATGGAAGAATCACATGCTTCCAAAACCTGGTCAATAATCTGCTGATGGTTTGAAGAGACAGTTGTGCTTCAGGAAGAGGAAAATTGTGATTACCAAAATGGTTCGACAACAATAATGCAAACATAACCCTAAAAAATGAAGCTTGTCTTTAAGATTCACAAAGGAATGGCAAAATCACAAGTTTCTGAAAACTGGTTGATCTGATGGTTCAATCAGACAATTGTGGTTCGGGAAGAAAACAATTGTGAAGCAAAAATGCAGAGAAGAAGCAATGTACCTTGCTATGCGCTCAGCCAACTCAGTGGTTGCAATTTGAGGTTGATCAGGCTCTAGTCTTCCAACACTACTGTCCCTGTCTCCATCCTGTTGTCTATCAACTTCCACCGTCTCCTTCTCTCTCTCCTCTCGCTCTCGTTCCCGTTCTCTCTCTATCTCCCTGTCTCGTTCTCGTTCCTTCTGTCTCGCACGCTGCTGCCGCTCTTTCTCTTTCTCCTTCTCCCTCTCTCTCTCCCGGTCCCTCTCTTTTTCTCGCTCCCTCTCTCGCTCTCGTTCTCGCTCTCGCTCTCGTTCCTTTTCCTTCTCGCGCTCACGCTCCCGTTGTTCCTTCTCCTTCTCCTTCTCCTTTTCCTTTTCTTTAGCCCTTGCTCTTTCCTTCTCCCTTTCCTTTGCCTTCTCTTTCTCTCGCTCCTTCTCTTTTTCTCGCTCCCGCAACTCCCTTTCTTTCTCCCTGTCCCTCTTCTCCTTCATCTTCTCCTTATTGTCACCATGCTTTTCTCTATCCCTGTCCTTGTCTAACTCATCCTTCTCTCGCCGCTCCTTGTCGTTGTTGTCTTTCTCCCGGTCCCGCTTCTCTTTCTCTTTTGGTTTATCCTTATCCCTATCTCTGTCTCTAATCAATTCCTCCTTCTCTCGTTCCTTGTCTTTCTCCTTCTCCCTGTCCCTCTTCTCCTTCTCTTTGACTTTTTCCTTATTGTCGCCATGTTTATCCCTATTATCCCTGTCCAACTCCTTGCTCCTATCCTTCTTCATCATCTCTACGTCGTGATCCACCACCCGCTGCTCTTTCTCTTTGTCTCTACTACTCTTTTCTTTCTCCTGCACGTTGTTTTCCCTACTACCCTTGTTGCTCCGGCTTCTCTCTGATCTCTCCTTCTCCTTATTACTTTTATTATCTTTGTCCCGCTGCTCCCGCTCCTTGTCTTTCTCCACCACCTCCCGATCCCTTTCCTTATCCTTCTCTTTTTCTCGCTCGCTCCTTTTGCGCCGCTCCTTGTCTCCTCGCACTTCATCATCTACTTTCTCTGCCCCCATGGCTGCTGCTACCTTCAAATTGGTGCAACAAAAGAATACAGAGGAGGAAGAAGACCTTGCCTTGACAAAAAAAAAAAGAATCCCCAAGACGCCCTAGTGAAGGATTGCTACAATCGTAAGAACTATGCATCCGCTTCCCCCGCGCTCTTCTTGTGCTTGCAATGGAAGATTTGACGGATTTGTGAGGGGCTCGCTCGCTCGCTCGCTCGGCCGTGTGTCGCGGCCTTTGCAACGCGCGCACAACGGAACAGAAGCACGAAAAGTTAGGGCAAAGTTGTTACACAAGCTTTCTGGCTTGCTGGGGTTGCCGAAAAAAGGGTTTTTTACAACAGAGGGAGGCGGGTATTAGAAACTGCACCAAACCCTTCGGTAATCATCTCACTTATCAGAGTTGATACCCGTGGCTATGATATATAGAATCGTGGTTATCCAAAAAATCAAATGGCTGATTCTTGTTATAAACCATGTGTGGGGGAAAACTGAAGGTATGAAATCTTAACTTGATGGAACTTAGTATCGTCAACCATCCAAAGTAAAACAAGACAAGATTTTCGGCAATTGATGGAGGAGACAGGAAACGGGTGTTGTTGTTTGTTTTCCCTTTGTTTTGTTTCTTGCAAGTTCTGTAGAGTGGCATTCAGTGTGTTTGGTGTTTTTCATTTTGGATGGTGTTGATGTTCTTGCATTGTTTCTTTGGTGGACCTTTTATTAAGGAAGAGATGCTTCATTCAAGAGCTGCCAATTCAAAGATGGCTGCAACAGAAGAACTAATTATTTTCAATTTTGGTTGTGTAGGAAGGTCGCAGATCGTCGTTTGGTGTGGTGGTGAGCTAGGATCTAATGTTTTACAGACGGGAAGGAATGCCCCTCTGTAAATAACCACCTTATTCCTTTTTAAGGGTTTTAGGGTTTAGGGTTTTAAGGTTTTGCAATTTTCTCTACACCCATGAGCTTTCAATAGGAGTGCAGGTTTAGAAGCAGAATGTAGGGGTCAATAATTAGGGATGTGATGAAATAAATGTTTAGGGATTTCAAGAGAGGTCAAATGGCAGGTCATTTGTGATGTGTTGGGTGTTTTGGAATTTTGTTGTTGAGGTTGAACTTGTTGTTAGGAATAGAATACCCCATCTCATTGGAGCTTTGAAGGAGGTTGTTTTGCCAGAAAGACTTAGTCTCTTATTGGAGTTCTACTAATAAGCCATCTAGAATGTTACAATATCTTTGTCAAACTTGTTGGGTCAGATTGCGAAGAGTCATATTTCCAGTTCATTTATGTGGGAAGTTGTGAGATATGTTAAGTGGATCATATTGTGGAGTATAGCCAATGTCATGAGATTTTTCATTTGTACATGAACTTTTGTGTATGTGTTTAGGGGTTATGTCATGGCTTGATTTCCTAAGAAACAAGTACATGAGTGTTGGGGTACATGCCACAAATGAAATTGCCATGAAACGACCAGTTGAGCTCCATGAAAGCAGAATCTGAGTGACTTGATCCTGATGACCTATAAATTGAATTAGGTTGAGTACGTAGTTAGGTGTTTAAACAATTTGTTAAGTTGTTTGATTTAAGTAATTCATTGTGTTGTGATTCATGGAGATTTAGGTTCAATTGCTGAATTATTCATTTGGGAATGTGTTATTTTTTTGTTCTTTATTCTTTTCATTACACATGATTCTCAATTTTTTTAAGAATTCAAATAATTGACAAGAAAATTGCTGGGTATTTTTTGGTTTTTTCATGAAACCTTATAGTTCTTTGAAGTTTTTGAAATACCCAAGAATTGGTAGTTTTTTAATTCTTTTTTTTTTTCCAAATAGGGGGAACAAGTGGTTCTTTGATTCTTTGATTATGAGTTTTTCAAATATCCAGAACTTGGTGGTTATTACAAAAATCAAAAACCCATTTGCAACCATGTTGGGCAATTATCAAACACAGGAGTAGACTTCAACGGTTATCAAAAAGGTTCTAATGATTCATAACCATGATTCTCAAAAAATCAAATAACCAGTTCTGGCATATAAACATAGTTGTAAAAATTGAAAAACAAATCAAACAACTAATTCTAGCATGATTCTCAAAAATTGAAAAAAAAAAAAAATCAAATAACTAGTTCCAGTGTGTTAACCATGGTTTTCAAAATATTAAAAAATCAAACAACCAAATGTAAAACCACTGGTTCTTTCATGAAGACCATAGGTTCTTTAAGGATTTTGAAATAACTGAAACTCATAGTTCTTTGATTCTAATTTTTTTTCAAAAAACCAAAATTGATGGTTTTTTTCTGAATTTTTTTTTGAGGAATGGGTGGTTTTTAAAAAATTCAAATAACCATTGGTTTATAGCTAAGCCTAAGTGAATGAATGAACCCAAGTAGCGAATGAATGAAACCCAACCCACACTTAATTGAGAACTTGGGTTATCACCAACCAGGCAATTACTAGATGGATGAACTTTAACTAAATTGAGATGGGGTGTAACATAACAGCCAATTCCTTAATTATAAACAAACTTTAATGGAGCTGAGAAGGCATGTAACCTAGGAGCCAATACTAAATGGATGACTTCCAATGGAATTGAAAAGGGGTATAACATGGTAACCAATACTAGATGAGCTCCAAGGGAGTTGAAAAAGGGTGTAATTAGTCAATTATGGATGAATGACCCCCAACTAAATTCAGGAAGAATGTAATTAACACACCCCCAAATTCCTTGATGGATTCAACTATGAGTCCAAAGGTGAAAACAACGGAAAGAGAAAGAGTTGGGGTGCACACTTTGGCTTGCAACACTTTGGGGGTAAAGGGGTGTGCTAGAGCTCCGGGATGGGGATTAGGAAGAGTGACAAACAACTCAATTACTCACACAGACTTGCATGAACTAAACAACAAGTTTGTTAGTGCATAATTTGAGCACTTTTGGTGCACAAACAAACCATGAACAAACACAAACTTACAAGATTCACCACGGCCCAGATTTGGGGGAAACCACCACCTTCCCCCTTATAATATTCTATGTGTTTGGCCACAAGGCTAGCACCCAAATGTCATTTTGTCCTAGGACTCCCAAGTTAAAGTCCCAAATTTTTGAAAATTGGAACTTCCATGATTTTGGAGGCCCATAACTTCTTCTACAAACGTCTGATCAAGATGAGGTCTAAAGCAAAGTTGTATCCCTCATCAAAATCTTTCCAATGGTATGTGGCACGCCACCTGCACACAAATAAATCGAAGCAATTCCTGAGTTTTAATGTTCGAAAGTCAAAGTGACACTTTGACTCTTGACCCTTCTTTTGGCCATGACTTATGTTTTACGTACCCAAATGAATCATGCAAGCCCATTTTAGACATCTACGTTCTAAAAGCTTTCTAATGATATAAAAAACTTTTTCAATCTAATGTGTTTTGACCTCTGCAATTACCCTTTGAAAATTTGGAAATCCATCGAGATTCCAACTCCCAATGTGGGAGTTCACTTAGGAGTGTGGGGGTTCATTTCCACACACTCTCGTGCACTCTTGGGAATATGAAATGTGACTCCAAGGCTTCACTTTTGGCATGCACCTTCACAAGCCCTTGCCTTGGTTGCGAGCTCAAGGCTAAGGTTGCAATAGTAACCAACCAATTACACTAGATAAACCAAAATTGAATTAAAAAAGGGATGTAATAAAATAGTATAACCAATTAATGTTAAATTTACCTTGACAAAAGGTTTTGTGCAAGTTTTGGTAACCACCCATTAAAAGTTGCCCCTTCCTATTAAGTACGTACCTTCCACTTTTATTGGCCCCCACCCCTTTTTCATCCTCCTCCTTAAAGCATGCTAACAATTTTCTATTATAGTTGGAGGGCATTTTATAACCCTAAATATATTGTTCAGAAAAGAGGAGAAATCTTTCATTACTAGGAATAAAAGTTGTTAAAGTTTTATTCACACATAATGTTAAATCCTTGTTAAATCAATGCCCTAATTTAGTGATGAAAACATAGATTCACATATGTGGTGTTATGTACCACCAATGTTGATGTGGAGTCCTATGTGGTAGCTAGTGGCAACTCTATATTAGTGTCAGTGTTAACTAAAACTAGATTTTTGCAAAATGAAAATTTTACTCATCGTAGGCCACAAGCCTATAGATCCCTTTCAATGTTTGTAGATTTTGCTCTTCGTAGGTCACAAGCTTGTACATCCCGCTTGTAGAATTGAAATGTGAGTGATGCACAAATACATAATATAATATAAAAGTAACAAATGTAAAAGAATGATGTATGAACAATGCAAAATCTGAAAGCAATTCATAGACATTATTGATGAAAAATAACATGATCACAAACTTGCCCCCTCTGTGTAGTCCTTTACAACATTTTAATAATGTGTTCAAGGTTAAATGTTGATAAATTATTGACATAATATTGTTATGACATTGTAACACAATGTTTGATCAACATAATGTGTTACAATTCAACCATAACATCATATCAATAATTATATCACTACTACAAAACATGTCCCCAATCCACTCAACATTCCACCGGAAATGGCCCAATTCTACCTTAGTGGAATGTAGTGCATTTTTAGTGGAACTGTGAATGAACTAGGATACATGGGAAAGACCCCACTGAAATTCCAACATGCACCATCTTGGTCCATTGAACTCCACTCCTATCCACCTACAACACTAACATATTCATTATGAATACCAAAATAACATTTGGACTAATATACCATTTTATCATTTGACCTAAACTTCATGAAAGGACTTGACAATGTATATTAGGTGTGTGATTAACGTTGTTGACCATATGTTTTTATAATGTGGGCTTGAAAATGTTGCAAACAATAGTTGTTTTGGAGTTTATTATGATAATGACCATTTGTGCTTTGGGCAATAGTTACCATGTGAATAATTTTGAGATGAATTTGAATCTAATTTGTTGTTTCATGATGTGAAAAAAAAATCTTCTTAATTTATTTCAAATTTAAATGAGAACAAGGTTCTACAAATTTTGACTTCCCATAAGGGTGTATGTCATGTTTTTTTGTTTGCAAAAACTCATGTGTTTTCAAGTTGATTTTTTAAAAAACGGTTATAAAACATGAATTTATTTTGTAATTTTGTTACAATATGTGAATTCCCTATTTCTCAAGTGCTTCATGGCACAAGTGAAGCATTACTTTCATAATTGTGTGTTATGTATGCGATTAATGTGGTTGATCATATGAGAAGAAGTGACATATATAAGCATAATTGATTACACATGACATCATATGGTAAACCAAAAGGACAAGGAAGCCATGATTGGGTGTAAAGCTATGAAAGAAAGAGTTTCCAAAAATACCTCTAAGGATCAAACTTTGATAAAGAAATGGTTGGTAGTTTGTCAAAATAGGAAGAGATAATTCTCAAATCTTACAACAATTGTAATGGCCAAAGAAAGCATTGCTTGGTGGTGCAAGTCTTACAAAGTGAACACTCCATGACCGCAACAAATGGTTATCAAAAGCTTTTGAATCAAATTACATTGGGCTTGCAAGAGAAGCAAGGATGAGTTTTGATTCCATTCATTCAAAGAAACAAAAATGACATTGTCAACTACAAAGGCCTTCAACTTAGTTTTTCATGTTTAGTTCTACTAGGTTATACAAGGAATTTCATGGAATGGTCAAATAATGAAAGAAGTGAAGAAGCAAAATTAGAAATGTAGGCTTTTGGGAGATTCAATTTTCAGAGAATTTATTCTTTCAGGTATGCAATGTTAAGCCATCTCAAGAGAAGAGAAGATGTGTTCTAATATGAACAGAAATTTCAGTGTCTAAAACTGTGTTTTGGAAAGCATAGCTAAAGACCAGCTTCTCAAGGAGATTGATCTTCCAGGCTCATTTTCTCATGTCTGGAAATGTGATTTACAATAGTACCATGGCAAGTTTGACACTAATTATATTAATTTCAGAAATGTTTGAAAATTTCACAAAAAAACCTTTTTTCAAAGAATAAAATTTTGTGAAGGAGTTTAAAGAATTTGCTATAATATTCTGGAGGATTCTATTCCTCAAAATGTTCAAAGTAAAACAATCATTTGACACTAAAGTGTTGAAACTTGCCATGGTACTACTATGGCATATCAACCTTGGGAGTCAAGAATCATCTCCAGAGAGAATTAACTCTAAGCTCGGCTGCTTCTCTTCTTCTCTAGCAAGCTTTTGCTGTTGCTCATAGCAATATTTCTGGTACAAGAGACTACCCATTGCAAACACAAACACTCCCGTTCCAATTGCTCCCATCACTAAGTTTGGCCTTGCATCGAGTTTGGTATTCACTAAACTGGAGAACGGACTTGACCACCTGTGCCAATCCTTTTTTGTTTCTCTGCTCATGATCTTCTTCCCCCAATTTCACCTCAAGCCTCCTAAGCACTTCATTCCCATTTGAAGCATCTTCCACTTGTATCTACAAGACCTTCCAATTTTATTTTTTCCTTTTGAATTCAGGAAAAACCTTGTCAAAATTACTTAGAGATAATTTCTTTGTTGCAGGTTCTGATTTGGGCTAAGGGAGATGCTATTGTTGCTGGATGTAGCCACCAACCCCAACTCTAACATGTAAAGTCTGATGAAGGTTAAACCCCACCACAAGGATGAAGAGACACAGCATGAGCACCCTAATGAAGGGGAACTGAAAAGACACCACCATTGGAGTTTTCAGGTTTCACCCATTGTTGGGTGGGTATCTGATCTTGTTGGTGACCCTGGGTTTTTTTACCCAAATTTAAAACAATTAAAAATCACAATCACAATTAAAGAACTGCTGGTTTTGGTTATTTCAAAAGCCTTTAAAAATCAGTGGTTTTTATGAAAGAACCAGTGAAGAACTGAAGATTTTTTCAAGGCAATTGTTATTGGGATTGTTTTGAATTTTTTGAGAATCATGATTGTATTTTGGGATTGGTGCTTTGGTTTTAAAGTTAGAACTGCCTTGATAACCGTCAGGTGTCTATTCCTGTTTTTGATAACCACCTGACATGGTTCAGCTACACACCTATCCCCTTTCCTGCTAATATGGCAATGGCATTGTATACAGCAGAGTGATTTGTAAAGTCACCCTGTCTTCACCCTGTCTTTGGGCCTGCTTTCACCCCCTATCCCCTCTTCCAGTCGTATCCACAAAGTAACGAAATTTTATTAAATCTCAGTGTGAAATGCTGAAACTCAGCATTTAATGGACAAGGTTTAAGAGTAATTGTAGTAGTTGTACAGGAAGGAGTAGTGAAAATATACATAGCAGCAATGAAGGCGCTCATGAAAAAGAAAAGACAGGAACTCAGCATACATTCAAAATTGGTGGAAAAACCAGTTTGGGTCCCAGTTATTTCGTTTTCTAAAATTTTCGTTCCCAGTTAAGCGTTTGATGGCCTATTGTGTCGAAACTGGCTGTTCTTGCCCCCTAATCACAAGACTTTAGAGATAGCTCTAGTATCTCCAAATTGTTGTCACAAATAATTTTACTTGCTGCAGTGTGTGCTCATATGGCTGTTTTGCTGCTAAAGACATACCTGCAATCCGGAATCACACATCATACACACAGCCATGTGTTATTCCTGGTTGTCTCCTGTGGTGTGCTCCCAGCCTCACACACACACATCCAAATGGGACAATACATAACAATCTATGCACAAGTAGTAGAGAGTTTCTTCTGACAAATGAACTGAAGTGTTTCCCAATGGAGCAAAGCATAGTTGTAGTGTAGAGTCTCGTCATAAATTCTAGAATTGCTTTCACCAAGTATGAAAAATGCTGCATATCTGAGACTCTGATGTTGAGCCAAGGGTTACATAGAATTGGGTGAAGGTGAGGTGATACATAAAGTCTAGCCAGAACACATCTAATTGTCTGCTACACATATGGCTGCAGGATCTCGTCTACTGTAATACCCCGTGGGTGTATAATACAATTCTTGGTGAGTTCCTCCAAGCTATGAAACTGAAATTGCTGAATGGATCTCCATTGAAAATTCTGTTGCAAATCGTCACAAGCCAAAGTGAACTAGCACCCAGCAGTGCACCATGAAGGATGCATCGCGAATGGTCTGGAAACAATTTTCTGTTGGGTTCGAGTTCCGTAGCTAACCATGGTGGTTAGCTCAGTTGCTTTGGTCACCACCTACCTACTAACAACATGCAAGTAAGTTGTTAGTAGGTAGGTAGTAAAATCAGCTCTTAGCTGTGTATCAAGCATAAACCATCTTCTTACATATTAGTCACCTATTGTCTTACCTATAAATAGGACCTACTTCTTACAGAATGGGTTACCAGAGTTAGACCAGATATTAACTCAGTTGAGCTTCATCCATAACTGAGTCTATAATGGGCATCCAACGGATGGAACCCAAGTGAGTGCTGGTTCACTCTGGCCATCACCTAATGACTGCTATACACCTTATAAATGAACATTTTTTGGTGAACAATTATGATGGACAATGAATTGACTATGGGGACAGCATGTGAACAAAACTATATGGACATGTCATGTGAACATGAACATCATGGACACGGGAAAACAAAACATGGGAACCTTTTCTGTAATATAAAATCTTCTAGTTTGGAAGATAATATAGCATAATCTTCTATCTTGGAAGAATATGGAACATACTCTTCTTTCTTGAAGATTTTGAATTTTCATCCAAGTGAAATCTAGCACATTGAAGAACACCAACATTACCCAACCTATTATGTGTTTCAATGTAAACAAAAAAAAAGGCATAATCATTCATAACATATTTTAATGTGTAGAGTAATGCCTTTTTTTGGTTGGGCATTACACCCTATGAACCAAGGGTGAAGCCCAAGGTCTTGTGTGTAATGTCGTGTTGTTAGGACATTAGTCAATGGAATGACCAAGTTGTGCCAATATGGTACATCTTGTCATTTGGATGGTGAGAAATTATGGAATGTATGAACAACTAGGACAATGGAAAATTACAAAATGTGATTTTTGTGCATTTTTTAATATCCACCATATGAGTGGGAAGGAAATGTAATTCCCATTGTACATGTGAAAGGGCCAATCATATTAACCCACCTTACATGGGGGCACATTATAAAAGACAATGTTCATTCATAAATTTATTATGTGCAGGCTAAAACCCCAAGATGGGCATTCTTGAAACATGGAGCCTAGGATGAAGTGGTAGGCAAGTGGAGACTCACATTTTGAAATGTCTTCACATGTGGGCTTTTACCAATCATAAAGCATGAGTGAAATGTTGTCATGCATAGATCATTAGCATGTGAGGGGGATGGTTCTTATGCCTACTTTTCAAAAGTGGGAGGGATGTTACGTGTATTTCTTAAGAGTGGGCATAGGATTATAAGATCCCTCCTTTTTTTAAAAGCAATATGTCTTCCAACTCAATAGGTACTATGGCATATCACACCTTTAAATTATACTAAAAATAACTTGTCATGGTTTCATAAATGGATTTTTACTTATGTAATGAAATAAAACAAAACATTGAACACAACAAACTAAACTAACAACTTGGCCACACCTATTTACTAACCAACTTTGTGTTTTTGCCTGCTTATTAACCAACCACTTAAATTCATCTCCTTATCTACTTGTCACCATGGGCATGCTTGAAGCAAACCATAATGACTTTGACAATGTCCATAATAATAATATTGCTTCAATGATCAACACTTGTGGCATGTGTGTCAATCTTACATTGTAGAACATAATTTGCAATGGAAGTTGTTTGTTATTTTGATGGATGCACCATGTTGTTAACAAAATTTGCCACTATTAAATATAACCGAGTATATTAATGATAAGTAGTTATATGCAAAACTCGATTGACACATTTTTATTTTTTAAATTTTATGATGAAAAAATTAATACCACTTGATATTTAGACAAAATATATCCAAAAATATGTCCAAAACACAAAGGATGTTTTTACAGAGATGTGATGTCAACAAAAATGATTGAAAAACTTGATTATTTTTCAACCATATTTGTTTCGGTACATCCAACAAAATGAATAATCCTCATCAATTAGTCTGCCACTACCACCTAATCAACAAATGTTTTTTCATATAAAAATTTCTCAACTTTTTGACACATCCAATATATTTTATTACTTGGTCAAACATAATTTTGAAGTCAAAAAAATGCCTTAATCATGTAGTTGTGAACATCATGACATGCTTTAATCATGTAATCATAAACATTACCAAAGACATAATTACATGACTAATAATTAATCATAGTTGCAAAAATGTTCAAGCCATAAATGTTGGATTTTGGCATAGTGCAATGTGGTTTGTAAATCATTTGTTCAAGTTGCTTATTAAAGCTATTCACTCAAACTTGCCCTTTGAATGTTTTTTTTCCAGTTTCCAACTAACCAACAATACACATTTTCAGGATACCTATAAATTGAAATAAACAACAATATGACCAACATAATTAACAACTTTGAATATTAAAAATATATAAATATTCAAATAATGTAATTCTCAAACTTGAAAAACATGTAAAATTATCTTTAAAATATAGATTAAGAAGACTCACAATTATGTGATGGTTTGATTACTACCCATAGCTTCAACTATCTAGAATGTTGTCCATGTAATTAAACTACATAAAGTTTATCTTATAAATCAAACTTGCAAAATATTTCACCTTTAATGGAAGCAACATTAGGATTTAGAATAAAACAATGAAGCCCCTTAGCCCTTTACTATATGAAGTCAAACTAACATTCCAAGTTTAAAACATTACTTAAGCCTTGTGTGCCTTTTCACCAGTACATCCTTGTCCTCTCCATCCATAATCTACATTCTACACCATAAAGATTTATTTCAAAAGACAATCCATGCATAAAAGAAATAACATGGATTAATAATTCAAACCCACATATGTGGGGAAGGTTGTGGATGAAATTACATGAAAGACATGAATATGAAATTGACCTACCCTTAAGACTTAACTATATTAAAATCCTCATCTAAAATTTGGTCAAGATTTTACATTTAGACCAATAATTGATTAGGGTGGATGTTTGGATTGGATGTGGTCTAGACATATGAAATAAATGACACAAAAATTTTAGTCAAATGTAGATGAAATTGAATTAAAATTAGTTCAAGATTAAACCAAGATTTATTTAAAACATTGTCACAATTATAAATGTATTAAAATAAAGGTTTTATATTTATAATATTATTGTCAAATCTGTAGACCAAGATCACTCTAGAATGACCACAACTTATATAATTTCAATAGATGACTTGAAAAGTTCGATCATCTATTCAATTGCACCCCTTTAAGGGCCTTATGATTGCATCGCTTCAAAGGCCTTTTGCGTTGCACCATTTTGCTTCATCCCCAAAGGTGTTGACTCCCATATTTTGTTAAACTATGGATTCCATCCATAAATATAAGACAAACCAAATCAAGTGTTTGCACACAAAAAAACCTAAGATAAATAAATGATATCCATGTATGATATGGAAATATCATGTAATATGCATATGTGATTTTTTTGGAAAATGCAATTGTAGATGTTTTTGTACATATACGTAATAATAAACTGATTTACGTGTTTTTAAAAGACTCCAACAAAATCCTATAAAATAAAATTCAACAACAAAGGATGAACAAATGTTAGAGCTTGACCTTGTTGTTGCCACCTATAAAACAAAAATGCAATCATTAAATGAAAGTAAACAAAAGCCCAACAAAAAGAAAAATAATCATAGATTCAAAACACTTCAACTCCTATTGATGTTGTTTTACATATTAAAGTTGTAACAAAATCTAAGATTAATCGAAACATTTGTTTGTTTTTGGACAATGAAAATGTGAATGTTTTATTCTTAATTTGAAACCTTTATCATAGACATGTTTGTGAAAGACGAGCTGATGAATCTTGCAAAACAACTATGTAATCATCAAATGAAAGCAAACAAGATACCAACATGGAAAAAAAACCAAACATGCAGAACACTCCAACTCCCAAAAATATGAATGATAGTTTCTTACTAGACCTATTAGGTCTTTCAAAGCCACATTGTTCAATAGTTTGAAAAAGGAAAAATAACCCAAAAAATGAACTAATATTTCACTACTAAACTTGTTAAGCTTCCCCCAAAATGTGAAACCAAATGAAAACCACATTGTTCCATAATCGTTGCCTCAAAGGGTATCATAAAAATATTGGATTTAATAGATTTTAATGAGAGAAACATAAACAAACACAAACATATTAACAATGTTATATACAATTTAAATAATCATCCAATATTTATTTTATAATCATCTCATTTAATGGGGCAAATAATCAATTTCTTGGCTTGCTTTATGAATTAAAAAATTAGATAAAAGTGAACAATGTTGACAAGCAGCCATGACTGCAAAAGTGTGACCAATTTTGAAATTTTCATACACACTTATCAATGTTATTTTCATATATATGTTATAAATAAAAATACTAATAATAATGCAAGTGTGTTCAACCATATAAATGCTTTGGATGTTATGAAATTGTCAAAAATGGTAACTTGCATATATCCATATGTTATTATGGCTCCTTAGATCCCAACACATTCGTTCAAACATTATGTGATGATGAAAAGGTTTGGAATATGAATATATATATAATTTTATTTTTAATGACATCATCATTTGAAATACTAATAATTATATTTCATGCAATTCAATCACACAATATAATCATGATCATATACATCCTTGCATCATTGGTTTATTACATCAAATAAACATCCATTTACACTACACATATGGTTTTTTTTTATTTACATATTATTAATAATAATAATAATAAAATAAATATGTAAACTCATATGACTTGATCAACAAAAGTTGTTGTTTGCTCATATGACATCCATTTAAATAAAAAAAGAAATATTAATCACTAAAGTAGTAGGTTACCGATTATTTGGTGAACTACCAAATCACTTAATTGATTACAATTTCACTTACATATTGTTGTCTAATTCATTGACATGGGTACACAAACATGAAATCAATGAAATAAACCAAAATGGCATGTTGAAAGTTGCAATGTGTTTTTTTTGGGCCAAGGTCATAAAGAAGATGGTGAGGATGTACTAAAATGATGAAAGTACTAATGGTGTTATTGTTGTGGAAGAGGCCAAGTTCAAAAAATAAAAATAATAAATTGAAAAATGTCAATTATCATTGTTCTACCATTTGTGAATATTGAGGAGGATTACCAAGGAATCAATCAAACATTCAAAAGTTTATCATAGGTCCATTTTTAAGCACTAGTAATCCTTTAATGCTAGTATTGATCTCAAGTCAAAAGTCATGCAAACATTTAAAGTAATTTGTGTAACAAATTTCAATGTGAAGGTTGGTTGGAAATTGTTTGGTGATATTGCATGTGAAAATGTCATTGAATGCTATTGTGATTTACATGCGTAAATGCTTATAAGGTTTGGGAATGGAATGGATTTGCCAGGGTTAGGTTGTGATGTAAATAAGGTGATTGCCATATTAGGCCATCAAACACATAAATTGGGGTGCCTAATTATAACTTGTGATTACAACATGTGAGCTTTTAGATTTGTAAGCTAAAAATCATGTTTTGTGCACAAACCTATACATTAATTGTGTGATGAAGATAATGTTTTCCTTTTACATTGTTGTAGGCCTTGATTGGTTTCCAATTATATTTGATAATCTTTAGTACAATGCAATTGTGAGAAGATTAAACAATTTCATTTATCACTTAATTGTTGAAAGGAGTCATTTGGCTTCACCTTTGGTTAGAATTTGCAAACATTAAAACCAATATTGTGCAATCTTTTTTTTGAAAAAAACCTTTGGTCATATTTTCGACATTATAGAATTTATTTGGAACTTATTTGGGTGGGGTTTGAGTCCAATTTTTAAATCTTTCAATTTTGGTTCTATCACAAATTTGCAAATCAAAAAACCTCTAAGCCTAGTTTAAAAACTAAGCCCAATTACATGGAAACATTTCACATTTCCCAATGGTAGAAATTATACGAATACAAAGGTATATAACAAATTAAAACATAGGGGTATGTATGTAAAAAATTAAATAACTAATTAAAATTAATACTTTACTATAAAGTTCAATTTACTTATCAAACTTTCCAAAAATATCAAATTTCCTACCTAAAGATCATAAACATGTTTTAAATGTCAAGATCTTGACCTTGTTTTTAAACATTAAAAAAAATTGTTGATTTTTATATGGGTAATTTACTTGTCTAAAGGAATAGTTGATGTAGTTGATTCAATAATTACAACATTGAACTTCACAAGTTGACACACAAATTGTTGCCATGAATAATTCCAATACAATGATATGGTAATGGTTTTTTCTTTTCCAACCCCAAATTTTTCACCACGACATTGGCATTAGTAGCAACAACACTATCAACAATAACAAAATTAGCAAATGCAAATTTTAATTTGAATTGAAATGGGTTATTCTTAAATTGGTTGAGTTTGATTTTGAAACTTCCATTAACAAAAACACGAACTTGAATAATGATTTAAGATGTGCCTTTATGACATTAGATGGTTTAGTTTACTACTAATTTTGTTATCATAAATTTTTGGTAGTTCATCCATTTAGGCTTTATTTAGTTTGAAGGCTACAAAATTTTTAGTCAAGTAGGTGTTTTAAATTGTAAGTGTAACCTAATTTTAAAAGTTTATTTGTCTTTATTGGAACAACAACAACATTTGTAGTTCCAAAACTACCAAATTCAATAATAGTAACATGCATGGCAATTATAAGCAATTGATTTGAAAAATGAACAAATACAACAATAATTGAAACAATAAAGAAGGTTGTTTTCTTTTAACTCTTTGCGTTAGTAAATTTGCCCTTCATCAACCATATGTGCCAAGTTTAAGTTTCCAACACATGGATCTATAGTCCCAACAATCCCATACCCTTTAGTTGGGTCAACAAATAAAAAATAATTGAAGTGCATTCATCACAATGGAAGTCCAACTAAACAACCCCTCCTATTGCAAGTGGAATGTCAATGTGTATTAGGTCAACTTTTTTTGATGGGCCTAACATCACAAATTTATAGGTTTCATGGGTTTGTTCCAAATCCATGCGAAATTTGTTATTTCATGAGTTCATATCATTTAAACATGAGTATTATGCATTATTTAAAAATGGAAGTCATGTGCACGACTTTCATGTGTAAACAACACGAATATACATACAACATCTATGTGTAAACAATACAAACAAGCATATGACATTCGTGTCTAAATAATGCATATGACATCAATGTTCAAACAATACAAATATATGAATGACAGCCATGTCTATTCCATACGAACCTATGAAAAACAAATTTCATATGACTATTATTGTCAAATCATGACCCATGAAGTTTGTGATGATAGCCTATTAAAAGGTATGATACTAGGGTCACAACAATGGGCTAATAAGGTTCAATGGTTATGTCTATAGCTACAAGTAACACAACTATTTTTCAAACATGTCAAACCATGTAATCCTTGTTTTTTGGTATTTAATCGGGTTTAACAATGGGTTTGGCAACATCATGGCCTCTCAATGTGGCATATGATGGGGGTCCATACAACATGCCAAGAGCAATTTGCATCCATGCTAGGATCTGAACTCTTGTATAATATGTTATGTCAATGATGGGTTCAACTTCATTGACCTTGCAATGTTTGTTATTGTTAACTCATCATCTTTTGCCTTGGAAATTTGATGCATTTTGGTCACACCTTTTGCCATGCATTAAAAAAAAATTCAACCTACTCAAAAACCTTCATTGGAAATTGTAGTGTAGTTGAGTGGCCTCCTTACTCATAATTTCTTACTCAAAGATATTTAAATTATATTTTTCTTGGAGGTAAGGAATATTACATGTAATATCCTCAATGCAAGGGATATTTGTTGTAAAATTATTTAAAACATTTATTTGAATGCATTTGGGCTATCCTTAAAATAATGCACCTCACTTCTTACAAGTGGGAAACATTGTTTCACTACCTATAAATACACTACAAATTTTCTTATGGGTATTTGCACCATTTTTTTTTTTTTGAAAATGGATGTAAATGTTTGCCTTGCCTTTTAAGGGCTAATTAACACATCTCGGCTATTTGATTGTTTCACTAAGTTGTTATATTCTTTGATGGATGAACTTTTGCTACATTGTTTGTCTATATTATTTTCAACAACAAATTAAATAAAAACCACCCAATAATCAAACTTGGGCTCTGCATTGTTGTGCATTACTAATGATGATCAAAAAAAATTTCTTATCTTTTCATATGGTTTTCAATCATTATTTATGTCAATGTAAAAATTAACTTGGTCTTCATGTTATTTTGCACTACCAATGATGATCAATTGACATAAGGTCAAACTATTAATATATTAAAACTTAATTAAATAAATTATTTAAAAGATAATTGATTACTAAACATTATTAATCCATGATCATATAAATTATTCATAAGATCATTTCCACTTCCATTAATTTTAGAATATGAATTTTTTTACTATAACATTAATATTTTTAGCATCCATGATGTCCTTATTAGTGCTCTTATTGTTTCAAATTTTTTTTTGGGGCCTTTTCAATGTCCTTTCCTCCACACTTCCCAATGACCATTAGTTTAAAAAATATATAAAATATTTTTGACCTTAGTGGCCACAACATCCTTTATGTATTTCTTGGTGTTTTCCAACATTGTATTCAATTCCTTCAACCTTCAACATCTTGGTCCCCCATATTGTTTGAAAAAGAAAAAAATTATGTCTAACCTAATGCCCTTAGTGTTTCCAATGTGTTTTTTTAACACCTTTATTATCGCTTGTTGTTATTTTGTCATTCCTATCTTTTTTTATTCCCCATCTTTCATCATCCTTGGTGTTTTTTAGGTGTGTTTTTGTTGTTGACCAAGTTTAGGTCATTCCCAAACTAAAAACATTGCATTGAGTTAAACTTTGAGTAAGGATGTTTGGATTTGGGAATGTTTGCTAGGTTGACATCCTATTTGAAGATTCCTTTCAAGAGCTTGGCCTACCACAATCATACTGCTTTAGTTTTTGTTAGTTATAAAAAAGATCGAAGTTGAAAAGGAAATATATCTTATTGATTCGAAAACAAAAAGTAATTAGAAAGGGGAAGAAATGTTTACCCATTCCAAATAGAGGGTGGTTAAAGGGGCAAAATAAAATGTTTGTGCCCAAGTTATGTGTGGAGGTGATATTAAAAGATTGTTAGATATTATTTCCTATTAAATATTAATAAATTGATGTTTATAATGAGTATATTAAGTTTAAATAATTTCATATACATAACATTGATATAATTAATATATGTAGACTTGTCCAACTTTGATAAAATGTTTTGATGAATATTTCATTTTCAATATTGATTTGAATATTTTTAAAAATATGACTTGGGATCCACATTGTTGCACACTATTAGTGATGATGAATTAATGAAAAAAATGAATTGATTTTGTAAAAATTAAGTTCCCTTTGAATGATTCAATATTGAATAAATTTGTATAATCCAACTTGAATTGAATTCAAATCTTGGAATTGAAATGAATTGAACTAAACACAATATTTTTCTCCTTTGAATTCAACATTGTTAATGTTCTTAGTGAAATTTCAATTGAATTGAATCAAATTTAATACAAATTGGTTGAATTCAAACCAATTTGATTTCAAATTGATTTCAATTGAATTATTTTCATGGTTTTGTCGAATGAATTTAACCAAATTATGAAAACTCAATTGTGAGAAATCACATGTTAATTTGCTTTCTCATATGGATGTAAGTGGGTCGGTGAAAGGAGTGAGGTATTTAAGTACTTATGGAATGTTTTCATAATTGTCACATGGAGTTGATGAAAGGATTGAGTCAGTTAGGTGGTTATGAAATGTCAAGGGGACAATGTTAAGAATTGTCACGGTGATGACTACTAATGAATTCTATACATGTTTGAATTACAATTGTCATTAAAATTAAAATTAATTTGAATATTATGGACATGAAAAGGCACATGTTAGTTTATCTTTTCACATTCATGTTGGTGGATATGAAAAAGGAATAAAATAGTTATAAGGATAAAAGATAGCTATTAGGAAAGGAGTGAGGTAGTTGTTAAAAAAGGAGGTAGTTATTAGAAGAAAAATAAGGTAATTATTTTTGAAATTGTCTATGGACAACCATACAAAAGATTATGCAAAATCTCCCATTTACCAGTCCTTTGAAATTTCTTGTCACTAAAATTAACTTAAGATTAGGTGGTTAAAGCTGATATATTATATGTGTATCAAGCTAAAATTTGAAAAAAACATGTCTAATGTATTTAGACAAATCTATGACCAATTTTATTATGTATATGTATGTTATCATAAGTAACTACATGGGCATGTAACCTGGAGTCCAAGTTTATTTACAAGGAAGGAGTATATATAAGAGACTGGGATGACTAGACAAGGCCATACAATGGCCCTTTGGCTGACTAGGACAACGTAGCAGAACAATAAACAAGAATCATCAATGCTGGACAGATCTGATTCACCATAAAAGCTTTAATCCTCACCACATCAGCTTGGAAACCAGTTTACACAATTTATTTAAACCTTTGGAAAACCCAGGTGGCACACAATTGTCCAAGTTTTGGGACCTTATTCTGGTACTTTTTGTTGAGGGTTAAACCCAGGTTTAGGGTTTAGGATTTAGGGTTTCCTAGGTAGGTCCCATGATTGTCAACCCATTCCACAATAGTAGAAGTGGTTTTGGTATCTTACCCATTTCAGGAGAGTTTTTAGGGTTTTGTTTTGCCCTATGGGTTGGTTACACATGGTCATCTAGTTGTTCCACTTTGGGTTTCGGTTGCTCCACTTGTGAGACCTGGTATGCCCTGGGAGAACCCAACACAATACCACTTGTTGGCCCCTACTTGGCTAGGTGTATTGGAAGGAGGAACAGGCCTTACCCAGGAATGTTACTAATGTGAAAATTAAAATATGGCACAAATGCCAAGAAATATATTACATATGGAATTTTCATTAATATGATTGGACAATGAAGTAGTCCTAGTGAGTCTCTAGGCTTCTTAGAGGGGGGTACTTTAAAAAAAAAAATTCCCCAAGTACCATAGGAGTAAGTAGTACCTTGGCAGTTTGGACACTAATTACATTATTTTCAAGGTATGAATTTTTTTTTTCCCAAAAAAACAACAATTTTGTGAAGGAAAATACTGAATATTACTTAGGAGCATTTTATTTGTCAAAAAGAAAAAGAAAAAGAAAAGTTACTAGATTACTTAATTATTCAACAAACAAACATGTGTGGAAGTTGCCAAGGGTTACTCTGGTTACATAATTGTTGATGTGTTAAGAACTGCCCGGGGGCAGGGGAGGGGGTAGGGTGGTGAGAAATTGGAGTTGAGCGTGTGGCCACCATGAAGTCAAGGTGCAGAAAGTGCAAAGGAAAGCAACCAAAGAGACCAAATGAAGCATTCCAGGAAAAAGCTTGTTTCCAACAAGACCACCACCTAGAAAGAAATAATAGCCGAAGTTCCTTCATCAAAACCAACCAACCCAAAAAAAGAAAAGGATATACCCTAAAAGAAT
>Ga0116231_10006465_pt1 | contig 22302 bp, 19 predicted proteins | sample S1TSphgellanicum_2_FD_89695 | JGI IMG/M metagenome (GOLD analysis project Ga0116231, IMG submission 89695) | Host-associated microbial communities from peat moss isolated from Minnesota, USA - S1T2_Fd - Sphagnum magellanicum MG | ecosystem: Host-associated > Plants > Peat moss > Unclassified...
CTTTTTTTCTTTTTTTTTTTGATGGGTTTTGTTTTCTGTGTTAGTTTTTACTTGTTGGGTGGATTTTGCACCAGGTTCACACTAGTGTAACACAAATATGTTATGCCCATTTCCTAACCTATGATGCCATCCTCATCCTTATGGAATGCATGTACACAACATGCCATGGGATGTCATTTCCACCCATTAGGGTTTATGTTTTGTAATAGCTTTGCCCGTACATTTTGTGCTTTTTTTGTTTGGTGTTGTTGCAACGCCTTTGATCTTCCAACTATTCGAATACAGCTTCAATGTCACTATGAATTTCATGATGGAGCAATTTCTCTACCTTGATTTTGTGCTTTTTCTTTAATCACAAGGTTGACATAGGAGTTTCAATTTTGTTGTTAACTTCATTCAACATCGGTTGTCATAGAATTACACCAAGGTTTAGGGTTTGTGTGTTTCCATAAATGTTTGCCAATACATTATTATGAAGTTGACCAATTTTTGCTAACATTTGTGAAAGTGTTATTGTTTGGTGTCCAACTATATCAAAAATATTTGGTAGAAATTCAATAATCTCCATTAAGGGGAACCATTGGGTTTCCATTTCAAATTTTGTTTTCAGTTTGTTATAAATGTTTTAAAAATTTTGAATTTTTCCTCATGTGTGAACCAGTGTCATGATTTGTGAAGGGTGCCACTCAAAATACAACAGTCCAAGTGTGTGCATTCGAATGTAAACAAAATCACCTCTTCTTAGTGTTTGCATCTAAGTATTTTCTTCTTCTAAGTCTTGCAATGTAACATGGGATGAACTATAACATGGGAACTAATATTGTAACAACATTTGGCAAGAGACACATAATCATGACATGGGTGTCAAACCCTAATTCTAATGTTGCGAACCCATGATTTGGTGTTACAAACCTATGAAGCATGAATTGATTACAAAGGGTTGAAGCTTTCTAAAAATCTAAAGCCCTCAAAGGATCAAAGAAGATATGTATAGGGTTTTTATTATTAAGTTTCATTATTTATTTGCACAATTATGAGCAAATTAATTGAGATAGTTATTTCTAACATGGTGGTGGGTCTAGGTTGCCGTGGGAAGCAACACAAAGTCCAGTGCCAATTGGAAGAGTTTAATGTTTTGGAGATTCACTCTAATATGACTGCAAAGAAAAAGGAGATAGGAAGGCCAAATGGGTTTGAAAGGTTGTTGAGGTACTAAGTGAAGTTAACATCTACTAGATTTATAAAGTAATGGGTCACTCCTAAACTTTATAATGAGCTTATATTAGAAATATTTTCATCATGGGCGACCCATTAAATGTCAGAAAGGATCGTCTTAACTTCCAGTGTGTGTATTGTGGAAGGGAATGGTCAAGTAAGCTGCAACTTTTTAACCATAGGTCTAAAGGGTGCCCAAATGGTTTCATTGACCTAGGAACAAATAAACCCATTTTTATCCCAATGTTTCCCAATTTGGCTAATGCCCAACTATTGAAAGAGCTGAAGTGGCAAATCAAAAACAATGATGCTTCTTATATACAATTGAAGTTGAAGACCCAAGTTGAAGTAGATGCACAAACAGCCTTGGAAAAAGCTTTAATCAATGGTGAACACATTCATGTTTAGGTGTGTAAGTTCTTTCAAAAGGTTGCTGTTGAAACCTTGTTACAATAGATAATGTCATAAAGGTGCACCAAAAAATCCAAAACCAAAGATGGCAAAATAAAAAAAGGGGCCATCACCTAAATGGCGACCTACAAGTACATCAAGCAAGCATATCTTGGATGTGCCATAGGAACAACCAAATGTTGATGACCACAAAGTTACAAAAGAAATGACCAAAGAGAGCAAGTTGATTTCTTCAAATGTTCAAGACACACATACCATGTTGGTAGTATAGGTAAGACCACTTTTCAAATATTGACCTCATTTGAAAATGTAGAAAAGTTGAATAACAAAGGTGAGGAAAACATCAAAGGCCTTGACATCTTCCAACACATGCCACTACAACAAAAGCTTCATGGAATAACAAGTTTGCCTCACTCCAACATGGGAAGGAAAAATGAAAGTAATGAGATTTCTTCATACCTCCATCCATCTCCATTGCATCCAAATGTTGTTCTATGGAAGTTGCACAATTTGAGAGACATTCAAGGTGCGCGAAACCATTATTTGAAACTTGTAGAATATGAGGTTAATGAACACATGACAATCCCATGGGAAAGGCCCGTACCTATGCCAATCAAGCTACAACCTAGCATGCAAGTCGAATGTTGTCTTCAAATTGTTTTCACTTGCTTCCATACATGTTAAGGAAGTTTGATTGGGAAAACTCTTCCTTTAATGATTTCAAGCCCAAGCTTGTGAGCTATCGGGCTTATTCGGAAGGAAGGGATGAATGGGTTGATATTGTGTTTATGGCATCATTTGGGTTGTGGACTCACAAGGACCAAGTAAGTTAATCATTGGTTTATAAAATTAATGGTTTAAAGTTCATTGGTTTCTGCCATGTCACATATCACTTGGTTGGATTCATCTATAACATGCTACCTTGGTTTTATTCCTCTATAAATAAAAACCTATAACTTGTAACCAATTTCAAAATCCAATCTCTAATTTCATTCCATTTATTTTCATGTGTAACATTTTTTGCCATCTCACATGTTGTAACATGCTGCCATGGTTAAATTTTGCTATAAACAACCTATAACTTATAGTCCATTTTCTCCCTTTAAACCTAACCTCTAACTTTCATTTCATTTATTTTCTTATGCATCATTGTTGTACTAAGTCCCAACAAAATGTAGTGAGGATGGCTATTAGTCATGTGATAAACCCTACAGTTTCGAACAACAAATTCAAAACATTGGTTGAATATGTTGAGTACAAGTTATTTGAACAAAATAATAAAAAGTTTGAAGCCCAATGGTGGAAGGAATGTTAAAAAAAGATCGCTACATATGTTGAGAGCAAAATGTAAAACTTTGATGGAGTTGTTGTTCCAGAAGTTGTTGAACAAAGAAAAAGGGGTTGGCACCCACTCTTTCACATCTTCACGATAATTCCATCATTATGGGCCCTTGCCCCCACCTTTCCTTGGACACACAACAACAATGAAGCCATAACCGTATGTGATGGAATTTGTAACATGGAAAGGGTTGGTATATTCTACCCAATGCCATGATATGCAAGGTTTCTTAAGTTTTACACATTCTCAAAAGGGATAAACATTCCTATGGTTCACTCGTTGCATGGTGGTATTGAAATGAATTGCAAACAATGGCTTTCTAAAGGACTCAATAGCAAGTAATGGCAAACAATATTGGTCATCATGTAAGAAGAAGGGGCCATGTTGTTTGCATGTGGGGTGGGGTCATTGGCTCGGGAAGTTTGGCAAGCCCAAGTCCATAAAGAATCTAAACACTTGACGGATTATTCAACATGGTGGCCAAACTTCTACACTCGGTCACAAAATGTTGTATTACGAGCCATCCAAGAATTTATAGTCAACAACAAGAAGGATTTCATCAATGGGTGGCAAATTCATGAATGGGGGTGCATTTGGGAATTCTTTTGATTCTACATTCACAAAAGGGTTGATGCAACAAAAAGACATTGATCTTGGTTGGGTTATTGCCATAACAAGTTAAAACACTACTTTTGAGGTTATTAACAATGTGTCATGTGTACCATCATGTACTATTCTACTCACTTGTTAAAACAAATTATAACATGCAATAGCTAGTTTCTGGGATGTGGTGTAACATGGCAACCTTTTAACATTATAACCTTTTATTTTGTAACTTGGTTTTTTATAATTATTACCAATATGCAATATGTAGCATTGTGCATGTCTAATCACTTGTTATAACAAGAGGTAACATGTGGCTAGTTTATGGGTTGTAATGTTACAAGGCAATTTTTACCATTATCAACAATTTTTTTGGGTCTTGGGTTAGGAGGCATTCCAAGTTTAGAATCAATGGAACATGAATCAAGGGTAGCCACATGGAAGAAGATGAAGGATTGTCACATGCAGAGGTACCCAATTGGGGAATGGCTATTTGTGGGGTGAGATGTTGAAGTCACCAACAATGATAACCATGCCTCTCATGATGGTGTTTCGAATAGGATTGTGCACAAAACATGTGATGACAAATATGTGCACATTTGCATTATAACTAGGGAGGATGGTCAATTAAGAACCATTGCACTAATAAACCACAATTCGACAGATCAACAAACAAACAATTACCCAAAGTTACCACTTTTAAATACCCAATTCCAATCAAGCCCAGCCCTTAGCTAGTTGGATAAACTCATGAAGTCTAAACCACATTTAAAATTCAACCAACTAAATGTGTGTATGTGTTATGCATCCCAAGGCTTTGATTGCATAACCAATGTTGATTAACCAACAAGAAATCTCAACACACATATTATATTAATAACGAAGTCAATATTTGTTAATTATACATCATTTAGTGAGGTGCATGCTCTGGCCATCAATCATGTTTACAAATAATCATAATAGTCACTATTCATGATTACACCACAATCACCTACTATGTCCAAGAAAGACGAAGCACTATAATATTTACAACAAACATTAAAGTAATTATAATTTACCTTTGTTGTTTGATACTTGGATGTTGATATTCAATGTTATTTTATGTACATACATTATGTTAGTAATTTTTGGTCTATCGTTTTCCATCTCCACTCATTAGTAGAAATTTGCCAAAATGTAACCACTTTATTTGTAATTAAATGTAACTATTAGTTATATGCAACTACATTTGGACATTTTTGCAACTATTTCTTGTGTTGGTCATATTTGTGACTACATTGCAACTATTTTGTTGTTCATCCTTCCATGTGAACAACATTTAATTTAATTTTCATCCAAGGAGAACAATTTGAATCCCATTAATTGCAAATGTGACCAATTTAGTTGTAACCCTATGAGTATACAAAGGTGTATTTTGTGAATTTTAAGGAATATAGTTGGGTGTATTAAAATTTGTAAATGGATATTTTGAATGTATATGAACAACCATATTACATGTGTATTCAAGTATTATTATTAACATAAATGGTCTCGATATTATGGTTACACTAATTAGTGTATATTTTGAGTATATTAAAATTTCATTTAAGATATTTGCTAAATATATTGTGTCCATATTTTAAGTTTATCCAAACCATCTCATTATAATTCTTAAAATTCTTACAAATGACATTTATTATTATTTATATTAATATATTAATAATATTTATATTAATTACATGCAATAAAAATATTAAATTTCAATATTATTTTTGAATAAAATTTTTAAATAGTAATACTTTATTACATAATTATCATAATGATGATGATATTATAATAATAGGGAAAATAATTATATAATTACTGAAATAATTACTTAAAATATTATATTATTATTAAATTATTTTCAAATGACTAATTTACTTAATAATAATAAATTTTTTTCATTCAAAATAAAATTTTAATTATAAGAAATCATAATAGCTCTAACAAGTGACATAATAATATATAATAAAAACTAACCTAGGCTAGCTATAAACATTATTATTATTATTATTATTATTATTACAAGTAATCAATTATGAAGTATTACTATATTTTAGTAATTATCAATAAATATTAATATATAGTTTTAAATTTTTATATTTCAATTTTATAATTAATATTTATTAATTATTAATAAATCAATTATTATACAAATGTAGAAAATATTTTTGAAGGAAAAAATATATTTATTAAAAATATAAAATATTTAATGCAATAGTTCATAAATAGCTATAATGAGTGAAATAATAATATGAATAATAGAAATAAAATAGTTAACCTTGGCTACCAACTAGCTACAATAATGATTGAATTAATGTTATTTTTATTATTAAATATTTATTTATATTTATTATTAACTATTAACTATAAAAACGAAAATATAATGGGAATAATTATAATAAATAGTTAGCATAAGCTAATTTTTAATTATATTATTAGATTTAAAAACTAATACTCAATTTTTATAATTAATAATTAATCATTATTAATTATTTGGTTACGAAATAGTAATTTATTATTTACTAATAATTAGCTAATTATTTCATATTAACCAATTACTAGTTAATTAATTGGTTGATAGATAATTATAATTAATATATAATTAAAATTACATTTTATTATTATTTATTTAAGTACTAAATTATGTAACATTTAATAATAACTATTAATATGATTAATTCAATAATCATATGATATTGATGATTATTACTATAAATAATTAGTTACTTGGATAGTTTATGAAGTGAATTAATTAATTTTTAATTTAGTTGTTAATTGATTAATTAGCAAGTTTATTAATTTATCTGTCTATATTTTATTCATTAAATAATTAGTAATTTTATCATTTAATTAGTTAATTAATTAATTAATTAACTAGTTAGTTTTCAATTATTTATTTAATTATACACATTTCAAGATGAGAATGAAAGACAAAACATATGGGAAAACTTTTTGGTTGCAAATAGTTTGCAACTAAAAATGTTTAATCACAAACAACTTATAATTAAAAAGTTTATCTTGTATGTTTTGGCTTTCATTGTCATTTTGAAAAGTATATGAATAAGGTGTTTTATCTTACATTTTTATATTTAAAAACATGCGCATATGGGATGATTCAATGAAAACGACTTAACCTAAATTAAAATTAAAATACTCATGTACTTACACCTAACTACTTACTTCCTTAACTTATTTACTTTTTTACCTATCTACCTAAATAGGTATTTAGTTTAGCTACGAAAATAGGTCCTATTTAAATAGGTGTTTAGCCAAAATGGGTAGGTAGGTATATAGGTAGGTAGGTACCTAGTTCAACCCACATACTTAAATATTGATTTAAATTTAATTTGGACAAATTCAATTGATGTGCCATTTGGCAAATTTCTATTGCAACACATGTCACAATCTAAACCATCCAAACATAAAAGTTAAACATCTTAGATTATTTCAAAATAATAATAAAATATTTTTAATTATTAAAAGTTGAGACACGTGACAACACATAACTTGTTTTCATTGTTCACCAAAAAATTGTATCTTAGTTGTAAGCGATAATACATATATGATCAGTTAAAGGATAAAAACATATTTCGTTAACTTTTTCTTTCATCCAATATTTGTTATTGTTTATGATTTGTCCAATGTGATTATTTAGATTTTAGTTGCAAATGTTGTTTGCAATTCAAAATTAGTCGTAGGGACCAGTTGCCAAATGGCCATTTTTTACTAATGACTATAAAGATGATGAGCTAGTGGATGAATTGATAAATGGGACCCCTCTAGATGCGTTTGACTACATCATCTTTTTCAAGGGTCTCAAAAACATGGAAATTGACATCACCTTATCAGATCTAGACCATCTCACAAACTTTGAAGCACCCATGTCTAACAAGTGGTTAGATTTCATGCTTGTGCATACATTTGCCCAAAATTTTGCCTCAAATAGGGGCATGTACCTTTTGTTAAATGTGCAAACTTCAAGGTTATTAAAAAATGAAACTTAGAATGGAGGAAAGACAAAGTGGTGGGGGACAAAGTACTTCAAACATAGCTCAACCTTCAACAACACTTTGGTTGTGCCATATTTGGACAAAGACCATTAGTCCCTATATGTCCTTGAAGAAGAACAAACCATTCACTATGATTCTATACTAGGGTTCCACAACAACATAACATCCAAGGAGTTTCCACATAATGTGTGTATTGCATGGGCTCTATTTAGGGGCCTAAATGAAGATGACACAAAGTTTGCAAATTTTTTGAATGTGGATACATTTGTTCCTAAGGTATTTGCTCAAAAGAACTCCTAGGAGTGTGGGCACCAAGTTGTGTTCAATTTTAGAACCTACCTACAAAAGAGAGGGACATTGGTTTCATTACTAACCTATCCAAGGGCACCTCGCCATTTCCCACAATATAAAAAATACATGTTACAATATAGGTAACATAGGGTCATCTATGTTTAGGTATTGAATAACACAATTGGATGATACAAGGACACATGTAATTTGTAAATTGTCAACATCCATGTAATAATTATGTGTGTATTATTCACCTTACCATACAATTTGTGGGGTGTGATTAGGGTGTAACGTGGTGGCATGAATTGAATGGGAAAATCCAATGTTGTGTTATTTGAACATTAGTCGATGAATCGAAAATCAAAGACAATATTAAAGAGTATCCCCCCCCCTCTCCCCCCACATCCCACTTTCAAAGGACACACATGCACTTGATGAGGTGATTGTCCATGATTCACTATTAGAATTCCTATTTTTTATTATTATAAATTCTTGTAAAAAAATACACATTTTGGATAGGCATCAAAAAATCTCTCAATCATTTTGGACAAGTTGTTTTGAACCTATCCATTGACTGGGCTATGTACTTTTTGACCAAGCTTAGGTTGGCATTTTTGACTAGTCATTTCAATTAGTACATTTGACTAGTCATTCTGATTGGTCAATACAATAATCAAATTTTTATTGATTGGTTAATCACCATTTTGACTAGGTAAATGCCACATGGCAAATAAATAGTGGACACCCAAATTAAGCTACATGGCATCTAAACATTAGCTACCTAGGTCATGCCACATGGCATTTAAGCATTGGCCACCTAGGCTTTGCCACGTAGCATTTAAACATTGGCCATATAGGCTATGCCACATGGCATTTAAACATTGGCCACTAGGTTATGTCTCGTGGCATTTAAACATTGGCCACTAGGCTATGCCACATGGATACAACTTAAGCAACCTAAATTAAGCCTAAAATTAAATACCTATTCCTAAGGTACCTAAGTTTTAAAACCTACAACCTAAGCTTTTAAGCCTAGGTCTATGAACCTATAAATAGTGATTAGGTATAGAAGCCTAAAGTAAGCTAGGGCAACTTAAGTTATGACCTTTACTAGCCTTAAATGTACACCAATAATATTAAATCTACACCTGGATGACCTAGGTAGGAAAATTTTATTTCATTTTAAATTTGGCCTTTAAGGTTGAACCTTTTCAATTGGTTCATCCCAAATGGCATTTTTAAAAAAAATATTTCTTATGTCTCAGATGTTTATGGTGCTTCTATTTATAATGCTCATCATTTGGAAAGGATGACAAACACTATGGGACAAACTTTTGGGAAAGAGAAACATTTTCATGTCCGTACAACATTGGAACCTTTTATTTCACAACATTGTTCCTAAATTACTACGTTAGAGACATTAATTATGTAAATAAATAAATAAAGAGGTATGTAAATATGTATGTTAATTAAGTTAAAATAAAAATAAAAATTAGTTAATTTTTTGTTATTTATTTTTAAATAATAATTACAACCATATTATAAATCCTTGCATTATATAAAATATCAAGATAGTTATAATGTATTCTATTGTTGATTAGATAATTATAACCAAATTATAACTAATTTTTGCAAATTTGACCTAATTCATTATATTATCAACAATGTATTTGTAATAATTAATATTTAATTACTTAATTACACATTCAATAGTGTATTTTAGGTAAATAATTAGTTAACCAACTAATAATTCATCATAGATATATAAATGGCCTACCTTAACCTATATAACTAAGTTACCTATAGGCTAAAATATAGGTAAATAAATGGACTATATGTAGGGTATGTATAAATAAATACACCTACATATAAAGTATTTTTATTTCAACTATTTAATCACATACTTACATTACATAAGTTAAATAAATGGTAACTTTAAGTTGAAAGAAATTAACTATGAAAAAACTAATTATTAATAAAATAATAACACCTAAACCAACAACAACTAAAGTAATAAAAGCAAAACTATGAATGAATGAAATAATTGTGGCAAAAGTAACAATGATTAAATTAACCATGAATAAAATAATTATGGTTCAATTAACCATATCTAAATAGATAATGGCTAAATATATAATGACTAAACTAATTTTGAGTAAAATAATTATGACAAAACCAACCATGGCTAAATTAAAAATGGTTAAATTAGCCACGAGTAAAATAAATATGGTGAAACTAACCGTGAATAAAATAATATGGTCATATTAACCAATGAATAAATATTTTATGGTTAAACTAGAAATGGTTGAATTAGCCATGAGTAAAAAAAAAGACCAAACTAATTAATGAATAAATATTTTATGGTTAAACTATAAATGGTTGAACTAACCATGAGTAAAATAAATATGGTTAAACTAACTAATGAATAAATATTTCATGGTTAAACCAACCATGGCTAAACTAACCATAAATAAAGTTAATATGGCTAAATTAACCAATGAATAAATATTTTATGGCTAAACAAACTATGCATAAATTAATTATGGTTAAAATAAACATGAATGATGTGGCTAAAATCAAAGTGGTTAAAATAATTATGGCAAAATTAACCATGGCTAAATTCGAAATGGTTAAACCAACCAGGAGTAAATAAACTTGGCTAAACTGACCACTAATAAAGTTAATATGCTAAATTAACTAATGAATAAATATTTTATGGCAAAATCAATTATGCGACAATTAATTGGCTAAAACAAACAAGTTATGGCAAAATTAACCATGGCTAAATTAAAAATGGTTGAACTAACCATGAGTAAATAAATTTGCTAAAATGACCACTAATAAAATCAATATGGCTAAATTAATTAATGAATCAATATTTTATGGCAAAAATAATTGTGCAAAAGTTAATTATGGGTAAAATAAACATGAATGAAATAATTATGACTAAAATAAAAATGGTTAAAATAATTATGGAAAAACCAAAAATAGCTAAATTAACAATAGTTTTAAGTTAATTATGGGTCTATTAATTATGGTTAAATTTATTAAATTAAAATAACTAATATGTTAGAAATAAATATAACTAATTTAATTATGTTTATAATAACCATGGTTAAATGCATTGTGACAAAACCAACAATGGCCCAACTAATAATGGTGAAAATAATTATGTTAAACTAATTATCATGGCTAAAGGTATTAGGGCTAAACTAACTATTGTTAAATTGACCATGGTTAAATTATTTATAATTGTAAAATTACTTATGGTTAAACTAGCCATAATTAAATTAAATATGGCCAAAAGTTTAATGGAATAATTAATTATAGATAAATGAATCATAGTTAAATTAAATATGGCTAAACTAACCATGGTTAAAACATATACAACTAAACAATTTGTGGTTATACTAGCCATAGTTATTAGACATGATTAAATTGACCATGGTTAAATTGATTATGGTTAATTTTAATTTTAATTAGTTTTTCATAGGTAGTTGAGGCATAATTAATTTCAATATAGTCAATTTAACCATGGTTAGATAAACCATATATATAATTAATTTAACCATAATTACTTTGGTCATGATTCATTTAGTTATGATTATCCAACTCTTACATTTTTCAATTTTTTAAAATTGGTCAAACATAGTCAAAATGTTACATGTAATCCCAAGATACCCAACTAGTATTGGAATTTGTAATTAGTTTTTTTGACTAGGCCATTGACCATTTTGACTAAGCCTATCTAGTTAGCCTTATTGATTAAGTATAATAGGTGGCCTTATTGACTAGGGCACTTGTTAATTTGATTAGATTGGGTGATCTTATTGACAAAGCCACTAACCAATTTGACTAGGTGGTATTTTAAAATCCAATTTGATTAGATGCCTGATTTGACTAATTGCTAAATTAATCATTCCAATCAAATTGATTAGTCAAAAGATACCCATTGTCATTCAAGCCTTTGGCATGTAGTAAAAAATACATGTCTTCTAATAAAAAAAACCCACCCAGTCAACTTGGTTAAATAGTTTGAAAAATTAAGAATTCTAGTAATGTTCCATAATAGCTCAGGCCATTAAGCTTGGTGCCCATGAAACTAATAACCTTGATGCCCCCCACCACATAACGAGGTTTTCTTTCCTTCATACACTAGTTACTCCATCTACATGGGACCCTATAGATGAGTCCTCCATTCATGGCAACATCAAGGTCACCTTTAAGTGGTGGAAACAAAGACAACAACCCACTCCCATTGCCCCTACCAAAAACCCCATATGTGCATCAAAAAAGCATAAATGACATGCCCCAGATAAATAACATATAATCATAGACACAATAGATGAGATTTGTAACATGTTCATTCAAGTCGATGATTAGAACTACCACATTGTATACCTAGGCAAATTTAATGTAACTACTATGTCCATTGTGTAAATAGTCACCTCACCAAACTTTGTAACATATTTGTAGTTTGACCATCGATTCATCTAACAATGTAATGGATTGGAGTCCTACAAAGTTATACCAAGCCACATTTTGTTTTTTTGCATTGTCTTTAAAAACTTCCATTATTTGAGTGCATCTTTTTAATTGACCCTAAACTTTGACTATTTCAGTTGACAACGACATTTTTTCCACTCTTTTAATTGACAAAGACAAGTAGAAAAAAACATGTTTTTCTACTAATGAATTTTCCATTGGTATTAGCAAGGTGCACATAATTTACAATAGGCTTGTCTTATTTTAGTACCATGGATTGTCCCAAATAAATAACATAGACACATAGACACAATTGATCAGATTCAAAACATATTCACTCTAGTGCATAATTAGAACTACTGCATGGTATTTAATCATTGTTTTAATGTAGTTACTAAGTCTAGTGTGTAAATGGTCACCTCACCAAACTCTTGTAACATGTCCACAATTTGACCATTAATTCATCTAACAATGCAATGGACTAGAGCCCTATAACTATACCAAGCCACATTTTGTTTTTTTGCCTTATCTTTAAAAACAACACTATTTGGATGCGTTTATTTCCCATGGGTATCAGTAAGGCAACCCACATAATTTATAATATGTTTGTTTAGGTATATGACCATGAAGTGGCAAGACCACTACTTTAGGAAATTTCATTGACATTTCAAGCTCCATCCACTATTGTCTAAATTACACTTAAATTTTGTTGCACCACTGTGAAGCCGACCCATGGTCAATTTCTACTTTCAAGGTCTTTTGTTTCCCATAAACAATTCAAAGTGATGCAAGTGTTCCAATAATGCCCAATTGTCTCATGCTTCTTCCACCGGCTCAAGACAAAACCAGTGAATCTCATCTTTCAGATCCACCTTTAATGTTTCTTAGGTAGCCTTGATGTCGGAGGAGTGTATTGAATGTTACTAGGTGAACATCCCACACAAGTAAAACTAAACAAATTTTCAAGGCCTCCTTTGACAATTCCTTTAAATGCACCATAGTAATGTGTTATGGTTCCTTCTACGAGTTCTAGGTGGAGAAGTTGTAACCCCTTGACTTGGTGTTTACATATGTTTCCATGTTGTGCCCATGGACAATCACAAGAAGCCCATTCTTATTATGGGTTATGGATCCAATAATTCTTGTGTGGACGTTTCTTAGATGTAACAAAGGCCACCCTAAAAGGTTTGGATGGTAACATGACACATAAATCAAGAATCATCCTTGCCTTGATAACAAGATTGATGACAAACTACTTTTATTTTCTATTGATCACAAACCCATGACTTTTTCGCAATGCCTTGTACCAATAATGTATTAGTACATCACCAACTAATGCATGTACCACCCAATCAACTTGTCTCCCGTGAAACTTGCCTTTAGTTGATTGCAAAGTTGCTTTTAGGTTGGCATGGTAATTCTCAATGGCTGCATTTGTATCTTGCCTTGCAAAAGGTAGGTTGCAGTTACCTACAACCCACATTGTAATGTTAGGGAACCATTCTGACCTCACATACATCCAGAATGCCTTTACAACAAGGAGGTTGTTTGCCACATGTTTCACCTCAGACTTTGCCCAAGCATCCATCTCCTAGTCATTTGGGCACTTTGTGTTGTACATGATCTCTTCCAAGGGTTTTAGTGTCGTTGCACAAGTGGGCCCATCTTTGATTTGAATGCAAGCTTGCTTTAACCAAGTTCGATGAACATGCCACAAGCACAAAAAGACTTTTGTTCAAGGCCACACCTCCCTAAGTTACATGCAATGGTGGAATGAATTAATACTTTTCATTTTCGCACGAACAACAACTAACAAATGTATTTATTTCCATATTGCAATCAATTCATTTTTTTACCTCAGCTATTTATCTTTGCCCTTGCTTAGAGGCATTTGGATGCCAATTACTTTGGAACACCAACAAGTTCTTGTTTAATGCATCCATCCAAAAGGCTAGTCACGTTGCTTATAATTTGATGTGATTATGTACGCCATAGGGACCCCATTATACCATCCATCAAACACCATCATTGTGTACAACGAGAATTGTAACATGCAAAGCAATGTGTTTAGGGTGGGGCAGGTCAACGCTTAATTGGTTGGCTAAAGTATGTTGAGAACCATGACATTGGGTGGATTACTCATGATGTAAATATGATGATTTATGATAGACTTTATGTTTAGAGAAAGGTGTTTGTTGTGAGAGATATTGATATTTAGAATATCTCTTTTATAATATCAATAGTGCCCAATTGTTATGGTTTGTGCATGCACACTAAACTCAATTGTAGATGGAGAAGATCAAAGTAGGTTGTTACCATGCAAAAACATCCAAGACCATAACTAGTCACCCACTAGACTAAATCCAAAATTGACACATTCAAATGACATTTTTGAAAGTGTCCCAACCTGTAACCCACTATTTACCATTACAGTTTATACACATGATGCATGGATGGAAATTGGGGCGGCCAATCATAGCACAAATGACATTACGAATGGCATTACCATCACATAAGTATTAACATAAACATAAGATAAACCTACCCTTGCAACAATAGAAGTCAAGGAAGTTCAAGTGGTCCATTAGAACATTAAGTACATGTTATAGAGATTGAAGTCTCATGTACAACCAAAATCTCATTTGGTATGTCAATCTCCTCAAAAAACTTCTATATGAAGGATTGGGTTTAAGGTCTATGTTAACCATTGTTTAACATTTTTTTCAACTAGTTATTGCATTTTGTTGCAAGGGAGGGAAAGGAGCACAATCGCTATTCATAATGAAGGAAGAAGTAGCTTAGTGAAGCTACTTCTAGCTCACACACAAGGTGTTGAAAACACAACATGATTTTGTTAGCACACTTGGATATTTCAAGTAACATGCCCATTACAACTTTTTAAAGTTTTTATTTCCACTCATGCATCGTTTATAACATGGAGACTAAGCCCTACAATTTGTAACCTATTTTGTAGATAGTCTACCATATGTAACATGTCCTATTTACTATGTTGTAAGCAATTACACACATGTTCATCTTTTTTAGTTTAAGGATTGGGACAATTGGTGTTCACCCCTCCTCAAGCAATGAGGATTAATTGACTAGATGTGGACCAATGGGGCGCAAGTCCCCACCCTTTTTACAAAGTCTAGGATTATGTAAATTTAGGGTTGAATTATTATAGTTGCAAATTCTAATAACCCATGTATTCCAATTTTTTGCCAATTGAATTTTGCTTATGCTCATTGCCATATATGTCATAGTTATGATTTGGTGTTATGTTTTCCTTACTTTATGGATAATTTTATTGTGTTAGTAATTCTTCTCCCATCCACCATAACTACCATTGCATTGTGAGACTTCTTGAACATTTGAATTGGTGTTCTATCTTTGTTTGTTGTTGACACATTGAAGCTTGATTGATTTCCAAGGAAGAAAATAATTGTATGAAAAGAATTGAAAAGTTGGAAACTATTTTGGAAATTCACTCATTAATGTTTGGAACTTTGCCAACATGCACATGAAAAATAACATTGTACAAGCCACAAGGATGTTTTCAAGTTTATGAACTTAAGCGCTCTTTGCACCTTACGGAGAGTCATAATGTTATTTTGTTACATTATGTAACCAATTATGCAATATTTTATTTTAGTCATTTTTTCTTCAAATTTGTAATGCAATAAGACTAATTAATATCCCTTAATAGATATCACCTTAATTGGTAATGACTAGTTGTTTTGTCTTATAGCTTGACACATGTTATTACACCCTTCATGCTTCACACATCCACTAGAGTCTTCCAAATTTTATTTTTTTTGCAAACCTTAAAATAAATATAACAAACTCATTCATTCACATTACAATAAAATAAATCACTAATCTCAACAATTGAACATGAAAAGGTTGCAACTTTGGGATGATATTAAACTAACTTGTACACATAAAGGTAGAATGCATTTGAGGTTGTGGTATGTGAAGCCACAACCCAATTTGCTTGGGGTAACTCAATTTGAGTTCACATGCAAGCAATGTCTAATGTAAGCAAGGTCCAAGTGTAGATTGATTAAGGTCGGGTTTCAAATTACAATTCAAGTCCCTAATGACACAAAATTAGGGTTAAATGTATGTCTTGTGGATAGTGGTATCTCCATGAAAATAATATGCAACAATGTTACAGCTATGTTCTACCTCATTTTTTGTCCATTTTGCCATTTACATTCAATTAGGTATAGACATACTTATGATCACCATTGCCATTATATTTTGTGGCAATGCCCCAATCTATGATTAAAATTACTGAAGTTTCATTTGTATCAACACCAGTCCATATTATTGATGGTGTTAAATCTAGACCACAAACTCCAAAGGGAACATAATTTGTGAATTTACATGATAATATACCTAGAGAAGTGAACAAAGTTTTTGCTAATTAGCCATCACATCCAGGAGGAGGTGGCTTAAATCCACCACGACCTCCAAGATATTGTGCATTGCTAATGGAAAATCCAAGCAGGTCACCATTACCATTAAACATACCTTATTGTCAATCATTTAACTTTTGAGTATGTCAAGGATTTTGACCTAAATGCTCATGTCAGAATATTTAAAGCTACCATTAAAGCAAATAGTGAAATAGATGATGTAGAAATTGTTAATATGTTCAGTTTTACCTTCAAAAATATTGTGTCTGATTATTATAACAATTATATGGGAGACTACCCATATTGTATTTTTGTAGAATTATAGTTGGCTTTTTGTAAAAAATATAAAAAAGTTTATAATGATGAACAAGTTTACATGGAGTTGAAAAACATGAAGTAGGAAAATAATGAAAAAATGGAACTCTATTAAGAGAGATTATTGAAGTTGGCCAATAATCTTCAACACAAGACAATATATAGTTTATTAACTATTATTTTTAGATCTAGATTATAACCATATCTACATGTAACAACACCAAGTACGAAGAAAGAAACTTTGCAGCAACATAAAGAAGCAACTTTGGTTTGTGAAGAAGGAATTTTTGAAGTAGAGGCCATACACAATTTGTTAATACCACAAAGTAATAAAATAATATTAGCTCATAAACCTCAAATAGTCCCAGAGAAAACAATAATGTATTGTACAAATTGTCACAAGACAAATCATAATGTTGAAACATGTAGAGTCAAAAGAAAGGAAGACCGTGTTCATGTACTCTCTTCGGTTTTATTCAATAGATTAAAGTATAGAGGCCTACAAGGTATTCTTGTCATATTTGTGGTGACATTAGACATAAAATCATAGATTGTCCTAAGTATAATGATATGTAGAATATGTTTAAGAACAAAAGAATGAAACCAACAGAAAAATAAGTTGTGGTAGAACCCAAGGTTTCAAATCCTTCAATCCATATGGTGAATGTGAATATGGCCATCACTAGGAGCAAGGTTATTGAAGAACATGTGTTTAAGGATAGAAAGTTAATCAAGAAGAAGTCTGTTGCTAACTGGGAAGAGGAGCAAAAATTATAACAATATTTTATTAAGACTATATATGAGATTTAAGCAAAAGACCCACCATCAATTTTGATTCGAAAGGAGAAAGCACAATGGAATTTAAATTGGGCAAAATTGCCAACATCTAAGGTGTCCACGAAACCAATTGTATCACAAAGTTTATTTGCTAATCCTATCAACAAAGTTTGTCTATGGAACAAATATTCCAAGATATCAGTAAATAGATGTTGGAGACTACTTATATTTTGAAGTTAGGTCAATTGCTGAAGATAACAGTAGATCTTAAAGAGTATATGTGGTAGAAACTAAAGCCATAAAAAACCTAATATAACTACTAAATAGATATTAAAGCTTAGTGTAACCATAGTGGTTGAGACACATTCTTAACTAAACACATCAACTATAGAGGTAGGTAACCAAATGGTAATTATCCAAGCACAAGTTGGGAATAACATTGTTGAGGATGTTTTGATAGATGGAGGAGCAAGTTTGAACATTATAACAGAAATCCTCAAAACAAAATTAGGTTTACCCCAACCAAGACCAACTCCATACCACCTCATAATGGTAGATCAAAGTATGACCACACCTTTAGGAATCATCAATCATTTGAAGATTCACATACATGGTATTCCATATATAGCCACATTTATTGTTTTGAAAAACAATGTGGTAGATTATAACTATTATATGTTGTTAGGAAGACCTTGGCTCAGAGATGCAAAGGTTACACATGTATGGGGTAACAATATCATTATTGTTCAAGGTAATGGAATAGTTAGAACAATATTAATTAACAGGAAATTGGGAGTAGAAACCAAAAGGCCCCAAGTACTTGTTTGTTTTGACTTGATGGAAGGGTTATTAAATGAAAAGGACGATCTAATATTTGAAACAAAACCAAAATCGTTTTCAATTGGCACAATTATTCTTTTAGAAGAAATGATTTCGTTGTTGAATGTTGGAGTGTAAAAAAGGAGAAGAACTAAGGAATTTGATCCAAAGCAAGAGACATCAAATCAAACAACTACAAAAGTGGTGCCTTCCATAGTGAAATCATAAGACTTTTGTGTTAGACTAGAGGTTTCATTAGAAGACAAGGTTATTTAAAAACCTATTACCATCATAATTAGGATGATATTCAAGTGGATGAGACACTAGCAAAAATACAAGTATAGAATCTTTAGATAGCAGGTTGGACTTTGACTAAATAACAATAACTTGTTAAACTAAATATTGGCATAAAGGCAAATCCACAATACATCAAGGATAATTCACAAATGACAAAGGAGAAGACTAAGGAGCTTTGGATGCTACTTAAGGAGTTCAAGGATGTGTTTGCATGGACTTACAAAGATTTGAAAGGCATACCTTTCAAGTTGGTTCAACACATAATTGAATTAGATACCTCAATTCCACCAACACATCAAGCAAGGTACAAATTGAACCCTAATTATGTTGCAACAGTCAAATAAGACATTCACAAATTACTAATAGTTGAATTTATTCAAACAATAGAGGAGGCTACATGGTAATCACCCATAGTGCTAGTGCCTAAAAAAAATGGCAAATTTAAAATTTGTGTGGATTTTAAGAAGCTCAATAAGGCAAACCAAAAAAATCCTTATCTTTTGCCATTTTTTTAATGAGGTATTGAACATTATAATAGGGTATGAAGCCTACTCATTTCTAGATGGATATTCAAGATACCATCAAATTTTTATAGCCTTCGAAAATAGATATAAAACAATTTTTGTAAAATATTGGTTAACTTTTGTTTGGATGGTGATGCCATTTGGTATCGAAAATGGGCCACCAACTTTTTAGAGAGTAGTTAGCAAAGCCTTCAAAGAGTACTTAGACCAATTCAAAATATTTGGATGACTTCATAATTTATAGTGATATGGAAAATCATTTGATGAAGTGCAGATTTTGCTTTTAGAAATGCAAATAATATAAAATTAGTTTTAACCCAAAGAAATGTGCCTTTATGGTATTTTCAAGATTGATTTTAGGGTTTACAATTTCCAAGGAAATAAAATACCATAAATTAAGAAGGTTCAAGCAATAATGAATATGCCAATACCTACCAATCCACAATAAATGTAGGATTTTGACATGAATCCACTAAAAGTATAACAATTTGTTCCATCACCACAAAATAATGAAGGTATGTTGCTTTCAAAACCAAGTTCTACAACAAACATGAATGTATTTAGAGAAGTTTGGACTACATAGAAAAGTTTAAGTTCATCAGGTACAAGTTTCACGGGTCAAATTCCAAGGTTTCATACACCGGGGTATGTGCAAGGGATAGAAGCAGAATTGGATGAACATAGAAGAGTTATTACTATGTTTTAACATGTAGTAGAATACATAGTACAAATGACAAAAATTTTGTTTAGACTTTTTGATTTAGAGATAAAAAACAAACAGATTATAGAGGAGAAAGATAAATCTATTCAAAATCTACAAGGAACTTTGGAGAAGGAGCATAAGCTCAAAGTAAAGTTGTAAAATAGGAACAATGAGAATAATCATGTATTGGTAGAACTCCATGCAGCAAGACAAAATATCAATAATATGGGGAAGCACAACAAGGATTTGGAGAACATCAAAATAGAAAGGGATTCTTTGTAAGCAATTTTAAAGGAGACAAATGCCAATTACTGGGGTTTAAAAGCAGAGAAGGATCCTTTAAGTGTAAACCATACTAAACTTCAAAGAGACTACAAGAATATGGAGGAAACTCTCTCGAAGCAACAAGGAGTTGAAGGAGCTTAGAATGGATAATGCCAATACATATCAAGCTATGAATGAGATACAAAAGCAAGCTAACTAGAGGCATGCACATATGGACTAAAATTTGTAGAAGCAAATGGCCTTTAATGAAAAGATAAACAAACTTCTAAAGGAGACTCAAAAGAAAAAACCCTTCAATTATGATATTGTCTTCACCGAAAATAATGAATTCAAAAAGCATAATACTTTACTTTAAGTAAAGCTCAAGGCATTATCAATGGAGGAAAAAAATGAAAATTTATGGTGGGATGCAATTCAGGACATTATCTTGAAATATATTGGGAAATTATATAGAAAGTATGAGAGGAATGAAAGGTTGTACAAACATAGGAATTTTTTGATGGAAAAACTCATGCCATCATTTGAATATGAGCATTTAGTTATGTCTATAGAACCATAGACTTTAGACGAGGAAAGGATAGTCCTAAAAAGGAGGCTGTTAAACAAACTCTAGAACAAATATGATATATTTTGCAAGAAGGTAGTTCTCAAAAATATGCATCTATAGCCATAGAAATAGGGGAGTAGATACAACTTGAAGAACATGTAATTCAAGAGGATTAACAAGGTCAGATTGCGTTTATGTTCGAGCTATACTAACAAGATCGGACTCATATTACATCAAATCTATAGTCAAATCAGTAGTTACAAGTTATATCAGAGTTGTAACAGTAGGGCCAAAATTTGATCACATCATATCTATAGTCTTAACAATAGCTACAAGTGATAACAAAGTTGTAATCACAAGAGCATAAAATAACCTATCAATAAACAACTACATAGTTATCAACATGGGGATAAGAAGAGTAATAACAATTTCTGTATATAACAGAGATTCAAACAATGCTTCAATCTGAAGTACATGTAGAGCATAATGTAGTTTAGACATAACAAATTATAGTATAGACATATCATATTTTTGAATCACAGGACATTTAACTTTCTTAACACATTTTTAATGCAAAACTTTGGGACTTAATTTAGAGTACACATGGGGTAATGTTAAGGGAGTAGTTACTTGAGGTATTTATAATTAATATATTTTTATTTACCTAGTTACTGTTTTAAGAATTGCTAGTTAAATTACATAATTTCTATCACCATTTGAATTTAAATAGAACATAGGATTGTTTTTGTTGAGGAACATCTTTGGAGAAAAGGAAGAGATGAGTACCACTATATCATTGTAGAACATGGAGCTTTAATGGAGTATGAGAGAAATATATTTTGATTTTTGGAAAAACTTCATTTCCATAGTTGGAGTTTGTCGTTTTGATGTTTTTATCATATTTTCATTACTAGATTTTAATTTTGAAAACAATTTCAAGTAGATCTAAATGAACATACTTTGTTAATTTTATTGCATTTCAGTCCAAATTTTAGACTAGGATAAGGTTAGATGTTTTCCATCAATCCCAAAGATCTTTATCACAAAGTGGGGACCCCTTTGTATTAGTGTTATTTAAGTGCTTTCACAATACTTTTACAAGATGTCCAAGGTTTAGTGCTTTGTTCGTGTAAAATAGGCATTGAAACAATTTAGATTATATTGATTTAATTTTGGTATTGTTTCAATGATAATTGATGTAGCATCATATTTGCATTGTATTTATGTTGTTTGCCA